>Ga0316363_10000501_pt1 | contig 50809 bp, 47 predicted proteins | sample Sb_taG_3_FD_200459 | JGI IMG/M metagenome (GOLD analysis project Ga0316363, IMG submission 200459) | Peat soil microbial communities from Weissenstadt, Germany - Sb_50d_a_PC metaG (v2) (version 2) | ecosystem: Environmental > Terrestrial > Soil > Wetlands > Peat | place: Germany: Weissenstadt...
CCATCCCAAGGGTCTTTCCATTGACGGGACATGGTGCTTCATCTAGCCTAGGAAAGTCAACTGGTAATTAATCAGACTTCTTGTCCGCTGGCTTTCCGCTTCCCTCTTCTCTGCCGTTTCAATTGACCATCGCCGTGTGCATCACCTGATTCTTGCCTGTCAGTTGGTCGAACGTCAACCGCTTGCCGACGATCCCAGAAACGGCCATGCTGAACCGCTCACCGTCGGTCATCTTGCGATTGTTGTATCGGTAGGTCTGCTCGTCCAAATAGCGGAACAGGTGGAACGGCTCTACGCTGACATAGGTTCCGCTGATCCCGCGCTTCAGGAGCGACCAGAAATTCTCAAGGCTATTCGTGTGCACCCGCCCATCCACATATTGCACGGCATGATCAACGACTTGATGGGCGTAGTCACTTGCTAGTCCGTCATACGAGAGCAGAGCGTCAGTGTAGAGTGCCGCGCCCGCTTCGACGTGCTTCTTGACTTCATCTTGCAGCGCCTTTTTCTTGCGGTTCGGAATTACGACAGTGCGAACGTTGCCGCCGCGCTCCATGATGCCCATGACCGCAGTCTTGTCTTTCCCGCCCGTGCCGGTGATGCGGCGCTGGCGCTTGCTCAGGTGCATATTCCGCGCTTTACCTCCGATGAACGTCTCATCCGCTTCAACTTCGCCGATGAGTTTGTCGGTGGGGATCATTCCGAGCGCACACCGAATCCGGTGATCCATGAACCATGCGGATTTCTGAGTCACTCCGATAGCTTTGGCAATCTCATAACTGCTCACGCCATTCTTGCAGTTCACTACCTGCCACATGGCGAGAAGCCACTTGTCCAGACCGAGCGGCGATTCCTCGAAAATTGTGCCCGTCTTGCAAGTAAACTGTCTCAGATCGTGCTTGCTGCCACACTGCCAGCGGTTATACTTTGGCTGGAAGAGAACATTCTTGCTCCCGCAACGCGGGCAGGTGACGCCGTCGGGCCAGCGATGCGCGACTAGGTATTCGCGGCAGTTGTCGGGGCTTGCGAAGTAGAGGATTGCGTTCTGTAGTGTATTCGGTTCCATGCTCAAATCTTAGCAAAATGCAGGTGAGTTGTCAAGTAAATTAATGCCCTAATCAGGCTAGCGCGGTTCATTCGCGGAAAAATTGAGTTGCTTTTTCCCAGCTTGGAATCGCAATGGTTGCAATGTGCCGACGCTAGCCAGCATTTTCTTGCGGTTTCTCCGGACCGCAAACGGATGTGGCGGTGGGTCGGGCGGCGGGCTGAATCTTGAGGAGCGGTATCGGCATGAACGTCGTGACTCAATTTCCGGCGGCACGCGATTACGACCGCGAGCTGCGCTTCCAGGCAATGTTTGAAGAGGCCGCGATTGGAATCGGGATCTGCCAGCTCGATGGCCGGATTCTGGAAGCGAATCCCGCGCTCTGCAGAATGCTGGGCTACAGCCAACAGGAACTGGCCGGCGCGCACGCTGGCGAGCTTTTTCCGGAAGTTCATCCGGAAGTTCATCCGGACCCTCGTCGCGGGATTGGCCGCGAAATTTATCCCGGCGATTTTTCGCAGGACGAACGATGGCGGGGCGAGTTGATGCGGGGCGAGCGCGGCTCGTTCGAAATCGAAAAGCGCTACCGGCGCAAAGACGGTTCCGAGCTCTGGGGACATCTGACGGTGTCGCTCGGGCGCGACGCGCGAAGGCAGCCCGCCTTCCTGATCGCGATGCTGGCGGATGCGACCGAGCGCAAGCGGGTGGAAGAACATCTGCGCGAAGCCGAGAAGATGGAAGTCATCGGACGGCTGGCGGGAGGAATCGCGCACGACTTCAATAACCTGCTGACCGGCATTCTGCTGTACTGCGACCTGCTGAGCGCTGGTTTGGAGAGGGGACGATTGGCGAACGGTGGATGGGAGAGCGGTGGATTAGAGACGAGCGAACTGTGTCAGCACGTGGAAGAAGTCCGCATGGCGGGCGAGCAAGGGGCGGCGTTGACGCATCAACTGTTGGCGATCGCACGCAAGCAAGCGGCGGAGCCCAGGCCGATCCTGATCAACGAAATTGTGGCTTCCACGAAAAATCTGTTGCAGCGGCTGCTCGGCGAGCAGATTGAACTGGTCATCGTGCTCGGCTCCGGCGCGGGACTTGTGCTGGCCGATCCGGCACAGTTGCGGCAGATCCTGATGAACCTGGTGCTGAACGCGCGCGATGCGATGCCGCAGGGAGGAAAGATCAGGTTGATTACGCGGGCGGCGAAATTTCCCAGGGAATCTTCTGATGAATTTCCTGGCGAAGTTTCGAGTAAAGCTGAGCCCGGGAGCGCCCGGCGCGCGGTCTCGCTGGCGGTGAAAGACAACGGCTGCGGGATGGATTCGGAGACTCGCGCGCGCCTGTTCGAACCGTTCTTCACCACCAAGAATCCGGGAAAGGGCACGGGGCTAGGTCTGGCGACGGTGCAGCGCATCGTCAGTGAAGCGGGCGGGATGATCGAGGTCGAGAGCGAACCGGGACGCGGCACTTGCATTGAAGTTTTTCTTCCGGCGGTCGAATATTCGGAGGAGCGGTCTTCGATCGAGGAGTTCTCGACCGCGGCGAGCGCGCCGGCGGCGCGGCCGTACGCGGGCGAAGTGGTTGTTGAAACCAGCCGCAAAACTATTTTGCTGGTGGATGACCAGGCCGCGGCGCGCAAATCCATGCAGCGCGTCTTGCTGCATGCCGGTCACCGGGTTCTCGCCGCCTCCAGCGGGAAAGAAGCGCTGCAGGTTTTCGCGGAACATTCCGGCGCCGTCGATCTGCTGATCGCCGACTGCATCATGCCGGGGATGAATGGGCAGGAACTCGCAGAAACATTGCTGCGGCAGAAGCCGGGCATGAAAGTTTTATTGATCTCCGGTTACCAGGAGGCGCCCGTGGAATCCGCAGCGGGCGCGGTCGAGCTGATTCGCAAACCATTTTCCCGAAGGGCTCTAATCGAACGCGTGGTTGAAGTTCTTAATCGCGAAGTTGGTTGACCGGAAGTTAGCTGATGGTGAAGTTTGGGCTCGTGAAATTCTGCATCGCCAGGGAGATTCGCCATGTTCAACGCATCGACCGCCGCCGTCCTTAGCCATGGCCATACGCCGCAAATCGAGGGAGCGAATTTCTTGAACCTTCTGATCGTGGACGATGACCGCACCATCCGCGAGGCCTGCCGCGAAGTGGCGCAGTCGCTCGGATTCAACACGCAGGTGGCGGAGTCTGCCGAACAGGCCTACCGGTTGCTCGACAGCTCCAGCACGGACGCCGTGCTGCTGGACATGCGGCTGCCGGGCGCGGGCGGGTTGGAAGCCCTGCATCTGATCAAGAAGCATCGCGCGGACGCGCTGGTGATCGTGGTAACCGGCTATGGCACGGTGCAGTCGGCGGTGCAGGCGATGAAAGATGGCGCGTACGACTACGTCACTAAACCCTTCAGCATGGAAGAACTGCGGCTGCTGCTGGAGCGGGTGGCGGGGCATCTGCGGCTGAAGACGGAGAACCGCGTGCTGCGGGAAACCATCAAATCGCGGCAGGGGTTCGGCAACATCATCGGGCGCGCGCCGGAGATGGAGAAGCTCTACCGCATCATCGCGAAAGCGGGACAGAGCGCGCATCCGGTGCTGATTCTGGGCGAAAGCGGCACGGGCAAGGAGTTGGTCGCGAAGTCGATTCACATGGCCGGCATGTTCCGCAACAAGCCGTTCATTCCGGTCGACTGCGGATCGCTGGTGCCGACGCTGATCGAGAGCGAACTGTTCGGGCACGTGCGCGGCGCTTTTACGGGGGCGACCCATCCCAAGGACGGACTGCTGGCAATCGCCGAAGGAGGCACGGTATTTCTGGACGAGATTGGCGAGCTGCCGACCGACTTGCAGGCGAAGCTGTTGCGGGCGATTCAGGAGAAGGAGATTCGTCCGGTGGGAAGCGTGAAGCGGGTCCCCATCAACGTGCGAATACTGGCCGCGACCAATCGCGACCTGGAGCGAGCGGTGGCTGAGGGCACGTTCCGCCGCGATCTTTTTTTCCGGCTTAATGTGCTGACGCTGCGGATTCCCCCCTTGCGCGAGCGGAGGCAGGACATCCCGCTGCTAGTGGCGCATTTCCTGGAGCACATCGGGCGCGACGCAGGGAACGAAAAGACGATTGCGGACGAGGCGCTCAAGGCGCTGCTGAGTTACGACTGGCCGGGCAACGTGCGCGAACTGGAGAACGCGCTGGAGCGGGCGTGTGCGCTCAGCAGCGCGAACGAAATTCAGATGCGCGATCTCCCCACCCAGATTTACAGCGCGCCCACCGACTTGATGGCGATGAGCCAGCCGAGCAATGGTATCGTGCCGATGGCGGAACTGGAGAAACAGACCATCCTGAATGCGCTGGCGCAGGTGAACGGAGACAAGATGCTGGCAGCGCGACTGCTGGGCATTGGCAAGACCACGCTCTACCGCAAGCTGAAAGAGTACGAGTCCCAAAACTGAGTTGTCGGGCAAGCGCTGGTGCCAGAAGGGGACGTTCAGCAGAAGCGCGAGCGCATAACTCTTTTATTTTCAGGCTAAAACAATTGGCCCGGAAGTTGCGAAGGATTCAGCATGATCCTTCTGGTGACGCCGAGCGAGCGGGCATCCGAGTGCGCCGCGGCGCTGCATGAGGCGACGGGCGAGGAGGTTGTGGTGGCGGAAAGTCTGGCGCGGGCCACCACACTTTTGCGGGCGGAATGCTACCTGGCGGTGGTGCTCGATGAGTACCTGCTCGAAACCGAGCCGCATGAAGCGGGGACCACGCTCGAACACCTGGGCACCGCTATCCCGGTGCAGGTCAATCTGGCGATCAGTGGAATGGAGCGTCTGGTGCGGGAGGTGCGGGCGGCCATGCAGCGCCGCCAGCGCGAGGAAGTGAAGGCCCGCCAAGCGGCGGTCGGCAGGCTCCACAGCGAACTGAATGGCACGGTCACGGCGCTGCTGCTGTCCATTGAACTGGCCCTGGAAACCCCCGGCCTGCCGGCGGCGGCGAATGAAAAGCTCCAGTCGGTTCACGAACTGGTGAAGAAACTCCGGAAGCAATTGGAGAGCGCGGGACCAACGGGAGAAGCCGAACCGGTTGCAGGCCCCTAAAGATCGACTGATTAAAGTCTTCGTTGGCAAAACTGGATGCTATGAAAGGGCGGTCCTCAACGGCTAAACAGGCTACGGAAAAAGTCGATTTGCCAAGCCCCTGAAGAGTCTGGGTCGTCCCTCCGGGCTTGAATCATTTCTTCCACTTTTCCCAGCGCTTGAAGCGCTGGGCTAAGCTGGTTCGCCCCTCCGGGGCTGGATTCGAGCTTTTCGTTCCACCGCGTTGTCCGAAAACGAGTTCTCACGCACACCCTGAAGGGGCGTCTGACTTGGGAGAACTTCGGCATCGCTAAAGCGATGCCCTGATAACGGAACCGGAGCCCTTCCGCAGGCTGTGACGCCATGCCCCTTCAAAGCTACCCGGGAACCAACTTAATTAGAGTTTCCCTAACGCTTCCAGCGGTGAGGCCGATGGGGAAAATATCGGAATCCGCGCTCTACTCGGGATCTGCGCTCCACGACATTGGCGCGGACCCTAAGTAACCTGCCTCTTTCCTGGTACTGGTAACGGCAACGGTCTTGCCGATTGCTGCTTTATAGATGCGTAAGCGATGCCATGGCGAATCGTATTGCAACGTTCCGGCAATGGCCTCTCTGCGAAAGACTGAAACCGCATGAACGGCCGCTCGGATCCTCGCCTTGTCCAGCGGCTGAGCGTCTTCGCCTCCACCGCCGCTGTGTTTGCAGTGGTTGCCGGGCTGTCGGCCTTAGCGGGGTGGAAACTTCACATTGCAGCTCTCGCCACCTGGGTCGCCGCTCCGGTACGGATTGTGCCGAACGCCGCTGCCTGCATGGTTCTGCTCGGCGTTTCCCTGTGGTTGCAGAGAAAAGGGCACATTCAGCCTTTCGCGCGGATCAGGAAGCTTGCCGCGAAGAGCTCAGCGGGCATCGTCTGCCTGGTTGGTCTGCTGAGTTTGGCGGAACACGTTTTTGGCTGGGACTTAGGCATTGATCAGTTGCTGGCCGTCGTTCCGACCGCCGAGGCGATTCCGGGCGTGCGACCGGGCTTGATGGCCACCATCGCGGCCTTGAATTTCCTGGTTCTCGGTCCCGCGCTCCTGCTGCTGGACTGGAAGACGCGACGCGACCATTGGCCGGCCCAGTTCCTTTCTCTTGGAGCAGCGATCGGCGCCATATTTGGGTTCTTCGCCCTGGTTCTCCAACCCAGAGCATCCGGCATTACCATGGCCTTGCCAGCCGCTGTGACCTTTTTTGTCCTGGCGTGTGGACTGGTGTGCTCGCGCGCCACCTGGGCCATCGGCGGACTTCTTACCAGCCAGAACGCGGGAGCAAGGTTGTTGCGAAGCGTAATTCCTGCCGCTCTGCTGGTGCTCGGTCTCATCGGCTGGCCGGTGTCGAAGGCCCTCCTTACGGAGGCTCATTTCACTTGGGTTGAGGCGAGTTTGCTCGCGATATTTTGCGGCACTATGCTCACTGGCTTCGTCACTTGGATTGCTTTCATCGTCGATCGCAGCGATGCTCTAAACGCGGAACTGGAGCGGCGTGTGGCCGAGCGCACGGCGGCCTTGCAATCCGAGGCCACCGAGCGGATGTTGGCGCAAGAGGCATTGAAGGAGAGCCTGGCCACCAGCGAAGCTGCGCTCAAAGAACTGGCCGACCAGAAGTTCGCCTTGGATCAGCACGCCATCGTGGCAGTGACCGATATCCAGGGCACGATTACCTACGTCAACGATAAGTTCTGCGCCATCAGTCAATATTCCAGGGAGGAACTGATTGGCCAAAATCACCGCATCCTCAACTCCGGCCACCATCCGAAGGAGTTTTTCCAGCAGATGTACCACACCATCGGGAGTGGCCAGGTTTGGCATGGCGAGATCAGGAACCGTGCCAAGGACGGCTCGATCTACTGGGTGGATGCGACCATCGTTCCGTTCGTCGACTCTGGGGGTAAACCGCTTCAGTACGTTGCCATCCGCACCGACATCACGGAGCGCAAGTTGGCCGAGGAGGTAATCCGGCAACTCAATGACGAACTCGAACAGAGGGTGGGAGAGCGGACGGCCCAGTTGGAAGCGGCCAACCAAGAACTGGAAGCGTTCAGCTACTCGGTGTCGCATGACTTGCGGGCGCCCTTGCGGCATGTCAGCGGCTTTTCCCAGTTACTGGTGGAAGAGTTCGGCGTCACCCTTGACCCGGGCGCCCGACACTACCTCGATCGCATCCAGGCAGGGACACAAGAGATGGGCCTGCTGGTGGATGAATTGTTGAATCTGGCGCGGCTGGGCCGCTACCCCTTAAGTCGGCAGGCGACCAAGTTGAACACGATGGTCGCGGAAGTGATCACCATTCTGCAGCCGGAGACCGAAGGGCGGCAAGTGGAATGGGTCATCGGCGATCTACCTGCTGTGGAGTGTGATCCCGTCTTGGTCAGGCAGATCTTTCAAAACCTGCTGTCTAACGCGCTCAAGTTCACCCGCCCCCGCGCCCACGCCGTCATCGAAGTCAACCACAAGAAGCAAACAGATGGGCAACCGGTGTTCATAGTCCGAGACAACGGCATCGGCTTCAACATGAAATACGTCGACAAATTATTTGGAGTCTTCCAGAGGTTGCACCGTACGGAGGATTTTGAAGGCACGGGCATCGGCTTGGCGACGGTGCAACGCATCGTTCACAAGCACGGAGGCCGGGTGTGGGCGGAGGCGGAACTGGACAAGGGTGCAGCCTTTTATTTCACCCTCGGTGTGGGAAAACAAGTTGAAACGAAAAGCAATGGAGCTACGGCTGGAGGCCGATTATGAACTCAGATGCACTGGACATATTGTTGGCGGAAGACAGTCAGGACGATCTAGACCTTGCCCTGCATACGCTGCGGCGGGAGAAGCTGGCGAACAACATCTTCGTGGCGCGCGATGGCGAGGAAGCCCTGGACTTTCTCTTCTGTCGCGGGGCGTTCACGCACCGATCATTCGATCATCCGCCCAAGTTGGTGCTGTTGGATTTGAAACTGCCCAAGGTTGATGGGTTGGAAGTGCTCAAACAGGTCAAAAGCGATCCTCGGACCAAGGTTATCCCGGTCGTCATCATGACCTCGTCGAAAGAAGAGCGGGATTTGGTGGCCAGTTACCACCTGGGGGCGAACAGCTACATCCAGAAACCAGTCGACTTCGAACAATTCCGGGAGACGGTCAAGACCGTCGGACTGTACTGGCTGGTTATCAATCAGCCGCCCGTAGTGGAAAGTTTCCAGCATTTGGCAGGACGGGCTGATGACCACCACTAACGATCTCGCGCCCCAACCGGGCCAACTCCGGGTGCTGCACGTCGAAGACAACGAACTGGACGCGGAGCTCGTGGTCCAGGCGATGCGACGAGGAGGCTTCTCGGTTTCTGTGGTGGTCGTGCAGACGGAAGCGGAGTTTAAGCGGCAGCTTCGTTGGCACCGTCCCGACATAGTGCTCGCCGACTACAACCTGCCGCAGTGGAAAGGCGTGGAAGCGCTGGATGTGCTGCGGCACGAAGGGCTGGACATTCCACTGATCCTGGTGTCGGGCGCATTGGGAGACGTAACCGCGGTGGAGTGCATCAAACGGGGCGCGACGGATTACGTTCTGAAAGACGGGCTGGCGCGACTGCCCGAAGCAGTCCGGCGCGCTTTGCAGGAAAAACGTGAGCTTCGTTTGCGCCGGCAAGCCGAAGAGGATTTGAAGCGGAAAGTCGACGAGCTTGCCCGCTCCAACGCGGAGCTTGAGCAATTCGCTTATGTGGCATCGCATGACCTGCAGGAGCCGCTGCGCATGGTGGCGACCTATACCCAGTTGCTTGCCGAACGCTATCGCGGCCGGCTCGACGAGAACGCCGACAAATTCATCGGCTATGCCTGCGAGGGATCTCTACGCATGCAGACCCTGATTCGGGATCTGCTGGCCTTTTCGCGTGTAGGCCGGAATTGTGCCGCTTGCGCACCCGTCGATTGTGAGGCGGCGATGGCAGAGGTTCTGCTGAGTCTGGGTCCGGCGATTCAAGAGAGCGGCGCGGTGGTCACGCATGCACCGCTACCGGTGGTGTGGGCGGACCGCTCGCAGATAGCGCAGGTCTTCCAGAATCTGATCGGGAACGCGATCAAGTTCCGCGGGAAAGAACCGCCGGCGATTTCCGTGCAGGTCGAGAAAGCGGGCCAGCAGTGGTTGTTCAGCGTGAGCGATAACGGGATCGGCATTGCGCCGGAGTACGCAGAAGATATTTTTGTTGTCTTCCAACGCTTGCACACCCGTACCGAGTACCCGGGCAACGGAATTGGGCTGGCAATCTGCAAGAAGATCATCGAGCACTATGGCGGGAAGATCTGGGTCGAGGCGCAGGCCGGCCATGGCTCCATTTTCAAGTTCACGATGCCCTGCGTTGGTCCGGCGGCGGAGAAGGAGTTACGCGGCGAGGAAATGTCGATGTGCAGGCCCTAAAGGGGTATCTGATTTCCAGTAGAGACGCGGCTTGCCGCGTCTCCACCAGCGGAAGAGGTTTCGGCAACCAGGCCTCTGAATCAATCCCGATTAGTTTACAAATCTCTGCCCAAAGTATTCGCAAGGGAGGTGCGTGGGCTGCGTTCTTCGGGAAAGGAACGGAGGCTTGTAATGGAGAACCCAACGACAGTGTTTTACGTGGACGACAATCCCAAATCCAGCCGGTTGCTAACCAGCGTTCTTGAGCAGTGCGGGTTCCGAGTGATCACGAAGAATGACCCGATCGAGGCGCTCGCACTTTGCCAGAAAACCTATTTTGATCTGGCACTTCTTGACTACGAAATGCCTGTGATGTCGGGTTCGCAGTTGGCCCAGGAGATGAAGTTCCTGGTACCGGATGTTCCCGTGGTCCTGATCTCTGGGCGCTCAACTCTCCCGGCTACGGAACTGGCGTTTGTGGATGCTCACTTCGGGTTTGGGACCGCCCTCGACGATCTCCTCTCGACGATGCGGATCTTGGTGCGACCGAAGCTGGCGAGGGTGGCGGAAAATCGCGCGGATCATCGCGCGATGACGCAGTGGGCGGACTCGACATGAAACGGGGCGGGCGCTTCGGCGCCGGGCCTTCTGCCCGGCCTTCTTTCTTTTCTATAGCGAATCCGGAGTTGCTGTGACCACCGGTCGTTGCCGGCTTTCGAGGGGGGCCCGGCGGGCCGCAAGAAAACTCTTCCCTAGGCACAGCCCTCGCCCTAAACTGGAGGCAAGTAGGCCCGAGGGTAGCTCCCAGCCCTCGATCCCCTGAGGGTTCTGTGCGCGTACTGGTGACGGCGGACACGTTCAGCGGAGTGTGGACATACTCGCGCGAACTGGTGTCGGGTCTGGTGACCCACGGGGCGCAAGTCACGCTCGTCAGCTTTGGGGAAATTCCACTTCCTCATCAGACCGCTTGGATGGACGGGCTACACGGGCTTGAATATCATCCCACCGCGTTTCGTCTCGACTGGATGCAGGAAGGGGAGCAGGACTTCCACGCGGCACAGGATTATCTGTGCGCGGTCGTGCGCGACACGCGTCCTGATTTTCTGCATTTGAATCAGTTAAGTTTTGGGGCGCTGCCGGTGGCGACGCCGCGAGTGGTGGTGGCGCACGGCGACGTGATTACGTGGTGGCTGAGCATCCACGGACACGAGCCAGCCGCCTCGGCATGGCTGAAGTGGTATCGCGAGACGATGGTCGCAGGCTTGAAGCGGGCCGAGGCCGTGGTCACCACTTCGCGCTGGATGGAAGAGATGCTGCGCGTTGCCTATGGCGACGATTTCGAGGGACACGTCATTCCACCTGGACGCAATCCGATCTACTTCAATCCATTTATGACCAAGGAAGAGTCGGTGCTGGCGATCGGGCGCTTGTGGGATAAGGGAAAGCAGGTTGCATTGCTGACCCAGCACGCGCACGGCTTGCCGGTGTGCATTGTGGGGGCGGACAACCCGATTCCCGTGCCGCCGGTGCCGATCCGCGCCGACGTGCGCGTGTCCACCGGCGAACACGAGATTTCGGTGAAAGGAGCGCAGACCGAATCGCAACTGCGCTCGCTCTACAGCAAGTCGACGATTTTTGCGGCAACTTCGCGCTATGAGCCTACGGGACTGGCGTCGATCGAGGCCGCTTTCTCGCGCTGCGCGCTGGTGGCGAATGACACCGAGGTGTATCACGAACTCTGGGGTGATGCGGCTTTGTACTTCGAACGCAATAACGCCGAGAGCCTCAGCGAAGTGCTCGGTCAACTGGACGGAGACCGTGAAATCACCCGCCTCTACGGGACGCGAGCCTACAATCGGGCGCGCGAGCGCTTCACGGCGCGACGGATGGTGGATGACTATCTGCGGCTGTATCGGCGGTTGCGGACGGCGAAGGCGGCGGTGGCGTAGCACCGCTCGCCTGCTCGGCCCCTAAAAGTGGCATTTTGATTTTCCCGTAGAGACGCGGTTGCCGCGTCTGCGGAAACGGAGGAGCCCCGTCTCTACCGGCGGAAGATTTCATTGATTGCCGTGGGGCCAGGCATCGAAGAGCCTGGTGGCGTTCACCGAACCGAGTCCGGTGGCCAGATCATAGCCGACGGTGGCCGGGTAAGCGGGTTCGCTGGCGGAGGTGGACGTCGAAAGTTCGCCGATAATCTTGATGCCGTCACCGTAGCAGTCGTATGAGACTCCCTTCGAGTTTTGGCCGCAAGGGATGTCCATGTCGCCGAGCGTAACGTCGTTAAAGATGCAGGAAGGTGCGGGCAGCTTGCCGGTGGTTTGACTGGCGTCGCAGGCTTTCGCTCCTTGCTTGGTGAACTGGTTCGCTGCCAGCGCGTAATAGACGTAGTTGGCGTTTCCCTGCTTGCCATATTTCTGATCAATCAGCGCTTGAATGCCAGCCATCGCCGGCGAAGCAAAGGATGTGCCGCCGCCGCCCTCAAGCAGCGCGTCGTTCTTTGCGGTGCAGGGAGCGCCACCTTGGTTCTTATCCGACATGCACTCGACCAGGAAGCTTCCCCAGACGCCGTTCGCGGCGAAGAGGGAAAGATCGGGCTGGTCGCGCAAGCCATCGTTGGGAATGCCCGGAACGCCAGTTTGCCACGATGGCTTGGGGTTGCCCTTGCAGGTTCCGCTGACCACGCCTGGGATGGACGGCTTTCCGGTGAAGCAGGTGCTCGGCCCGCCGCTGCCGCTCACCGCATATTTAAATTCTCTGCCGAGTTTCGAGTTGCAGAATCCCGTGGGTCCGTAAGAATGGGTGTAACCGCCGAACACGGGATCGCTGTAGAGGAGCTGGCTGGTGCAGCCATCGTTCCAGGGAATCTCCGTAATATACGACAGCGCGGACGCCTTGGTCTGAGGATCGTTGGTCGGGCTCCAGTAGTCGCTGAGCGGAATGCCATAAACGTCCTTGTTGTACTGGGCCATGAAATCGGTGCCGCCAACATCGACAGCGTAGGCGGAGGCGGTGTTGTCGCCGCTGTTGATGCCGAGGTGGGAAGTGAAGCCCTCGACGGGGGCGCATTCGTCGGCGCCAGTGTCTCCCTGGGCGATGAAGAAAGTCACGCCTAGAGCGGTGGCAATTTGCGCTTCGCGATTTTCGAGCGCGATTTCGGTCTGGCCGGTGATGGTTTCACACAAGCCATAGCTGTCGGAGATGATGTCGGGCGGTTCGAGATCGAGGAGATTGAGTATGGCGAGGTCGAGCCCGGAGACGGTGCGAGAATTGGCGCACGCGGAAAGCTCGATGTTGGCGTCAGGAGCGCTGGCGCTCGCCCACTCCACGTCGAGGGCGGACTCGATCTCGTCTCCGTTCTGACCGGGGTTGGTGCAGTTGGGATAAATCTGCTTGAAGTTGCCGTCCTTGAAGTCTTTCAGGCCGAATGTATTGCGGAAGGCGTCCCAATCGGATTCATGGGCGAGGTTGGAGTCTTCGACCAAGGCGATGGTGACGCCTTTGCCGGTAAATCCACGTTGCCAGAGCGGCAGCACATTGTATATGGTCGCGAAGTCGTAGGGGGTGACGGTGTGGAAGGTTTGTCCCTGATACTTGATGTTGAAGTGCGGATGCCACTTGCGGGTAGCGGGGTCATATGAGACGGGACCGAGCTGAAGGGCGCGCGACTTGGGAAAGAAATCGTGGAGTGATGCGATGCCTTCGATGGCCGGTGCGAGGGCGGCGGGGATCTGCGGATCACGAATGTTGGCAATGTGCTTTTCGCCGTTCGGCAACACTAAGCTGTGGACCTCGGTGTGGAACGCTTCACGAATTTGTGCGGCGGTTCCGGCGAAGTCGATGGCCAAGCCGTTCTGGTAGACGCGATTGACCGAGAAACCGTGCGATTCCAGCCAGCGCTGGATAGTTTCTCGATCCTGCGGGGCAAGACCGAAGCGCTCGCCTAATTGCCGCGGAGTCAGCCAGCGATGGAATTCGGGCGAATCCTGACGGTGCATTTCGTCAATCAGCTTTTCGAGACGCGCTTCGGTTTCCGATGCGCGCTTGAGCGTGAGCAGCAAGTGATCGAAGGCCAGGGTGTCGGCGACGGGGCCGCGATCGTTTTGCGCGCGCAGTGCGGCAGGTGTCGTGTTCCCGGCGAGCGTGACCAACTGGGACTCGTCAATTGGGCCGGTGATGACGGGCTTGGGGCTGTCGGCGGGATCCTCCGCCAAAGCGGCGAGGGAGCAGAAGACAACAGAACTTAGGAAGAGAATCGAAGCGTAGCTTCGCATAGTCAGAACCTCCGGAAGCAGTGAGAACTTAGCGGTCCAGCACAGGGCAGGGAGAACCACAGGACGCGCGATCCGGCAATGCTAGCGGCTTTCGACGAGTTCAGTCAAGTCGGAATACGGTAGCAGAAAGAAGCTCTGGGCAGCCCCGTGCTATACTTTTCAAGCATCTTTCCTGTCAGTATCAGCAGACGGAGGACAGTATCGACAAGCGTTTTATCCGCATGAACGAGCGCATCCGGGCGCGAGAAGTCCGCGTGATCGGTGACGAAGGGGAACAGATTGGTGTGATGCCTCCCTTCGAGGCGCTCAAGATGGCCCGCGAAAGAAATCTGGATCTGGTGGAGATTTCCCCGACCGCGCAACCTCCGGTTTGCCGCATCATGGACTACGGGAAGTTTCTGTACCAGAACGAAAAGCGCGAGCGTGAAGCCAAGAAAAAGCAGAAGACCATTACGGTCAAAGAAGTGAAGTTTCGTATCAACGTGGACGATCACGACTACGAAACCAAAAAGAATCATGTGTTGCGTTTCCTCGAAGAAGGAGACAAGGTGAAAGCGACCATCTTCTTCCGCGGACGCGAAATGACGCGGCAGAGCCTGGGCCGCCAGATCCTGGAACGTCTGATCAAGGACGTCGACCAGAAAGGTTTGGTGGAGTTCCGCCCACGGCAGGAAGGCAATACGCTGCACCTGATTCTGGCGCCGAAGAAGGAGACTGGAGCGAAAGAAAGGCCGGCTCCTCCAAAGCCCGCACCACCTCCCGCGTCCCAAGGCGGCGCGCAGACAGCGTAGGGAGCTATCAGCCGTCAGCCATCAGCTATCAGTAAAATCTGCTGCTGCGATCGCTCACGGACGGTCTGGATATTTGCGCTTTATAAGCTGACGATGTAACTGAGAGCTGAGAGCTACTTATGCCTAAACTAAAAACACACAAAGGCGCTTCCAAGCGCTTCAAGAAAACCGGGACGGGAAAGGTGAAGCGGCACAAAGCGTTTCTCCGCCACATCCTGACCTCGAAGGCCAAGAAGCGCAAGAAAAAGCTGGGGAATTCCGTGTTAGTAAGTGACGCGGATCTTAAGAAAGTAAAGCGCATGATCCCGTACTAAAGGGATAATGGAGCGACGGGCGTCCGCGTCCGTCCATAGCAAAGTCTGCGGAGCGAAACGCCTCGCAGCGGCGCGTGAAGAGGTCGGGCTTCAGAAATCCCATTTGGGTAGAAGCCTCCTTACCTCCGGCCGCCAGACGAACTAAAAAAGGAGAGCACCATGCCTCGTGTAAAACGCGGAACCAAACGCCGCGCCAAGCGCAAAAAGATTCTTGAACGCGCCAGTGGATATTTCCTAACTAAGTCCAAACTTTACCGCTCGGCGAAAGAAGCCGTCGAGCGCGGGCTGAAGTTTGCCTACTCCGGCCGCAAGCAGAAGAAGCGCCAGTACCGGTCGATCTGGATCGTGCGCATCGGCGCCGCCGCCCGCCTGAACGGATTGAACTACAACCAGTTCATCAGCGGACTGAAGAAGGCCGGCGTGGAACTGGACCGCAAGATCCTGGCGGATTTGGCAGTGAAAGATCCGGCGGGATTTGGACATCTGGCGGAGCAGGCGAAGAAAGCGAACGCAGCGGCAGCGTAGTTGTCAGCTTTCAGTCTTAATCCACAGACAGTATTGCTCGACCGATGCCCTACACCGTTCCCAAACTTACCGACTTCTCGGCAGCGGCGCTCGATAGCGCCGTGTGCGAGCTTCTGTCTGCGCTTGATCAAGAATCGGCAGCCGTCGATTCCGAGAACGACTGGAAGTTTTTTCGCGATCGCTGGATAGCTCGCAAGAATGGCGTCCTCACTCAGGTCAACGACCTTTGGCTGAAGGCTGCGCCGGGGCCGAGCAAGCGCGATGTCGGGCAGCGAGTCAACGAACTCAAGGCTAAAATCGAACCGGCGGTGGATGCGACATACGCCCGCGTACTGAGCGGAGCGCTCTTCAAAAAAGGTCGGCATGTAGGACGCGCGAAAGTACGGGATAGTGCTTTTCAATATCGTGGCGAATCCGAGCACCTTGACATCACTCTGCCCGGCATCCACCGTCCCATAGGCGTGGAGCATCCCGTCATCAAGACGATGAACGAGATCATTGGCGTGTTCCGCAATCTGGGCTACTCGGTCGAGGAAGGCCCCGAGATTGAGACCGACTTTTACAACTTCGAGGCGCTCAACTTTCCTCCGAACCATCCCGCGCGCGACACGCAGGACACGCTGTTCATCGCGGGACAGGAATCGAAGCCGCTGCGCGACCGCCTGCTGCTGCGCACACACACTTCGCCGGTGCAGATTCGCACCATGCAGAAGACGAAGCCGCCGGTGCGCGTGGTGTGTCCGGGAAAAGTTCACCGCAACGACGAACCGGACGCGACGCACTCGCCCATCTTTCACCAGATCGAAGGTCTCGCGGTCGACACCAACATTACCTTCTGCGATTTAAAGGGCACGCTCGACCACGCCATGAAAACGCTATTCGGATCGAGCGTGAAGACGCGCTTCTATCCGTCATTCTTCCCGTTTACCGAGCCGAGCGCCGACGTGCAGATTAGTTGCATTTTCTGCGACGGCAAGGGCACGCGCGACGGCGCCCCGTGCCGCAACTGCAAGGCCAGCGGATGGATCGAGCTGCTGGGCTGCGGCATGGTCGACCCGAATGTGTACGGCTTCGTGGATTACGATGCGACGAAGGTTTCGGGATTTGCCTTCGGCATGGGCGTGGAACGGATTGCGATTCTGAAGTACGGCGTGGATGATATTCAGGTTTTCTTCCAGGGCGATGTGCGGTTCTTGGAGCAGTTTGGGTAGAGAAGCTTATAGCTGTTAGCTCTTGGCTTTTAGCTAACTCCAAACCAGCAAAGAATCTATTGCTGTACGAAAAAGAAAACTGCAGATCCCTCGCTTCGCTCGGGATGACAACTAACGAAAGTGAAGGGCTTGGGCTAACAGCTAACAGCTAACAGCTAACAGCTAACAGCTAACAGCTAACAGCTAAGAGCTGCTCTCATGAAAATCTCTCCCCATTGGCTCCGCGACTTTGTTGACCTTCCGGTCGACTACCTCCGGCTTGCGGACGAACTCACCCTTGCGGGTGTTGCGGTCGAGGGTATCTCGGGCGAGGGCGAGGCGACCGTCTATGAGATGGAGATCACGACCAACCGTCCCGATGCGATGAATCATTATGGCGTGGCTCGCGAGGTCTCGGCGCTCTACGATCTGCCACTCAGGCTGATCGAGCCTAAACTGCCGCCGTCGCAAGGCAAGTCTGATGTGACCATCGACATTCAGGAGCCCGAGCTGTGTCCGCGTTTCACGGCTCGCGAAATTCGCAACGTCACTATCAAGCCTTCGCCCCCACATATTGTTGGTCGTCTGCAATTACTCGATCAGCGGCCCATCAGCAACGCGGTGGACGCTACCAACTACGTTTTGTGGGAGAGTGGCAAGCCGACGCACGTGTTCGATCTCGATCTGTTGGAAGGCCGCGGGCTGGTCATACGGCGCGCCCAGGTCGGCGAAAGTCTGAGGACTCTGGATGGTGTGGAGCGCACGCTCTCCACCGAAGACCTCGTCGTCGCCGACGCGAAAAAGCCGGTGGGGCTGGCCGGTGTGATGGGCGGCTTCGACACGATGATCACTGCGCGCACGAAGAACATCCTGATCGAATCCGCTTGGTGGGACCCGGTCACCGTGCGCCGGATGTCGAAGCGGCACGGCATTCACACCGACGCTTCGCACCGATTTGAGCGCGGCGCCGATTTCGAATCGACCGTCGCTTCGACCAACCGGGTCGCCGAACTGATTCTGTCATCTTGTGGCGAATCCGGCGGCACGCTCATCGGCGACGTGATTGACGTGATCGCCCGCAAGCTTGACCTTGCTCCTGTGGAGCTCGACTTGCGGGAAGTACAGCGCATTCTCGGCGAAAAACTCAGTACGCTTGAGATCAGCCGCATCCTTACCCGTCTTGGTTTTACGATGCTTCCGGGCAGCGAAGATACTTACCTCGTCCACATCCCGAGCTGGCGGCTTGATATCGAGCGCGAGATCGACATCATCGAAGAACTCGCGCGGCTGCACGGCTACGACAAGTTTCCTAACACGCTTCCCGCCTACAGCGGCGAGGTTCGGGACCTGCCGGATGCGCACAAGGACGCGCGGTTGCGCTCTTCTTTGCTGGCGCTTGGTTACAACGAAGCCATTTCGCTGACCTTCATTTCGAAAGAGGATGCGAGGCGCTTTTCGACCGCGGCCGAGCTCGACCTCGCGAACCCGCTGAGCGACGAGGCTTCGGTGATACGCACATCCATGGTTCCGAGCATGCTGAACATGCTGGCTTACAACCTGAATCGAGGCAGCGACAATGTTCGCCTGTTCGAATCTGGAACTGTATTCGAGGCGTCGTCGGGCGCAGATTCGATGCCGCTGGAGATGAAACGGATCTCGATCGGCGCGACGGGGAGCGTGGATGCGGAAGTGGTGCGCGGGCTGGCCCCGGGGGCGGCGGCGCGCCCGTTCTCGTTCTTCGACCTGAAGGGCGACATCGAAAGCCTGCTCGCTCCGTTCAGCCATTGGACGCTCTACTACGATGCCCAAACGGCCGATTACTATCATCCCGGGCGCTCGGCCCGCGCCGTGCTGGATGGCGCTACCGTCGCCCAGTTTGGCCAGATTCATCCCGATGTGGCCGCGGCGCGCAAACTGCGGCAGGATGTTCTTGTCGCCGAGATCTATCTCGACCGGCTCTACCAGCACGATCTGCGGCAGGTGCGTTATGAAGCGCTGCCGCGCTTCCCTGCCGTCGAGCGCGACTTCTCGTTCGTGTTTGACGATGGCGTGGAGTTCGAGAAAATTCACCAGAGCGTTACCGCATTGGGCATCGCCGAGCTGCGCAGTTTCGTCCCGGTAGAAATTTTCCGTGGCGAAAAAGTTGGCGCGGACAAGTACTCGATTCTGATGCGGGCCAAGCTCCAGTCAAGCGAGCGCACCCTGCGGGATGACGAGGTAGCGCAGTGGGCAGGACAGATTGCGAAGGCGCTGGAAGCGCTGGGTGGCGTGCAGCGGGCGTAGGGGCTGATCGCAACGGGTAGAAACTAATCGCGTACATTCGGTGTCAGTAATACCCAGGAGGGTCAATGAACGCCCTAAAGACGGCACTGCTGTGTGGTGTTTTCCTCGCCCAGTGCGTTGCCCTGACGCACATCGGCTGGACTCAGACTTCTCGAACCCTGCAAAGTCGAATCCCTAAGCCCGACCCGAAGAAGTACGATTCCGTGCGAGAAGCGAAATACTGGAAAAATCCCTACCTGCTCGTTCGGCCTGACGGCATAGAGATCATCGGAATAACTCCTTTCGGGCGAGGGATAGCTGTTGAGTCCGTTTCAGGGATGTTGGAGAGATTGCCCGATTTGGCATGGCCTTATGGCTTGGTCGTGGCAGTTTCGGACGTTGGGTTAATGTCGGCGAAGACAGACTTGAAGGGTGTTGAGGCCAATCGAATAAAGCTGCTGAATCTGCTCAAGGACCTCGGCATCGCGCTAGAGCGGTGGCCGTCAGCTTAGGTCTCGCAAAATCGCAGTTTCGCCGACGACGCTCCAGCCGAGGAGCGATCAGCGGTTGGCCATGGTTCGGATCGTTCCCAATCCCAGCAAGCGTTCGTCGGCCGTGACCAGCGTCAGGTCTAAGACTTCAGCGGTGGCGGCTAGAATCCGATCCGCCGGATCCCGGTGCAGCGGCAATTGCCGGGCTACGAGAGCGATCTCATGGGTGAGCGGAGCTTCGCGGGTGCCGGCGGTGGCTCGCGCCAGCCATTCCGTCAGGTCTCCCTTGATGTGAATCCTGCCTTTGAAGTTCAGGGTCAGCGCTTCCCAAGTGCTGATCGGCGATAGCCAAAGTTCGTTGGCTTCATTTTTGAGCTGCTGCAGAACCCTCCGCCCCAGCCGTTTCGGGTCTTGCAGCGTCCAGAGCCAGATGTGTGTGTCCAGCAGCAGTTTCAATCGCGCAGGACCTCCCACTCGCTCTCGTCTTCATTATCGGCCGGCGAAACAATATCGCCGACGATCTCGAAGGAGTGTTTCATCGACCCGATCCACGTCGAGCGCTCTTCGACCGAGGTGGGCGGCACGACCTCGGCGACGGGCTTTCCAAAACGCGTGACCCGGATCGGTTTTTTCGTCGAACGAACCCGCTCGAGCACAGCGAGACACTTGGCTTTGAATTCCGAGATGGCAATTTCCTGCATGGCGTTTTCCGATAGTTATTTTATCATACTATGGTCATAACATCTGACCATTTACTGAACATTTGCAATACTCGCGTCTGCGGGCTCCGCCCGCTGGACAGCCGGGGGGCGGCTGTCCCTACGTGAGCATTGGTTGTGCTAGGCTGCTTTCCATGACACAGGTTTCGGCGCATCCCAAGCACTTTCTCTCCGACAAGGTTGAGCATTTTACCGAGTCCGTGATCCGCGATATGACGCGGCAGGCGATGCAATATGACGCCGTCAATCTGGCGCAGGGGTTTCCCGATTTCTCCGCACCCGCCGAGATCAAGCGCGCTGCGCAGGAAGCGATCGCCGCCGACGTGAATCAGTACGCCATCACTTGGGGCGCGAAGAGCCTGCGCTCTGCGATTGCGCGGCAGATGAAGGAGCGGCAGGGGATCGAGGTCGATCCGGAAAAAGAAATTGTGGTGTGCTGCGGCTCGACCGAAGCGATGATCGCAACCCTGCTGGCGGTGTGCAACAAGGGCGACGAGGTCGTGGTCTTCGAGCCTTTCTACGAGAACTACGGGCCGGACTCGATTCTGAGCGGAGCCAAGCCGCGCTTCGTCAGTTTGCGTCCGCCGAACTGGACGGGGCAGAGCCCCGTCACCACACAAGTTGGCGGCGAGTGGACGTTCGACGAACAGGAATTGCGCGAAGCTTTTCAGCATCAGACCGCGCAACATCACACCAAGGCCATTATCGTTAACACGCCCAACAACCCTACCGGCAAGGTTTTCAGCCGGAGAGAACTGGAACTGATTCGCGACTTGTGTGTCGAATACAACGTGCTCGCCATCACCGATGAAATCTACGAGCACATTCTCTACGATGGATCGGAACACATTTCGATTGCGCGGCTCGAGGGCATGCGCGAACGCACGATTACGATCAACGGACTTTCAAAAAGCTACAGCGTCACGGGATGGCGCGTCGGCTGGGCGGTTGCGCCTCCAGCGATTACGAACGCGATCCGCAAGGTGCATGACTTCCTGACCGTGGGCGCGCCCGCTCCTTTGCAGGAAGCTGGAGCGGTGGCGTTAGGCCTGCCTGCCAGTTACTATCGCGAACTGGCCGACCGGTACCGCACGCGGCGCGATCATCTGATCCCGGCCCTGGAGAAATCCGGTTTTCGCTGCTACCGTCCGCGGGGCGCGTACTACGTGATGACCGACATCAGCGCCTTCGGGTTCGCGAACGACGTGCAGTTCGCGGCCTACCTGGTGAAGGACATCGGCATCGCGTGCGTGCCTGGGTCGAGTTTCTACAAACATCCGAAAGACGGATCCCAACAGGTACGTTTCGCCTTCTGCAAAAAGCCTGAGACACTGGATGAGGCGGCGCGACGGCTGGAAAAGCTGCGGTCACGGTAAACCGGATCGGTAGAGACGCGGCAAAAGTAGCCTAAAATCCACAGCCAACTGCGTTATACTTCGGCTCAACGCTGAAAATTCCCCGAAAGCGAGTGGTGCCCATGTCCGTGAAAACCGAGGAAGAGGTATCTGCGCAGGTTCCGGCTGAAGATTTTCAGGCGCTGGAAGAGAAAGTTTATCGCACCATTGAGTTGTACAAGGCCGCCAAAGAAGCCCGGGCTACCGCCGAGCGCGATGTGAAGCGACTGCGGGAGCAACTCGAAGAACGCGAGGAACAGAACGACGCCATGCGCCGCGAACTGGTGCAACTGCGCAAGGATCGCGAGGACATTCGAAGCCGGGTCGAAAAGATGTTGGGCCAAATGGACAGCCTGACACATGAGCATGAGAAGGCAGCAAGCTGACGGTGGCGGCAAACTAGGAGACGGCGGCAGAGATGTGTCCGGCAGTCGTCTGTCAGGAAGTAATCCGCCAAGGAGTGACATGGCCACTGCGAGCAACCAATCTCCGACAGATGTGCTGACTAAAGATGCGTTGTCGAAACCTGTTCAACCCAATGACGTCCCGGCCACGAATGCCGTCAGTGGCAGTGGCAGTGTGCGCGTCGAAATCTTCGACCAGGTTTACAACCTGAGGGGCTCGGACGCGGACTACATTCTGAAGCTTGCCGAGTACGTGGATGGCAAGATGCGCGCAGTATCGGAACAGACGGCAACGGTCGATTCCGTGCGGCTGGCGGTGCTGGCGGCGCTGAATATTGCGGATGAATTTCATCTACTAAAGCGGCAACTGGAGAAGCCTTCCCCGGAAGCACGGCAGCGAGCCAGCAAACTGGCAAGCGCGCTTGACGAAGTTTTGCAAGATACCAGACGGACGGGCTGAAGTCGGCCGTAACCTCGCCTTCATCTTCGGAAGGCGTTGGGATTGCATTGGAAACGCATTCCGAGCACAACTGCCAGCAAGCTTCCTGCCAACTATTTTGCATTTTCCTCTTGCGAAACTGTTCGCGGTTTCCTAGCATCCAAGGTGGAAGCCGACCTGCAAGGTTGGTGATGGTGGCAACCGATTTTTGAACCAATGAAGAATGAACGGGGACTCGACTCGCAAAAAGATCCGGTGTGCTATGTTCCGCCATGCGGAAAAGCCTAATGGGTCGCGGCGGGTTCCCACCGTCTGAGACGGGTTCATTCTCGGCCCGCCACACGGCCCAGTGGGTCGGCTTTTTTACTGCAGGTCTCAGCTGCCAGGTCGCAGGTCTCAGGACGGCTGGCTCGAATGGTTGCGTTCCGGTGTGCAGCAGCCGTGTCTAAAATCACTTTCCCTCAGAGTTCGGGATTTTGCGGAAGCCGCCGGGCGCGACTTGCATGGTAAACCGCGCGGTCCCGAAGCAAGGAAATCCGGTATGTAATGCCGTCGGCCGGGTGCCCAAAACAGAAATCATGGTTGGGTCTGGAGGGCGCGGTTTATGCGGGTCCTCGACTTAGGTTGCGGATCGGGCGTGGACTTAGCTTCCTGGGGCGTCACCGCTTCGGATGAGGTTACGGGACTTGACATCGACGCCCAGCGTCTGGCGCTAGCTAAAGTACGATTTCCAAACCGGACTTACCAGCAAGGCACTGGTGAATGCTTGCCTTTCGAGGAGGAGAGTTTCGATCGCGTAATTTCCACTGTTGCTCTTCCCTACATGAACATTCAGAAAACGCTCGCGGAAATTCACCGCGTCCTCGTTCCTGGCGGCGGTCTGTCCCTAAGCCTGCATCTCCCGAGTTTCACGATAGCTGAACTTTTCCACCATGCCTTTCCGAAACCAGTCCCCACGCTCTTTCGGCTCTACGTCATGGCAAACGGGTTGTTGTTCCACTGCACCGGCAGGACTGTCGGGTTCCTCAAGGGGAGGACGGAATCGTTTCAGACTGAGCGAGGAATGAGGATCGCACTGAGTCGCGCTGGATTCGTCAATCTTTCATTCCGCCGGGCACCTGGGCCGGTTGGCGAAACGTTCATTGTGGAAGCAAGAAAATACAAAATAGGTCCCATTTCCGCTGCGGGCACTGCCTAAAGCTCGGCCGCGGTCGACGCCCGGAAGGAGATCGGTGGCAACCGCGGAGCAGCTGTTTGAGGCAACGGGGCGAGCTCTTCGAGCAAACGCTCGCGCACGCCCCGGACCGCTTCCTGCTAGACTCTTTTTGAACTCGGCCCTTTACTGGAGCATCTAAACTAACGTGTTCCCCAGACTTTTTCACATTGGCAGTTTCTACCTGCCCACCTATGGTGTCCTGGTCGCCTCGGGCGTGCTGATCGGGCTTTGGATCGGCTCGCGCAATGCAGAGAAGCAGGGCATCAACGGCGACGATGCCTGGAATTTTGGCATTCTCGTTGTCCTTGCCGGAATTATCGGGGCGAAGATTCTTTACATCATCAACGACTGGAGCACCTACGCGAACAACTGGCGGGAGATTTTCAGCCTCAACACGCTGCAGGCGGGAGGCGTATTTTCCGGCGGACTGATCGGCGCGTTCCTCATGGCGGCGTGGTACATGCGGCGCCATCGCATGCCGGTGCTGCGCACCACTGACGCCTTCGCTCCCGCACTGGCCTTTGGCCACGTCCTCGGACGCTTCGGTTGCTTCTCGGCAGGCTGCTGTTACGGCAAACCGACCAATCACTTCTGGGGCGTCATCTTCACGAATCCTTTGGCGAATGCCGTTAGTGGAACTCCGCTCGGCGTCAGAATCGAGCCGACACAGCTGATCGAAGCCGCAGCCGAATTTTTCAATTTCCTGCTGCTGATGTGGCTGCTCAAGCGCAAGCGGTTCGATGGGCAGGTGTTTGGCAGCTACATGATCCTGTACGGAGTCGAGCGCTACTTCATCGAGTTCCTGCGCGGCGATCCCGGACGCGGTGAAGTTTTCGGCGGGCTGATGACGGGAACGCAGTTGATCTCGATTCTGCTGGTCATCGGCGGTGGATTGATCTGGTGGCTGAAAAGCAGCACTCAGCATTCAGCACTCAGCACTCAAAAATCGGGGTCTGGGCTTTAGCAGGCTGCTGAAAAACTCGACCTTGCACGTGATTTTGGGTGGCGCAGCGCTTCAGCGCTGCGGTTACTGCGTTGTTTTGAGTACGGCTTTAGCCGCTGAGGTCGCACTTTCTGCGCGGGAACTGGTTTTTCAGCAAACTGTTAGGCTCTAAACTCCGTACAAACCTTTTCGCACTTGCTGGCTGAATGCTGAGCGCTGAATGCCCGACTTTCCCATCACGCTGACCGCATCTCCCGAAGCCGCGGGGCAGCGTCTGGACCAATATCTCGCTACACAACTTTCAGAGGTCAATCGGGCAGAGGTCAGCCGGGCCCGCGTGCAGCAACTGATCGCGAAGGGTGAGGTGCTGGTGAACCAGACGGCGGCGAAAGCGTCGCTGCGGCTGAAAGGCGAAGAGCAGATCACGGTCACCGGGCCGCCGCACGCTCCGCCGCTGCGCGCCATTCCGGAAGAGATCGCGCTCGACATCGTCTATGAGGACGACGACCTGGCGATTGTCAACAAGCCCGCGGGCATGATGGTGCATGCGGGAGCGGGAGCGACCGATGGTGCACGCAACCGCGGAACGCTGGTTAACGCGCTTCTGCATCACTTTGGAACGCTTTCCGCGGTTGGCGGCGAACTTCGTCCAGGGATCGTGCATCGCCTGGATCGGGCGACCAGCGGGCTGATGGTGGTGGCGAAGAACGATGAATCGCACCGCCGGCTGGCGAAGCAGTTCAGCGGACGCGAGGTGAAGAAGACTTACATTGCGCTGGTACACGGCTGGCCAAAGCAGGATCGCGGCACGATTCAAAGCGCGATCAGCCGCCACGCGCAGCGGCGCACACGGATGACGACGCGGGGCTTCGGTGGCCGCGAGGCGGTGACGCATTATGCGGTGCAGCGAAAGATCGATTCGCCATACGGCAAGTTTGCGCTGGTCCAGCTCAAGATTGAGACGGGACGCACGCACCAGATTCGCGTGCATATGTCGTCGCTCGGACATCCGGTGGTGGGCGACGCGCTTTATGGCGCGCCGGGCGAATTGCGGTCGCAGTCGAACAAACGCCGCGCCGCCGGCATGCCCGCGACGCTGAAGCTGGATCGAAATTTTCTGCATTCGGCGGTGCTCGAGTTGGCGCATCCGCGGACGAAGGAGTCGTTGAAGTTCTCTCGGCCGTTACCGCAGGAACTGAAGAACTTGCTGGATAGCCTGGAAAATGCCCGCCAAGAAGGTCCTCGGCCAGAACCTGGTCGGTACGAATCGGGTCAGTAAGAACGAGGCGCCTTTCCAGCGCTGGGGCGCGGGCTATGGCGCGGGCTATAATGAAGGAATTAACTCTGATCGAATCGTCCTGATGAAATCGCGCATTTTTCTGCTTCTGGTTGCTTTTCTTATGCTGGCTGGCTCGCTCATCGGCCAGACGGCGCCGGCTGCTCCCACGCCGAGCGCGGCGCAGAATGCGCCCGCGAAAACGACCGCTCCACCTGACGGCAAGACGCAGGCTCCGGCACCGCCGGAAAATCCACCTAAGTCCAATTCCGATGAGTCCGTCGCGACCATCGTCCATGTCGTCAACGAAGTTCGCGTGGTGTTCACCGTGACCGACCGGCATGGCCGCTACATCAAGGATCTGAAGGAAAACGACTTCAGAGTGATCGACGATAAACAGTCCGCGGAGCTGCGCAGCTTCCACAGCGAGACCGATCTGCCCCTGCAGGTGGGGCTGCTGATTGACGCGAGTAACTCGGTGCGCGACCGCTTCAAGTTCGAGCAGGAAGCGGCCATCGAGTTTCTGAACGCCATCGTTCGCCCGCACTATGACAAGGCGTTCGTGGTCGGCTTCGACGCCACGCCCGAAGTTACACAGGATTTTACCGATGACACGGGAAATCTTTCGGCCGGGGTGCGAATGTTACGGGCGGGCGGCGGCACCGCGTTGTACGACGCGCTCTATTTTGCGTGCCGTGACAAGCTATTGAAGCAGGAGCAAACGGGACCGGTGCGCCGCGCCATCATTCTGCTGAGCGACGGCGAAGACAACCTGAGCCACGTAACGCGTGAGGAAGCCATCGAAATGGCGGAGCGCGCGGACACGATCGTCTACACCATCAGCACGAACATCAGCGGCATGAAGGGCAAGGGCGACAAGGTGCTGGAGCGGATCGCGGAGGCAACCGGTGGCCGCGCGTTCGAACCCTTCCAGATGCGCGACGTGTCGGATGCGTTTCTCTCCATTCAGGAGGAGTTGCGCAGCCAGTACGCGGTGGCTTACAAGCCGGCGAATTTCGTCGCGGATGGACGCTACCGCACGATCGAAATCCTGGCGCAGGATAGGAATCTGAAGGTGCGCACCCGCAAGGGATACTACGCTCCGAAGCAGTAACCCTCAGCCATTCGCAAACTGCATGTCCCTCGCTTCCCCACACATCGCGCCAAAAGCGGGCACGCTGGGGGCCCGGTTCGCTCGGGATGAACAGTTCATAGAATGACAACTCATAAGAATGGTTGCCCGTGAAAAGAGATGTTTTCAGGGATGCGCGCCGCGCAACTTGGGTCCGAGATGTGGGTTTGCATGCAGTAGACGCGGTTTCCGGGCAGCAAGACCCCGGGGGGATCGAGAGGAGCGGTGATCGAAAGGAAAACGGAATATGAAACGCATGATAGCTGGGGTTCTATTGCTGATCGGACTGGGCACGGGAACGATGTTTGCCGAAGATGGCTACTGGCGGGACCGCCGCGACATTCGGCACGATGAGGCGAGGATTGCGCGTGATCGCCGGGAACTGCGGCGCGATCTCTACGACGGAAACTACGCGGCGGCGCGGCATGAACGAAAAGAATTGCGGCACGATTATCGCGACTTGAAGCGGGATCGCCGTGACCTGTATTGGGACCGGCGATAAGAAGCGTAAGTGAGTTCAATACCTCAGTCACTTTGCGACGTTAGTAACTTGCCAGGACGCGGCGGGCCGGGTTTTATTCATTGTGGACATGACGTGGAGAGCTGACTATGCGAATCGGAACCCGGCTGGCGGCAATGGCGATGGTGGGAATCATGCTATGTTGGCCGGCATACAGCCAGACACCGACGTTGCGAGCGGAGCGGGAACTGTTCGCTGCGGCAAATCAGGCGCGGCGAGCGCAGGGACTGGCTCCGTTGCGGTGGGATGAATCGCTGGCGACAGCGGCGCGGCGTCACGCGAAGGTGATGGCGGTACGCGGATCGTCGCAGCATGGGTTCGAGGGTGAGCCGAGCCTGTCGGCGCGGGTCAAACAGGCGGGTGCGCATTTCAGTTGGCTTTCGGAGAATGTAACGCAGGGTCCGACGCCGGAATTCATCCACGTGCAGTTCATGAAATCGCCTCCACATCGCGCCAACATTCTCGACCGGGATATGGATTCGATTGGTATCGGTGTGGTAGAGCAGCGCGGGCAGTTGTTCGCAGTCGAGGATCTTTCGCAGGCGCGGTGAGCCGACGCACAGGCTGAAGGAAAAACGCCGGTAATCTGGTATCCGATTTCCGGCGTTGTCTCTTATGCTGACGTTTTATCCTGCTGGTCCTTATCTGGCTGGGCTGAACTTGCGCGTAGCCTTAGCCTTGGCGAGCATGGCCGTCCCTGCTGAAAGGTTGCATTTGCTAGTGGAACTGGCAAGTGTGAATGGCACCGTGAAGTAGGTGTCGTTAGTGATAGTGTTGCCGCCCTCACCATTGGTGTCATCGAGAATGCCGGCACATGCACTTTCCAGGATAACGTTTCCGGTTACAGTGTTGTTATGGCCCGTGGAACCGCAGGAGGCGTCCAGGTGCACGCCGGATTCTGCGCTATTGACGATGGTGTTTCCCTTGACCGTATTCCCGTTGGTGCAGACATCGATCCCATCGTAAGTCGATGCGCCAAAGACTCTGTTGCCGGTGACGGAAACGCCGTCACCGTAGACGCCAACGCTATCGGTGTAAAGGGCGATGGGAAGCTGGCTATTGCCTACTATGTTGCTAGAGATGGTTATATTGCTGTTTTCTGCCGCGTCGTAAAGCAATACATCGGCGGAGGCCGCCACCGTTGGATCCCCATAGATATTGTCGATCACGATGTTGTCCGTGATCGTTCCCGTGGCTCCAAAACCAAGCTGGATGCCGTTCTGAGCCGCACCCCCGTCCGGAACCACGCCGGCCCCCTGAACATAATTCCCAGTGAGGGTCAGGTTCGTGCCCGCATCAATACCTGTGATTCCGTTCTTGTTGTAATTGTGAACTGAACTATGTTCGACGGCCACGGTGGAAGAGTGACCTGCGGCGGTCTCCACCCATATAGACTGCCCAACCTGACAACCATTTGGAATGCCGTTTGGCACCTGATTGCGCACGGCGACGTGATTCACCGTGCCCGAGGAGTTCTGAAACAGGATGCCCCGCACGTCGGGACCGCAGGAAAGCCCGTTCCCGGTTCCGTCAACCGTAAGATTGCTGATCGAGACCGGGCCGGCATTCTGCACCAAGAGCTGGACTGCGACGGGATTGCCCGAGTCCACATCAGTCGCGTTCGCGACCAAGCCGCCTGCGGGAGGCAAAATCACAACGGCGTCCTCAGTCGCGTATTCGACCCCTTCGAGACTAAGGTTCTTGGCAATGATTGCCACCTGTTCGGGGTAATTGCCGGGGCAAACTTTGATTACGGTTCCCGCGGGAGAAGCATTTACCGCCTGTTGGATGGTTGCGAAGTTGATGAGACTCGTGCAGGTGCCGACAGCGACTGTAGTTGAAAAGGCGTATCCGCTGAGGGCGACAAGCACGACCAAAGCCAGACAAGAAAACGTGAACCTACGGGCAGGGTGCATTTAATTTTCCTCCGAATCTTTAGGCCTTAGTCTTCGTGGCGGGGTGTGGCGTAGTAGCCGCTGCGGGCCTGGATTTTGTAGTCCGATTGCTTGGGCTTGATCTCGACTTTACGGAAAGAGCCGTCGCGGGCGGTGTTGGTGGGTACGTAACCAGCGTTGTACTGGCTGCGGAGTTCCTGGGAAATCTGGTCGAAGGCCTGGCGGAGTTTTTCGATCTTGTTGCCGACTTCAATCATGCGGCCGCCAGTCTCCTGGGTGAGCTTCTTCATCTCTGCATCGCCGTGATAGCCGCCCATTCCGTAGAAACCGCGGTCGGCGATGAGTAGCACGTAGCAGATGGCATCCGCTTTCTGGGCGGCTTCGATGGCATCTTTGATTTTGAGGCGGCTGCCCTCGTCTTCTCCGTCGGTGAGCAGGATCATCGCCTTGCGGCCGACCTCGTGGCTGAATTCGTCGTGCGAAGCGAGATAGACGGCGTCATAGAGCGCCGTACCGCGGGGGCCGGTTGAGGAGCATGGAATCGGGCCCTGCGGGCCAATGGGACCGCCGGAACAGCCAACTCCGCCGGTGTTGATCCTGGCCTGGTTGAGCGCATGTTTGAGCCGGCTGACGGAATTGGTGAAATCCTGGAGGAGGTTGATGTCGACGTCGAAGCTGATGACGAAGGCTTCGTCTTTGGCGCGCAGCGTGCTCTCTAGGAACGAACCTCCAACTTCCTTTTCCATATCGAGGACGCGCGTCTGGCTGCCGCTGGAATCGATGAGGATGCCGAGGGTTAGCGGGAGATCGGATTCGGCCTTAAAATACTTGATAGTCTGGGGCTGGCCGTCCTCGTACAGGTCGAAGTTTTCCTTGGTGAGGTTGGGAATCAGCGCGCCATGCTTGTCTTTGACGTTGAAGAACAACTGGACGACTTCGACGTTGACCTTGAGGGTCTCGACGGGCTGGTCTTGCGACTGGGCGTTGGAGGTGCCCGCCGGAGCCGGAGAATTCTGCGCGGCTGCGGGAAGCGACAGGGGCGTCACCAGAACGAACATGGCCAGAGCGAACAAGCCCGCGGCCAGGCACGGTTTGCAATGTAGTGTAGGCATTCGCGTTTTTATCCCGAGACTTTGCTAGTCTATCCTGTAAAGGGCCTGTAAGGGCCCGTAACGGTTAGATGCACCAAAGGGGCGCGGTTGGGCATCTGAATTAGTGAAAAGCGCAGGGACCAGCGGTGCGCGGCTGAACAAGCGTGGGTAAACAAGAAAGATAATAGAGGATTCCGGTGATGGCCACGAAGATTAACACGGCACTGATTCTGGGGCTGACATTGTTTCTGGCGGGCGCCCTGGCGGCGCAACAGAAGCCTGACGACATCCCGGACGCTCCCTCGGCGACGCGTCCGATACCGCCGCCCAGCATGCGGCCCGGGGCGGATAAGGATGACGAGACCAAGCCCGATGTGCCCGCGGCGGATGCATCCGGTGCGGGGGTAACCACTGGGTCGAAGGAGCTTCCACGAAGCGCTCCGGATTCGACGGATCAGAAGCCGGCCCCGCCGCCGATGCCTCCGGTCAGGACGGTGCCCGCAGGCAGCGTGCCGAAAGATCTGGAGACCGGCCAGGATCTCTACACGATCACGGTGACTACAAACCTGGTGACGGTTCCGGTCACGGTAACAGACCGCGAAGGCCGGCTGATCGGCGGCTTGCTTCCCAGGGATTTTGTAGTTCTGGAAAATGGGCAAAAGCAGACGTTGAAGTTTTTCACCAGCGATCCGTTTGCCCTTTCGGCGGCGGTGATTTTCGATACCGGCATGGCGGACGTAGGCTTGAAGAAGGTACAGGAGACGCTGTCGGCGTTGCAGGGAGCGTTCAGCCAGTTCGATGAAATTGGAATTTATACCTATAGCAGCACGGTAGGCCGGGTGGCAGATTTCACCGGCGTGGGCAAGCAGTTGACGGCGACTCTGAACGAGGTCAAAGGGTTCAGCGGAGCAAATAATGGACCTCCGGTGACGAGCGGGCCGCTCGGGCCGCAGGGACCGATCATCAATGGGATCCCGATCGACTCTCCCGTAAACCCGGTGAGCACCCCGTCGAAGGTAGCACGCGTAATGAATGACGCGATCCTGCTGGCGGCGCGCGATCTTTCGAAGCGCGACCGGGCGCGGCGGAAGATCATCTTCGTCATCAGCGACGGACGCGAGCAGGGCTCGATCGCCAGCTACAAAGATACCCTGAAAGTGTTGTTGACGCAGAACATCACCGTGTACGCTGTGGGAGTGGAAGGCGCGGCGATCCCGGTGTACGACAGGCTGCAGCGGATCCACCTGCCGAAGACGCGGGCGGCGATGGGTTACAGCGACATTCTGCCGAGATACGTCAACGCAACTGGAGGAGGCACGGTGTACGGCGAGTTGGCGCAAGCCGAGATCGAGCGGGCTTACGCTCGGGCGATCGGAGACGCACGCAACCAGTACACTCTGGGTTATTCGCCCAGGTCGAGCGTCGGAGGCTACCGAGAGATCGAGGTGCAGGTGCGGCGTCCGGACGTGAAGGTCTACGCAAAGCGCGGATATTATCCTCTGCCAACGGCGCGATAGAGAGCGGAGCAGCTAAGCATTTGAGCCCGTAGTGTTTTAGTAACGTGGGTAACCTGCGCCATAGCCTCCCGTTGTGGTATAAAAACCAGCAGGAACCGATACTGTAGTCAGGTGGATTTGTAGCGAGAGGCTCGCGCGTTGAGGGAGTGGTTTGCGAGAGTCTTTCGCTGGAGTTTCTGAGGAAACCTCTTGAGTTTCATCAACTTCGCAGCGCGCGAGATCAACTGCAAGATCGTCTACTACGGCGCCGGGTTGGGCGGCAAGACGACAAATCTGCAGTTCATCTTCCAGAAAACAGCCGAACAGCAGAAGGGCAAGATGATCTCGCTCGCCACCGAGACCGACCGAACCCTGTTCTTCGACTTCCTGCCCCTGGATCTGGGCACGGTGCGCGGCTTCAAGACGCGCATTCACTTATACACGGTTCCCGGCCAGGTCTTTTATGACGCCAGCCGCAAGCTGATTTTGCGCGGCGTGGACGGCATCGTGTTCGTGGCCGATTCCCAGCAGGAGCGCATGGACGCCAACGTCGAAGCCCTCGACAACCTGATGGCCAACCTGAAAGAACACGGTTACGACTTCAACAAGATTCCCTACGTGCTGCAACTGAATAAGCGCGACCTGCCGAATATCCTGCCGGTGGACGCTCTCTCCAAAGAACTGCGCAAGAAAAACGAGCCGGTGCTGGAGGCCGTGGCCTTCCAAGGCGTGGGCGTGTTCGAAACGCTGAAGGAAATCGCGCGGCAGGTGCTCACGGAGTTGAAGGGTGGGTAGGGCAGCTCTCAGCTGTCAGCTATCGGCTCTCAGTCAAAGCCCCAACACAAACGTTCCCGTAGAGACGCGGTTCGCCGCGTCTAGATTGTGTGTGGGGACGGGCGCCCTCGCCCGTCCGAGCCGAGCGCAGTTCGGCAGGGTGCCTGTGGTCGCACCAACTCTGGGATTCACTGTAGAATTTGTTTAGAAAATGATTCGAGGACTGAGATTGTGACCTGTCGCCGGAAACTATGGCCAAAAAAAAATCTTAACAGCCCTCGAAGCCTCGATCACGCGGTCCAACGGTCAGAGTCCCATGTTCTTGGATGATAGGATATTGATATGGGTAAAGAGACTGTAAGATTTGTCGCCGTCAGGACGGTTCAAAAGCCGGCGACTGTGAAGTTTAGAACGAAGTCGGGTGAAACGGTCTCTTTCAAGGCACTGAAGACTGTCAAAAAGAGAGAAGTAGTCGAGTTTCGCGCGAAGAGAAAATGAAGCGCATCTATCTAGACAGCAATGTTTTGATTGCGCACTTTTCGGTGGACAAGGCGGAAGAGGCGAAGAAAAGGTTGGTGGAGAATGCCTTAGCCGTCTTTGCCCAACTCAAGGATGTACAGCTTTGTACCTCGATCTGGGCCATAACTGAGACAGTGAATATTTTGGTATCGAACAAGAAAATGGACCGCGGGGAAGTTGCAGAGATTGAAGGGCAGCTTGTAAGCGAGCGGCGGCTAAGGAACCTAAAGATACTCTTTATTGAAGTCAGTCCTCAGAAGGACTACGACTTCACGGAGTTTTTTTGGCACGTCAGACAGGGTATTCTCAAATATCATTCTGGAGTAGGGGACATAATCCATAGCGTCATAATGAAAAACAATGGCATCACAGAGATTCTGACGTTTGATGAAAAAGACGATTTTAAGCAGATACCGGGTCTGACCGTGCTTCATCCGAAGGACATCAATATCTAAGAGCTTAGGAAGACTGGAGAAAAACTTCATCTTCTAGCCCGCGGTTTCGAGTGTTTCCGATAGTTCTTCCCATTCCTCCATCAAGCTCTGCACCTCGTTCTTCCGGCGAGTGAGATCCTGGATCTGGCGCTGATTTTCTTCTGCGCTCACAAAGCTCTGGAGCTCGGTTTCACACAGGGCAATCGCGGCTTCAGCGCGGGCAATCTCTTCTTCTATTTCGTGCAGCCGGTCTTCCATCTGCTGGCGCTTGATCGGATTCATGCGCTTCGCCTTGGGCTCGACGGCGAGCGAACCCGCGGCAACTTCGTCGCCATTCGGAACAGCCGCCAATGCCGTCGCAACCGCGTCCTTCGAAAAGCTCCTGTCCGCGTTTCTGCGCTGCACTGGCCCTTCGGCGTTGGGTTGGGACTGAGAACTGAGAACCGAGAACTGAGAACTCACTGGCAACTGGCTACTGGCAACTGTGTGCTGCTTCCGCCACAGATAGTCTTCGTAATTTCCCGGATAGATTTCCACTTTGCCTTCGCCGATTTCGAAGACTCGCGTGGCCAGCTTGTCGATGAAATAACGGTCGTGAGACACGAAGACTACCGTGCCCGTGTACTTCATCAAGGCTTCGAGCAGGACGTCTTTGGCGCGCAGGTCGAGATGGTTGGTGGGCTCATCGAGCAGCAGGAAGTTGGCGGGGTGCAGCAGCATTTTGAGCAGCGCGTAGCGATTGCGCTCTCCGCCGGAGAGAACGCCGATGCGCTTAAAGACATCGTCGCCCGAGAAAAGAAAACAGCCGAGCAAGCTGCGCAGCTGGGTTTGCGTGGAGGCGGGCGAGAGTTCGCCGAGGTCATCGAGGATGCGAGCTTCAGGGTCGAGTTCTTTATATTGATCCTGAGCGAAATAGTCGGGTTCGACGTTGTGGCCGAGCTTGTATTCGCCGGCGGTGAGCGGCTCATGACTGGCCAGCAGTTTAATGAGAGTGGACTTCCCTGCCCCGTTGACTCCGACTAACGCGATGCGCTCGCCGCGCTCGATCATAAAATTCACGCTCTCAAAAACCTTGTGCTCACCAATCCCGCGCTCGCCGTAACTCTTGGCCACGTTCGCGAATTCGGCGACGATGCGCCCGCTCGCCTTGGGCTGCGGGAAGGAAAAGTGGACGGTCTTCTCTTCTTCCGGAATTTCGATCCGCTCCATTTTTTCGAGCTCTTTAATGCGGCTCTGCACCTGCTTGGCCTTGGTCGCCGTGTAGCGAAATCGATTGATAAAGACTTCGAGCTGCTCGATGCGGTTGTGCTGGGTTTTGTAGGCGGATTCGAGCTGCTCCTTGCGCACGGTTTTCGCGGCCAGGTACCGGTCGTAGTTGCCGGCGTAGAAGTGCATCTGCTTGTTCCAGATTTCCACGATCCGTTTGACGGTGATGTCGAGGAAGTAGCGGTCGTGCGAAATGAGGACGAAAGCGTAGGGATAGGCGGTCAGGTACTCTTCAAGCCAGTTGCGGGCTTCGAGATCGAGGTGGTTGGTAGGCTCGTCGAGCAGGAGCAGGTTGGGCTGCTGGAGCAGAAGTTTTGCGAGCGCAATGCGCATTTGCCAGCCGCCGGAGAATTCTTCGGTCCGACGCGTCCAGTCGTCGCGGTGGAAGCCAAGACCGGTGAGGACCTGACCGACCTGGGCTTCGAGCGTGTAGCCGTCGCGGGCGACAAATTCGTGTTCGAGCCTCTGGTAACGGTCGGCGACGTTGGAGTATTCGGGACCCGCGTGGTCGAGTTCAGACATGCTGCGGGTGAGCGACTCCATTTCTTTTTCGATGGCATCGAGCTCGGCAAACACAGACATGCACTCGGCGAAAATCGTGCGGCCGGTCAGGGTGAGGCCGTCCTGCGGAAGGTATCCGGTAGAGATGCCTTTGGCCCGCGCGATGGTGCCGTAGTCGAGCGACTCGCTCCCGGCAAGAATTTTAATGACGGTGGACTTGCCGGTGCCGTTCGCTCCGACCAGACCGATGCGTGATTCTGGCGTGATCAGCCAGTCCGCGTTCTCGAACAAGAGCTTGTGCCCATAGCGCTTGCCGGCGCCGGAGAGTTGGATCATGGATGTCTCTATTTAAATATAGCCGACGGACGCTGGCGGCAGCTGTTTCAGCGAGCCGCAGCTGCACGCGCTACACCGATGTGCTCCAGCGCCCGGTCGATCACGGTCTGGAGTTCGTGGGCGTATTTGACTTCGCGGCCTTTGGCCAGGATCCAGCGCGCTTTTTCTGCATCGAACCAGGTGGGATTGCGGAAGTCTTCCTCGGGACGCCGAGTTTGGCGGACGTCCATCAAAAAAGCTTTGACTACGTATTCCTGCACGCCACCCGCCTGCCAGAAGACACCTTTGGAATGAATGTAGATATGGAAATGGCGGGGCTCGATGATGCCGCTCGCGCCCGCTTCTTCTTTCGCTTCGCGTTCCGCGGCCTGGCTGTGCGAGAGGCGAGGCTCGGGGGCTCCCTTGGGAAACGTCCACTTGCCGCCGCCGTTGGTATTCACCAACAGAAACTCGGCATGCGAATTCACCCGCCGGTAACAGACGGCAGCGACCTGCAAAGGCAGCGCAAAGCGAGAGACGCGAGGCGAGCTCATCGTTCGTAGTTTACTGCAAAGATATTTCAGGAATGTTAAATGCAACGAAAATGGTGCATACCTTTGGTAACGGGGCCTTTGGTACAGCGGGCGGCTCAAAGGCTAATTGTGAGTGGCGGGAGCATTAGCGTCGGGCTGTTTCTTGGACTGGGCGATCATGACGTCGGTCTCCTTCAGCAGCGTTTGTTTGACGGTGTCCATGTACTTGGTCATGATCGGCATCATGTCTTGCATCGACTCTGCCATAATGGCGGGCAGCTCGCGCAACAGCTTTTCACCGGTAGGCGAGGAATAGAACGCCACGAGATTGTCGATGTCGCCCTTGCTGAAGTGCTTTTGATATGCCGGAACCATGGCCTGCATCATTTCATCCATCGGCATATTTTCGTACAATTCGTCCGTTCTCGCGGTCATCTTCGACTCGTAGTCGGCGGGCAGTTCATCTTTGTGTTTCAGATATTGCTCGTGCATAAACTGGTGCATACTTTGCGTCATCGTCGCCATCAACTTTTTCATCATGTCGTGAGACCTGACGATTTGAAAATATCTTTCGACATCCGCCTTCGTAGCCGGAGAGTCGTCGGCGCTTGTCTGAGCAATACAAGTCCAGCTAAACACGAAGACCAGACCAATAACAAAAAGTAAGCGCTTCATAACGACCCTCCAGAGATTCTGCTAAGTATAACGTTCCGGTGCCAGGCAATCCAGCGATTGACGGAGAGCTGACAGCTAACAGCTAAGCGCTGTTTCCGAAGCTCAGGCCGCTCAGGGCAGCCACTTTCTCGGGATCTATCCCCCGGCTGGCGATCATCACTCGAAAATTCTCTCCCATGCCTTCGGGCGTGACCAGATGTTTTAGCTGGAGGGCCACTTTCGCTCTTTCTTGCGGGACGCGGCAATCTTCGAAGGCGTCGGCAAACTGATTTTTCTCGCCAATGCCCATCAGGAATTGCGATTGCGTGAGGAGCTTTTCGCAGCGCATACCGGCCTGTTCGCACCGAGCGGCGAGGGCCGTGAAATTGACATGGGCGGTGAGGTCTTGCTCGCCGGGGGCCTGGTAAGGGTCGGAGCTGGCAGAGTGATGGCGATACGCCATGAGCGTGCCGCGGCAACGACCCGCAAGTTGTTGGTCGCGCGTGTAACCGTAGTCAATGACAATGGCGAGCAGCCGGCCGCGTGCGATGGAGTGCGCGATTTGCCGCATCCAATTCTGCGCGAGGATGGGCACTTCGATGCGCTCGCCGGCTTCAGGATGGACGCCGTAGCGGTCGAGGAATTCCAATTCTCCGGCGAGCGGCGGGAGCCAGGTTTCGCACAGGCGATTGTTTTCGAGCGCGATGTGGAGTTTGCCGTGTGCGCTGAGAATCTCGACCGGTAGAGCGTCGAAGAATTCGTTGGCGAAGACGATCAGCGGCGCCTCGGATCGCAGGCTGCGATGAATGTCCTCCGCTGCTGATTCCGCGGAGATCGCCGCTTTGCCGCCCGCGAGGTGGTTCTCGAGTGTAGTTTGCAGTTTGGTCCGCAGCGCGGGCGACGATTCCTGCAACGTGTAAGTGAGGGCGGCAAAGAAGTCGGAGAACTTCTTGTTGGACCAGTCGAGCACATCGCGGGCAAACAGGCCGCGGCCGGGGCCGAGTTCGAGGATTTCGATTTCAGGAGGGCGGTCGAGCGCTTGCCATATCTCGTCAAACTGCCGCGCCAGCAGGCGTCCGAAAACAGCGTGAACGTCGCTCGAGGTATAGAAGTCTCCGGCTTTGCCGAATTGTTCGGCGTTGGCGGAATAGTAACCATGGGAAGGATCGTAGAGGCAGATCTGCATGTAGCGCGAAAATGGGATGGGCCCGCGCTGACGAATCTCCTGCTCGATTTGTTCGCGGAGGGACAATGCGTTAGCTTCCCTGGCTTCCTTCTCCGCCAGGCATCCGGCTGCGGGGGACGGCTCGATCCTGCGGGGTGCGGGTAAACATTTCGATGAAATAGTCGTGCAGGCCGTCATAGAGCTGGTGCTGCAAGTGCCAGGCGAACTGGGGATGATCGAGGTCGCGGGGATGAATCGGAAGCACGTAGGTGTGAACCGGGACGGACGAGTTCTTCAGATCGATCAGCACTTCGATAACGCCGTTATTTTCGCGCGCGGAAAAAGCGAGCAGCGGATGATCGTAGAGCCGCAAATGATCGAGAACTTTCTGCAGGGAGTTGGAGTCGGACACGGATTCATTGTACTCATCTGGAACAGGCGAGACGCGGCCGCTATTCGTAGCGCAAGGCTTCAATAGGATCCAGGCGCGAGGCTTTGATGGCGGGAAGCATTCCGCTAATGATGCCGACGAATCCCAGGATTATGGTGGACGCCAGCAGAGTGGTGGCATCGATGGTGAGATGAATGTCACCTTCGCTGCCATTCTCGAAGAAGGCGCTCCAAAGGGTAAGCGATCCGACCGACCAGGAGACGATGTAAGCGAGAACAACACCGGCCAGGCCCCCGAGAAGCGTGATGGCGAGCGCTTCGGCAAGGAACTGTACCAGGATGTGCCAACCCCGCGCGCCGAGCGCCTTCTCGACGCCGATCTCGCGGGTGCGCTGGGTAACTGAGACCAGCATGATGTTCATCAGGCCCACGCCACCAATCCCCAGCGTAAGCAGACCGATGAAGCCGAGCAGAATCTTGATGCCGGTGGTGATAACTCGCAGGTCAAGCAGGTCGGCAAAGACGTCGAAGACAAAGACGGCGCGCTTGTCCTTGGGATCGAATTCATGGTGAAAGGCCATGGAGCGGCGCACCGCCCCGGCGACTTTCTCGTGGTCGCCTTCGTATTCCATGGCGATGGCGTTGAGGTAATAAGTATTGCTGAGGTCGCTCATGGCGTTGAACGGGATATACACTTTGCCGTTCATATTGTCGTCCCCATCTTGAATGACGTGTTTGAGCACGCCGATGACCTCGTAGGAAATACCGTCGACCCGCACTTTTTCGCCCAGCGCGTTCTGCCCGGAGAACAACTTTTTCTTGACGTCGGCGCCCAGCACGGCGACGCGGCTGTGCGCGTTTTCGTCGAAGTCGGTGAAGAAATTGCCGTCTTCGACCTCCATGCGGCGCATGTGCGAATAATACGGATAGACTCCGCTGATTCCGTAACTGCCGCTGCGCGTTCCATAAGCGACGGTGCTTTGCTTGAAGGCTTCGGGCGAGATGCGCTTAAGTAGAGGCACTTCGGCCTGAAGGTAATCGAGATCGTTGACGGTGAGTTTAATCTCGCTGCCAGCTTTGGTGCCGCCCGCTTGTAGCGAGGTGCGTCCGGGGAAGATGAAGACCAGGTTCGTGCCCCAGGAGCGAAACGCAACCCAAAGTCCGCGCTCGAATCCGGAACCGTAGGCAAGCAGCAGCACGACGGTCGCGATGCCCCAGGCCATGCCCAGCATGGTGAGAACGCTGCGGCGGCGGTTGTGTCTGAGCGCGTTGTAGGCCTGGCGGGCAAGTTCGAGAATCATAGTTACTCCTGGCGCAAAGCCTCCACCGGCTGCAGCAGCGCGGCCTGCCGCGCTGGATAAAGTCCCGCGGCGATGCCGGCAAACGCGAGCGAAAGAATCGCGATTGCCGCCGACGACGGAACGATGCGGGGCGTGTCAAATCCTTGCGGAGCGGGCAGAGCCGCAAGAACCGCGACCAGTGCGCTCGTGACGGCCAGCCCAATGGCTCCGCTGAGAGCGGTCAGAAACGCGCCCTCCACAAAAAACTGGGTCAAGATCGCGCGATGGGTCGCTCCGAGCGCCTTGCGCAGTCCGATCTCGCGGGTCCGTTCGGTGACCGAGACCAGCATGATGTTGATGATGCCGATGGCCCCAAGCGCCAACGTAATCACACCGACCACTCCGAGGAAGAGATCCATGCCGTCGAAGATCTTGGCGACGCGCTTGTTGTTCTCGATGGTGTCCCAGTCCTCGAACGATTCTTCGAGCTTCGGATCGAAGCCGTGACGGCGGGCAATAATGTCGTGGACTTCCTGTTTCGCCGCCAGATGATCGGCGGGCGCAAAGGGGCGGTAGTTCAGGAATGAGATGGCATCTTCGCTGTTCTGCTCCTTCAGGCGAAATAAGTTGCGCATGGTCTCGATGGGGACAAAGATGCGCGCATTGGTGCCATTGTTCCCGTCTTGCCCGACTTTGCTGAGCACGCCGACAATTTCAAAGCGGATGCCATTGAGCAGGATAGGCGAACCCACGGCCGGGCGTCCGGGAAATATGTTCTTCAGCAGCTCCCACCCGACGACGGCCACGCGCCGCGTTTCGGTATTGTCCTCATCGTTGAACCAGCGCCCCGGGCCGACGGGGACATTGCGGATCTGGCTGTACTCGGGTGCAACGCCGAAGACCTGGCCGTTGGTGGAACCGTAATCGCTGACGGCGCGAATGTCTTCGCGGTTGAGTACGGGAGAAAGATACTTAAGCGTGCGAGCCTCACTGCGGATGGCGAGGTAATCCTGATAAGTGAAATAGTAAGTGCGGCCGGACTGAGTGCTGCCTTCAACCGCCGGGATGCGCCCAGGAAAGGTGAACATGATGTCCTGGCCAAGATTCTTCAGTTGCTTCGCCTGCCCGCTGCGGAACCCCTCACCCAAGCCGACCAGTAGGAGCAGCGATCCGACGCCCCAGGCAATGCCGAACATGGTGAGAAACGAGCGCAGCTTGTGGGCCCAGAGCGTCGCCAGAGACTGGCGAACGATTTCGATGAGCATCCGCATGGGAGTGGTCCGCAGCGCGATCTTGCCGGTTGGGCGAAAGTCTCCGCTGCTATCTGTTATTTGATACGAGGGAGGAGCGGATTGGGTTCCGGGAAAAACACTCTTCCCTCGGAGATTAGACGCTGGAGATGGCGCTGTGGTTAGCCGCTGGCGGGAACTCAAATCGGCGGACGCGTAGAACTGCCCCGCATAAAGCGACCGGCCGCAGGCTTGTTCGCGTGCGGAAGCTGGGCCCGACGATTCCGAGTTCGAGGGGTGTCAGATTTCGGAAAGCTGAGGTCTTCAAGGGCCTACGGGATTGTGCCGAGCACTTCGCCGGCGGGTTCCCAGATACCAGGAAAAGGGAGCCAACCGGAGCCCGTACTTACTCCATACCAAACTTCCTTGGAAATAAAATCCCAAGCACCGGCGAAGTCACTTCCTGTACCGCTGAGGGGTGTATCCGCAACCACCCAGTACTGGCTCCCGCCGGTGACTGCAACCGGGGGGAAGTTGGCGACGGCAAGGAGGCAGCAGGTTCCGGTGCCCGGAAGATTCTTGACCGTCACCGGGCCCGCCAACAATGTTCCCGGAGCGCCGTTCGTATCCCCATAGATGCTGAGATTCACTTGGTTAGCTCCTCCGCTGGTCTCGTCATGCTGCACGGCAACTCGCACCTGCGAGACATGGGAGTTGGACTTCGGGGTAAAGGCCATTGCAATGAACTGCGTAGAATAAGCGGAGTCTGGTCCCGCCTCGAGCCAGCTGTCATTGTCGTTGTAAAGGTCAGTCTTCGACGAGCCCAGGTTGCTGTAGATATTTTTCAAAGCCACGGCGGCTTCCTGCGGCGGAACATGGATTGCAGACTTTTCCGTAGTATGCACAGCCCGGGGGCTCTGCCCGGTCTGAGCCAACAGGGTCAGGTTGCAAAGTGCCAAGAGGCACACAAGCTGGAGAGCCCTTTTCATGAGTCTTCCTCCATTCTTTTATCTCTTATGAAGTCCAGTTACAAATCTTGGAACCGGGTGCTACCCAGCTCCGCCACGAATCTTGCTTGACCTTCGTCTGTCGTGGCGGGGCTGCGTCGTCCCACTACAGCATCAGGAGGAACGCCAAAAGTGTACGACTGAGGCGGGTGACTTACAACGAAATTGCGCTCCGCGCGAGAAATTCGAATCCGCATCCAATGTCATACACGATGCAAAGTCTTGTCTGATTAGATAACCGTGTCGGCTCCGAAACGCCGAGTAGACTTGGTGCGCTCAAGCAAACCAAGGCTCGGAGGAAAGGAGCCGACACGGTTATCTAATCAGGCCGCTAAGTCCTTATTCCGGAATATTTAAGTCATTTCGGCTCTAGATTTTTGGAGGATTTCCATACCCTAACCCCATGATTCCAAAAGACCGGGGGGAGGGGGTAAGAGGCTCGCTGTCCCATCGGTAACGGGCGAATGCCCCCAAAGGGTTGAGGTGCGCCACAAGAATACGCACTCGCATGACGATGAAGGAATAAATGAGATTTCCAATCCTGTAAATGGCGCGGCCCACTCCCCCCGACCGTCTCGCGCACGAGTAACTGCATGACGAAGTTCAGCCTTATTATTGCTTGCTACAAGCAAGAGCAGTTCATCCGCGAAACGGTTGATTCGGCCCTGGCGCTGCCATATCCCGACAAGGAAATCATCGTTGTGGACGACGCTTCCCCCGATCGTACGGCACAAATCCTCGAAAAGTATGGCGGCAAAATCCGGCTCATTAAGCATGAGAAAAATCTTGGCGCAAATGTTGGCCGCAATGAAGGCGCCGCTGTCGCCCGGGGCAAATACCTGGTCTTTCTCGATGGAGACGATCTCTACCTGCCCTGGGCGCTGGATCTCTACGCCCGCATCATCGAGTTGAAAAAACCAAAGATCATTCTTTGCCGGTTGCTTTTCTTTCAAGGTCATGTACCCAAGCCCCAGTTCGACGATTTTGGCCACTTCGTCGAGGTGGCCGAGTACGACGCGTTAATGCGCAAGGACCACAGCTACCGGGGCAGCGCCAGCGCCATCGTCGTGGACCGCGAAGTTTTCCTGAAGGTCGGAGGCTTCACGAAAGAAATCTTCCCCTCCGATATCGACGACTTGACCATCAAGCTGGGCTATTCGGGCAAGACCATCCACATCTTGTCCCATCCCACGACCGCCTATCGAATTCACGCCAACAACACTGTCCATCAGGTTGGCCGGTTTGTGGAAACCATGAGCAAGGTGGTTCGCAAGGAAAAGAACGGCGAATATCCTGGTGGCCCCTCCCACCGCTTTGAGCGTTACGCCTACATCGGAGGCCCAGTCTATTATTGGTTCACACGGGCCTTTGGCGATGGTCTCTATAGGCGCAGCCTCAAGTTTCTTGCCGACGGCTGGAGCCTGATGCTCGTCTCTATCTGGTCTCACCTCGTCCTCAAATTCAAACACCACCGCCCCATTGAATCCATCGAGCTGTGACCTGGTGTTTTGTCGTTGCGCTAGGGCGTTTTCACAGTGGGCTTACGCCGACTATTGGGTGGGGGATTTCGTGAACACGATTTCGAGGACCAGCAGCTCCGCTCCGACTGGCCCAGCTCATGCACCTTTACTCGTACAAGCTCCGCTTGGCGGGGTTTTCACTTCCGACTCCTGATTTTTCATCACAAATCATTTGTGAGCCCCATCACAGACACACCCACCGACCCGGTGCGACGATAGCCATCTGATTGGGGCAGTGTATGAGCGTGCCATCTCCCAAAACGGCCCTCAAGCTGCCCCAAAACCATTTTCAGCGCTCTTTGACAAGCTAAGTCATTGATTTAGAAATACTTTACCTATAAGCCCTTTAAACTCAAAGATTTGGCTGGAATTTCCTCCTAACCCCATGATTCCAATAGACGGGGGGAGGGGGGGTACCCCCATACTAACTGGTTATTGCCTTAGGAGTTAATAGACAGGAATTGCGCCGAGCGCCTCTTTGATCACTGCAACTTCCTTGCCCATGCGCTTGCCGACTTCGACGACGGTCGCCAGCGTGTCGTCATCGGTTTCGAGCGCGCGCACTATTTCGAGCACCTTCATCGTGTGCACGGGATTGAAAAAGCGCATGCCGACACACTGCTTGGCGCGATAGGTAACGCTTGCGATCTCCGTGACGCTGAGCGAGCAAGTATTCGCGGCGAGAATGGTGGCGGGGCGGCAGAACTTATCGAGCATGATGAAGATTTCGAGCTTCGATTCCATTTCGTCGGGAACCGCTTCGATGACAAGATCAGCCTCGCGCGCGGCTTCATCGACCGAACCGGCGCACTCCAGCCGGGAAAAGGCTGCGTCGGCGTCGCTGGCATTGACCTGGCCAAGTTTGACGGCTTGATCGAGACTGGCGCGGATTTCCGTCTCCGCCTTGCGCAGCGCGTTCGGAAAAAGGTCTTCGAGAATCGTGCGATAGCCGCCGAGAGTGGCAGCGTGCGCGATGCCCCGGCCCATGATGCCGGCGCCGATCACGGCAATCGTGCGAACTTCAGCCACTACTTGCCCGCCTTGTCGAGGTGCGCAAGCACGCTCTCATAGCTGGGCTCGGACTTGTGGATGTATTCGGCCAGGCGGGCGCACTCCTCCTTGGTCATCGCAGGGATGCTGGCGCTGATGCGGCGCAGGGTGGTGGCGATGTCGTCGATGTAATTCATCAGGCGGATAAGTTCTCCAGTTGCAGGCATGAAGGCTCCTTGCGTTTCTCTGGCGCGCCCGCGGAATCAGCCGCTGCGGCCAGGGCAACTATTCATTGTTCAACAGGCGGGCGGATTTAGCAAAGGAAGATACGGTCACGGAATCGTACTCCAGATGGTTTGTTCAATTTGCTTCGCAAGCGAGAATACACTACTCAGGCCGCCCATTCTTCGTTGGCGGCTGCCGGTAACGGCTGCGGAAGCCGGTCGGAGATTTCGGCGAGTGCGGCGAGTTTTTTTGCCAACTCCGGGCGCAGCAACTCGGCGCCAAAACGCCAGCGCCAGTTCCCACTTTCGCGGCTGGGCACATTCATACGCGCATCGCTTCCCAGCCCCAGCGCATCCTGCAGCGGTACCACGCAGAGGTTGGCCACGGAATCGGAGGCGGCGCGAATCATCGCCCAGTGGATGCCGTCTTCGCATCGGCCCAGGTACGCTTGCGCTTGCTGGCGTTCGTGTTCCGTTGCACCCGATTCCCACCAGCCGAGCAGCGTGTCGTTGTCGTGCGTGCCCGTGTATACGACCTTCTCAGTTGTGAAAGTGTGCGGCAGATGGGCGTGCGCGCCGGCATCGCCAAAACCAAACTGCAGCACGGCCATGCCGGGAATCTTGAGGCGTTCGCGGAGGGCATGCACGTCGGGCGTGATGTATCCGAGATCCTCGGCAAAAAATGGCAGCCCGCCCAGAGCCTCGCGCAGCTTCACGAATAAATCGTCTTTGGGACCATCGACCCAGCGGCCATGAATCGCGGTGGGTTCGTGCGCCGGAATCTCCCAGAACTGCGAAAATCCGCGGAAATGATCGAGGCGGATGTAGTCAAAATTGTGCGTGAGCCAGCGCATCCGGTCGATCCACCAGGAATATCCCTGCCCCTGCATCACATCCCAGCGATAAAGAGGATTGCCCCAGCGCTGGCCCTCTTTGCTGAAAAAATCCGGCGGCACGCCGGCAACGACTTCGGGGTCAAGTTCGGAGTTCAGGCGAAACAGGTCGGGATGGGTCCAGACATCGGCGCTGTCGAAATTCACGAAGATCGCGATATCGCCCACGACGCGAATCGAACGTTGCGCGCAGTAGGCTCGAAGCGCCTGCCACTGCTCGAAGAAAAAGAACTGCACGGCGCGGCGGAGATCGAGATCTTCCAGCATTTCCGCATGAGCCTTCTCGATCGCCAGCGGATCGCGATGAGTCAGTTCACGGGGCCAGCGGTTCCAGCTTTCCAGCTTGAACCGCGCACGCAAACCATCGAAGAGAACGAAGTCATCGAGCCACCATTGGTTTTGCCGGCAGAAGCTCTCGTAACGCGAGAGCGCGTTCGGTGCAGCCGAGCGCACGAAATTGTGCGCCGCTTCAAACAGCAGGGGCAGCTTCTGGTGGAAAACCGACGGGTAATCCACGGGCTCGACGCCGACGGCTAGAGCGTCGACCCGAGCGCGATCAATCCAACCGCGATCAGCGAGCCGCTCCAGGCTGATCAGCAGCGGATTTCCGGCAAAGGCCGAAGTGGAGGAGTAGGGCGAGTCTCCGTAACCGAGCGGGCCGAGAGGCAAAACCTGCCACAGACCCTGCCGCGCGGAGGCGAGAAAATCCGCGAACGCGTACGCCGACGGACCAAAGTCGCCGATCCCGCCGCACGAAGGCAGCGAGGTGGGATGAAGCAGAATTCCGCTGGCGCGCGGGAATGACATTAAGTTCAGTTCTCAGTTCTCAGTGGTTTGTTCTTGGATCTCAGCTCTTAGCTTTTAGTTCTTGGGCGTCCCCTGGCAGTGTTGCGGAAAAACTCGGGTTCGTAACAGGGCATCGCTTTAGCGATGCCGCAAATTCCTTCGCCTGTAGAGACGGGGCTTGCCCTGTCTCCCGAGGCACGGCAGCCTGAATTCCGCTACGAACCTTCTTGTCCACCTTGGCGGGTCAGGTTTTTCATCTCTTCCTGATTGACCTTAAGCCGTTTGGATTTTTCCATGTCCTTGCGCAGGTTCGAAACGAACAGGCCGAACAAATCGTTCTGCTTGCCCTCGAGGAGCGACTGGCGGATCCCGTCCTTCTTCTCGGTAAATTCCTGATCCGTCGGCGCCTGTTTTTCCAGAAGTTGAGCAACCACGCCATTGCCGCCGGCAGTGATCGGCCCGCTAATCTGGCCTGGCTTCAGAGAAAAGATCGCACTCGCGCCAGCCATGGAGCCGATGTCGGGAACCTGTCCATCGGGCAGAACCAGATCGCTCGTCTTTACCGTCGCACCCAGATCTTTGGCAGCTTTTTTCAAATCGTGCTCAGCCTTGGCGCGGTCGGAGAGTTCCTGCGTCTTCTGTTGCAGCAGAAAGCCGGCACGCTCGCTCTTGAACTCGCTCTCGACCCGCGAACGAATCTCTTCGAACGTGGGCGTAGCCGGAGGCCTTATGGCGAGCAGTTGGAAAACCACGTAGCCTTGCGGGACTTGCACAACATCGGGCGGAGCTTTGTCGGCTTCATTGAAGACGGCATCCATAAACTGCGGATTCGCAGCCAGTCCGGGCAAGCTATCGGTTCGGCTGAAGAATTCGGTGGTGACTGCAGCCTGACCCTTGGCGACGGCGGCCGCGTCGAATCCGGCAGTACGCGCCTGGCTGAGCAAAGCGTTCGCTGCCGCTTCGGTGGCGCGCGCCGTCTTCTGCTGCTTCACTTTCTCTTCGATCTCGCTCTTCACCTCGGCGAGGGTCTTCAGATGAGCCTGCTGCTTGTCTTCGACGTGGATGATATGGAAGCCGTAACTGCTCTTCACCAGATCGCTGGTCTGACCTTTGCCGAGTGAAAAGGCGGCTTTCTCGAATTCAGGGACGGTGCGGCCGCGACCGATCCAGCCGAGTTCGCCGCCGCTCTTGGCGCTGCCGGGATCGTCCGAGTATTTTTCCGCGAGCTTGGCAAAGTCTCCGCCCGCCTTCAGCTGTTTCAATATGTCTTCAGCTTTAGCGCGCGCATCGGCGACGGCTTTCTCGTCCTCCTTGGTGCCGGGCGCAGGGAGAGGAGTCTTGATCAGAATGTGGCTGACCTTCACCTGTTCGGGCACGCGGAACTCGTCGCGGTGCTGGTCGTAGTAAGCCTGCAGGTCCTGATCGGTGACAGTCGTTGCCGCCGCAATTTTCGCGCTATCGACGACGACGTACTTAATCTGCCGCTTCTCCGGGATCGAGTTGTTGTAGTTCGCCTTGTTGCGTTCGTAAAAAGCCTTCAGTTCCTCGTCGGTGGGGTGCAGTCCCTTCAGGATGTCGGCCTGGGTGATCACGGCATACTCGAACTTCACCTTTGTATTGTGTTGATCGAATTCGTCGCGGACTTCGGTGTCTCCCACAAAAGCGCCGCTCGAAACCAGGGCGCGCAACTTGCGGACAAGAATATCTTCCTTCACCCGCCCTTCCAACTGCGGGACCGTCATGTCGAAGCGCTGGGCGAAATTCTCGTACTCTTCCTGCCCAACGAACTTGCCGTCGGGAAAGAGCATGGTGCCAAGCTGCCCGTGCTGGAGCTCGTCGCGAAGTTCGTCATCGCCGGCGCGCAGGCCCATGCGGTGCGCCTCGGCAACCAGGGCCTTCTCATTGATGAGTTGCTCGGCGGCCTGACCGGCAAAAAAGGGCAGCAACGTGCTGGCCTGCGCGCCGCCGCGAGGAAACTCCTGCCGGATCCTGGCTCTGGCTTCACGCTGCACCTCGTTCACGGTCACTTGCTGGTCGCCAATGGTGGCCAAAACGCCCGCCGGAGGCGCGCCAATTCCGAAACTGGAGCCGATGCCGCCGGGAATGAGCGTGATCGCCATCGAGGCACAGATAATGACGAGCAATGCGCCCAGAATGATCTTCAGGGTTGGCCCCGCATTTTGAAGCTGTCGAATCATATTTAGATGACTCCGTCAGATTACTCCACGCTAAGAAGCGAGAATTTATGATTATAAACTAGCTATCGAGATGGCAGCCCGCGGCGAAAGTGGGATTCTGCCCTTCAACTCTCAATTCGCCAGACTTTGTCATCCCAACCCTGAGCGAAGCCGAAGGGGGGATCTGCAGTTTGCGGCGAACTGCATATCCCTCGCTTCGCCCGGGATGACAATTCACACAGGTGTCGCTCATGCACCGCTTCTGACCAGACTTCCACCATGGGCTGCTAGTCTAGCCAGGAATAGCAACTCGCATCAGGCGTTCTTGCTCGAGCTTGCTTCCGTTCCGCGCTCCCTCACAAGGATCACCGTCGCATCGTCACGCAGCCCACTTCCATTCGCGAATTTCCTGACGTCTGCGAGCAGACCTTCCGGGGTAACGTCTGGCGATTGCATCTGGGCAAGAAGCCGCTCCGCGCCGTATTCCTCGCCGGAATCGATGTCAGCCTCGGTGATTCCGTCGGAATAAAACGCGATGCGCGAATGCTCGCCGAGCGTCACTTCTGCCTCCGAGAACTTGCTGGCTGAAATTCCCAGCGGCAGGCCGTGCTCGTGATTGATCCAGCGGTGGCCGGAAGCCTCGACCAGCAGCGGCGCCAGATGGCCGGCGTTCGCGATCCGCAAAACGCGGCTCGACGGGTCGAGTTCGGCATACACCATGGTGACGAAGCGGCCGCTTGGAAAATCCTCGATCATCATGTTGTTGAGACGCGTCAGGACCTCGGCGGGTCCAGAGCCGGTTTGTGCCAGCGAGCGCAGCATGCCGCGAGTGGCGGACATGAGAAGCGCCGCCGCCGTGCCCTTGCCGGAGACATCGGCGAGAACCAGGCCCCAGCGACCGTCGCGCAGCGGAATGAAGTCATACCAGTCGCCGCCGACCGAGCCCGCCGGAATCGAAAGACCGGACACCGAGAACCCTGGGATCAGAGGAGAGCTGCGAGGCAACAGCGCTTGCTGAATCGAGCGGGCTTCTTCGGCCTCGCGGCTCATGCGCTCGCGTTTTTCGCGCTCATCGCCAAAGCGCCGGGCGTTGTGTACCGCGACGGCGACATGAGCGCACAATCCTTGCAGCAGCCGCAGTTGATCGGGACAGAAAGCGTTGAGCTCGCAATGGGAAGCGGTGAACACTCCGACCAGATCGCCCTCGCGTTGTAGCGGGATGGCGACTTCAGAGCGCGTATCCGGCTCACAGGCCATGTAGTAAGGGTCGCGAGTAACGTCGGGAGCATAGTGCATTTTGCCAGTGGCCGCGACGTGTCCCACCATTCCGGCGCCTATCTTGAGGCGATGGCCCTTGCCGTAAACGCTGCAGCCTCGAACCCCGGCCAGTATGAATTCATTCTGCTCAGGATCGCGGAGATAAAGGTTGATTTCGACGCATCCTAACGACGTGGCGACCTCATCGACGATCCGCGGAACGAGTTCCTCGATGTCGAGAGTGGAGGTGATGCGCTGCGCGAACTTTTGCAGGCGCACCAGTTCGGCGATCCTGAGTGCGGACGGCTCGGGCAAAGGTTGGCCGGAAAAGCCGAAATCCATGAGCGGGCTGGTAGCCACGACGAACCCTCCTGCCGGTTGATTGCAACTGGTCTATAAGATTGTGAGAATCAGGTTTCAGATTCTCTTTTTGTTCGGCTTGTCGTCGTTGGGCTTGACGTCCGGCTTGACGTCGGCGTTTTGAGCCGCTTGATCTCTTCCAGGCGTTCGCGAATGCGCTTCTCGACTCCCTCATTCGTTGGGCGATAGTACACGCGATTGCGCAGGCTGTCGGGCAGGCACTGCATGTCGGCGACCTTGGCTTCGGTGTCGTGGGCGTATTGATAGCCCTTCCCGTAGCCGAGGCCTTTCATCAAGGCGGTCGGGGCGTTGCGCAGGTGCAGAGGGACGGGTTCGGCGGCGGTTTGCTCCACGTCCTGCTGAACCGCGCCGTACGCGGTGTAAAGCGCGTTCGATTTTGGCGCCACCGAAAGGTAGACGACTGCTTGCGCAAGCGCGAGGTTGCCTTCGGGCATGCCGATGAAATCGACGGCGTCACGAGCAGCCATACACAACGCGAGCGCGTTCGGTTCGGCGAGGCCGATGTCCTCGACCGCCATGCGGACGACGCGGCGGGCGATGTAAAGCGGATCTTCTCCCGCTTCGAGCATACGAGCCAGCCAGTAGAGGGCGGCGTCGGGATCGCTGTTGCGAACCGATTTGTGC
>Ga0316363_10000506_pt1 | contig 50553 bp, 40 predicted proteins | sample Sb_taG_3_FD_200459 | JGI IMG/M metagenome (GOLD analysis project Ga0316363, IMG submission 200459) | Peat soil microbial communities from Weissenstadt, Germany - Sb_50d_a_PC metaG (v2) (version 2) | ecosystem: Environmental > Terrestrial > Soil > Wetlands > Peat | place: Germany: Weissenstadt...
CCAGCATGATCCGCTGGTCGAGTACAAGCGCGAGTCCTTCGACATGTTCGAAGAAATGATGCAGCGCTTTCAGGAAGAAACGGTTCGCTACCTGTACCTGATGCAGATCATGGAGCGTCCGCCGGACGCGGCAGCGAGGCTGGGCGGCGGAGTCAGTCCAAGCGATGCGTTCGGGCAAGGGCCCGAAGCGGGCGCACCTTCGGTCATTACCGGCGGCCGAGGCGGCAATGGACGCCCGCCGCGCCAGGTCGCCACCTCCGTAGACGAAATCGAAGAAACCTTCCAGCGCAAGAAAAAGCGGGAACTGGAACAAGCGCGCATGGCCGGGGCGGGCGACATGCAAGTCCAGCAGGTGGTGCGCTCGGCGGCGAAAGTTGGGCGCAACGATCCTTGCCCTTGCGGAAGCGGCAAGAAATATAAGAAGTGTTGCGGGGCAAATTCGTAAGAGGATTCACCGCCGAGACGCAGAGTGCGCCGAGAAATGCTGGGCTAGATCTTCATGAGAGCCGCAGCGATTCATTGCCTTCCAGATTTTTCTCCGCGCTCTCGGCGTGTCGGCGGTGAAACGCTTTTTGGTTTCTTGCGGAGCGCACGAAACGTCATCTCTGTGGCTTTGCTGTGCGTGCGCCGCTTCCATGCGAAGAACATAGGAGCGTAGGTCTGAGTGATGTAATCGCCCCGGCCGATCCCGAGCGCACGCGCTGTGTGGTCGATCCAGCGCGGCAGTCCTTCGATCTCGCCGAAATTCCCAATCGGAGTCTCATCGAGCACGACGTGGCCCGTGCCGTCGCTCCACTCGGCGCGATACTTTTCATAGCGAAACGTGGGCGCGAAACCAAGCGTGCGCAGAATGGCGTCCATCTGCTCGCCGTTCTCGATACGCGTTTCCAGCTCAACCCGCACTTTATGGCGGCCGGCCTTGCTTTTCGCCTTGTGCGTCAGCACCCAGTTCTTGCCGTACTTGCGCAGCCGCAGCATTTCGCCCCGCTTGCGCAGCTTCTGGCCGGGCAGGTCGTAGAGGGAATTCATTTCGAGGGTGTAGCGGGTGAGCTGTTCGAAGCCCGCTTGTTTCAGAGCGCGGGTTAGCGCGGGCAGATTGTCAATTCGAAATTTAATTTCGATTTCCTTCCGCATGCTGGAATCTTAACCGCCGAGACGCCGAGAACGCCGAGAAAAACTGGAAGGAACAATCACTGCGGACCCTCGGAAGCTCTTGCCCAGGCATTTCTCCGCGCACTCTGCGTCTCGGCGGTGAAAGGTTCCTAAGACTTCGGCTCGACCTCGGACTCTCGCTCCCGCCGATGGAACCAGCTCATGTGCGGCAGGTCGCGCTCCACTTTTCGCCGTTTCGCGATCAGTTCCGCCGTGATCGACACGGCAATTTCTTCTGGCGTAATTGCCCCAATATCCAGCCCGATTGGGGCGTGGACGCAATCAAACAAATGCGCGGGCAGACCTTCCTGCTGCAGCTCTTTGAAGATGGTGACGGTCTTCCGCTTCGATCCAATCATCCCGACGTAGCGTGCCGGAGTCTGCACCGCCCAACGCAGCATTCGCATATCGTCGCGGTGCCCGCGCGTGACGATCACGATGTACGAAGACTCGCTGGGCGCGAGCTGCGCCGCGGCCTTGTCGAAATCTTCGGCGATCACCTGCTGCGCCTCGGGGAAGCGTTCGCGGTTTGCGTAGGCCTCTCGATCATCGACCACCGTGACGTCAAAACCGGCGATGCGTGCAACCTTGTAAAGACTTGCTGCTACGTGGCCGGCGCCGAAAATATAAAGATCTGCGGGAGGTAAAACTGGCTCCACGAAAATCTCCAGCGTTCCGCCGCAGACGAGGCCGGTGTCGTACTTCGGATCCTGATTCAGATCGAACGTCAGGGTCCGCGGCTTCTCCGATTCCATCACTTCGCGCGCCGCCTGCCACACCTCAGCCTCAACGCAGCCGCCGCCGATGGTCCCAACGATGGAGCCATCGTCGCGCACCAGCATCTTGGCGGTCTTGAACGAAGGAATCGAACCGCGCACGTTGACGATGGTGGCGACTGCCCCGCGCCGTCCGTCTTTTCGCAGGCGGACGATTTCCTCGTAGAGGTCCATGGGTTGATTATGGTTCGCGGAGCTGGGAAGGTCAATTGTGGGCAATGGGAGAAGGTCGAGCTGCGCTCGACTGGACGGCCGGGGGCGGCCGTCCCTACGCGGAGCCAATGCGTTTGTGCTAGTTTGTAGGGTTGAAATTTGCCGTCTGAAGTTGCAGGAGGCCCCCATGAAAGCCGTTCGCATTCATCAGTTCGGCGGTCCCGAAGTCCTCACCTACGAAGACGTCCCCGATCCCAAGCCGCGCAAAGACCAAGTCCTCGTACGCGTCCGGGCGTGCTCTCTGAACCATCTCGACCTATTCGTGCGCAAAGGCCTGCCCGGCGTTAACCTGCCGCACATCCTCGGCAGCGATACCGCCGGCGAAATTGTCGAAGCCGGTGAGTACATCACCGACCTCAAGCCCGGACAGCGCGTGCTGCTTGCGCCCATGCATTTCTGCAATCACTGCGCGAAGTGCGTTGCCGGACTGCAGAACCAATGCCGCCAGTACACCGTGCTCGGCAATACCGTGGACGGCGGCAACTGTGAGCTGATTGCGGTGCCCGCAGTGAACGTTATCCCGATCCCCGGCTCGCTCGATTTCAATGAGGCCGCCAGCGTTCCGCTGGTTTTTCTCACCGCGTGGCACATGCTTACCGGACGCGCCGCGATCCGACCCGGGCAAACCGTGCTGGTGCTGGGCGCGAACTCAGGGGTGGGCATTGCCGCCATTCAGATTGCGAAACTGTTCCGCGCGCGCGTGATCGCTACCGCGGGCGACGAGCGCAAAATAGAGCGCGCCCGCGAACTCGGCGCCGATTTCGTCATCAACCACTATCAGCAGAAGATTTCACAGGAAGTCCGCAAGATCACAAACTTTGAGGGCGTCGACATCGTCATCGAGCACGTTGGACTGGCCACCTGGGAAGAGAGCGTGCGGTCGCTCAAGGCGGGCGGCACACTCGTCACCTGCGGCGCGACGACGGGACCGAAAATTGAACTTGATCTGCGCTTTCTGTTCTCGCGCCAGTTGGCATTGTTGGGGTCGTACATGGGGACGATGAGCGAACTCCACGAAGTGCTCAGCCACGTGTTTGCCGGACGGCTGAAGCCCGTTATCGACCATACGTTCCCCTTGAAAGAAATCCGCACTGCTCACGAGTACATGGAGAAAAGCCAGATGTTTGGGAAGATCGTGCTGAATCCGTAATATATTCACCGCCGAGACGCAGAGGACGCCGAGAAATGCCAAGCTTTGGTTTTCTCTGCGTACGTGGCGTCTCTGCGGTTAAGATATACCCATGGCGCAAGAACTCAGTTTCGGCCCCTACGTTGACATCGAAAACGGCAAGAAGGTAGTCAAGGAACTCGTCTACGGAGATGGCGTGCCCGAAGGCATCGTCATGACCACGCTCGACGCGACCGTCAACTGGACGCGCAAGAGTTCGCTCTGGCCGATGACGTTCGGGCTGGCCTGCTGCGCCATCGAAATGATGTCGATGGGCGCGTCGCGCTTCGATATCGCGCGCTTCGGCGCGGAAGTGTTCCGGCCGTCGCCGCGGCAGTCGGACCTGATGATTATCGCTGGCCGCGTCTCGAACAAAATGGCTCCCGTGATTCGCCAGCTCTGGGAGCAGATGCCGGAACCGAAGTGGGTTATCTCGATGGGGGCCTGCGCGACTTCCGGTGGCGTCTTCAATAATTACGCGCTGGTGCAAAGCGTGAATCAGGTCATTCCTGTGGATGTCTATGTCCCCGGTTGTCCTCCGCGCCCCGAGCAGTTGATTTATGCGATCACGCTGCTGCAGCAGAAAATCATGATCGAACGCGGCTCGATGAAGAAAGCATTGAATCTGGCCCCGAGCGGCGAGTAAAAGGATCGGGTCATCGCGTGATCGGGTCATCTAAGATCGCCTAAGATCGCCCGAAAAGATCGCCCCAAAAAGATCACCCGATGGCCCGATCACCCGATGACCCGATCACCCGATGACCCGATCCTCATCTCACTGTTTCATTCTCGTAGCCATCTGCCGTTCCGGCGGCGTCATCTGGTTCCATACCGCGCTCAAATCTTTTTCCAGAATCTGATTATTCGGATCCACCCGCAGAGCCAGCGCAAACCATAAGTACGATGTTGGCAGATCGCGCGGCACACAGTGGCCGGTGGCATACATGGTTCCGAAGGCGCTCCGGGCCTTGGCATTCGATTTGGCCGAAGCGGTCTTCAGATATTTCACTGCCTCGTCACAGTTTTCGGGCACGCCTCGCCCATAGAGATAGGCCTCACCTCTGCGGAAGGCCGCGTCCCCGGTGTCCGCCGCGGCGGGCTCGGACAATTTTGAAGCGTTGACCGGCCGCACGCTGGGCTCGCGTTTCGCCGCGCTCTTGTCCCCCAGCGCGATCTTTGGAGTCAACGGCGCCGGAATCACCGGTTTCGCTTTGGCGGCAGGCTTTGCCTCTGTGTCCACGCTCCTTTGGGTAGCGTCGGCACCAGTGCTTGCGTTCTCGGCTTGGCTCTCCGCAACTCCTGCTGACGGAGCCACCGCCTGCGACGAGCTCGCATCGTTCGCTGGAGCCGAATCCTGGGGCGCCGGTTTCGTCGCTGGCTTCTCGGCGAGAGCTTGGCTGGCGCTCGAAGCCGCGGCCTCCGGCTTTCTACTCTCCATAGCGCCGAGATAGTTTGTGTACGTCCACCAGCCTGCTCCGCCCAATGCCGCGAGCAGCAACACGAGCAGCAGTATCCGCCGTCCGCCGGTTCTTGGTTGCTCGGGCGGCTCGCGCTCAAAAAAGGAATCCAAGCCGGAGAAAGGTCCTTCCCGCAGCGAGTCCATGCTCGGCTGATTCGGGCTGGGCTGGTTCAACCCCAGCATCGAGGGTCCGCTGATCGGCGGCACCGGTTTGCTTGCAGGCCGAGTCGCGTTCTCCACGACGACGGGCCGCACTGGTTCGGGCGCGGCCGTGGTCTTGGGTGGGAAAGCTGGCGGGCCCGCAGAGGGTGCCTTCGGCGCTGGTGCGCCGGCCGGCCGCCGAGCTTCGAGCAAGGTGCCACACATTCCGCAAAAACGGAAATTGTCCGAATTGTCCTCACCGCACTTCGGGCAGATCACAATGGTTCTCCGGATGTCTTTTCCTACAGTCTAACTCTTGCAAGCGAGGTCAGTCGGTCCGTTCTTCATATTAGAATACAAACGCCCGGTTTTCGCCGATGCCGAAAGCTTCTAAAGCCAAGCCCACGCCCGCCGCGAAGCGTTTCGAGGCCAGGCTCGAACGGATGCGCTCCCGCCTCAACTGGGTAATTATTCACGTGCCGTTCGATGCGGCCAAAGTCTGGCGAAGGCGTGGCCAGATCAAGGTGAAAGGCGAGGTCAATGGATTTGCGTTCCGCACTTCGCTGTTTCCCACCAGGGAGGGCCGGCACATTCTGCTGGTCAACAAGCGGATGCAAAAGGGAGCGCGAGCCGCGGAAGGCAGCGTCGCCCGTTTTCAGATTGAACCGGACCGCGAAGAACGGACTGTAGAAATCCCCGGTGAACTCAAGCGCATTCTCAGCCAGGGTCTTCCCAGAGAAGATCGCTCGCTTCGGCGCTGGTATGACGAGTTGAATCACTCCACGCGCAACGACATTGACAAGTGGATCACCGAACCTAAGAGCGGCGAAGCCCGCATGCGTCGCGCGGAACAAATTGCGGAACGCCTGCTCGCCGTCATGGAGGCGGAACGAGAACTACCGCCTGTTCTGCAGGTCGCTTTCGCGCGCCATCCACGCGCCCGTGAAGGTTGGGATGAGATGTCGGCCTCGCGCCGGCGCGGAAACCTGTTTGGCATCTTCTACTACCGGACTCCGGACGCTCAAGGCCGGCGCATCGACAAAATGCTTGATGACGCTATTGCGATCGCCGAGAAAACGAGTAGAAAGAAAAAGTGAGCGATGAGTTCAGGCCCGGTGTCATGGTTGGTAGGGCAAGACGTTTGCCATTGGGTACCCGCTCAGCTGGCGGTTGGAGAGCGCGAGATTCTCAGGGGCGTATTGCGGCAGCCCATCGAGCCTGAGCTGCACGGTGTTGGACATCACAGCATTCTGTGGAACCGTTCGATGTTTCGGAAATCCCCACGGAATCAACTTCCATTCATCGTGTGCGGGCCCGATTGCATTGGCCGCAGCAGGCGACAGGTATTGCGCCTCCGCTGGCGCGCTGAATTTCAAGCCGCAGTCTTTTCCCTTGTGCATCATCCAGCTGAGAGTGATATCGGATAACTGGGACTGCTCATATCCGCCACCGACATCGGAATGGACTCCAGGAAACCATACTTGCTGAACCACGTTGTCGTTGACCCGCATCGATCCATCTGAATTCGTCCACAAAGTGGGCTGAAACTGCACCCTACGCTCATCGATACAGACCGCATGAAAGGCCTTTTTGACGTTCGGATGCAAGGTAGTATCGAGAAATCCGTACTTCTTTTGATCGAAGATGCTAAAGAGCAAGCCTGGAATTCCAAGAGATCCCACCGTGTCCCAGACGCCCACCATGCTGATGATGACCGGCCCCAATCCATACCGTTGATCGAGGCCAGCCTGCAGTTGCTTTTTCTTGTCCGGGTCGGGTTCCCGGTACGCGTCAAAAATTAGTTTCACGGTCATATTGTCGAGATTCTTTGTGGGAACGCCAAAACGCGCGACCATGCCTGCGAGGCTGCGCGCAGTATAGGCGCCCCGACTGAACCCGAAGAGATAGACTTCGTCCCCAGGGTCGTAGACATAAGAGACGAATTCATAGCCATCCCGAATCTTTTGGAAGAGCCCCTCTCCCATGGCCCCGCCGAACAGATGATCAATAGGAGTTCCATCCGTGCCAACGCCGCTGTCATAGTAGCGCAGCTGTGAGGGGTCGTCTGCGAGAGCGCGGAAAAGCTTGCGCACATTTGTGTCATTTACCTCGGCGCCGACCCCATGAGGTGTATTCCAGGTGCCATCCGCGCACACAATAATCTTCTTGCTCATAATTCCCCCCGCGCAAAGTGAGGCGGAAACATTCATGCTATGTGATCGCCCGGGAGTTATAAAGCGTTATCTCCCCAGAGATGACTCATCGACATGTGTCTCGCCTTATGACCGACGTAACCGCACGCCGCGGCTTCTTCTGCTATACTGTTGTTAACGCTTTTGCTACGGTTTGCTCGTCACGCGGGGATCCTGTTGGATCCGAAACACTTCCGCCATTTCCTGCCCGCCGTTTGGTTCCAGCGCCAATTTCAATGCGAGCGGCATGCGAACTCTCGACACTAGTCCTGGTACATTAAGACTAAGAACACGAGTCTGAGAAATTGACATCAAGCCCCTCCAGAAAGAAAACAATCGAATGACCACATTTACGGAACTGCCCCTGTCTGCTGCGTTGCAGCAGAAGTTGGCGGCAGCTCAATTCATCACCCTCACACCCATCCAGGCGCGCGCCATTTCTCCTGCCCTTGAAGGCCAGGACGTGATTGGCACCGCCCAGACCGGCACCGGCAAAACCCTTGCGTTCCTGATCCCGATCATCGAGATGCTGCGCGCTGAACCATCGAAGCTTGAATCAGCGAAGCATGAATCAGCCAAGCACGTCAGCGCTCTGGTGCTGTTGCCCACGCGTGAATTGGCCATGCAAGTTCACGAGCAGTACGAACAACTGCGCGACAAGAATATGCCGAAGGCGGCGCTGGTGATCGGCGGCGTAGCGGAGAAGGCCCAGATCCGCAGTCTTCGCTCCGGCTGCGAGTTTGTAATCGCTACTCCCGGACGCTTGCAGGATTTCATCACCCGCAAGTTCGCGGACCTGCGTCATGTGAAGATACTCGTGCTCGACGAAGCCGACCGCATGCTGGATATGGGTTTTCTCCCGGCCATCCGGCGTATCGTGCAAATCCTGCCGCAGCGCCGGCAGACGCTATGTTACTCAGCCACCATGGAGCAATCGGTGGCCGCGCTGGTCAACGACTATACGCGGGAGCCGGTGCGGATCGCGCTGGGCTCAGTCCTGAAGCCTGCGGAAAGCGTGCAGCTCGAAGCCTATGAGGTGCGCCCGTCCGAAAAACTGGATGTGCTGCGGCAGTTGCTGTATGAGGAAAAAGGGCAGACCCTGATCTTCACGCGCACGAAACGCGGCGCGCACAGGCTGGCCCAAGAACTCGAGCGGGATGGCTTCTCGGCCACCATGATTCATGGCGATCGCACGCAGTCCCAGCGCAACGGCGCCTTGAGCGGATTTCAGGAAGGCCGCTACCAGGTGCTGGTCGCGACCGATGTCGCATCCCGTGGCTTGCACGTGGATGACGTGGCGCACGTGATCAACTACGACATTCCGAAGATGGCGGAAGACTTCATTCACCGCGTTGGGCGTACCGGACGGGCCGGCTTACAGGGCCGGGCCTCCACACTGGTCACGGGCGCGGAGGTTCTGGAGCTTCGCAATATTGAGCGCGCCTTGAAACTGTGCATTGAGCGCAAGCAGGTGGATGCGTCGGCCAGCGATCGGCCGAAGCGTTTTGTTGAAAACACCCTGGCATCGCGGACGCTAACGGCTCTGCCGGGTGAGGTCTTCGTTTAGTTTTTGTGGAGCGCCGGGCGCCCCCGCCCGGCTGGACGGGCGAGACGCCCGTCACTCCACTGTAAATTTTGTCTGAACTTTTAGATCGGGTTCGCCGGAGCCTTGCGCTCCGGCGAATCTTCCAAGGCGTTTAGCCATCGGTTGCCTTGGCGCCGTGTGGGATGGACAGCTCGACAGAACTGGGTTCGTCGTCGCTGCCGATGCGGAACAGCGCGGCCTGCTCTGCGGCGTGCTCGCGCATTTCACGCAATTCATCCAGTTCGTCCACCACTCCACCTTCCGGTTTTTCCTGCTTCCGCTGGCTCCTGCGCTCGTTCTTGTCCCGCTGTTTTTGTTGGCGCGCTTGTTCTTTCTGACGTTTGGTAAAAGTCGATCGGCCTCGTGGCATACACAATCTCCCCGTATTTTCTAGTCTTTGATTATGGCCGGCTACATGCAGCGTCTCTAGAGTTGGCCCTGCTTTTGTCCCTGGAATAGACCACTGGAATAAACCACTGGAATAAACCAGAGGGTTGCCGCATCGCTCGTTTGTTTCGAGTGTTGATCCTAGTATAACCTCGAACCGGGCCGAGACGCACACAGCGCATGGCCCACCGCGCGGCTTCACCGGGCGCCAAGGAATGCTAACGCCTATGAGTGGAGCAACGCAGGGACCAAGGCGTCCTCAAAACTGGCCACGCCCAACTGGCCTAGTGGCAACTTTGCACTGAGCTGTGTTATTCTCAAAAACGTTACGAAAACGAGAGAGACAGGAGTGCAACAGGTTAGTGTTAGCCAGAGAGCAAAAGCAATCCGTCGTTGATGCGTATCGCACGCACGCTACCGATACCGGCAGTCCCGAAGTTCAAATCGCGCTGTTGAGCGAGCGCATTGGTCAGTTGACGGAACACTTCAAAACGCACCAGAAAGACCACGGCTCGCGCCGCGGACTTCTCATGATGGTGAGCAGGCGTCGTGGCCTGCTCGACTACCTGAAGAAGTACGACTCGGAACGGTACAAAACCGTTATTTCCAAGCTCGGCATCCGCAAATAACAGCGCGACCGGCTCCGTGTGGGGCCGGTTCCAGACTTCGAGAGCCTTAGCAAAGTGCGTTCCCAACCGCAGCCCTGGCATACGCCCGTCCAAGCGGACTCCGTACCCCCGCATGCCCTTCTGCCCTACAAAGGATGATCTATGAAGCCTGAAGCCACAAAAGTTTCCGTCGAAATCGCAGGCGGAAAACAACTCTCCATCGAAACTGGAAGACTTGCCAAGCAGGCCCACGGCGCCGCCGTCGTGCGCTTCGGCGAAAACGTTGTCCTCGCCACCGCCACTGCCAATCCCGAACCCCGCGAGGGCATCGACTTCTTTCCGCTCACCGTCGACTACCGCGAGTACACCTATGCCGGCGGACGCATCCCCGGCGGCTTTATCAAGCGCGAAGGGCGCATGAGCGACCGCGAGGTTCTCACCTGCCGCCAGATTGACCGGCCGGTCCGTCCCATGTTCGCCGAAGGCTTCAGGTGCGAGACCCAGGTCATCGCCCTTGTCCTCTCCGCCGACACGGAAAACGATCCCGATGTCTGCGGCATCAACGCCGCTTCGGCCGCCTTGACCCTGTCCGACATTCCGTTTCTCGGCCCGCTCGGCGCCGTGCGCGTCGGCCTGGTGGAAGGCCGCTTCATCGCCAATCCCACCTACACCGAAATGCGGGACGGCCTGCTCAACATCATGGTCGTAGGCACCGCCGACGCGATTGTCATGATCGAGTCGGGCGCGAAAGAAGTTAAGGAAGAGACAGTGGTGGATGCGATCGAATTCGCGCACGCCGAAATCAAAAAGATCTGTGCCGCCATCAACGAACTGCGCAGCAAGGTCGGCAAGCCGAAGCGCCAGGTGACGCCGCCGGAATTCGACGAGGCTTACTTCAAAGCCCTGGAATCGAAAATCGGCGCTCGATTGGCCGACGCTCTCGACACCGAGAAGCATCCGAAATCCGCGAGCCACGAACTGGTTCGAGTGCTGGAAAAGGAACTGCTCGCCGCTGTGCCCGAGGACGACGCCGCCGGCCAGGCGAAGATCAAGAAGTATTACGAGATCCTGCGTGAACGCATCTTCCGCAACCAGGTGATCGATCACAAGCACCGTCCCGACGGACGCGCGTTCGACCAGATCCGCGAGATCTGGATTGAAGCCGGCGTTCTGCCGCGCGCGCACGGCAGCGCAGTCTTCACCCGCGGTGAAACCCAGGCATTGGTTACCACCACGCTCGGCACCAGCGACGACATGCAGCGTCTCGAGGGTTTTGAGGGCGAAGCCAAGAAGCGCTTCATGCTGCACTACAACTTTCCGCCGTTCTCGGTGGGAGAAGTCGGCTTCATGCGCGGCGCCGGTCGCCGCGAGATCGGCCATGGCGCTCTCGCCGAGCGCGCCGTTTCGTCTGTGCTTCCGACCGAAGACAACTGGCCCTACGCCATGCGCGTCGTCTCCGACATTCTGGAGTCGAACGGATCGTCGTCGATGGCCACCATTTGCGGTGCCTCGCTCTCGCTGATGGATGCGGGCGTGCCGTTGAACGCTCCGGTGGCCGGGGTGGCGATGGGATTGGTGAAGGAAGGTGAGCAGTACGCCATCCTGACCGACATTGCGGGCGCGGAAGATCATTACGGCGATATGGATTTCAAAGTTGCCGGAACCAAAGACGGCATCACTGCCCTGCAGATGGATATCAAGGTTGCGGGAATCACTTCGCAGATCATGCGGGAGGCGCTGGCGCAGGCGCAGCGTGGGCGATTGTTCATTCTCGGAAAGATGGACGAGGTTCTGGCCGAGCCGCGCGTGAAGGTCTCGGCGTATGCGCCTCGTATCTACACCCTGCAGATTCCGGTGGACAAGATTCGCGACGTGATTGGGCCCGGTGGCAAGATGATTCGCAGCATCATCGAGCAGACGGGCGTGAAGATCGACGTGGAAGATTCCGGCAAGGTCAACGTAGCTTCGAACGATGAAGTTTCGGCGAACAAGGCTTTGCAGATTATTCGCGACCTGACGGCTTCGGCCGAGGTGGGGAAGACTTATCTCGGAAGGGTAAGCCGGCTGGCGGATTTCGGCGCATTCGTCGAGATTCTGCCGGGCTTGGATGGCCTGCTGCACATCAGCGAAGTCGCCGAGCACAGAATCAAGGATGTTCGCGATGAACTGAAAGAAGGCGACCAGGTGCTGGTGAAGGTTCTGGCCGTCGAAGGCAACCGGATCAAGCTGTCGCGGAAGGCGATTCTGAAAGAGCAGCGCGCCAAAATGGGCGGGGCTCCGCCGCCTCCGGAAACGGACGCGGTAGCGGATCTTTCATCGTCAGGTCCGGCACCCGCAGTGCCGCAGGGCGCGCCCACGGCAGTGATCGAAGGCGGTGCAGAGTTCGATGCGGATGATGAGCCGAACTTCAACCGTGTGGATGGAGTAGTTGCGTCGGTCGAGGCGGGCGCCGCGCGTCCAGAAGGTGCGCGGGAGGGACGCCCCAGCGGCGGTGATCGCGATCGCAATCGCCGGCGGCGCGGTCGCGGACGCGGTCCGGGAGGCGGTCAGGGAGGTCACGGTGGTGGCCACTCCGGCGGCGGTGGTGGACGCGGGAGAAGGTAGGAACAGTTCTCAGTAAGTGCGAAGGGCCGCAGCGATGCGGCCCTTTTCTATTGGGCAGATTGTCATAAGGATAAGCGCTTGAAGATTGTCTCCGGGATCTGTTGGACGGCGGTCATGATGTAGCGCCAGACTTTTGGGGTGTAGAGGACGTCGGGGGAGCGGCGTTCGAGGGCGCGCACGATGTCGCGGGCAACCTGCTCCGGATCGGCAAAGCGTGCAGAGCCGGGCAGGTGATCGGTCATGGAACTCTGCACCGGTCCGGGTTTGATGGTGATGACACGGACGCCGGCAGGATAGAGGCGGCTGCGGAGTCCCTGAAGAAATAGGGAAAGCGCGCCCTTGGCGGAACCGTAGACATAGTTGGAGCGGCGTCCTCGATCTCCGGCGACGGAGGTGATGGCGGCCAGGCATCCGGTGCGCCGGCGTTCCAAATCAGCGGCGAACAGAGTTAGGATCGCGGTCGCACTGACAAAGTTGACGCGCAATTCTTCGAGCAGAACGTCGACCGAGCCCTCAGATTCTTTCTGGTCGTGCATCGAGCCGTAAGCGAGGAGCACGGTGTCAAAGTCGGGAAAGTTGTGGCGGGCAAACTCGAAGATGGCTGCGTGCTGCTGAATGGAAGCTAAGTCAGCAGAGTAAGTCAAGACTTGTTGTGCGCCCCGGACCGCTAAGTCGGCCTGGAGCTCAGCGAGGCGCTGTGGTGAGCGAGCTACGAGAAGTAACTCGCGACCCTGGTGAGCCAACTGGCGTTGGACTTCCAACGCGATGCCGGAAGTGGCGCCAAGGATGACGATCTTCTTCATGGCGGTTGCGGGCGTGGTTGCGGGGCGCGAAGTTGTGGGCTGCGCGGTGAGTGTCATCATTATTGGGCCCCCGTCACGCGTCGCCAGAATGAGGACGACATCTTCGGGTCTATGTAGGGAACAAAGCCGCGCCAGCGCGGGAACGAGGTCTCAAACAGAGCGGGGCTCATGCGGGCGTCTTTGGCGGGGTAGAGCGCTCCGCCACTTTGCCGGACAATTTCATCGAGTGACTGCATCAGTTTGAGCGTGCGCTCGCCTCGCATGGCGAAGTCGAGCGCGATGGTAAGCCCGGGGCGTGGGAATGAGAGCATGCCAGCCGGTGGCGCAGAACCGAATTGCTTCAGCACACCTAAGAATGAACCCATGCCGGAGCGCGCGATACGATCGAGTAGCTCCTCGAAAGCATCGAGGTTCGTTTCCGGGATAACGCACTGATATTGCAGAAAACCCTGTCTGCCATAGAGCAGGTTCCATTGCCGAATAGAATCGAGCGGATAAAAAAACGACTCGTAAGGCACGACGGCTGCGCCTTTCTTGGCCGCGTGAATCCTGTAGTAGGCGGTGTTAAACGCTCTTACAGAATAACGGTTGAGCATACAGGCCGGCAGTGCGAAGGGCAGTTTGGGGCCGCGCTTGGGATGGAATTCCTTGCCATGATCGGCGGCATGGTTTCCGCGAAAGAAGATGCCACGGGGATTCTTCCCGGCGAAGCAGTCGAGCCAAGCCACGGTGTATTCGAAGTGGTCGTTGCTATCGCGGCTCAGGTCGAGAAAAGCATTTAGAGACTGAAAGGGGGTGGACTCGGCGTCGACCCAAGAACCAGCCACGCGTTTGAGTTGGATGTCTGCCCAGGCGATTACACCGGTGAGACCGAGACCGCCGACGGTGGCGCGCAGCATGTCGGCATTTTCTTCGGAGTTGCAAACCACGAGGCCGTCGTTCGAGCGATGCAGGCCGATTTGGCGGACGTGAGCGCCGAAAGTTCCAGCGCAGTGATGGTTCTTACCGTGGACGTCGTTGGCGATGGCTCCGCCGACGGTGACGAAGCGCGTGCCGGGCGTGACGGGAAGGAACCATCCTACAGGGAGGACCACGTCGATGATGTCGGAGAGGCTGACGCCACCTTCGCAGCGGACCATGCCAGTGGATTCGTCGAAACCGAGGATGCGGTTGAGTCGGCGACAGTCAATCAGTTCTCGTCCGGCGTTGAGACAAGAGTCGCCATAGCTGCGGCCGAGGCCATAGGGCAGCAGCGAGCCGGGCGCGGCAGCTCTGAGAATTTCCGGCACCTGGTCGTTCCACGACGGCTTGTGGACATGATAGTGCGCGGTTTTCGGGTAACGGCCCCACGAGAGAACTCGCTTGATGGGCGGCGAGGCTGCTGATTGCTTGCGCAGGGTTGCGGCTGATTGACCAGACATACTTAGTGTACCGAAAGCAAGTCGACTAACTTCCCAAACCAATTAGACCGTTGGCTATTACCCTACCATTTCATGTGCACCATGCTCGCGGCGATGACGGCCGCGGAGGCCGCGGCCACACCGTAACTGACGGGGTCACGGATGGCGAGCGTGACCGGGTCTTCCTTTAATTCCCCGCGATGCGCCAGCAGCCAGGTTCGGCTGAGCCAATAGAGAACGATGGGGCAAAGCAGGAAGAGAAACTCCGGCGAGGAGTAGAGCAAACGCACGTCCTGACTGTGAACATAGAGACTGAAAATGACGACAGCGGAAAAGCTGCTGCCGACGCCGAGCGAGAGCAGCAATTCGCGGTCGCCCGTATGATAGCCGCGTCCGGAGTTACCCGCCTTAACTAAGCCGCTGGCGTGAAGTAACTCAGAGTAACGTTTCGCCATCGCGAGACTAAGAAAAACAAACATCGAAAACGCCAGGAACCACTGCGAAAGTGGCGTCGCGGAAATCAGGGCTCCGGCAAGGATGCGGAAGCTGTAGAAGCTCGAAAGAATGAAGACGTCAAGCAGGGCGATTTTCTTGAGATAGAGCGAATACAACATGGTAAGCGCCGCGTATCCGAGCAGGACGAGGCCGAATCGCACGTCGAGGAAGAATCCCAGGCCGAGTGCCGACGAAAGCAAGATAAACGACGCGAGCAAGCCTTCGGGAATTGAGATTGCGCCGGCGGCAAATGGGCGCTCTTTTTTCCATGGATGTTCGCGATCGGAATGGAGATCGAGGAGGTCGTTGAGAATATAGAGTCCGGAGGCACAAAAGCCGTAGAGTGCGAAGCCGACGAACGTGCGGACAATGGGCCCGACCGCGAGGTTGTGCGACAGTGCAAGGGGCAGAAAGAGCAGAAGATTCTTCGCCCAGTGATGGCCGCGAAGGGCGTTGATCCATGTGCGGAACGACGTGCGGAACGATGCCCGCGGTTCGAGGATCGTGGCTTTGAGGGTAGTTACGGCTGCGGCTTGCTGGGCGCGGGCTTCGGTGCCCACCACGTAAGCTGCGCGAGCGTTACGCCAAACTTCTACATCAGCGGCAGAGTCGCCCACATATTCGAAGCCGGTCTGGGCGAAGTGCTCGGCAAGAAACGCAGCTTTGTTCGCTCCCTTGAGATTCAGCGATCTGTCGCTGGCATGTACTTCGTCGAAAAGGCCGAGATAACTGGAAATCGTTTCGGCAAGCTCGCGGTCGGCGGCGGTTGTGAGCGCGATGCGGCGGCCGGTGGCTTTTTCCTGCTGGAGAAGATCAAGAACTTGCTGCCGATAGGGAAGACAAGCGGGGTTGAGGTGGATCCGTGCGGCCAGTTTGCGCTTAAGGGAGGCTCGTCCCGAGAGCAACCAGAAGGGAAGCAGCAGCAGCGCGATGGGACTGGTTTTGAGGAGGACGAGGATGCACTCCCAAAGGACGTTACCCCTGATCAAAGTGCCGTCGAGATCAACGCACAAGACCGGGGACAGTACCTTGCCGGGTTTGGCTCCTGTGACAGACCCCATGGGATGATCGTCGCATAAACGGGCGGGCGAAATGCGGTAATAAGTGGCACACGTAGGTAACCTGGGTAACATGCGCCGGGTGGGGCGGAAGGTTAGTATGAGCTGATCTGGAGCGAAGCGATCGACTCTGGACACTATCCCCATGGACGAGACACTAGGGCATCTGGAACCTGGCGCATCGGAATTGCTGGCCAAGTATCTGCGACGGCCGACCTTTCTGCTGCCTTTGCTTGGGCTGGTTACTTTTGTGGTTTACAGCGGCTCGCTGTCTTTCGATTTTGTATGGGATGACTGGCCGCAGATTGTGAACAGCCCGATCATCCGGACATGGAGTAATCTGCCGCGGGCGTTCGGGAGTGACCTGTGGTATCACGTGGCGCGACAGCAGGTGTATTACCGGCCGCTGTTCGTGGCGTGGTCGATGCTGAATTACACATTGTTCGGATTGCGGCCGTGGGGATGGCACCTGGGAGCGGTTTTGTTGCATGTGGGCGCGGTCACGGCAGTGTTTTGGCTGGCGCGACAGCTGGGAGTGGAATACTGGACGGCGGCGCTGGCGGCGCTGATTTTTGCGCTGCATCCGATTCACATTGAGCCAGTCACATGGATTTCCGCGGCTTCGGACACGATGGTAACAATGTTTGCCGCACTGGCGTTTGCGGCGTTTCTTAACGGGCGTGATACGGAGCGCAATCCCAGTCGCAATTCCGAGCGAAAGAAGAGAACTGCATGGCGGATCGCGTCGCTTGCACTGCTCGCGTGCGCGTTACTGACAAAGGAAATGGCAGTAGTGTTTTCGGCGCTGGTGGGAATCTACGCGTGGCTGCGTCCAGCGGAAAAGAGGGCATCGCCGGGCCGGAGAGTTCTTGGGGCGGCGAGGGAGGCGGCTCCGTACGCGGTGGTGACGCTAGCTTACGCGCTGCTGCGAAAGCACGCGCTGCTGCATGCAACTGGGCAGTTTAATCCCAATCACGGAATGATGGACGTGGCACGGACTTTGCCGCTGGTGATGTCCATTTATCTGCGGCAGTTGCTGGTTCCGGTGGGCATTACGGGACTCTATTACACGCCATATGTGACGGGCGCAGGCGCCATCCCTAGCCAAGTGGTGGAGCCGGCAGCGGTGTTGGGGGCGGTGTTGATTGGATTGTGGTATTGGAATCGGCGCGAGGGGAATTCTATCGTCGCGTTTGCAGGGTCGTGGCTGCTGGTGGGACTCGCGCCCGCGCTGTATTTGCGAAATTTTAGCAACGGCGATTTTGTGCGCGACCGTTACATGTATTTGCCGTCGATCGGATTTGCGATTCTGGCGGCAATTGGGCTGCGGCGGCTGCCGTCCATCAGGGGATGGAGTGCGCAGGCAATGCAGGGGTGCGCGGTTGTCGTGCTATGTGGTGGTTATGTGTGCGCATCGATTACGCAGCAGGTGTACTGGGGCAGCGATCTGCTCATGCTGATGCGCGGGCAGGCTCTGTATCCGGGAAATCCGTATGCGGGGGCGGGGCTGGCGAAAGAGTACAGCCAGCGGGGCGCGCATGAGCGCGCGATTGAGCTGGCGGAGTCGGTAGTAAGGGGCCATCCGGATTATGGTTATGGGCCGCTGGCGCTCGCGGAAGTGTACATCCACGCCGGTCGATTCGAGGAAGGCCGCGTTTGGCTCGACCGGGTAAATCCGGATTACTCCAAATCGGAAATGGGCATGGCGGGACTTGCCGGCTTATATGGACAAATGGGCGACTATGAACGGGCTTTCGCACTTTGTTCGGAGATTCTGGATAAGGAACCAAATCTTTATTCGGCGCTCTACAACTGCGGCAATACTCACTTGATGGATGGTCAGTATCGGGAAGCAGAGCAATTGCTGTCGCGCGCGGTGCAGTTAGTGCCGGAACAAGCGGCACCGAAACATTTTCTGGGACGCGCACTTCTGCAGGATGGACGGAACGCGGAGGCGCAACCTTACTTGCTGCAGGCGGCGGCCATGGATCCGAAGGTTTGGGACTACCACTATTGGCTCGCAGTGTCGTTCGAAGGGAGCGGGAATATGTCCGCTGCGCGGGCAGAGTATCGGCAGGCGTTGCAACTGAACCAGAACAGCAAAGAAGCGAAGATACGGCTGACGGCGCTGGAGGCGAAGTGAAGAAGGAAATGGAGAACACTCCCGCGAAGTCAGGGCTGCGAATCGATCCGCTGTTGAGTGTAGAAATAAGGGTTCACGAACAGGGCACGGAACCGGTGGAGGCCACTAGCGACGGTGAAGTGGCGGTGTTGATCGCCGCGCAAGGGTGGCTGGTTCGTTTGACGGTACTGGCTGTGGTTCTGGCCGTGGCAGGAATTTATGCCGGGTTTCACATTGGGCGGGGCTGGGCGCCGTCCGACGACGGGGCTCTAAGCCAAAGCGCGCTGCGGGTGATGCAGGGGCAACTTCCGCACCGCGATTTTGCGGAGATCTACACCGGGGGTCTGAGCTTTATTCATGCGCTTGCGTTTCGAGCATTCGGTGTGAATCTGATGTCGCTGCGCATCTGTGTGTTTCTGTTTTTTCTGGCCTGGGTTCCGGTTGTTTATTATATTGCGCTGCGCTTTACTTCGGCGATTGCAGCGGGAGCGATCACGCTGCTGGCAGTGGCGTGGAGTTATCCGAATTATCCGGCGGCCATGCCTTCCTGGTACAACCTGTTCTTTGCGACGTTTGGGGCAGCGGCGCTGCTGCGCTACCTGGAAGCGCGGACGCGGCGATGGCTTTTTGTGGCGGGAGTATGCGGCGGCGTGTCGATCCTGATCAAGGTGATCGGGGCATATTACATCGCGGGGGTGCTGCTGTCTCTAGCCTTTCTGGAACAAAGCGAGAGCTCGCCGGAAAGTTCGGAAAAGAGTTCGGAGGCGGAGAGTTCGAGGAATAGCTGGCCCTACCGCGTGTTCAGCGTGAGCGCGCTGCTGCTGTTCCTGGCGGCATTGGTTTATATGCTCCACTCGCGGCTGGGGATGGCGGAGTTGTACCAGTTCGTACTGCCATCCGCGGTGCTGGTGGGGCTGATCCTGCTGGGAGAACGGAGTGTGCGGGCGGGAACAACGCAACGATTCAAAACAATATTTCGGGCGGTGATTCCATTTCTCGGCGGGTTCATAAGCCCGGTGATTATTTTTTTGCTGCTGTATGCGCGCTTGGGAGCGCTCGGCCAATTGTTTTCGGGCGTGACATCAAGCGCAATGACACGCTCGATCGCGCTGGGAGTGCTTCGTCCCGTGTCGGTCGAGAAAAGCATATTCGCGCTGGCATTGGTGGGATTGGTTGCTGCGGCGACGTACTTGCGCGAATTTCAAGGGAGAATCGTGAGCGCTGCTGTCGGCCTGGGGTTGACGGTGATGCTCGTGAAGGCTGCGACGTCAAGTGAGATCATTTTGGGAGTGTGGTATTCAGCTGCGACGCTGACTCCGCTGGTGGTGTTGCTGGGCGCGGCCGTCGTGCCGGCGGCAGGGAAACGGAGCGGCCCATCAAAACTCCAACAGCAGCGGATCATGGTACTGATTTCCCTGGCGGGGGTGTGCAGCCTGGTGCAGTTTCCGTTCGCCGCGTCGATTTATCTGTCCTATTCGTTGCCTCTGACGTTGCTGGCCGCGGTGGCAATTGTGGCGACCGCCCAGAAGCAACCGGGCACGTATGTATTGGCCGCAGTGACGGGATTTTATCTGCTGTTTGGCGTGTTTATGCTGGTTCCGGATTACGTTTATGAACTCACCCACAAAGTGGGACGGATGGATGAACTTCATCTGGAGCGAGCGGGGGGATTGCGGATCAATTATGCCGCGGACTTCGAGGGCTTGATTCATTTTCTACAGCAACATTCGCCAAACGGATTGATGTATGCGGGTAATGAATGTCCGGAGCTGTATTTTCTCTCCGGGCTGAAGAACGTAACGCGCGACGATGGGGGCGTACCGGCAGAGGAAGTGTTGAAGGCGCTGCAATCCGACGATCTGAAAGTGGTAGTTATCAATGAAGAGCCGCTTTTCCCCTCCGCCAGGACGAACGCCGAAGTGCGTGCGGAAGTCATGCAGAAATTTCCCCATAGCAGCCAGATGGGAATCTTCCACGTGTTTTGGAGGGAGTGATCTTTCGCTCGAGCGCCGGCGATGTACTTCAGTGCCTACACGCTCGGCTTTAGCAGATCGCTCGGCTAAATAGAATTGGAGTGAACTATTGCCGCCGCTGAACGAAAAGCAGAGTGTTGTCGATGCCGAACGCCCATCAGGGCTGGGCGATCAAGCAAACAATGTGCTCCAGAAATACCCGTGGTTGGAGTGGCTGATTCCGGTGGCGCTTTGCGCTGCCATGTTGGGGCAGTTGCCTTTCAGTGTTCGCCAGCTTTCGCAAACCGCCGATGAAGCCACGCACCTTTACTCCGGTTATCGCTACTTGAAGTGTGGCGATCTCACGCTCAGCCTCGAGCATCCGCCTTTGGCGAAGGTCATCGCAGCGGCTCCGCTGCTTGCCATGAACTTTGCGGTAAACTGCGCACCGTTCAAGGGCACCGACCTCCAGCAAGCGTTTGCGGGCCTCACTTGGTTGTATAGCCAGAACTGGCCCGCGGCGCTGTCCAGTGCCCGCATGGCAGTTTCTGTTTTTACCGTGGGGCTTTGTCTGCTGGTCTGGATCACTGCGCGGCGGATGTTCGGCCTTACCACGGCTATCGTGGCAGGTTTGCTGCTGATCTTCGAACCCAACGTGCTAGCCCACGGCTCACTGATCATGACCGACGTACCGGTCACGTGCATGCTCCTGTTCGCGGTATTGGGATTTTACCTGTGGGTCAGGCAGCGTACGATCCTGTTCTTTCTGTTGACCGCTCTGGCTATGGGTCTGACGCTGTTAGCGAAGGATTCAGGAGTGGTCGTCGTACCCATCCTCGGTGCTCTGGCAATTGCGGATGCGCTCGCCCAACCAGAGGGCGTCCGGCCAAAATGGCAACTGGCGCTTCGCAACCTCCTGGCCGTTGCGCTGATCTCGGTCCTCGCGCTCGGTATTGTTTGGGCTGGCTATGGAATGCGTTTCGGCGCTTACCCCGCAGGAGCGCAACTCCAGGATCCACGACCGACTGCGCCCTCCGCCAGCCAGCGTGTGCTGCTCAAGTTAGGAGATCGCCACCTGTTGCCGCAGGCATACTTGGAGGGATTCGCCCGGACATCGGCGATATCGAATCAGAGTTCTGTGGCCTTTGTTGCCGGCAAAACCTATTTGCATGCACCCTGGTTTTCTACCCCGTTCAATTTTCTGATTCGCAACACGGCGGCCATGCTGGCGATGATTTTTGGCGGCCGCATTCGGAATAGCGATCACGTTTCGGCAGCGCCGCCGTGAGCGTCTGTTCCTGCTGATTCCCGCGGCTGTTTATCTGGCAGTGTGCATCCACGCCAGTATTAATGTCAGCGTCCGTTATCTTTTGCCCATGTTCCCGTTTCTGCTGATCGCGGTTGCGGACGGATGCGTGGAGTTAGCCAGGCGTGTGCGCTGGGTGAGCTACGCGGTGCCGTGCCTCCTGGTGCTGCACGCGGCATCGTCACTGCATGCCTCTCCCAACTATCTCTCCTATGCCAACGACTTGTGGGGCGGACCGGCGCGGGCGTATAAGTACCTGCCTTGGCTCGATATCGGACAGGCGTATCCGGAAGCAAAAGCTTACCTTGAACAGCATCCAGCCGAAAACTGTTGGTTCATCACAGGCTGGCAGTGGGACCCAGCATTCTACAACGTGCCCTGCCAAACCTTCGGTCTCTACTTGCCGCACGAGATACCGACTCGCGTGCACGGTACCATTATCGTCAGCAGCACTCTACTTACAGACGTGCGACTAGCGGAGGGAGAGATTGCGGCGGCGTTTAAGAACGCTACGCCCAAAGACCACATCGGCGGCAGCGCCTTGCTGGTTTACGAGGGCGATTTCGACACCAGCCTGGATGCCGCCACAGGTGAAAGGAATCTGGCGACGCACGCGTCTGCCGCCGGACAGCTCTCCGCCGCCCTGGAGCACGGTAAGAGAGCGGTCGAACTGGCGCCGGCGAGCGCACTGGCGCACGCTAACTTGTGCATCTTGCTGGCGCCTACCCGAGTGGATTCAGCGCTGAAGGAATGTTACACCGCACAAAACTTGCTACTGCACGATCCACTTCGGGATGAGCCAGTTCGGAGGTATTACCTGGACTCACTGGAGAGCACCCTTACGGCGCTCAGAAGTGATTACAGGATCGTCTACGGACACGAGCCAGAAATTGTGCCATCCGCAGACCTCACCCACCGGTAACAGTGAAACGAGCGCCCGAAGGATGAGCGTCCGAAGGATGATCGTTACCCATCACGATTGCGCCGGGGCTGCGGCTCGTTTGGGGAAGATGTTGCCTACGCGGCGGATTTCGGCGCCCACGGCTTTCAGTTTTTCCTCGATGTTCTCGTAGCCGCGGTCCAGGTGATAGACGCGGTCGATGATGGTCTCGCCGTCGGCAACCAGGGCGGCGAGCACGAGCGAGGCGGAGGCGCGCAGGTCCGAGGCGAGGACGGCGGCGGCGCTGAGCGGAGTTCCGCCGCGGACGATGGCGCGGCGGCCTTCGATCTTGATGCTGGCGCCCATGCGGACCAGTTCCTGCGCGTGCATGAAGCGGTTCTCGAAAATATTTTCCGTGATGATCGACGTGCCTGCGGCCTGCGTGGTGAGCGCCATGTATTGCGCCTGCATGTCGGTGGGAAAGCCGGGATATTCTTCGGTGTTCATGTCGGCGGCCTGGTGCGGCTGATCGCCCATGACGCGCACGGAGTCGGCCTTCACCGTAGTTTTCACGCCGGTTTCCGCCAGTTTTTGCAGAATGGCGGTGAGGTGCGCGGGCTCGCATGCGGCGACATTGAGGTCCCCGCCGGTGAGGGCTCCAGCGATGATGAAGGTTCCAGCTTCAATGCGGTCGGGGATGATGCGGTGCCTGGCGCCGTGGAGCTTGGTGACGCCCTTCACGCGAATCGTGGACGTGCCGGCGCCTTGGATCTTGGCGCCCATGGCGTTGAGCAGCGCGGCGAGGTCCGCGACTTCCGGCTCACGGGCGCAGTTCTGCATGACGGTCTCGCCTTCGGCAAGCGTGGCGGCCATCAGCAGGTCCTCGGTGCCGGTGACAGTAATTCTGTCGAAGACAATCTCAGCGCCACAGAGGCGGTCGCCTTTTAGCGGATCAACGACGGCCTCAACGTAGCCGTGCTCTTGCGTGATCTTCGCGCCGAGTCGCTCCAGACCTTTGATATGCAGATCGATGGGGCGGGCACCGATGGCGCATCCGCCGGGCAGCGAGACATGGGCGCGGCCACACCGGGCAATGAGCGGCCCCAGAACGAGCGTGGAGGACCGCATGGTTTTGACCAGATCATAAGAAGCTTCGGGAGCGGCAAGCGTGCGCGCACAAATGGTCGTCCGGTGATGGGCGCGTCCGTAGCCGAGTTCGACTTCGGCGCCCATGGCCGCAAGCAGCTTGCGCGTGGTCTCGATGTCGCGCACCTGCGGGATGTTTTCGAGAATCACCGGTTCGTCGGTGAGCAAGGCTGCCGCCATGCAAGGGAGTGCTGCGTTCTTCGCGCCACTGATTCGGACGGTGCCAAGCAGGGGATTACCACCGCGGATTACGAGCTTATCCATGTCGTGATGATTTCCTGAGATACCCCGCGACGAAGCTCTTGCAGACGGGGTGTTACGAATATTCTAGCGGGGAATGCGAGGGCGTGCGGCGTGGAATTGTCAGCAGGAGTTCCGTTTGTAACTCCCGCGAATCCAGGCGAGGAGAATCCAGGCGACGAGAGCATCGGCCTCCTACCTGGGCCTCGCGGTCGCAATGGCTTGGCGGACTCGGCCGGCGGACTTCTTCAGGGCGGCCACAGCGTGAGCCCGACTGACCCCAGCCTTGGCCATCACCAAGGCCACGGGGACGCGGCCTCCCGCGGCGGCGAGGAGTTTGCGCGCTGCTCGGTGGTCGAGTCCGGCGGCTTTTTCCAGGATGCCCACTCCCCGTTCGACTAACTTCTCATTCTTCGGGTGGACGTTGACCATCAGATTGCCATAGACGTAGCCGAGACGAGTCATCGCGCCGGTGGAGAGCATGTTCAGGATCATCTTCTGCGCGGTGCCGGCTTTCATGCGGGTAGAACCAGCGACAACTTCCGCACCGACGTCCGCGACGATAGCCACGTGCGCGGCTTTGCCGAGCGGTGATTTCGGGTTGCAGACGACGGCAACGGTTTTTGCGCCGTGCGCGCGCGCATATTCAATGGCAGCGATCGTGAAGGGAGTGCGTCCGCTGGCAGCGATGCCTACGATGACATCCTTGCTTGTGGGCTTCTTCCGCGCGATGGCTTTGCGACCGCGCGCGCGCGAGTCTTCGTCGGCTTCCACGGCTGTGCCCAGCGCTTTCGGGCCGCCGGCGATGATGAATTGCACCATGCGCGGGCTGACGTCAAAGGTGGGCGGGCATTCGACGGCATCGAGTGCGGCGATGCGTCCGCTGGTGCCGGTGCCTACGTAGATGAGGCGCCCGCGTTGGGCGAGCGCCGCGGCGATCAGATCGATCGCTTGCGCGATTTGCCGGAGAGCCCCCTTCACGGCACGAGCGACCTTGCCATCTTCACGGTTGATGATGCGGGCGATTTCAAGCGCCGACTTACGATCGAGATCGGCGGAAGCGAAGTTTGTTTTCTCGGTACCGAGGCGGCGGAGTTCTATGCTGCTTGTCTTGCGATTCGAAGCTTTGCGTTTCAAGCTCGCTTCCCCAAGTCTTCAATCACCGCGTCGCAAAACGCCGGGCGTACCTGTTTGATTGCCTCGTTCTGGCAATCAGGCCAGGTGCGATTGGTTAGCAAAATTATCGAAAGTTGGCGCTCCGCGTCGATCCACAGGGATGTGCCGGTGTAACCGAGATGTCCGAAGGAACGCGAAGAAAAGTATTTTCCGGATTGCGAAGGAGGCGAGGGCGTGTCCCAGCCGAGCGCCCGGGAAGTGCCTTCGGGGGCGGATTCCCGGCGCGAAAAGAGTTCGACGGTTGTGGGGCGAAGGATGGGGTATCCGGCGTTGAGCATGGCGTGGGCGAAGAGGGCTAGATCTTCGGCGGTGGAGAACAGGCCAGCGTGTCCGGCCACGCCGCCGAGGATGCTCGCGTTTTCGTCCTGCACCTCGCCTTGAATGATGCGGTGGCGGAAGGTGCGATCGTCGGCGGTGGGCGGGATGGAGTCCTTCAAGGCGCGCGTAGGATTGAAAGTCGTGTTAGCCATGCCGAGCGGACCGAAGATTTCGCGCTGGCAGAACGCGCCGAGGGTTTCGTCGGCCAGGCGTTCGAGGACGACGCCGAGGATGATGAAGCCGATGTCGCTATATTCGGCGCGCGTCCCGGGAGCGGCGGCAAGCGGGGTGGTGGAGGCAGCTTGCAGAAGGTCCTCACGAGTCCCGGCGCGAAGGAAAAGTTTTTCGTAGGCGGGCAGGCCGGAGCTGTGTGCGAGCAGCATGCGCAGCGTAACTTCGCGGCGGCGGGAGTCATTATTAGCGAATTCGGGAACAATTGCCGAGACAGGCGCTTCGAGATCAAGCAGTCCGCGCTCGTAGAGAATCATGGCCATGGCGGTCATGGCGACGACCTTCGTGAGCGAAGCGAGATCGAACAGGCTCGCGGTTGTAACCTCGGGCGAAGCGGGATCGTATGTGAAACGGCCAAGGGCTTTGTGGGCGACGAGTTCTCCGCGGAAAGTGATCGCCAGCGAGCAGGCGGGGAAGGCGCGGGCGGCGATGGCCTTTTCCAGGATGCTGAAGGCGCTCTGAAACTGGTCATCCTGCGCGGAGAAATTGCGCACCAGGAAGGAAAAGCCAGATTCTCGATTGGGCAGCGTCAGGTTCAAGGGCATTTTGTGAACTGATGGGGTTATAGCAAAGGCGGCGAGCAGAGGCAATCGGGGAGTTACCTAGAGAGCATCGTTGGTACCGTTCAGCCTTGAGCCGCATCTCCGGGGTCATGTAGAGTCACAACAGACGTGAAACACTCGCCGAAAAATCTGCCGGTCTCCGCTCTCCTGTCCGCTCTCCTGTTTTCTGCCGCCGCATTCTCCCAGATTCCGCTTGATTCCCGTCTCGCCGTTCTCGACCCCATCGTCAGCGAAGCCATCGCCCAACGGCAGATTCCGGGTGCTGTCCTTATCGTCGGGCACGACGGACGTGTGGTGTATCGCAAGGCTTATGGCAGCCGCGCGATTGAACCTCGGCGGGAGGCGATGACGCTCGATACCGTGTTTGATTGTGCGTCGCTGACCAAGGTTGTCGTAACCGCGACGGCGATCATGCAGCTTTGGGAGCAGGGAAAGTTTCGCATGAGCGATCCGGTCGCAAAATACCTTCCCGAATTTGGGCAGAATGGGAAGCAGGACATTACGATCCGGCAGTTGCTGGTGCATTACTCGGGCCTCGCTCCGGACCTGGATTTGGCGAAGAAGTGGGAAGGGAAGGAGACGGCGTATCGGATGGCCTTCGAGGAGGCTCCGGAGCGGGCCCCGGGAGCGGCGTTTGTTTATAGCGATATCAACTTCGTAGTGTTGGGAGCACTGGTGGAGCGGCTTTCGGGCGAGTCGCTCGACGAGTATGCGGCGAAACATATTTTCGGTCCGCTCGGCATGAAGGAGACCCGTTTCGCTCCTCCGCATTCGTGGGAACCGCGGATTGCCCCGACCGAAGAGGACGAAACCCATCACCTGCTGCGCGGCGTGGTGCATGATCCTACAGCTCGCCGGATGGGCGGCGTGGCCGGTCATGCGGGAGTATTTTCTACCGCCGATGATCTGGCGCTTTTTGCGCAAGCTTTGCTCGATGGCGGGCGAGGCGTGCTGACTCCGGCAACGATTGCGAAGATGACTGCGCCTCAGCAGCCAGTAAATGGAACGGCGGTGCTGGGATTTGGGTGGGACATTGATTCTTCTTTTTCCACCAACCGCGGGGAACTGTTGCCCGTGGGCGGTTACGGACATACGGGATTCACGGGAACTTCGCTGTGGATTGATCCGGCAACGAAGACTTATATCGTGCTGCTGACGAACGCGGTACACATGAACGTGGTGCCGCCGAAAGAGAAGGGAAGCGCGGTTGCGCTGCGAACGAAGATCGCGACGGCGGTGGCGGCGGCGCTGGCGCTCGATCCCTCCGAAGCCGAGAAGATGCGGGTGGCGACGATCACCGGCTACAACGAAATGCAGAGCGCGGCGCGCAAGTTGGCGGTGCGGAACGGAACCGTGAAGACGGGAATTGACGTGCTCGAGGAGACGAAGTTCGGGGCGCTGCATCCGGCCAGGGGAGGGGCCCCGCGAAGTATTGGACTGCTGACGAATCAGACCGGCTTAGACTCGGAAGGACGCCGGACGATTGACGTGTTGGCGAACGTGCCCGGGATTTCGCTGGACGCGATTTTCAGTCCAGAGCATGGGGTGACGGGGACGCTGGACACGACGGACGTCAAGAATGCGAAGGATGCAGCGACTGGAATTGTGGTCTACAGCGTTTATGGGGCAAGCGACGCGGCGCGGCGTCCGCCGATGGACGTGCTGCAGCGGTTGGATGCGGTGGTGATTGATCTGGCGGATGCGGGCGCGCGGTTTTATACCTACGAAACTACGATGGGATATTTTCTGGAAGCGGCCGCGAAGGCGGAAATTGAAGTAGTCATTCTGGATCGGCCGAATCCGATTACGGGGTCGTTTGTGCAGGGGCCGGTTTCCGATTCCAGTTCCAGTTCCAGTTCCAATAACGGGCGGGAAAGTTTTACGAACTACTTTCCCGAGCCGGTGCGGCACGGGATGACCTTGGGTGAGCTCGGGAAAATGTTTAACGCCGAGCGGCATATTGGGGCGCGGCTCGTGGTGGTTGCGATCGAAGGTTGGCAGCCAGGGGACTGGTTCGATTCGACTGGCCTCGCGTGGGTGAATCCTTCGCCCAATTTGCGGAATTTGACAGAGGCGGAGCTTTATCCGGGGGTGGCGCTGATTGAAGGGACGAACGTCTCGGTGGGGCGAGGCACGGATACGCCGTTCGAAGTGGTGGGCGCACCCTGGATCAAGAGCAGGGAATTAACCGCATACTTAAACGCCCGCGGTATTCAGAGTGTGCGTTTTGTGCCGATTGTCTTCACTCCGTCATCGAGTAACTTTGCCGGGGAACGGTGTGAAGGCGTGAACCTGATTGTTCTGGATCGGAATACGCTGGACTTGCCGGAATTGGGGATTGAGCTGGCCTCGGCGCTCCATAAGCTGTATCCGAACGACTTCAAGATGGAGCGGATGGCGGATCTGCTCGTGAATCAGGCGGCGTTTGAGGCAATCGAAGCGGGAGAGGATCCGAGGCGCATTGCCGAGGACTGGCAGGAGCGGCTGGAGGGATTTGTGCGCCTACGGGAAAGGTATTTGTTGTACAAGTAGCGGGTACATAACTTCAGCGCACGGGCCAACATGCGATTTGCCACCCATGCTTAGCTAAACCATGCTTCGCAGCTCTGCTTCGCAGCTCATGCGTCGCAGCGCATGGCTGGCGCTCAGACTCCTCAGCTACAATGACTCGGGATACGCAGATTGGCGATGCAGCTAACCCGCATTCTGGTGGGCGCATCCGAGTTTGCAAGCATGTTGTTAAATTATTCTGAAGAGGTAGGTGTTCGATGAGGATTCGTGCTGCTTCTATTTGGGTTTTGCTGCTGGCAGGGATAGCGATCGCGGCGGCACAGACGTCGCCGGCCCCGAACCCGGCTGCGCCTTCGGCGGAGTCTGAGAAGCCTACGCTGACCATTCCAGCGGGAACGAGGGTTCCACTATCGCTGAAGCAGGCGATTTCGACGAAGACAGCTAAAGACGGAGACCCGGTATACGCGGAGACTGCCTTTCCCTTTGTGGTCAACGACCGGGTCGTGATTCCGGCGGGGACCTACATCCAGGGAAAAATCGAGCGCGTGCAGCGCGGTGGGCACGTAAAGGGGCGCGCCGAAGTGCTGATCCACTTCACCTCGATGATTTATCCCAGCGGCTATACGGTGATGCTGGGCGGCTCGATCGAGAATGCGCCCGGGGCGGAGAAGACATCGATGAAAGATTCGGAAGGGACGATTCGCCAGGATAGCGACGCCGGGAAAAAAGCTACGACAGCGGTGGGCGGGGCGACCACGGGAGCGGTGATCGGTGCTGTAACCGGCGGAGGGAAGGGAGCCGGAATCGGAGCGGGAGTTGGAGGAGTCGCAGGCCTGGCGGTCGGAATGCTCTCGCGCGGTGCCGACGTGAGGCTGGAGCCGGGGGCGTCGATCGAGATGGAGATCCAGCGAGAAGTGACGGTGGATGCGAGCCGGGTTTCCGCAAGGCGCGAGGTCATCGTCCGCAACGACTAGTGTTCGCAACGACTAGGGTCCGCGCCACATCTTCTATTTCAATACAAACATAGCGTTCACGTGAGCGGTGACCTTCACATTCTGGGGCGAAAACTCCTCGGTCGGCGTGGGGCCTTGTGCAGCCATCGCCAGGGGCATGCGAGCGCGCATCATGGATGCGACCACGTGAATGTTCTCGAAGGTATCGACGGTAGCATAGGAGAGTTCGCCGAGCGTGCGTCCGCTGGCATTGGCGAGGGACTGCGCGGAAGCGCGGGCGCGCCGGTAGGCGTCGGCGACGGCTTTGCTCTTGGCCTCGTCGGTCGAGTCCAGCGTGTAGCTGAGCGACTGGCTTTCACCGACGCTGGCGTCGGCAAGCTGCTGTGTAACAGGGCCGATCTTGGAAAAATCCTTGAGCTTCAAGCTGACGCTGGTCGTGACCTGATAGCCGATGACTCTGTGCTTCGGGTTTTTCCAGTCGTACTGGGGATTCACGGAGAAGAAGCCGACTTCCGCAGACTTCGGATCGATGCCGTTCGCGCGCAGAACCTGCCGCGTGGCCTCGGCTTGTTTGGCGGCCTGGTCGTAGGCGTCTTTGGCGCTGTCGGCTTGGGCCGAGATGTTGAACTGGATGAGCGCGGTGTCCGGCGCGGTTTCAAATTTGCCATCGGCGCCAACGAAAACGGTATTGGGCAAAGGGTTGAGCGTGTTACTCTGCGCGATCGAGAGAGCACTCAGAACGAGAACGGCGCAGAAAGTGACGATGGTAGTTTTCATCGGATCTCTCCTGGATCTTGAAAGCTGCATCTTGAAATCTGCATCTCGGAAGCTGGCTATCTAAAGCTTCCGTTATACACCTCTGGGGTTAGAACGCGACGAGCTTCCCGAATTGCAAGCGAAAGAAGAGAAACGAAAAAACAGCCGCGGGACACGCGGCAAGTCGCGTCTCTACCGGGGAGTTGAGCGGCTTTTCGAGCGGGAAGTCGAGATTGTCAGTGCGAAGGAATTTGCAGCGCGCGATCCAGGCGCACCTCGAGGGTAGTTCCTTTTTCGAGCCGAAGGTCGCGATTGGCAAGCAGGCTGGCCATGGCTCCAGCACCTGCGCCGGCTGCTCCTCCTCCGGCGCCGGCTCCTTTCGTGCCCCCCGCAGCTGCGCCGGCGGCCGCGTCTTCGATCGTGTGCTTCACATTCGGTCCGTTGCGCTCGATTTCACCCTCGGAGTCGGGCGCTTTGACACCGTGTTCGCCGGGCACTCCGATGACGGTCGCGATCAGCGCGATCCATCCGTGGTTGGTTTCGATTTCGTCAAAGCTGAGCAGCAGGCGTGCGTTCAGGCCGTGTTCCACGGAACTGACATGACCCTTGATCTTTTTGCCACGGGGAATAATGTTGCCGTTGGCGGAAATGAGATCTTCGTCCAGCTTAACTTTGAAATGTTGGCCCGGATGCAGTTCGGCGGTGTCGAGTTTGTCCTCCAGCCGGACGAGGAAGGTCGTGCCTACCGGGACAGCGTTCGGCCGAGCCATGGGCGCGACGGCCGGATCGATTGCCTGGGCCAGAAGCGACATTGCAGCAGTCAAAAAGAGCATTCCCACCCACGATGAGAGTTTGTTCACGATGACCTCGCAAATTGTCTGGCGCACCAATATAAAACCCGGTCTGCCCGCCAGAGGTGAAGCAGGCACGTTCTGGCGGGCCACCGGTTAATTCACCCCAGAACGGCAGAACAGAACCGTGGTGGGGGCCGTTTGGATTGACTTCACTGTTCGCTTGGATGAGGCGATCAGGGTAAAACGATGCCCGGCGCCTGGGCAGAAAACACTGGTCAGAGTCGGATGCTCACCGCGGCCCGCTCAGCCAGCGGTGTCCGTGGTTACACCTTCGGGAAAGACGGGTCCTGCCCATGGATGTCGTTTCGCAGGTCTTCCCAGATATTGTCGGGCATTTCGAGAAATACCTTGACGATCTGAGGATCGAACTGGCGACCGGACCAGGTTTCGATTTCCTTGCGGGCGGCCTGAATGGTTTGGGCATCACGGTAATCACGCTTGGATCTCATGGCATCCAGCGTATCGGCAATCGCAAAAATTCGGGCGCCCAGCGGGATCGCCTCGCCCTTCAGTCCACGAGGATACCCACTCCCGTCGTAGCGCTCCTGGTGGGCGTAAATGATTTCGGCCGCCTCGGCCAGAAAGGGGATCCGGGAGATGATCTTGTAGCCGAGGTAGCAGTGCTCCCGCATGACGGCCATCTCTTCGTCCGTGAGCTTGCCGGGCTTGTGCAGGATGTCGTCGGGAATGGCCATCTTGCCGATGTCGTGCAGGAAGGCTCCGCGCGCGATCACCTCGATCTCCTCTTTCGGCAGGCCCATTTTTTTCGCAATGGCGATGGTGAATGCGGTCACCCGTCGGGAGTGGTGTTCGGTCTCGGCGTCCTTGAGGTCGAGCGCATCGCCCAAGGCTTCGAGCGTCATATCATAGGACTTCTTCACGTCGGAAAGCGCCGTTTTCCATTGCTGGGTACGGGCGGCAACGAGCTCCTCCAGCTTGGTGCGATAGGCATCGTTTTCGCGCTTGAGGCGGCGATTCTCCAGGGCACGGCGGACCGTGGCCAGCAACTGCTCTCGCTCCAGACCAAAAGGCTTAAGCAGGTAGTCGTACGCCCCATTGCGCAGGGCCTGCAGAGCGACTCCGACGTCGTGGACCGCAGTGACCATCACGATCGGCAGGTCAGGGTAACGTTCCTTCGCACGTTCCAAAAAGGCAATCCCATCCATTTCGGCCATCATCAGGTCGGAGAGCACGAGATCGAATTCCTCGCCCGATTCCAGAATCGCGAGGGCTTCGATGCCACTGGCCGCAGGGCGAGTCTGAAAATGGGCGCCGCCGAGCATGGAGCAAACAATCTCGCGGATTGTTTCCTCGTCGTCCACCACTAGAATGCGGTCGTTAGGCATGGTGCTGAGTGAATGTATTGCTCATTTTAGGCCACGACTTCACATTCCGAAAGTAACCAAATGGAGACGGAAATCCGGCACCGATCAAGGGCGCGCGTGATATTTAAAAAGCAGGTGTTTTTGCGCTTATCTATGGGTCCTGCCTGGCTATTTGGGAATTCGGTGGGCGCGGTGACCATCCCCTGGTTGACGGCGCGGGAAACGGCCGCTCTGATCATGGTGGCGGTCAGTCTGCTGTTCTTCCGGGTTTTTCGGGAACGATGTCTGCTGGCGTGGGCAGCGGGCTGGATCGCCTATGGGGCATTCCTGTGGGTAGCGGACGGGTTGCACACCGCGCCGAAGTCGATGGCGGCATTCGCGCCGGTCGACTTTGTGCTGGCGATGGGGTTGTTCGCGGCGGCGGCTCTGCTGTCGGCGCAGGCGCGGCGAGCGCTGACGATGTTGGCGGCATTTTCGTGGGTGCTGATGGTTTTTGCGGCAATGAGGTCGCTGTATTTTCCGGATTCGCTGTATTTTGTGGATTCGAAAACTTTCGGGCTGGATGTGGCGTGCCGGCTCGTTGCGGCCGGGGCCGTCGTGGAACTGCTGCGCTACCGCTTCGGGCGCATTGGGCTGGGGCCCTTCCTGTTCGGCGCCGGGCTGCTGACGTTGAATCTGCACTGGCCTCCGTTCACCAGTCATATTCCGAGTGAAGGTTACCTGCTGGCCGAAGTGCTGTTCGGTTCGAGCATGTTGCTCGTGGTGTTGGATGACGCGCGGCTGCGCACGCGCCGGCTGGCAGTGCTGAACCAGTTGACGGTCGCGATTGCGCGCGGCCAGAATCACGCCCCGATGATGCAGACGGCGCTGGAGAAACTGAAAGCCGTAGTGGGGGCGAAGGCAGCGTGGTTCCAGTTGATGGAAAACGACCATCTGGTGCCAACCCAGCACGTCGGCCTGTCGCCGGAATTTCTGCGAGCCATGGGGCAGACTGGGACGGGGCAAACTGGGACGGATGAAATGCAGGCAGGCCTACTCCGGGAAAACCGGGCGGCGGTGATGAAACTCTCGGAGATGCCGGAGCCGGAGCGGGGACAACTGAGGGAGCACCGCATTCATCACGTGGTACTGCTGCCGGTGCTGGGCAAGAAGTCTGTGATCGGGATGCTGTCGCTCGGCTGCTCAGGCAGCCGGCGCTACACCCGGGAAGAACTGGAGTTTCTGGAAACGGCGGCCCAGAAGCTGGGGATTGCGGTGGAGAATCTGCGGTTGCTGGAGCAGGTGTTGCGCTCGCAGCGGCAGTGGATGAATACCTTCGATTCCATCCAGGATCTGATTCTGGCGCACGACGCAGACTTCCGCATCCTCAAGACAAATCAGGCCTTGCTGCAGCGACTGGAAAAGGCGCCCGCCGATGTATTGGGCAATCGGTGCGAAGAGGTTCTTCCGCAAGAGCGCGCCTGGAGCGGATGCCCGTATTGCGAACGCGGCTCGGGATTGACGGAAGGCATGGATCCGTGTTTCGGCGGGCAGTCGGTGATTTCGACCTCATCGTATGCCGAGCAGGGAGGCCAGCAGAAGGGCACCATCCATGTGGTGCACGATACGACCGCGCGTCAGCTGGCGGAAGAAAAGTACCGCATGCTGTTTGAGCAGGCGCAGGAAGGCGTGTTCGTAGCGACGCCGGACGGCGAGTTGCTCGACTGCAACGATGCCTTTGTCACCATGCTCGGTTACGGCAGCCGGGACGAGTTGATGGCGCTCGACATGGGGAGCGTGCTGCACTCGGTGGCGGAGGAGCGAGAGGCTTTTGTCAAGGAAATCGAGGCGCACAACTACGTGCGCAACTTTGAAATTACGGTGCGGCGCAAAGATGGCACGCTGCTGACGGTGGCGCAGAGCTGCTTTGCCACGCGCGCTCCGGGCGGGGAAATCGAGCGCTATCAGGGCTTCGTTCTCGACATCACGGAGAGGAAACGCTCGGAAGACGAGATGCGGCGGCGCAATCGCGAGTTAAACGCGCTCAACGCCATGGCCGTCATTGCGACGCAGTCGTTCGACCTGGATGAAATCTTAAACCTGACGCTGCGTCAGGTGATCTCGCTGTTTGGGGCGGAGACAGGCTCGGTTTATCTGGCAGTGGGGCCGGATGGCACCTACCGGCGGCGCGCGGGTTGGGGCCCGCGCAGCGAGGCGCGCGTGCGCATGGGCGAAGTCATCTTTCCGGAAGGCTTCGGCGATCTGGTGATGCGCTCGCGAGCGGAAGTGGTGACCCAGGATTTTCTGCCGCACCTGCCGCCGGCGGTGGTGGAGTTTGCTTGCGCCGACCGTCTGCCCTACTGGATCTGGGTTGTGCTCTGGAGCAAGGACAAGCCCATCGGCATCATGGGTATTGCCAGCAAGGAAGACCGGCACTATTCGAGCAATGATGAGAATTTGCTGGTCGCCATCAGCCGGCAACTGGCGACTACCATCGAAAAGGTGCAGCTCTACGAGGAGACGTGCCGGGCGTACGAAGACTTGCGGCGGACGCAGGAGCAACTGCTGCAAAGCGAAAAGATGTCGGCCGTCGGCCAACTGATTTCTGGTGTGGCGCACGAGTTGAATAATCCGCTGACCGCGATCCTGGGTTACGCGCAACTGCTGGAAGGTGAGGTCCTTGATCACCCTTCAGCCGACTATGTGCGTAAGCTGTTCAAGCAGGCCCAGCGCACGCACCGGGTGGTGCAGAATCTGCTTTCTTTTGCGCGCCAGCGCAAGCCGCAGAAACAGGAAGTGGACTTGCGCAAGGTGCTGGAAGAGGCACTCACGCTGCGCGAATACGACTTGAAAGTCAACAACGTCTCGCTGGAACGCGAAATTCCCGAGGACGTGCCCTCGGTGGTGGCCGATCCGCATCAGTTGGAGCAGGTCTTCCTCAACATTATCAACAACGCGCTCGATGCCATAGTAGAGAGCTGCGGCGAGGGCAGCCCCGGCGGAGTGTTGAAAGTGCGCGTGTTCAAGAAAGACGCCTTTGTGTGCCTGGAGTTCGACGACAGCGGTCCGGGGATCAAGGACCCGAACCGGATTTTCGATCCCTTCTACACCACCAAGTCGGTGGGCAAGGGAACCGGCCTTGGGTTGAGCATCTGCTACGGGATCGTCAAGGAGCATGGCGGGGAAATCATGGCGCGCAACCGGGAAGAGGGCGGAGCGACCATTGCAGTCCGCTTGCTGGCGAGCGAAAAACCGGCGTTGCCGGAGACGCTAGCGTCCGCGCGGCGCGAGTCGCCGCTGGCCGGGCGCGTGCTGCTGGTTGAAGACGAAGAAGCGGTGCTGGAATTTGAACGAGACGTGTTGGTCGGCGCGGGCGCCGAAGTCACTACCTCCATGAGCGTGGAGGACGCGCAGAAGCAACTCCGCAAAGGCTCCTTTGACGTCATCGTGATGAATGGTCGTATGCCGGGCGGATGCAGCGCACAGGAGATATACGAGTGGATCGCAAAGAACTGCCCCGGTCTGGAGAAAGGACTGCTGCTGACGTTTTCCACTGTGACCGACCCGCAGACTCGAAGTTTCCTCCAGGAACAAGGCGTGCCCTCGCTGGCTAAGCCCTTTGAAGTGGCGGACCTGATCTCACAGGTGCGTGGACTGAGCCATAAAGACGGGAAACCTGCGACAGAGACAAAAGAGAACAACGAAGAAAAAGCCTCCGCGGCGAGCGCGGGGGCATAGCCGCAGATAGCTGTTAGGTCTCAGCTCTCCGCTATCAGTTATCAGCTTTGTGCATTCACTGACAGCTGAGAGCTGAGAGCTGCTTCTCTAAAGTTGTCCCTTCAAGCCCCGCGTCATTTCTGCAATCAATTTTTCGTTGCGCTGGTACCAGCGCCAGTGACCCGCTCGCTTGGCTTCCACCAGGCAGGCCTTTTCCAGGATTCGCATGTGATGCGAAACCGTAGGCTGCGCCAGCTTTACGCGCTGCTCGATATCGGCGGCGCATAGCCCGGTTTCCTTCCCGAGCGAGCATCCGCCCTTTTCTTTGAGCGCGCGCAGAATCCGGCGGCGAGTGGGGTCGGCAATGGCGTGCAGGAAGCGATCAAGAGTGGGAGCGGCGTGAGACATGCGAAGATTGGTAATTGGTGATTTGTAATTTGTAATTTTAAAACCGATCCCATGTCCGGTGATCTCAGGTTTTCAAATTGCAAATTACAAATTACCAATTACAAATTACAAATTACAAATTCTCTTCTCCTCTACTTTTTCACAATCGGATTGTAGCCATCGCTGACGAGGCGGGCGCGCATGGCCTCGGCGTCCTTGAAGTCGGCGTAGGGTCCAACCTGAACGCGGAAGAACTTGTCGATGGAAGCATTGTTCGCGCTGAAGGCTGGATACTCTTTCTTCTTCAGAGCCTCGACCAGCGCATCGGCGTCCTCTTGCCGGGTAACCGCGGCGACCTGCACGTAATAACTGCTGGTCGTTGATGGTGCGGGCGCAGCGCTTGCGGCGTCGGTGGCGGCCTTTGGCGGCGCCGCCGCGGTTGCGGTCGCTGCGGTGGCGTCGGCCGGTTGGGCCTTCGCATCCGGAGGCGTGAGCGCGGCGCTAGCATTCTTCTCGCCTACGGCCTTATAAAAGCTAAAATCGCCAGACTGCGGCGTCTGCTGGGGAGCGTCGTTTTTTGCGGCCGAGGGCCGAACCACGGTCGCCGAAGCTCCCGTTGGAGCGCCCGGCGAGCGGCCCGCGCCTGCGCTGGCGGTTCTTCTGCCCAGCGAAAAGCCGATGGCAAAGAAGAAAGCACAGACCAGGACCATGGTGAAAAAAAGGGCCAGCATGCGGCCGGTGCCAAGGGTGATCTCCGTATCCTGCTGCGCCGTGGGCATGGGAAGTAGTGTTGACCTCTAGCCTTTTGCCGGCGCGGCGGGTGTTTTCGTGCTTGCCAGCAAGTTCTGCAAACCGGAGAAGAAATCGATCGGCACGGGGAACACGACGGTCGTGTTTTTCTCGACGCCGATTTCAGTTAGCGTTTGCAAATACCGCAACTGGATGCTGATCGGTTCGCTGGACAACAAATGCGCGGCATCCACCAGGCGCTGGGCGGCCGAGAACTCGCCTTCGGCGTGGATGATCTTCGAGCGCTTTTCGCGCTCCGCCTCAGCCTGCTTGGCCATCGCCCGTAGCATGGACTCGGGCATATCCACCTGCTTGACTTCCACGTTGGTGACCTTCACGCCCCAAGGCGAGGTGTGCTGATCGAGGATGCTCTGCAGCCGCAGGTTAATCTTGTCGCGGTGCGCCAGCAATTCGTCGAGCTCCTGTTCGCCCAGCACCGAGCGCAAAGTAGTCTGCGCAAACTGCGAAGTCTGGTAAACGTAATTGGAGACTTCCACCACCGCCTTATTGGGCTCGATCACGCGCAGGAAAATGACCGCGTTGACTTTCAAGGTGACATTGTCGCGGGTGATGATGTCCTGCGGCGGAACTTCGAGCGCTTCCTGCCGCAGCGAAATCCGCACCATGCGGTCGACCGGGGCGAAGACCAGAATTACGCCCGGGCCCTTGGCCGTACCCAACAGGCGTCCGAGCCGGAAAATGACGCCGCGCTCATATTCCGCCAGGATCTTGATGGAACTCAGCAGGTAAATGATGACGATGATGATGCCAACAGTGACCACCGAAAACGAGAGATCCGGCATATATGCCTCCACGCAACTCGTTATTCAGAGTATGAGCGGATTGTAGCGCAAGCGGGCGGGTATCGGCGGTGACGGCATGCCCGCGCAGTTGTTGAGGAAGATGCGGGCGCCCTACCTAGAATGTCATCCTGAGCGGAGTAGCCGCTTCGCGAAGCGAAGCAGCTACGTAGTCGAAGGACCCCTGCCTGTCCAACGCTCTCCGAAGTGTCAAGGCGTTCTCCCCCTTCAAAAAACGCGAGACCTGGGGCAAAGTAGACTTGCCCAGCGCAATACGTCTATTCGTTCGCGTCGGGGGAAAAGGAATTGTCGTATTCTCTGAACGGGAGCGGTTTTCGGTCGTGATATCCTGAGTCTACTTTCCACACCAAAGAATGGGCGCCAAAGCTCGGGTCGACAAAATTCGCCGCCTTCGTGGTGGAAGACCTATGCGCGTGCTTGACTTGTTTGCGGGTTGCGGCGGATTGTCGCTAGGCTTCTCGCGAGCAGGCTATGAGATTGTCGGATCGGTTGAACTTGACGATCTTGCCGCCAAGTCACATGCCAGGAATTTCTTTAAGGAAGTACGCGAGGGTTCAAGATCCGCGCACGCCAAAGCCCGCGACATCACAAAAATCGAGGCGAAGCGGCTTATCGCTGACCTTGGGCTGGGTGAACCGCATTTGGCGATAGATGTCATTGCCGGCGGTCCGCCTTGTCAAGCGTATGCCAGAGTTGGCAGGGCTAAACTAAGGGAAATCGCAAAACACCCGGAAGCATTCCTTCGGGACCCCAGAAGCAACCTTTACTTGCGCTTCCTAAATTATGTCGAAGAGCTACAACCCCTCGTAGTCCTTATCGAAAACGTGCCCGATGCTATAAATCACGGCGGCCACAACATCGCTGAGGAAACCTGCGAGGCCTTGGATGACCTCGGGTATGAAGCTAGATATACACTTCTGAACTCCGTCTTCTACGGCGTACCGCAAATGCGGGAAAGAATGTTCCTTCTCGCATACGCCAAGGAGTTGAAGGTGGAGGTAGAGTTCCCCGAGCCAACGCATTGGATTAAACTGCCAAGGGGATACGAGGGCACGCGGAGCGTCGCCCTGAAGACTTTGGAACCAAGCCTTTTTCGGGCCGACTCGCATTATGTGCCGCCGCCGGAAGCGGTTTCCGGTCTGGCGGCATAGTTCACTTCCGCATCCCCGACCCTTGGAACTCCCGAAACCTTACCTCAAGATTCGCACGTCCGAAAGCTCGCGCACTTTCATGGCACCATCCAAGGAAGGCTTGCGCTAGGCGGGACTCCTCGGTCGTAAGCCGCTCTTCTATGTAAGGCAGGACAGCTTCCGGATGATAGGACCCGGCTGCCTTCGCTCCGACAAGTAACAATGTTCGTAGTGGTTCCTTCATGAACAAATCCCTCCAGTTCCTGCACCTTCCAGCCGCCCGCTAGTCGTGATCTGCAGTCCGGCGTCAGTGAGACCCTTATCAGCTGAGAAAAACCTGCTCGTTGTGATATCGCAAGAACTTTACATCAGGAACAAAGCGGCTGGGAGGTGAAATTACGACATCATCGAATCTGCACAGCAGTTCTTGAACTGCTTCATCGACCTTGCCTGCCTTCGCTTTTGGGGAAAGTCTTACACGCAGATCTGGCGTCACAGTCAACAGGCCGCAATCGAATGCCCGGTCATGCAGGGCATTTAAGCACAGACCGTTCCGGGGATTCGTTCGGTTTTTCACATCGACGCCCCACGGCACGATGTGACTCGCGTTCAACAACTGCGGAATACGCAGTCCCGTAATGCAGCATCGGCCACCATAGGCAGCCAAGACAGCAGCGCGAAAAAAGCCTTGATTGACCCTAGTCCGAACGAGTGTCTCACGCGTTCTCCCCTCTGGAAATTCCTCCGGCTCCGCCTCGGCGGGGAAGATCCTGCCCGCCATTTTCTGCAGCAAACGTTCGCTCTCGAACGACAGCTTTTCCCAGTCGTCATTGAACTCGTTCCAAATTTCGATCTCGGCTCGTGCACCGTGTGTGGCGCCGGAAATTTTCCGTTTTTTCAGAGCTGGGTCGAGACGCGCGAAATTCGCGAGCTTCCACGAGACAGCAGAGGGCGTCCGACCGATTGCTTTCGCCAGTTCTATCACCAGCGGATTGCGAATGTGAATGCGCCCAAAGGGGATTTTGCAGTAGAGGTTGAAGGCGACGATTAGCTCTTCTCGCGTCCAGTCGTGACGAGGCATGGCAGATGTCCACTGAACGAATAGCGCCCAGCGCGGATACTAGGCGAAGGGTAGCACATCGGCTGAAGAAATCATGAAAGAAGTCGGATATTCGGATTGCCAAAGCAATTAGACGGATCGAAGAGATTGGGGAAATGGGCGAGGAGTTCGTGCAGGCGTACCTGGACGGGCTGAAGGCTAGGGGGACGATTCGCGAATATCATTGGGCGTCACAAGATAACGCGGTTGCGCCATTTGATTTCTGGGTTGAGAATCCTGACTCCAGGACTCTGCTCGATGTAAAGGCAACCGCCGGTAGGTTCGAACGCAATTTGCATATCTCGGTCCCCGAATTACAAGCCATGCTCAATGAGCCTACAGCGTATGTCATCTATAGGGTCTACGAAATGTCAGACGGCTCAGCGAAGTTGCGCGTCTCGGGAAGCATGAAAGAGTTCGCCCGTATGATTCTGAACGTTTTGCGGGAACTCCCTAATGGCGTTCAGTCGGACGGGATTGGTGTGAGTCCTTCCACACTTCAATTTGGCGCTGAAATCCCGCTGTCGCTACTAGACGAGGAACAGCCAGCCTAATTGTAGGGTGACTCGCTATGGATGTAATGACGCCTGAGCAACGCAGCCGCTGCATGGCGAATATTAGAGGAAAGAATACTGGGCCGGAAGTTCGGCTTCGCAAGGCCCTGTGGAAGGCCGGGCACCGGTATGTTCTAAATTCCCGCCTGCCAGGTCGACCGGACCTGTTGTTCGTTTCTGCCCGGGTAGCTGTATTTGTTGATGGATGCTTCTGGCATCGGTGCCCAATGCACTTGACGCGGCCGAAGACGAATGCACGTTTCTGGAGGCTGCGACTTGAGGCAAATGTGCTACGCGATCAGCGAGTCAACCTCGAGCTAAAACGACTCGGCCATAAAGTTTTGCGATTTTGGGAACATGAGGTCGAGGACAGCCTCCCAACTATTGTTGGTCGCATTGAGCGTGCGCTGAAGAAACGATCTGCGCCTCGCAAGGCTCCGTCGGCATGAGATTTGGCGGCTTGAGTCTGAGCAGTTGTCGCGATCACTCAGGCGGGGCGTCTGACTTTTTTTCATCACAAACGCCCAGTGAGCACCATCACAGACATCTAACCGCCCGTCGGCGACAATGGAGTCGACCTGTAGCAGGGCCGAGCTGTGTCCGTCAACCAAGACGGCCCTCGAATCTGCCGCAGCCCCACTAGTCGGCGCTCTTTGACAACACGAAGTTGAGGCAGTTAGCTGTCAAGCCCCCTGCCGAAATCCTGCGAGTGAGCCAAATAAGCTAACTCCTTATTCCGGAATATTTTACGTATAACTCCTTTAAACTCAAAGATTTGAAAGCAATTTCCCGCCAAATCTATGATTCTAAAGGGAGGGACATTAAAATTTTTGCGACGCCGGGTAAACAAGCCGCACCCAAAGTAGGGACAGTCGAGCTAAGTCCTTATTCTGGAATATTTTGCAAGTAAGTCTTTATTATTCAATATTTTAGCGGAAATAGGGGGGGAGGGGGGAGGGGGTCGAGTAGGCTTAGCCCCCGGAGTCCAACAGCTAATACTCACGCCATCACAGGCTTTCCCGCCGCTACCGGATCGACCCGCAGCGTAAGCCCATCGACCTGGCGCACGACGATGCGTTCTCCGGCGGGAACGGGGATTGTGGAGACGGCGTCCCAAAGCTCGCCGTGTACGAAAACTTTTCCGGATGGCGCCAGCGTGCTTTGCGCAATTCCGATTTCGCCGATCAATCCTTGTTTGCCGGTGACAATCTTGTGGCGGCGGGCGCGCACGGCGATGCCCATCAGGAAGGCCGTGATAAGTCCGAGCGGGATGCTGACGGCGAGCGCGGTCACGAGGCGGACGCGCATTTCGGGGATGGGCGCATCGACCAGGAACAGGCCGCCCATCGTCAACAGGACAATCCCGCCGGTGGTGAGCACGCCGTGGCTGGCGAACTTGGCTTCCGCGGCGAACAGCAAAAAGGCGCCGATGATCATGGCAATCGCCGCGAAACGCACCGGCAGCAGGTTCAACGCGAAGGCCGCCAGAAGGATGAAGACTACGCCCACAGTTCCGGGAATGACCGCGCCGGGATGATTGAATTCGGCATACAGCGCGAGCGCGCCTATGGCTAGCAGGATGAACGCTACGTTCGGGTCCATGATGTAGGAGAGGATGCGCTCCTTGAGCGTCATGCGGTAGTCGCGCACAGGTTCGTCTTTACCTTTTTCCTGTAGGTTGAGCGTGACGGTTGTGCCGTTAAAACGCTTGAAGCTCTTCCCGTTCAATTGGTGGAACAGGTCCTGCTCGCTCGGAGCGATGTACTCGATCAGTTTCTTGTCGAGTGCTTCCTGGTCGGTAAAGGACTTCGACTCGCGCACGGCGCTCTCCGCCAGTTCGACGTTGCGACCGCGTTTGGAGGCGACGGAACGCATTAACGCTGCTGAGTCGTTTTCAATCTTTCGGTTCATCTCGTCATCGGGCTTCGCCACGATTGGGCCAAAGACCAAGACGGGATGTGCCGCGCCAGCGTTCGTACCTGGCGCCATCGCTGCCACGTCAGCGGCCTCGAGGATGAAGATCCCTGCGGAACCCGCACGACTTCCAGTCGGAGCCACGTAGACGATAACCGGCACCGGTGAGGCTTCGATTTTTTCTATGATTTCGCGCGTCGAATCGACCATGCCTCCGGGAGTGTTGATCTCGATCAACACGGCTTGGTCGTGGTTGGCGGCTGCCGCTGCGAGTGCGCGGCCAATGTATTCGGCGGTGACGGGCTGGATGGTGTCGTTCACTGCGACCCGCAAGACGTCGGCGGAGCAGGCGGCGGCGAACAGAAACAGCACCGCAATGCAGCCGGCCGCATGGCGAACCCAGGGTTGCCTTGGCCACGGGCAACTGCCGAGCTGCGCTCGGCCGGACAGCCGAGGGCGGCTGTCCCTACGCGGACGGGCGAGAGCGCCCGTCCCCACACGGGCGCCTCTGAGAACTGAGAACCGGGAACTGAGAACTGGTTTGAACGGCTTCATGGCTGTGACAGCGGCTGCGCTTTCTCCGCGAGCTTGGCTGCTAGGGTGCGCTTCAGGTCCTGGCCCGCGGGATTGCCGGGTTCCAGTTGCAGCGCCCGATTGATGTTCTGGGCGGCCGCTTCCATTCTATTTTCTCTCAAATCGAGGCGCGCAAGAATCAGGTAGGCCTCAGCCGACTCGCGAATGCGGAGGGCGGCCTCGGCCTGGGCGCGGGCCTCGAAAGCATCGCCGCGAGCGTCGTAATCTTCGGCAAGGGCGGTGAGCGGCGCGGTGCTCGACGGGTCGACCGCCGCGGCGTGGCGGAATTCGGCCTCGGCTTCGGTGGTGAATCCGTGGGCCAGGAGTTCTTTGCCGAGTTCGAGATGAAAACGCGCGTGGGCGCGGGGATCGGATCGGACAAATTGCTGCTCGGCCCAGCTCCCCATTTGCATAGTCATCTGGCGGAAGGCGTCTTCCTCGTAGTTGCGCTTGATGCGCTCGAGTGAAGCCTTCGAGGTCGCGCTGGCCGGCACGATACTTCCGGGCGGAGGCGTCAGGGAGTCGAGCAACATTTTCGCTTCGCCGTCGTTCGGGCGACGATCGAGCGTTGCGTGCAGTTCGCGGGTCGCGCCGGCGCGATCGCCAGCCTGGGTCAGAGTTACTCCCAGGTTGAAGTGATAGTCAGCGTCGCTGGGATCGTTCTGAATCGCTCTCTCGAAATAGTCGACGGCCTTTTTCTGGCCGCGGCGGGCGGCGACCACTCCGAGGTTGTTGTATACCTCGGCCAGAGGCAGGCGCGCGGCAACGAACTGGAACGCGCTTTCGGACTTCGCGAAGTCTCCATGAGAGTAGGCGGCGAGACCGAGATAGAAATTTGCCTCGCGAGCGACTGCGGAAGAGGGCTGAACTTGGCCCAGGGCAGCGATCGCCAGTTCGTAAGCACGCTGGAGGTAGTAGGTCTTGCCGAGTTCCAGCCAAGCGTGAGCATAATCCGGACTAAGTCGGACGGCTTCGCGATAGTGCTGCACTTTTTGTTCGGCAGTAGTGGCGAGCATGCCGCGTATGTAATTTTCCAGGGCGTCCAGGCGCACGGGAGCAACGCTGGCGATGTACTTGTCCTTCGGCACGGAAAAGTCGGTGCGGATGAGACGAAGCAGATCCCAAGCCAGCGCGGATTGCAGCCGGCCAACATCGGCCAGGGGCGCGGACTCGGTGACAGCGGGCGAGAGTTTCTGAGCGCGCATGTCGAGCAACTGGGCGATGGCAGTCAGGCGCTCGCCGTCGTAGCGATAGGAGCCAAGGACAGCGTAATCGACATCCATCTGCTCGGCGAGGCGGTAGAGGGTGGCGCGCGCAGCATGAACGCCGGCCGGAACGCCCTGGCGATCATAGGCCCGGAGCCGCTCGTCACGGCTGGCCAGGTACAGAATGGGAGAATCAAGTCGCTCGTGGAAGGTTTCGGGGAAAGATTCGCCGAGCCATTCCAGGCCCGGCGTGGGAGAAGCATTCTCGAAGGGAATCACGACCATGGTGCGGGCGACGACGATGCGGCCGACCATAGTTCGAGCGGAGGTGGTGCTTTCCTGGGCGCGAAGCGACGCGCAGAGAAGCAGGCAAACCACAAAGACGAAGACAGCGGCGCGTTTCACGACAAGTTGATTATATCGGTAAGGGACATACCCCATCACGCGTGCGGCGGGCGGGCGGGGACCGCTGGCTCAGCGGCTCCGGCTTCTTGGAGTTGAGGTTCGGGCTGAGGCTGGGTCCAGCCCGGCAATTCGTTGCTGCCGGTGATGAGGCGGGCGCCGCGCTCATAGGTGAGATATGACGCTGCCCACTGGATCATCACCAGCAGGCGATTGCGGAAGCCGATCAGGAAAAAGATGTGAACGAACAACCACGCCAGCCATGCAAAATAGCCGGATAACTCGAACTTGCCGAACTGGGCGACGGCGGCGGCGCGGCCGATCGTGGCCAGGCTGCCTTGGTCGTGATAACGAAAATTGCGACGCGGTTGATTTTCAAGGTCGCGCGCGATGGTGTCTGCAACCCAGTCGCCTTGCTGGATGGCGACCGGAGCGACCCCAGGGAGCATTTTGCCGTTTTCGTCATTTAGTGCGGCGAGGTCGCCAATCACAAATACTTCCGCGTGTCCGGGAATGCTGAGGTCGGGTTGGACGAGCACGCGACCGGCGCGGTCGACGGGAACACCCAACTTTCTGCCCAGTGGCGAAGCGGCCACGCCCGCTGCCCATAAAACAACTGGAGCTGGAATCCTTTCGTCGCCGACCCAAACCGCGCCGGGCTCAATCCGTGTGACCACGTGGGACGTGCGAACCTCAACGCCCAGGTGTCGCAGCTGGGCTTCAGCTTTGCGGGAAAGTTCTTCGGAATAGGCTGCCAGAACGCGCGGGCCGCCTTCGATGAGCAGTACGCGGGTTTGCTTTGGGTCGATATTGCGAAACTCGTGATTCATTGCGTGGCGCGCGATTTCAGCCAGCGTTCCCGCGAGTTCGACGCCGGTGGGGCCGCCTCCGATGACCACAAACTGCAGCGGCGATCCGCTTGGGCCGTCGGCAGCCTGCCGCTCGTTTTTCTGTCCCTCGGGGTTCCGCCGCTCGGCCAGTTCGAAGGCCAGCAGAACGCGGCGGCGGATCTCCAGCGCGTCTTCAATCGTCTTCAGACCGGGCGCCAGAGGCTCCCATTCTTCGTGACCGAAATAAGCATGGGTCGCCCCGGAGGCGACGACCAGGAAGTCGTAATCGAGCGCCTGCTCCTTCGTAATAACTTTTTTCTGTTCCAGCTTGAAATCGACCACTTCTTCAAGCAACACTTCAACGTTGGAGTGGGCTCTGAGAATCCAACGGATGGGCGCTGCTATATCTCCGGGAGAAAGGCCGGCCGTGGCGACCTGGTAGAGCAGCGGTTGGAAGGTGTGGTGGTTTTTCCGGTCAACGACCGTAACCTGAACGGGGAGCCGGGCGATCCGGCGGGCGGCGGTCAGGCCCGCGAAACCCGCCCCCACGACCACCACCCGCGGCCTCAGCTTGTAATTCATTTGCTCTACTATAGAGATTCGTAGAATGGCCGTTCAGACGAAAACTTTTGATGCCACGATAGTCGCTCCGGTTCCGGCACCGCTGGCTTCATCGCCCGGCTTCCGCATACACTGCTTCTTCACACCTTGCTTCTTCACACTTTGATGACCCCGGCGCAGCACACTTCGTCAGCCCTGCGTTTTCTGGTGCCTTCCGTCCGCGACATCATTTTCATTTTTCTTTTCTGGTCTCTGCTGGCGGGGCCTTTGTCGAATCGGCCGCTGGCGGATGCGGATATCGGGTGGCACATCCGAAACGGCGAGCAGATTCTGGCGACGCACTCGCTTCCCCGCACCGATCCGTTTTCTTCCACCATGCAAGGTCAGCCCTGGTTTGCCTGGGAATGGTTGTACGACATCCTGCTCGGGATTCTTCACCAGGCTTGCGGACTGAACGGAGTGGTCTGGCTGTGCGCCTTGCTGGCAGCCGCGATTCTGGTGCTGTTGCTTTCGCAACTGCTGCAGCGCGGGACGGGCCTGCTACTGGCGATCGTGCTGATGCTGCTGGCGGAGGCCGCTTCGACAATTCATCTTTACGCGCGCCCGCACATTGTGAGCTGGCTGTTTTCGCTGCTTTGGTTTGTTGTGCTGGAACAATGGGAACGATGCGATCAGGGAGGCCTGCCGCGATGGATCTTCTGGTTCTTTCCCGCCTCGATGTTGCTTTGGGTAAATCTGCATGGCGGCTGGATCTTCGGAATAGCGCTGCTCGGAATCTACACCTTCGCGGCATTCGTCGAGAGGGTTCGCGCGCAAGATGCATTGGACGCGATTCGCGCCTCGCATCGGGCTCGCGCCATGGCTTCGGCCTTTGCGGCCTCGGCGGTGGCGACGCTCGTGAATCCGTTTGGCTGGCGGCTGCACGCGCACATCTATCGCTATCTGGGCGATCGCTACCTGATGAACCATATCGACGAGTTCCGCTCGCCTGATTTTCACGGCTGGTCGCAGCGCTTGTTTGCGGTCATCCTGGTGCTGGTGCTGGTCGCGTTCGCTAACAATCGCAGCAAGGTGCGGCTTAGTCACTTACTGGTCGTGCTGCTGGCTGCGTATGCGGGATTTTATTCGTCGCGCAATCTTCCGGTTTCTTCGATGCTGCTGGTGCTGGTAGCGGGGCCGATCTTCTGGGAGAACTTCGCTTCACTGGCGGATAAGCCGGGTGCCTGGCAATGGGTGCGCAACGGCGCGGCCCGAATTTCTGACTTCTCCGATCGCATGGGCGCGCAGGAAATGGAACTTCGCGGGCATCTGTGGCCGATTGTCTCGGTGGCCTTGGCATTCGCGATATGTCTTGAGGGGGGATGGCTGGGCTCGCGACAGCTGATTCATGCGCAATTTGATCCGAAGAAAATGCCGGTGGCGGCGGTGACTTTCCTGCAGAAAGAATTCCAAGACTCCCAAGACAAGCAACTGAGCGCGCAACCGGTTTTCTCGACCGATGCCTGGGGTGGCTACCTCATCTACCGGATGTACCCCGAGCGGAAGGTCGTAGTCGATGACCGTCACGATCTCTACGGCTCGGACCGGATTCGACAGTACCTGATCCTGACTCAGGGAGAGCCGGGATGGCAGAGCGTGCTGAAAGATTGGCAGATTCGCACGGCCCTCTTGCCCACCGATTCGACACTGGCCAACCTGCTTCGCGAGCTTCCGCAAGAGTGGAGGGTTGCTTACGAAGACAAAGTTGCAGTGGTGTTCGAGAGACGTTAGATGTTAGGCGATAGCGTCGTAGCGGATTCGTTTCCGGTCGTGAGCGCAATCGCCTATTAACATCAGGCAAGTTCAGTTTTCATGTGAAAACGCATGGGTAGAGTATTTCAGATGGCTCGACAGAATTGTCGGCCCAGATTCGCCCTGTTGCTACTTCTGGGACTTGTTAATCCTCAGTTGAATGCGCAGAGTGCTAGGGAGACCGCCCACCTCAGTTTTATCGTGACCGACCGCACAAATGCAGTTGTCTCTCGTGCTCAGATCAAAATCTGCCCACACGGAGGGAGACTCCCCGTGAATCCGCAGAAGACGAATCAATACGGAAAGCTCCGGTCGAACTTGGCTCCCGGAAACTATGACCTGTTCGTGACCAGTCCGGCGTTCAAACCATGGTCCAAGCAGATACAGTTGCACGAAGAGTCAGACGAAATAGTTACCACTGTCCTCGAAACTGCGGGCCGCACACTCGTGCGCACTGGCCACGGCGGTCTGGACACAGCACCACCAGCCGCCGTGTTGCTGAACATTGATGTGACTGACGAGTCGGGAGTCCCGGTTGCCTTCGCACAACTCGAAGGTCTGAGTGAGGAGAGGCATTTTAATGACGATACAATGGAGGTCAACGAAAGGGGCGAGCTGAGATTGAAATTGGTGCCGACCACGTACTTAGTCGCAGCAACTAGTCCGGGCTACGAAAGATGGGAAAGACTTGTCGAGGTCGGAGTCCACGACGAGCATTCTCTGAAAATTGCCCTTAAACGCATGCTCGTGCCTTAGCGTGGCGCGTAATTGGTGATAAATCTCTATTACACCAGCGACCCGAATCGCATCGTTCTGGCCCTCCGTATCCCCTGCCCCGAATTCCTCTCCACTCTCTGCAACCTGAGCGCTTCCGCATCATCAGATGTAGTTGAGTTTGGCGCTAGCTGCCCGGGAAGTGTTATTTTTGGACGCGCCTGAAAAACCGCTCGCGCTGGCTTCCGAGAGACTGGGAAGATATGCGGATCGCAACAATTCGCTGGTGTGTCGAGAGATGTTCGGAGAGCTGGCGATGAAGGCTCAGTGTTTGCCGTTCGCGCAGATTCCGCACGCCACGCGGCTTTTCCTCGACTATCTTTCCTACACTCCTTCCGTTCGCGGGATGTATCCGCGCTCGCCGCTTTTTTCCGAGTGGGTCAAAGAAGAATCCCACCGCGTCGTTTACGACGCCTCGCGGCGCGCCAAGGTCAGCGAAATTCTTGAGCGACAAAATCGCGCCTGGGGAGCTTCTCCGAAGGCTCTGGCAAATATTGAGCGGTTCCGGCGGGGAGCGCTGGCGGCGGTTACGGGGCAGCAAGTTGGTCTTTTCGGGGGGCCGCTGTTTTCGATCTTCAAGGCGCTGACAGCGATCAAGCTGGCGGAACAGGCGACGGCGGCCGGCGTGGACTGCGTCCCGGTCTTCTGGCTGGCGACCGAGGATCACGATTTGGCCGAGGTCAACCATGTCGCGCTGCTTTCTGAGCACGGCCTTCCGGAACCATTCGCGGTGGAAAGCCGCGCGTTTGAAAGTAACGCCGTGGCCGATGCGCCCGTGGGAGCCGTCAAGTTTGGGGCGGAAATTGAGCCGGTGGTCGAGCGTGCCGCCATTCTGTTGGGAGATTCCGAGGTCACGACATGGCTGAGTCAGGCGTATCGTCCGGGTGAAACTCTGGGCAGTGCGTTTGCTCTGCTGTTTGCGCGGCTGTTTGCGGATTGGGGCGTCATCCTGCTCGATCCGGCCGACAAAAATTTTCATGACCTCGCAAAACCCCTGTTCCGTGCGGCGATCGAACGGGCCTCCGAACTCGATGAGGCACTGCTCGGGCGGGGCAAGGCGCTTGAGGCGGCGGGATATCACCAGCAAGTGAAAGTGACTGCGGCGACCACGCTGCTTTTTGAGGTGAAGAATGGCGCGCGCACCGTAGTGCGGCGCAGAAATAATGGCGTCAACGGCTGTGAGTTCGCGGTCGGTGAGGAGCGGATCTCGCCCAAGGAACTGGTTGACCGGATTGAACAGGCTCCCGAAAAGTTCAGCCCGAATGTGCTGTTTCGTCCCGTGGTGCAGGATTACCTGCTGCCGACGCTCGTTTATACCGGAGGAGCGGCCGAAGTCGCATACTTCGCACAGGCCGCCGTCGTCTACGAGAAATTAGTGGGACGCGTGACGCCGATTCTGCCGCGATTTTCGGCGACGTTGCTCGAAGCCAAGGCAGAGCGCATTCTGACTCGCTACCAACTCGGCCTGCCCGAAGTGCTCCAAGGCTCGGAAAAAGTTCGCGAAGCGATTGCCGCTCGTTCGCTGCCGCCGGAGTTGCAAGCCCGTTTTTCGGAAGCCTATGCGAGCGCGGAGCAGTCGATGGCGGCGGTTCGCGAAGCGATCGGCAGATTGGATTCAACGCTCATCCAGGCGGCAGACCGTGCCCGGATGAG
>Ga0316363_10000509_pt1 | contig 50394 bp, 42 predicted proteins | sample Sb_taG_3_FD_200459 | JGI IMG/M metagenome (GOLD analysis project Ga0316363, IMG submission 200459) | Peat soil microbial communities from Weissenstadt, Germany - Sb_50d_a_PC metaG (v2) (version 2) | ecosystem: Environmental > Terrestrial > Soil > Wetlands > Peat | place: Germany: Weissenstadt...
GGACCGGATGAGCCGCGCTTTCAGCGGCTCCCTCCAAGTTCCACATCACTTCACGAGCGCTGCCCCGGCAACAAAATGGCCGCCGGCCCGCTCGAAATCCGCGCTAGAATGTGCGAAACTCGAACTTTGGGGTTGCGATGTTCAAGCCCTCGCGGGGCCTGCCTGATCAGCTTGCCGCGTACTTCGATGGCGTGTCCGCCAAGTCAGGCGTATCCCCACCGCAATGAGGATCAACACGATGCTGATCGCGGCCAGTAGCCACTTCACAATTGTTGCCGTGCTCGCGGTGTAAGCAAGGGCGGCGGGCACCGCAGGATAGACGGACAACAGCAGCAAGATGCATAGGTTTTCAGTGCAATCGGCCGCGGCGGCGCACAACGGCAGGAACGACAGGTCATTCCACCGGCTTTCAGCAGTCGCAACCGGCGGTCGCAGTGCGCAGCGGAGACTCGTCGCCAGGAACAGGCCATAGGAAATTGCAAATACCATGTCGATGGTCAGGAACAGCCCATAACGCTCGCGCCCCTCCGCGCCGTAGGAAATGAATAGTTTTTGCACATCCTGGGGCCCATAACCCAACTGCATATCGAGCGGCGCCGCGCCGGCGCCCACCTGTTGCAAGTAAGGGACCATGCTCGGGTGAAAATTGAAAAAGAGAAAGAGACCCAGAGTCGGCACGGCCAGGACAGCAACTACAGGCCAGCTCGCTAGCCGCTCCAGCCATTGCCTTATCAGATTCGTCATGCGAGGAGTTCCAACGCGGGGGCCTCCCAGGGGAAGTAGGAATGCGTGAAGCCAGCGCAATCCGAAATCTATCAGTCGGGTGGCGGCCCGGCTACTATTTCCCGCCTCTTGATAAGTGCGAAAGCCTGATCAGAGAGGCTTTTGCGTCCAGTGTCAGGCGGGCCTCTGGCGCACCTTGAGCGATCTTTTCCAACAATTGCCTGGCGTCGGCCGTACCGGTGTGTTCAAGGACCTCGACTGCTCTCAGAGCACGCAACTGCTCAGGGTCCGTAATCGGAATCCCAAGTTTGTCTAGCAGCATCTGGGCGCGTCGCCTCGGCTCGGTCGAAGAGATTCCAGCCAGGAAACTCTGGAGCGCGCCCTCATCGGCATCTCCATCCTGCTCCAGTTCTCTCGTAGCTTTCTCCCGCTCCGCGAAGCGGTTACTGTCGAGGTCGGCCAGAAGCCGCTTTATCCGCTGCGGGTCTCGAGATGGGACGGCACGCAGGTGCTGACGCAGCAGCGGCAAGCTCTGTTTTGGCGCCTGAACCAACACCCAAATAGCTCGATAAGCCAGCTTCGCATCGGCGCTGGCCAGATCTCTCCAACTAGCCAGGACGGCATCTGAGTCGGGCTCGGGTTCCAGGCCCGAACGTGGGCCGATGACCCCGGCAAGGTCCCATACTAGAATTGTGGTATCCATGATTGCGGACGCAAGTTTACGCCCGTCTGGCGTGAATGCCAATGCCCCAACCATATTATCAGGGCCAACGAATGAATGAGTGATCTTTCCGCGGAGCAGGTCGAACATCTCTACGGCCCGCTGATTCGCCCGGGCCAACCAGCGGCCGTCTGGCGAAAACTGTGCTGTTCGAGGCCATTCTCCAGACGGCTCACAGCGGAAGCGTTCCTTCCCGGACGCGACCTCCAGAAGGATCATTGCCTTCGTCCCGCACCATGCCAAGGTGCGACCGTCCGGTGAGAAAACGAGGCCGGACGTAAAAACGTCCTCTGGCAGCACCAGCAACTCACGCCCGCTAGAAACTTCCAAGATCCTAGTCTGGCCTAATCCCGTGGCCGCGCAAAACCTGCCCGAAGGATCCACGGCCAGTTTTTCGGCGACCAATTCGAGTCTGCGAACTTCGTTGTTGTGCTCGGTGTTCCAAAGTGCCACAAACCAATTCCCTTTACCACCACCGGCACCAAACTGCGTCGTACGAACACTGATCGCCAGAAAGCAGGTCCCTGGGATGAAAGCGAGCGCTCGAATCGACTTGCCGCCAGACTTGATGGTCGACACAAGCCGCCCGGTCGCCCGCTCATGCAGCTCCACGGTGCCGCTGTTGATGTCGCCCGTGGCGATCAGCCGGCCGTCCGTGCTCAGCGAAAGCGTCATCGGGCCGACAGGGTGACTGGTTTGGATTTCGCGCAACTGGCGCCCGGAGCGTAGATCCCAGAGTCGAACCGAATTGTCCTGCGCACCCGATATGAGTTCACCTCCTCCGGCCGTCGCCAACGATCCAGCAAAAAAGCGATGCGCCTCGAGAGGCGTAGCTATTTCCCGGCCGCTGTCTAATTCGAAGGTGTGTTGGACTGTTTCGGGAAAGAGAACAGCTACCCGCTTGCCATCAGAGGAGATATGCAACTCGCGAACGCCATGTCTAGTAGGTAGGTCGATCTTCCGGCGTACCGTGCATTCCGGCCAATTCCAAACTAGCAGGAACGGATCTGCCCCACCGGTCACGATGGTTGAGCCGTCGCGGCTGATTGCAAGGGCGTGTACCATCTTTTCATGCCCACCGAAGGGAGCAAGCTCTTTGCCTGAAGCCATGTCCCAAGCGTGCACTGTCGTTTTCGAGGCGCTGGCGAAGAGGGTCTTTCCATCCGGGGAAAGGCCGAACACTATTTGCAAGTTTTCCGTCGCGATCGAAAACGCTCGGCGTTCCACCCCTGTAGCGCGATCGCGCACACTAACCCGGTGATCGGATTCGTCCATGAGCGCCAGCGTCTTGCCGTCTTCCAGGAAACCTAGGATTTTCCGGCCGCGCGGAGAGCCTATTTCCCCTTCTTGCCACAACTGTTTACCGCTGCCCACATCCCAAACACGAATCAATCCGGGGATAAAGTTGACGCACAACGCCGTGGCAACCGTCCGACCATCCGGAGAAAAATGGGCCTCGACACGAGAACCGATCTCTCCACGGTCTTCGAACAGGCGCAGCTTTTCGCGAGTCTTGAGATCGTACAAGTGAAGTCTCTGGCCATCGGAAAGCAGCACCATACGCCCGTCTTCGGAGAAGCCACAGACCAGCTGCCCACGCGGTAATGGCCAAGAATCAATTAGTTTGCCAGCCCGCTGGTCCACCCAACGGACCTCTTTATCGGTGTTTGTGAGGACTGTCTGCCCGTCCGGCAGAGGCTGATTGTGGGACTGCATGCGATATAGATAGCGGTGCCGCAAAGTACCGAGGCGCAGCAGCGCCCCCGGCGGCAACGGATCGCCGTAACGATCTATGCCCCCTTGGTTCGCCTGCGCATGGAGGGTTTCGTCCGTATCGTCAGCGGCAAGCACCGCGAAGCCGACGCCCGGAGCATGCTCTCCTTGAGCCAACAGTGCATGCCGGGCGATCAGCCCCGTACCCGCGATAACGATTCCCAGTGCAATCGCCAGCGACGTCATCGATTTGAAGGTAGCCAGACTCATCCCCTTGAGCACAGCCTCGGCCAACGCGATCACTCGCGCCGAGCCGTCCGCAGCCGCCCGCGTCAACGCAAAGGCAACGGCTGCGCGGATGGTCGTAGCAGCCAGACAAGCTGGCATCGCTCCGCTACTGCCTTCTGTCGACAAGAACGGCGCCAGAAAAGCCGCCGATAGAGTGACACCGCGCCGGAGTAGCCGTTTGTGCAACAACTCCCGCCCCTGCGCCAGCCTGCGATCCAGCGTTCTCAGAGACCACCCCAACCGCCTGGCGGCTCGGTCGCGTGTTTCCCCTTCCAGGTAGCAAAGGAGCAGCGGCTCCTGGTAGCACTGCGGCAAACGGTGCAGTTCGTCATCCAAAAGCACGCATACATCGTGCAGCGCCGTCTGCGACGCTTGTGTTTCCCTCCAGGAGACGCGTAAGCGCTCTTCTGCCAAGCCGCGGCGCAGCAGTGCTGCGTTCACTTTCAGCGCCAGCCGGTAAGCCACGCCGTAGAGCCAGTTTGCAATCGCGTCGGGCCGGCGCACGGAGCCGGCCTTGCGGGCAAGCACGAGGAAGGTGGCCTGGAAGACATCCTCTGCGTCCTGGGCATTGCGTAGGCGACGTCGGCAGACGCCCCAGACAAGGTCGCCGTGGCGGCGCACCAGGGCAGCAAATGCCGCCTCTTCCCGCGTGCGCGCGAAACGCCGGACAAGCTCGCCGTCAGAGGAGTTATCAAATAGCCCGCCACCCAGGCGATGCAGATAGCCAAGAATCGTGTGGGGTCGAACGCTGGTCATCGGAACAGTCTCCCGGAATGGTGCTCCATCCATAATAGTTCCGCGCTTTACCCCGTATCTGCCAGATTTTTTAGACAAGTCCTGAATCGATCGACATGCTTCATGGCTTGCCGGTACGCTTTTCCGTGGTGTTGCGCCAGATGGTCACGAAATCGTCTCTGCTTTTGCCGTGCATGAAATTGCCCACCACCAGGTCCGGCCGGCCGCTGCCGTAGAGGTCGCCGGCCGCACAGGCTAGATGGTCGCACTTTTCCACTTCAAGAGCGTGGCGAACGAACTTCCCCGGAGAGACTTGCTCCAAAAGGACGACGGCGTCTAGCTGCAATGGCTCCCGCTGCGGGAAGGAGTCGGCAGGCAAAAAGGTGACAAAGGCAATGTCCAGGAGGCCGTTGCCGTCGAAATCGGCGGTAACGGGACTGCCGGCCCCGTAGCAATCCGCCAAACGGTGGGGCGTAAACGGGTAGCTGCCGCGATTCTCCAGCCAGGTGAGACCATGGAACGGCTTCAGCAGGGGCGGCGGATCCAGGGTGTCACCGTTGGCCAGCAGCACGTCGACCTTGCCGTCGCCGTTCAAATCGACGAGCTGAACACCGCAACATCCAAATGTCGGATGGGTGGCGGCAAAGATCGTTTCCTTGCGGAAGCGACCGTTGCCTTCGTTCAGGAAGGCTACCACGGTTTCATACTCTTGCGAGATGACGGCGACGAAGTCGGGCTTGCCGTCGCCGTTCAGATCGACCACCGGCACATGCGTGGTGCCGTGCCGGCTGTCGAGGACCCGCGGGGTGAACGCTGGCCGCTTCCAGTCGGTCGTCTGATTTTCCAGCAAGATGATCGAGCCCGTTTGATGCCAGCCGAATTCGGCTACGACCAGGTCAAGCTTGCCATGGCCGGTGAAGTCGGCGACGCGCACGTCGGCCACACGGCCCAATCCGTCGAGTAGGGTGATGGGTTGGAATGTGCCATCCGCGGCCCCTTTAAGCCAGACCACGCTGCCGACACGGTCGTCGGTCGCCTGGAAAGTACCCAGACAGGCCAGCACGATGTCGTTGATGCCGTCGCCATCCAGGTCCACGACCTCCGCATGGGCGCAACACAGTCCCGTGGCCAGGACCCGCCAAGTGGGCGGTGCTTCGTGCGGATCCAGGAGCAAGACCTGGTTGCCGACAGCGTCGCAGACCAGAATTTGGGGTTTGTCTTTGCGCAGTAGTCGCACCAGGTTGATATGCGTGACACCCGGCGCGCTGGTGCCCTCGGGCGGACGATAACCTGCGCGTTCGAACTGTGCGTGCGGCGGGTTCGGCGCGACCGTCCTCGGCAATAGCGGCAGGGTCTCCGGCGCGCGCTTCTCGTAATAGCGCACGACCCCTTCCAAAGGCGGGTAGTTGAAGCGGTGTGACAAATCCTGATGAAAGAAGTCGTACCCTTGCTTGACTTCCCGTCGCCAGGCAGAACGAGGAAAGGTGTCGGGGGGCGGGTAGGGGTGGCAAGCCCCGCAAAGCCGGTGGACTTCTTCCGTCGTCGCCTCGGGCGGTTCCGGTGGCATTTGCATCTGCGGCACTGGAGGGATCTCCGCCTGCGGCTCGGTAGCAGGCGTGGCCGCCCAGAGAGCGTAGGCAATGCCGCCCGCGACGGCAACGGCAACGGCGACAAGCCAGGGCAGAAGCGCTAAGGTCTTGTGTGGATGCGGGCTAACATTCATGGGCGATCCCCATTTGATTCATCCCCGGGTTGGGTTTCCTGCTTCCGCGCGGTGCTGAGCGGCCCGCCGTGATTGGCCGGCGCGGTCGAGATAGTCGGCAAGGGCCAGGTGGGCCCGGCTGTTCCGCGGGTCTGTCATCAGGATGCGCAAAAGCCAGGAGAGACCCTCCGCACTCTGGCCATTGCGCACCGACCACTGCCAAAGGTCCCAGCGAATGCCCTGGTCGCCTGGGGTGTCCCGTGCGCGCAGCTTCAACCGTCCGACCGCGGCGTCCTCGTCGCGCAACTGAGCCAGACGAGTGGTGCACTGGGAAGCCGCCTCCTTCGGGCCAAGTTCACTCAGCACGACCATGTAGAGTTGTTGTCCGTCGCGGTGCCACGGGGCTGCGCGGACGGCCTGCTCGAGGAACGGCTCGGCCTGCTTGGCTTGCCCCTGCCGAAGACTCAAACGGGCGCGTTCCACCAGGCCGTCGACGTGGTCGGGATGGTTGGCGAGAAGCTCGTCGAGCCGTTGTTGGGCTTGCGTCAACTCCGCGGCGTCGGCCAACGCGCGCGCTAGCCCGAGCAGAGGGCCCGGGTCGGTCGGTTGGAGAGAGTGCGCCAGTTCATAATGGTAGATTGCTTCGCGCGTACGGCCGGCCCGGCTCAGCAGCCCGGCCAACGCCGACTGGGCCGCCGCGTTGGCCGGGGCGATGTCCACTGCCCGGCGAAAGTCTTTCTCCGCCGCTTCCGTCTGGCGGGCAGTGTCCAGCATATCGCCGCGCAGCAGCAGGGCGGAAACGTGATCGGGATCGAGATCCAGCAGGCGCTTCAGAACCGGCACCGCCTCCGGCCTTCGTGCGGCTCGATAACCCTTGGCCAGCGCCTCCAGGATGGAAAGAGAATCCTGGTCGCGGCGCGTCACGGCTTCGAGAAGGCGTCTCTCCGCATCGCCAAAGTCGCCTTGCTGTACTCCCAGCAGAACCCATTCGAGCCGGCTGGCCTCGGTGGAACCAATCGCCTTCTCGTAAAGCGCCAAGAACCGTTCCGCATCCGCATAGGCATCGGACCGCCGGGCGACCTGAACGGCCAGGAACAGGACCCGCTCATCATTAGGCCAGCGGGCCAGACAATGATCCACATGAGGACGCGCGGCAACCGGATCGTTTCGATCAAGCGCCCTTCGGACGGTCTCGATTGCCTCCGCCTTGGAATGCGCCGTCGGCCCCAGCACGCGCCATGCAACGCCCCCGCCGAGCCCGGCCAGCGTCAAAACGCTTGCCGTCCAGACGAGCAAACTTTGACGAGAGCGAATGCCCATCCAAAAGCCTAGAAAAGGAATCGTGATGATTGCCCGGGTCGAAGACAGGACAGCAAATTGTATTCCTCTTATGGTCCGGGCACAATCGAGGGAAAGTGTTGGTAGTAGCTCAAGCCGGCAGCTTGAGCCGCGAGAAGAAGGCCAGTTTCTGCATGCGGCCAACCCAAGGCACTGTTCGTTCGCCGCAGGCATCGGCTGGCTGTCTCTCATGATCAGCCGACACGCTGTCAACTCTTTTTCTTGCTTTGCGCCTTTTCGGTCTTGGCCGCAATAGGGTCTGAGATAGTGTCGCCACATTTCTCTAGAGCGATCTTTCTTGCCTCGCGGGCATCATTTAACGCAACGGCAAAGCGCTCGCCTGCTTGCTCTTTGCCGCCGGTGTCCGGATTCGCCAGCTCTTCTACAAGGATGCCGAAGGCTTTTTGGATAGTGTCACCAAAGCCAGCGTCGATGCTCTGCTTCTCAAGGGCGGTGGTGTCGCTCATTGGTTTCTCCAAGGCCACGACTATTGGGATCGGGTGTGTCACCCATCATGATCAAGATCCTGGGGTCGCCATTCTGGTTTCATCGGTCTTGCAGCCGATGCGGCAACTCAGCTTGAAACGCACCGCCCATACTAGTGCGTGCTCAAGTCTTGATTTTGGGGTAAAGACCTGGATTCAGATACGTTGGGAATATGCACATTAGTACACATGACATATGTCACGTGCAACTGCCATTCGTTCAAGCTTTCGGCAGAGACGTAACCTATTTCAGAATAAAATCTTGCAGATTTTAATCATTGTCAGACAAGGTGTCTAACTACACCCCCTTTTACATGACATAACATGACATTTCTCATTTTTTGGCTTTGCTCCGGGTCTCTCTCTGCCCTCGTTCTCGCGCCCCAAAAGTTAGCCTTGAAGAGGCACTAGCTCAATGAATCCCATAGATTCGACGCGATCCTCACCGCCGAACGAGCTTGCCTCCAGGCAAGCGCCGCCAGATGAAGGCCATATATCGACTCTCCTTGTCGACCGCCAGGATTTTGAAGAGGACAAAGAACCGATTACCGTTGGTATCTTCAACCTTTTCCAGATAGGAATGCCCGATCAAGGCCAGATGCTCCTCACGGTCTGGCTCGGGGCCGGCGGGGTTTGCTTTGGTCAGGCTTGGCTCGGCAGTGAAGTCGAACATGCCGAGGTCGGCGATGGTGTTCCGCTGATTCGTCACCATGTTGATTTGAAACGTGCCATTGCCACGCCCGTTGTCGAACTCTAGCTGCACGTCATTGCGATGTTTCTCCTCATCCGCCGTCTCCCAAATGAAGCTGTAGCACGAGCGGAGGTAGCCGCCGCCGCTCGCATAACGGCGTGAATGCAGAACCACCATTGGGTACTTCGCTGCCAGCGCTCTCAGTCCTGGATCGGGGGCGAGCGCCTCTCGAACCTGGGCTTCCCAGACCGGGAGTAAGTGCGTCATGATCGCCCCGTACTCTTGACGGATTTTCCAGATTTCTTTATGGCCCATTGGGTTCGAGTATTTCTCCGCCTCCTCGTAGGCTGTTGCCGCGCGAAGATATTCTCCACTTTTTGTACGGGCGCGTGCCAGCCGGAGATAGGAATCAGCCAGGAAAGGGACGTGCTGGGGTGGCGCATTAGCCGGGTCCGGAAGGAATCGCTCCTTTCCGATTTCGGTCACGCGGTCCAACATATCAGCCATCTTCTTGTATTCCTTGGTAATGACCTCTTCCTGGTTCGCTGCTTCCTTGAGTGTCTTATCGAGCACATCGTCCATGATCTGCTTGTCAATTTCGGTAGCTCGCCGCCTTAGCTCGAGTGCCCTTTGGCTATGTGCCGCCTCACGAAGCGCCGGCAGTGCCGTTTGCCCGATTTGCCGAAGGGCGCTGGCGGCGGCTTGTCGCTCGGAGAATTTCGGGCTGTCGAGTTGCTCAATCAAGTCCTTAATCTGGGCAGGAGCTTGCTTCTGAACTGGGTCGGAGGGCGCTGCGGCAAACGCCCGATAGCTTATGGCCCCTGTGCCAATGCCGACCAACCCGAAAGCGAGCAGAACCGCAGAAACGACTGTGATCTTGGTCAGAAACATTGTTCGTAGCACTCCTTCAGAAATGGCGACGTCCCTGGCGGACAGGACCCCGGCAACGGCCGCCTGCCCCGCCGCAAGGCGGCCCGCAGATCTGCCAAGGCAAGCAAGTACCGCCTGGAGGGTATTGCTTACCAGCGCGCCAGGCAGACGCGCTTGGGCAAGACCCCGGCTGAGGAATATGGCAGTGAATGCCGCGGAAAGAGTCAGCCCCCGCCGCGTCAAACGCTTGCGCAAGAGTTGGCGCCCGCGTCCCAGCCGGCTCTTGAGCGTGCTTAGGGACCAGCCGAGTTGCCGAGCTGCTTCATCACGCGTGACCCCCTCGATACAGCACAGCACCAAGGGTGCCCTGTATTTGTCCGGTAAGCGGCACAATTCAGCGTCGAGTACCGTCTGGGCCTCACGCAACGTAATCTCAGCGAGAGCGTCCGTGGCCTTGGCGGGAGTGGCCCGACTTTCATGAAACGAGCGCCGGACGGAGGCAGCCCGAACATTGAGCGCGACGCGATAGGCAACCCCATGGAGCCAACTTCCGACCGACTCCTTCCGCTGCAGGGAACGCGCCTTGCGCACCAACACGATGAACGTCGCCTGGAAGGCATCCTCGGCTTCTTGCAAATCGTGCAGAACACGCCGGCAAACGCGGAGAACCATCGGCCCGTGCCGTTCGAGCAAGGCCTCGAATGCACCCTCATCTGCATCGCGGACGAAACGCCGCACTAGCTCTCCGTCGCAAGGTCCGGCCAACCCTTGCTTGGCGACCAGCCCGTGGATGTGGCGGAGCAGATCCTTGTTAGGTACGGGTCGCATAAGAAGCTCCCTCGCTCGTGCGAATCGCGTCCTCTACTATATACTGTTGTGAGGAAGCAGGATGGCCGAAACTTTTTGTCAAAGAACCGGAGGCAATCCGACACCACCGAGACTGGCTATATGATCGATCCCTGTGCGGGCATTATGGGAGGAATCTTCTTTCTCGCCATCGGCCTAGTGACCGTGTTCTTATGCGCGCTGGTGGAGCCTCGCCATATATGTCCTGATTGCGGCCAGAAGCTCCCGCGATTGAGAGGCACCAATATTTGGAAAATGGCGTGCGGACGACGGACATGCTTAGCGTGCGGGTGCCTCGTCAACCACGAAGGTAAAAAGCTCAGAAGTGGGCAGGCGGATGCCCTGGAATGATGTCACTCAATGGCGGCTTACATCACCGCTCTTGATTTGAGTGCGGGGTGGAACGGATTTCCCAGTCTGTCCAGTCAGGTTGGAAACCTGACCTACCGCCGGCTTCAGCATGGTCCTCATTGGCGAGCGGGGTTCTTGGTTTTTTGCGTAGCCTGTCGACGGGGCGGTAATCAGGCCAAGATTTCGCGCACCACATGCCCATGCACGTCAGTCAGCCGGCGGTCGATACCGTTGTGGCGGAAGGTCAGCTTTTCGTGATCGATGCCTAAGAGGTGCAGGATCGTGGCGTGGAGATCGTAGCAGTAGGTTTGGCCACTCGTGGTCTGGTAGCTGAATTCGTCGCTTTGCCCGTAGCTCACTCCGCCCTTGACCCCCGCTCCCGCCAGCCAGGTGACGAAGGTGCCGCCGTTGTGATCGCGGCCCGTGGCGCCCTGGGTGAACGGCATGCGGCCAAACTCCGTCGTCCAGACAACCAGCGTGTCTTCCAGCAGGCCCCGCTGCTTCAGGTCCTTGAGAAGCGCTGCGATGGGCCGATCGACGGTGCGCGCGATGTAGGGGAGTTCGCTCTTGATGTCCGCATGATTGTCCCAGTTGTTCTTGGGACCTCCCATCCCGCTCCAGACCTGCACGAATCGGACGCCACGCTCCAACATCCGCCGGGCGATGAGACAGTTTCGGCCAAAGTCGGCGGTCGGCTTGTCATTGAGGCCGTATAGCTGGCGGGTCGGCTCCGTCTCGTGGGAGACGTCGAGCACTTCGGGTGCACTCAATTGCATCCGTGCGGCCAACTCGTAAGAGGCGATGCGCGATTCCAGCCGGGAATCGCCTGGGTTTTGCTGAAGGTGGTCTTCGTTCAATGCATGGAGTAAGGCCAACCCATCCGACTCGCTCTGCGCCGTGATCTCCCGGGCAGATTTCGGTGGCAGCAGGTTTGGGATAGGAATCGGGGCATTAGGGCGAATGACCACGCCCTGGTGGGCCATGGGCAAGAAGCCCGAGGAGAAATTCCCGGATTGGTTGTAGGGCAGGCCGCGTTGGTCGGGCAACACCACGAACGCGGGCAGGTTGTCGCTCAGGTTGCCCAGCCCATAGGAAATCCACGCGCCCATGCAGGGGAAGCCGGGCAGCACGAAACCGGTGTTCTGCATGTAGCTGGCGGGGCCGTGGACATTCGTCTTCGACGCCATCGCCATCAGGAATGCCAGGTCATCCACGCAGCCGGCCAGCTGCGGGAAAACACTGCTGACCCAGCGGCCGCATTTGCCATGCTGCTTCCATTCGAAGGGCGACTTCATGACGGCGCCCGGCGTGCTGGTGACGGCCGCCTTGATGCCGAAATCGACTTTTTGTCCGTGCCGTTTGATCAGCTCGGGCTTGTAGTCGAACGTGTCCATCTGGCTGACGCCGCCGTTCATGAAGAGCTGAACGATGCGCCGTACTTTCGCCGGGTGGTGTAATCCGCCGTTCCACTCCGGTCGCGGCCGCGGAGAATCCGCCAGCGCTTTGCCTTCGCCCAGCATCCAGGCCAGCGCCACGCCGCCGAGACCGCCGCCGGTTTGCCAGAGGAAATCGCGACGAGAGAATCCGCGGGAGGCGACTGAAAACCCCGGCCCTTGAGATGGCGGCTGTGTTGGCATGTTCGGTTTCTCCGCTATTTCACCCTACTTGGTTCGGTACCTGCGTAGGATAGATTTCCAATCTGTCCGGTCAGGTTGGAAACCTGACCTACAGCCAAATCCCGCACGGTCATTCAGTCCACGAAGACAAACTCGTTGCTGTTGAGCAGCACCCGGCAGGCGTTGGCGAGGCCATGCTGGCGAGCGTAACCGCTCACGGCTTGTATCTCCTTCGCCGTCGGCTCACGTCCCAGGATCCACTGATAAAGGAGCGTTACTTCTTTTTCTCGATCGGGCGTCTGCGCCGCGGCGCGCGCGGCAATGTGCTCGCTCTGGCGGACGATGACCTTGTCATTCAGCATCGACAGGGCTTGCAACGCCGTGATCGAGGCGCCGCGCACGGGAGCGAGCTGCGAGCCGTCTGGACAATCGAGCGATTCCATGAACGGGTCAGGCAGCGTGCGGAAGATGAAACGGTAGATACTCCGGCGATATTGAGCGCGGTCGTCCGGGTCGAAATTGACGTAATCCACGTTGGGCGTCACATGGACGCCGGGCGTTTGAATGAATTGCTTCACGGATGGACCTCCCATCGCCACATCGAGCTTCCCGGATATCTGCAAGACAGCATCGTGGATCGACTCGGCGTCGAGGCGGTGGCGATTCATCCGCCAGAGGTAGCGATTGTCGGCGTCGATCTCCGCAAAAGCGGGGTTATGCTTGCACGATTGCCGGTATACCGCGCTCGTCACGATCATGCGCTGCAGTTGCTTCAGCGAGCCGCCGTTTTCTTGGAGAGCGAGTGCGAGCCAGTCGAGCAGCTCGGGGTGCGAAGGCGTCGTCCCCATCCGGCCAAAATCATTGGGAGTATCGACCAGACCGCGGCCGAAATGATACTGCCAGAGCCGATTGACGATCGACCGCCAGAAGAGGCCATTGCGCGGATCGACCAGCCAGCTCGCCAGGGCCGCCCGCCGGCTGCCCTCATCGCTTGGGTCGGAAAGTGAAAAACTGTGTGCGAGACTCGGCAGGCAGGACAGCGTTCCTGGTTGAACGAGGGGGCCGGGCGTGCGGACGTCGCCACGTTTGAGCAAGTGGATCGCGCGCGGCGCCTTGGCCGGTGCGAATGAGACGTCGGGCGCGAACGTGCGCGTGCCGCAATAGACCAGGTGCTGAGCGGGTAGTCCGGCTAGCTCGCGCTCGATCTTCTGCTCCAGGTAATAACCGCCCAGATCGGCGCGCTGACGGTCGGTTCTCCCGGAGAAGGGGACATTGAGGATGGCGGCGATGGCGGCAGGCAACGCTTCGGCAACCGCGGGCTGAGGAGCAGTCGTAATCGAGAGGCGCAGCCGGCCAATGAGGTGACCGCCGCCGTGCGTTTGCTGCAGTTTGAAAGTCAGGACTGAACCACGATAGCTGAGGGGCTCGCGGAGCATAAAGACAGCGCGGTGCGGCTTGCCCACGTTCGGGTAGATGCCCCATGCAGTGGCTGGATTGCCGTCGATGGCGCTGCCGATTGCCCAGCCTTCCTGATCGAAGTCCGACCTGGCCGATTGCCACGCGAGTGGTTTCGCGGCCGCCGGGTTGTCCCGCGGGGCGGCCGTGGCTGCAAACTCGTTCAGATGCAGGTTGCCGTTGTCTTGCCGGCCGGGACCGTGGTGTGGCAAACTGGCGTCGGTCAATACCTCCAGCCGGATGCCGGTGATCCCTTGCAGATCCGTGTGAGCCACGACCGTGTACGTGTCCCGCTCGGGTCGTTTGCCGCTGGACAAGATAGAACCATCGGGCTGCCTGGTGAGCGTTGCTCCCTGGGCGGACGAGCATTGTGTCGGTTCAAGCACGTGCCACAGGCCGGCAGTGGCGGCCACACTCTTTTCCCAGGCGGCGACTTCGGCCTGGACCGCGGCATCGAGCCGTTCGTCCGGTTTCCCGGAAGGAGCGTTGGATTCCGGTGCGCTTCGCAATGCAAACAGTCGGGCCTTGTGTTCGGTTAGCTGCCGGCGGCGGTCGGCCACACGCGGGTCCAGGTCGTAGGGGCGATTGGCCTTGTCGATGCCGGCGAATACCGCCTGGAGTGAGTAATACTCTTCCTGTCGGATAGGATCGAACTTGTGGTCGTGGCAGCGTGCGCAATGCACGGTCGTGCTGACAAAGGTGTTCATCACGGTCGTCACGATGTCATCGCGGTCGAGGTTTCGGCCAATCTCGCGATCGATCGAATCCTCCCGGATATCGCGCAGCGAGCTTTCATCCCACGGCCCAGCGGCGAGGAATCCTGTTGCCACGATGGCTCCCGGGTCAGCCGGAAACAGCACGTCGCCCGCCACCTGCTCCCGGACGAACCGGGCGTAAGGCATGTCGGCGTTGAATGCATGGATCAGGTAGTCGCGGTAGGGCCAGGCGTTGTCACGCGGGCGATCCTGATCGTGGCCGTGCGTCTCCGCAAAATGGACGATGTCCATCCAGTGCCGTGCGTAGCGCTCGCCGAAATGCGGGCTGGCGAGCAGGCAGTCCACGACACGCTCATAGGCGTCCGGCGAAGCATCTGCCAGGAAAGCTGCGATCGCCTCGGGCGTGGGCGGCAGACCAATCAAATCCAAATACACCCTGCGCAGGAGTGTGCGTTTCTCCGCCTCCGGGGTGGGTGCGAGTCCGTGTTCCGCAAGTTTCTCGAGAATGAAGCAATCGATAGGCGTGCGCGCCCAGAGCGCAAACGCTGGGGTTGCCGGTCTGGGCGTCGGCGGTTTGACGAGCGGCCGATAGGCCCAGTGGGCAGGCCAGTCCGCGCCGCCGGTAATCCAGCGCCTGAGCAATTCGATCTCGCCCGCTGTGAGCGGCTTCCCCTTGGGCGGCATGCGTTCGGCCACATCGGAGGAACTGACGCGGCGCAGCAGCTCACTCTGTTCGGGATGACCTGGCACGATCGCGCGATTGCCGGAATCCAGGACAGCCGTCGCGCCATTCCGGTCGTTCAGCCGCAAGCCAGCCTTCGCCTTGCCCGGGCCGTGGCACTGGACGCAGCGAACCAGGATCGGCTGGATATCGTGATCGAAGTTGAGGACGGGCGGCGCTTCCCGTGCCGGCGCCGTTGCCGCGCAAACACAGGCGAAAACAACCACGCACAGCCAACCCCTCAGCAACCCAACTCCATTTAGGCGAGCGATGGCAATTGCTCTCCCCTCGCCCCGGTACTCCGGGGAGAGGGGTCGGGGGTGAGGGGTCTTGGCCGGGGATCGTTCGTCCCCCTCACCCCCGACCCCTCTCCCCTGAAGCGGGAGCGAGGCGAGATTATTACCTGCACCTCGCCTAACTGGAGTTCGCGATAATGCGGCAGTTGCCGGTGCAGCCATTCTCGTCAGGCGAGCGCTGGAGCAGGGGCAGACGATTGAGGAATGGCGAAGCATAGGTGGCGACCAGCGGGCGAGCGTGTCGGGTGGGGTGGTCGGCCTGGCGAGCAGCATCGCGAACCGCTTTGGTCACGAGCGGGACGGCGCGTGAGGCAACGCCAGCCAGGTCATTCCTCATCATAGTGTGCGAAGACAGCGGAAGAGTCAAGCTTTGTGCCGACTCAGCCTGCTGAAAAAGGGGTCTGACCCCCTACGAAGCCTCACTGATTTCCCGCTTTCTTGGGGATCTGTCGCCATTCGTGGAAGGGGTCTGACCCCTTTTTCAGCAGGCTCTCCAGGAGGGAGCACTGGAACAAGGGAGAACTAGACGAGTTCCTTCAGCGGTTGGGCCTGGTCTTCCACTAGGTATTGCGGCCGGCCGTTCAGATCTTGAGTGGTAGTTCGATCCGCGTTGATACCGAGATTGTGGTACAGCGTGGCGAACAGCTCTGCAAACGTGACGGGCCGGGCCGCTGCCTCACCGGCAATTTTGTCTGTCGCACCGATCACCTGGCCTGTTTTCATGCCGCCGCCCGCCAGGAGGGCACAGTTCACCTGCGGCCAATGATCGCGGCCCACCTGGTCGCTGATCTTGGGCGTCCGGCCGAACTCACCCATCACGACCACCGTGCAATCCTGATCGAGGCCGCGCTGCTGCAAGTCCTCGACAAGAGCGCTGACGCACTGATCGAACGGCGGGAAATCCTCGCCTTCCCGTTTGAAGATGCTGTTGTTGGCGCCGCCGTGCCAGTCCCATTTGCTGTAATTGAGCGTGACGACGCGCGCGCCAGCTTCGATGAGCCGGCGGGCCATGAGCAGGCTTTGCGGCAGGCGCGGGGCGCCGTTGTCGTCCATAAAGATCTTGGGATTGCCGGTGCCGTAGCGGGCCACCACGCGCGGGTCTTCGCGAGACAGATCCAAGGCGTTCGCCAGGCGCGACGACGTGAGCAGCCCGAAGGCTTGCTCGGTGAAGTGATCCATCCCGTTCATCATGCCGGCGGTTTCAATATCGCGGCGGATGCTATCGAAACTGCGCAGCAAGCTCTTGCGATCGCCAAGCCCGTCCATCGTGATGCCGCGGAGCACCATATCGTCGCGCGACGGCCCCATGGGCCGAAAGGGCGCATACGACGGTCCGAGGAAGCCGGGGCCGGGCTCGTTGTATGGCCCATGCGTGCACGTGTAGCAGAGGCTGATGAAAGGCGGCATGGCAGGATCGACAGCGCCTTGCAACTTCGCCACCGCGGAGCCGAGCTGGGGCCAACCGCCGGCAGGAGTCGGCTTGCGTGGATGGTGCCCGTTGTAAACCTGAGTTGCATCGTGATCGCTTTGATTGCCGACCAGGGAGCGCACTACCACAAGCTTATCCATGATCCGCGCCAGCCGCGGGAAAGCCTCGCAGATCTGGATGCCGGTGACGTTGGTCGCGATCGGCCGCCAGGGCCCGGCTATCTCCTTGGGTGCCTGCGGTTTCAGGTCGAACATGTCCTGATGCGGCGGTCCGCCGACCAGGTAGATGAGAATGATCGACTTGGCCGACGACCGAGTCCCAATGGCCGTCTCTGCTTTCAAGAGCTGCGGCAGCGTGAGGCCCGCGATGCCCAGGCTGCCAATCTGCAGAAAACTGCGCCGCGACAGCGGTCTGTGCAGGGCGGCTGCGGGAGCGTGTGAACGCATTATTATTGCTCTCAAGAGGAAACCGAAACTGGCGATGGCGGGGCCGGACCTACCTCGGGGGTTTAGCAAGCTAGCGTCATCTTAACATTGGGACCGCAGAAAATCCAAACCAACATTCGTGTTGTGGCCTGGGCTTCCTCCTGTTGTGGCCTGGTCTCGCGTGTGTTGTGGCCTGGTCTCCTGACCAAGCCACTCGCTCGAACACGAATCTCCTTTTACTTAGGGAGACCTGCGGTCGGGGGCCGTGTCACGGTCAGGAGACCATGCCACGACAGAGTCTGACCTTCGATGTCAATTGCCCACTTTTCTCCAGCGCTGTAGGCTGGTCAGTTGCGAGGGCTGCAGTACCGAGCGGTTAGTAGGAGACGCTGATATGAAGTGTGCCTTTTGCGACGCCCTGGCGGTGGCCCACATAACGGAGGTCCAAACGGACGAAATAACTGTCGAACGGAATCTATGTGAAGCACACGCCACGGAGAGAGGATTCCTGAGCACCGATCGACAGCAGGCAAGCGCCCTGAAATTCCTGGCCCGCATTCGCCGGCTCATCGAATTCATTAAGGTGAACGACCGCATGCCAACGCCAACCGAGCTGCAGCAACTCGGCGCCTACGGCATGCTCACTGCCGCGGCTGGCAGCAAGGAATTCAAGGAACAATTAGCTTACCTGGAAACCATGGCGGACTTCGTTGAAAAGCACCGCAGGATACCAAAGGAGGAGGAATTGCCACCCGATCCCTTCTAGAGGATACCGGTTCAGCAAGGCCTCATACCGCGCGAGTCTGGCGAAGCTGGGCAACTCGAGACAACAAAATGCACTTGACGGCTAATCCCCGCCAGTTTATGTGCGGACCTTATCGGTTCCGCCTTCCAACCAAATTGGGTCAGAGAGATGTTCCGCCCAGCCACTGCTATTTTGCTGACAGTCGCCGCATTGGCGCCTGGCTGCTCGAGCCCGCAACCCCTCCTGCCCCTTGATGAAGACCCGAGCAAACTAGTGGATCAAATCGCCCAACAAGGGCAAGGCGACCGGCCTCTTGAGGCGGGGAAAACGCAAACCACTGAGGAAGCCTCGCCCGATCGCACAAAAGAAATCATGGCCAAAACCGCGCTCATAAGTTTTAAGGTCGGAGCGACGTGCGCCGTCGTCGCGGTTATGATGGGGCTGTCACTCGCCGCTGGCCCCGGCGGGGGCTCTTTCGCGGGGCTGAATTTGGGAGCACCGTTTGTAGCGATCTGGTCTCTCTGATAGCGCCTCCAAAATCCATTGTTGTGGCCTGGTCTCTTGACCGTGTCACAACAAGGAGTGACGGCCCACCCGTACCACCCATCCGCGTCCCCAGCTCTCGTCATCTTTCAATAAGCCACATCCTTCGATTAACATGAAAGGTATGGCAGCCAACACGATCTCCATCAATCGAGCGCCGGTCCTCACCCTCTGGGCAGCCGTCGTCGCGGAACGGCTCGGGTTCGATAAGGATGAGGCACTGACCCTCGGCAAAGTCCTCGCCGGGCTCAATGCCCAGTCCAAGGGACGTCGGCTTGGCATCTTCAAGCCGCATGAGGAAACGGCGAAGAAAGCTCGCGAGAAGAAACGTGGCGAACAGTTCTGGATCGAGCTGCTCGGCAGGAATCTCCCTGCCATCGCCACCGACGATGGCATCCGGGCGGTCCAGGGGGATAAGGCCATCGCACCGGCAAGCGTCGAGCGCTACTTGCAGAGCAAGTTCGGCGACAACCTCGACGCAGTACGCTCGGCCATGAAACAACTCGCTCATAGCTTTGCGCCACAGGAACTGGTGGCGGCAGCCTTCTCGCTCTACGAAGAATTTCGCCCAGAAATCCCAGCAGGCGTACGGGGATGGGGAGCGCAGGGCAACCTGGACTTGGACCTGATCAAACGGCTGGCGAACCAGGGCGGGGCGGGTTAGTCAAGTCTTGTCGGCCGAGACTGTCTACTCTCTCTAGCCCATTTCGCACCGCGATGATCTCCAGCACGGCAGGCGTGATCATGAGCGTGTGCGGTTTCGCTGAACATGCGTCGAACGCACGAGCGATCGCCAGGGCGCGTTCTTTACTCAGATGGCCGAGCTCGACGAGCCTGTCCAGTCCCACCTGGATAAAGGCCTTGGGCCATTGCCAGATGAAGTTTGATGCGGGGACGATGTCGATAATCGGCTTCAAGGCTAGAATCTTGAAGCCGAGCGCTGCGAGCCAGCCTGGCAAATCGAGGCCGATGTCAGGTTCGCCACCGTCGGCTCGCCAACTGTCGATGACCACCTGCACGAACTCCTCGATTTCCGCACAGCGCGGCGCCGTCCGCCAGGTCGAGTAATCGAAATACTCGTGCAGCACCAAAACGCCGCCGGGTTTCAAGGAATTGGCGATGCGCTCGAGGAGAGCGCGCGGGCGTTTGACGAATGCCAGCACCCAGCGGCACCAGGCGCCGTCGGCTTCGACCCGGGGAAACGTATCAATGTCCAAATCCACCTCGTGTGCTTGGATCATGTCCAGACCGCGCCGCTGGCGTTCGTTCTCCAAATTGCCCAGGAAGCGTGCCGAGCGGTCGAGCGCGACAATCCGGCCCGTTGGGCCTACGATTTCCGCGAGATCGAGGGTGGCGTATCCGGGGCCGCAGCCGACATCGAGAATGGTCTGCCCAATCGTGAATCCCGCGCGCCGCCAGGCATCGGTCGCCCGCGGCCGCCATACTCGATGCTGCAGCGCCAGCCGGGCAATCTCTTCCGCGTGGGTGCCTAGCAGATAATCTCGGTCACCGGCCATTGCTGTCGTCTCCTACACAGTTCGGTGCCCTGGTGTTCATGGGGATGCTACGACCAACGTGTATTGTCCGCCACCGATTTGTGAGCGCGGAATTCGAGATTCCGAACGGTCGTAAGGCAACCTGAAAGCTGCTAGAATACGGTCTGGAGGGGCATGCCGAGTCTCTTGAACATTACGAACAGCCCCTTTTCTCCCTTCCTTGATTTCCTGATCCGGCCCGCAGAGGATGACTTGGCCTCTTCGCAAAGGCAGTGGCGATAGGGTTGTTCGAAGTCCCTTTGTCTCGACCCGTGAGGAGTTGACCGATGGCCGTAGCGTCTTCTCCGAACCCGAATCGCTCCCTCCTGATCGTCTGCACGTCGATCCTGGCCCTCCTGGCGATCGCCGCCCTGCAAGTCGCCCGGACCGTTTTGATTCCCCTGGCCTTGTCAGTGCTGCTGACATTTATCCTCGCTCCTGCCGTCACCCGACTCCAGCACCGGGGGTTGGGACGCTTGATTTCTGTGCTCCTGGTCGGCGGCCTGGTGTTTCTCGCGTTCGGCGGCATCGGCGTGGCCATTACTTTGCAAGCGAAGAGCCTGGCCAACGATTTGCCCGCTTACCAGGAGAACGTCACCAACAAGATCGCTCGATTACGGGAGGCCAGCAAGGGGAAACTCCTCCAGGAAATCCAAGACGCCGTCAGCGCGATTACCAAGGCATTATCCAAATCCGACCAGGACGCGCCGGCAGCCGCCCAGGACCAACCGACGGCGGTGCGCATGGAAACTTCCGGTCTCACGAAGCTGGAAGCGATCGCGAATCCAACGCTCGAGCTGCTGGCGACCGCCGGTTTGGTCGCGGTTTTGGTGATCTTCATGCTCATCAACAGAGAAGAGCTGCGCAACCGCCTTATCCGGCTGGTGGGGCACGGCCGGCTGACCGGAACTACCAAGGCGCTCGATGACGCCGGCCAGCGCATCAGCCGCTTTTTGATCATGCAGTTGCTCATCAACGCCGGCTTTGGCCTGGTGCTCGGCCTCGGTGTCTGGGCGATCGGTGTGCCGTACGCGGTCCTTTGGGGATTCCTGGCCGGGATGCTGCGCTTCGTTCCATACCTTGGCGGCGCACTCACCGGGCTACTGCTACTGACGTTCAGCGTGGCCGCTTTCTCCGGTTGGATCCCGTTCTTCCTGGTCCTGGCTCTGTTTATCATCTTGGAAATCTCCGCCGCCCAGATTTTCGAGCCGTTGCTATTTGGCCACAGCACCGGGGTTTCGCCCGTCGCGCTCCTGGTGGCGGCGGTGTTCTGGACCTGGCTCTGGGGCCCGATCGGGCTACTGCTGTCCACACCGTTGACAGTCTGTCTTGTCGTGCTCGGCAAACACGTGCCAGGGTTGGAGTTCTTCGGGGTCATTCTGGGTGATACACCAGCTTTGGCCCTCCAGGTCGGCTACTACCAGAGACTGATGGCCCGGGACCAGGATGAAGCGGCAGCGATTGTTCAGGCGTACCTGAAAGAACTTCCTGAAGAGCAGCTTTACGATGAACTGCTGGTGCCGGCTCTAGCCTATGCGCGCCAGGATCGCGAACGCGACGCCCTGACGGAACAGGATGAACAGTACATCCTCCGCGCAACGCGGGAAATCATGGAGGAACTCGGGGAACGACCGGCTGAAATTCCCAGCGCGGCGATGGACGTGCAGGCAACGCCGTTGCCGCCGCCGAAGAACTGCGTCCTGGGATTCCCAGCGCGCGGCGAGGCGGACCGGCTCGCCCTGGAGATGTTACAGCAGTTGCTCGATCCGGCGCAGTGGGCCATGGAGATCGCTCCCCCCGAGATGCACGCTGCCGCAGCGGTCGCGCTAACCAGGGAGAAAGACCCCTCCGTGATCTGCATTGGATCGTTGCCGCCGGGCGGGCTGATTCATACGCGTTTTCTTTGCAAGCGGCTGCGGACGCAATTTCCGAAGGTGAAGATCGTGGCAGGCCGTTGGGGATTGAAGGCCAACGTGGAACAGCATCGAGAATCATTGCTGTCGGCCGGCGCTGATAACGTCGACACTACGCTCCTGGAAACCCGCGACCACCTCAGCACCTGGTTTCCGAGCATTCCCCCCGAGGAACTGGCAGCCCCCTTGGAGGCGCCCGCGTCGGGCTCGCCAGTGGAGGTTTAAGAGATACGCCCTGGCGCCAAGCGTGAGAGATGAACTCCGCCGGCCGCCGTAGCGACGGGCTCGTCGTTTCGTCCACGCTGCCGGCGCCGTGTTCGAGGCTGAATGCCACTGACCCACCGGCCACGGATCACGGCGGAAAAACAAATACATTTGCTTTCCCCGTCACTGGGCATACAATAACAATGTTATCGGAACTTTACACTCCGATAAGTATTTAATTAGACGTCGTCGGATGACTAAATGAAGGGCAACCCGGCTGTGCCGGGAGGCTCGTTAGCGAGTAAGCCGACGTGGTCGAATACCTCAGGGTATTCGGCTACGTTGGCTTTTTTTGTCTCTTCAGCAGCGCACAGCAGGCAGGTTCGTCACGGGAATCAGCCGGCACCAGCGCTCTCCAGATGACAAGGCACGGGCAAGTTCGGGGATTTCCTGACCGCGCCCATTTTTGAAAGAAGATTCACTCATGCTGAATTCGACCCCCTGGAAAATTGACGCCGACGAAGAATTGATCGCGGATATTCGCGGTGGTGTGACGCCTGCGCAAGTGGTGGAAGGCAAACTCTGGACACTGTTGGGCAACCGGGGATACGGTGTTTCCCTGCACCAAACTGATGGCCCAGCGCATCCGCGGCGGCACGTTGAGCGCGCGCTCCGATGCTAACCCTACGATGGACAAGGTGGTTGAATACCTGAGGGTGTTCGGCGACGTCTTTTTTTATTGGCTTGCGACAATGGCGCGGACGCTCGCGCCACCCACTTGTCGAGGCGCTCTTGATACGCCCAATGGAGGAGTTCAACATGCGAAGGTTCTGGATGTTGCTCGTTTTGCTCCTGGTTGGTATTGCCTGCCTGGGCTTCTACCAGGGTTGGTTCAAATTGTCGTCGGAGAAGGGGGACCAGAAATCTAGCGTCACGTTCTCGGTGGACGAGAACAAGCTGCAAAAGGACGAAGAAAAGGCCAAAGAAGAGTTGAGCGACCTGGGCCACAAGACGAAGGAAAAAGCCAGCGACACGACCAGCAAGGTCGAAGAGCCGGATCGCCGGCCGTGAGGTTCACGCTGGCGCCTTGCACAGAGTCTCTGACCATCCAAAAGAGGTCAAACATGTTTATCGCTATGATATTGCTCATCATCTTGGTGTTGCTGCTCCTCGGCGTCCTGCCCACCTGGGGCCACAGCCGAAATTGGGGGTACGGTCCCAGCGGTGGCTTGGGGCTGGTGGTGATCATCCTGCTCGTGCTCGTGTTCACGGGACGCATATGATCGTGCGCGTGCTGGCGATCTTGGGGCGAATTTCTTCCAAAACAGGAGAGGATCGATGTCGCACTTGAAGGACAAAGCAACCGAAGAAGCATCTGCGCTGTCCATGAAGGGGCGCGATGCCATTTCCACTGCCGCTGCGAAAACCAGAGACGTCGCCTCGTCGACGCTCCAGATGGCCGAAGGGGCCGTGGATACAGTAGGAGGGGAGATGAAATCCCTGGCCAGCTCGATTCGCGAGAAAGCGCCCGTAGGCGGGATGTTCGGCAACGCGGCCTCGGGGGTTGCCAACACCCTGGAATCCGGCGGTGCCTACCTCCAGGAGCGCAACCTCCATGGGCTGGGAGGAGATGCCACCAACTTGATTCGTCGCTATCCCCTCCAAGCACTCCTGCTGGGCTTAGGCGTGGGCTTCCTGGTTGGACGAATCGTGCGGAGGTAATCCATGGCCCGCGATTTCCCGAACGGTTCGCCGCCGAGCATGGCGTCGCTGGTCGGCGGCATTGTCCACGACGCCCAGGTACTACTCAAGCAAGAGATGGCACTGGCCAAGTGCGAACTCGCCAACGAGTTCCGTATGGCCAAACAGGCCGCAATCACGCTGGGAATTGGCATCGGCATCGCCGCTTTCGGTGCTCTGCTGTTGCTCATTATGCTAGTGTACCTGCTTCACTGGGCATTGTCGGAACGCCTTCCCCTTTGGTCCTGCTTCGGCATCGTGGGCGCTATCCCGACGATCCTTGGTGCTGCGCTTTTCTCCCTCAGCGAAAGAAGAGCAGGCCGACTCCGGCTGCTGCCCGAACAATCCAGGGCCACGATGAAGGACAATGTCGCATGGATCAACAATCGGATGTCGGGGCACAACGGCCCGGCTAATTCCGGATCCACTTAGACGACATGCAAGTTGGCCTGACCGAAAATACAAGCTTCATGACGAGCAGCGCAGGTTCTTCAAGAGTGAATGGCGGCCTGAACCATTAGACCATACGGGGTGTGCGTCGATGTCGATTACGAGGATATGGTACCGGGGATCGAAGAAAGCTCGACAACTGGAGTTGCCGCACGTCGAATGCTTTGCCCAGTTTCACGCGTACCTGGAGGGTTCCGGGACACGCAGCGCGAATGTTCCTAATTCTAAAGACGGCACGTTCCTGGTTGACCTCCGAGAAGTGATGGCGCTGGAAATTGGCCAGGTGCCTGGCGCCGATGTAGGCTGGCACTGCGAATTACTTTTCCAGGGATGTGACAAACCGGCCTTTCTGTGGCTCCCGGACGCTGCGGGTCTTCTCAATCAATTCAACTCGTTCCTTCATTCACCTGATGGCAAGAAGTTCGGGCTGTCCTTCAAGATTGATCGTCAGTACTACATGGCCATCAACGCCAAGGATGTAATCTCGCTGAACGTGGTAAAGATCATGCTCGAGGGCGAGGAGAGGCAAGGGCGCTACGGGCTTCATTTCGGCGAAGAGTAATGGGTCGCGCCATTAGCCACGCCACCAAAAAATATACTTGCGACTCCGAACCACCATCTTGGGGGCACCTTGAGTACGGACTGCTGCTGTGCACGTCACTATGAGGGTCTGTCTGGTCGTGCTCGGCAAACATGTGCGATGGCTGGAGCTCTTCGGGATTATTCTTGGTGATAAGCCGGCTTCTTCTGGTCGCGAAGCGGAGTTTCGCGGATGGCGTTGCGAAACAGACTTCGGGAACGAGGGGAGAAGCCTCTGTCGGGGTTGGCCCTAGGGCCCTTCCTTTCGCGGATGAATGCCAATTTGCGAATTCCCCGAAGCCTCCATCGAAATAATCCTGGCCCTGCCGAGTTCTGCGGGTTTCGAGATCGGCTTGTCGAGGGTGAGGCTGGCTTCGTCGGCATGGTATGTGGTGACCCGGTCCCGCTCAAAGACGGCGTACCAGCAGTGCGACAGCTTGGCCCGGCCATCATTCACGATCTCGAAGCCATCCGCGGCCAGCACCCACCGGCCCTGGCCCGAAGCCCACTTGATTTTCGCATCCGTAATTGCTGTGCAGCCCGCGCCGAAAGCTTGCGCGAGTAGGCTGTCCGCATAGTTATCCTCTCGCGGCAGCAGCGCCTGGGAAATTACGTGGGCCTTCACATCATCCTTGGCCAATTGCATCCTCGCCTGATCCAGCCACGCCTTCTCGAGTGCTTTCAGGTTTGGATAGCCATAATGCCGCGGGACAGCTTGGTCCCAACCGTCACGATTGGCCGTGGAGAGGAAGGCCAGGAAAGTGCGCCTGTCCTTGGCCTCCACCAGAAAGCGGACTGCCGAATAACCCTCAGCGTGCAGAGTCTGCGCATCCTCGGGATAGTCGGTCAAGGTCACCAAGAGGTCCAAAGGGATGAATCGATGCGGGCTTGCCAGGACTTGCCGAAGCAGCCGTTCGTTTTGGCTTCGTTGCAAGTCGTCGGAGCTGAGAATTGCAGCCCCTTCATCCGCCCAGCGCGGCAGCGGGCAGCCGAAGTGGTTGGCAAGCACCACATGCGTGATCTCATGCGGCAATTCCGCAGCCAGGATTCGATCCAGGGAGCCCTTCAGCAGCATGTTCTGATGGGCGACCTTGTCATCTGCAAATTGAAATGTGGTGGCGCCGCTCGAGTCTCCATTGGTAACCTCCACCCGGATAGAACATCGTTCCGCCCAGGGAGGAAGCTCTTTGCCAAGCCATTCCAGAGCCTCCTCTCTCCGGTAACGCTCGGCGGCGATTTCCACCGATCGGGCTATCTCCGGCAAGGCAGCGTGCACGGAAAAATTCTTGCCCTGAAAAGCGGAAGCCGGCTCATCCTTGGGTACCGCGTCCTCGGCCTGGACTGTCAATGTCTCTCCAGCGGCCGGCTGCGCTGCGGCAGCCGTCTGGTGAGTAAGCTTGCTTGCGCACGTTCCGAGGAATGCCGCCAACAGCACCACGACACTGATACTTTTCAGCTTGGTCACGAGCATAGCTTTCACGACTCCTTCCGTAAGACAGGCGACGTTGACGGAGATCACTCCCCCGGTCGCGCTGTTCCCAGCCGAGATAACGATTCCCGTTTTCACCGTCGCGGCAACAAGCAGCGCCGGCATGGTGGCTGCGGCCGCATGGCGCGCGAGGTATGCTGCCAGGGCCCCGGACGAAAAGGTCAGGCCGTGCCGCGTCAGTTTCCTCGCCAAGATTGCTCTGGCCCTGGCCAGACGCCAGTTGAGCGTGCCCAGCGGCCAGCCGAGTTTTCGGGCAGCTTCCTTGCGGACCAGTCCCTGCAAATCGCACAGGACAACCGCGGCCCGAAGCTTTTCCGGGAGGCGGTTCAACTCCAGGTCGAGCAGCGACAGCAACTCTTCGGGGATTTCCTGAACGGGTGCTGATTCAGGAGGCATGGCCTTGGGGTCCATTTCGCGGGAGCGCCTGCGGGCGGCGTTGGTCCTGGCTTTCATGGCCGTGCGGTAGGCGACTCCGTACAGCCAGTTGGCCAGCAAGTCGCGCTTGCCGATCGAGGGAGCCTTGCGGAGAAGCACCATGAAGGCCGCCTGGAAGGCATCCTCGGCATCGTGCAGGTTCCTCAATACCCGGCGACAGACTCCGAGCACCATTGGGCCATGCCGGTGCACCAGGGCCTCGAACGCTAGTTGGTCTTTCTGCGTGAGGAAGGCGTCGAGCAAAACTCTGTCCGATCGTCCGGCGCCATCATGCTGAAGGGCGATTCGGCGTACGTGCCGGATGACACTCGTCATTGGCCTTGTCGCCATTTGGCAACTCCTTTGCCCTCTGAAATCGCGGCCGTCAGATATACTGCCCGGAGGAGGCGGTACGCATACGGATTTGTGTTACAGAATCACGAGCCAGCGGTCAGGCGGATTCACGCGACGCGGCCTGGCCTCCGGTCTCCCGGCGCTCAGAACTCTGGAAACAAATCAACGTCGGGCCAGTTCTTGATTTGGTCCGCCGGCTCGTGCAGGAGCGGATCGATCAGGTCGGCATAAGCCTTGCCATCCTTGGTTGCGTCGCTGTTGAACAGGACCGCCCAATTGATCCCGTCCTCGCGGCAAACCAGCAGGGCGCTGCTTCCGGCCAACCCGCCGCCGTGGAACTTGGTGTACTTGCCTGGCCGGCCAGAGGGGCGAACGTCCCAACCGCAGCCGTAGTAGCTTGGCTTCGGCTTGCCATTAGGCTGATGGCCAACCGCCCCCGGCGGCGGCGCGAGCATGGTCCGAATGCTGGCCTCGTCCAGGACGGGACATCGTCTCGGATCGTCGAAGGCGACGGCGAAGCGGACCAGGTCCACCGCGGAAGCAATCCAGCCGCCGTTCGCATCCATCGTCTCAATGCACTCGACGCCATAAGGCAGCGGCACCTGTTTGCCAATCTCCGGCCCAGAGATCGCCCGGCCCGTGCGTTTTTTGCTGTCGTAATACCTCACCTCCCCAGGGGCACGGTCGCGAAGGAGGTTCTTCCCGGGCCGCATGTGTCTAATCCCCATCGGAGCGAGTATCTCACGGGACACGAATTCATGATAGGGCCTCCCCGAAACCGCCTCGATGACGCGGCCCAGCACGCAGTAGCCAAAATTGGAATAGGCGTAGCGCGTACCCGGATTGAAATCCAGGTGCTTGCCCATCGCAACCTCGATGATCTGCCTGGGGTTAACAGGCAACCGGACTCTCAGCGCCCGGGCTACCTGTTCGGCGAATTCCGCGCTCATCGGGTCCAACGATTTGTCCCGGTCCCAGCCGGCGGTGTGTTGCAAGCAATGATGCACGCGGATGTCGTGCAGGCGCGGGTCCACCCTCGCCCCGCCTTCCAGGTACGCCTTCAGTTTCAGAATCGAAAACACGCGATCGTCGAGTTTGAGCTTCCGCTTTTCAACGAGGTGCATCACCGCTGTGGCCGTGAAAGGTTTGCTGATGCTCGCAATCCGAAATAACGAAGTCGGCCGGACCACTTCCCGCTTTTCCAGGTCCGCGTGGCCGAAGCCGCGCGCGTAGACCAGCCGGCCCTGGTAGGTCACAGCCAGCGCGGCCCCGGGCGGCCTGTGCTCGCGCATATAATTGCCCATCAACTGGTCATAAGCGGTCAGTCGCGGATTGGACTGCCCCGTAACCTGGCCGCGAACGCGCTGCCCACAACAAGAAAAGGCTAAGCCTAGTGCAGCAGTGGACAACCACTCTCGACGCGTCGGAGCAGGAGCGATTTCCTGGAATGACAATGGCATCGACTAAACCTTCGAGACGAGCGCCTGTAGAAAAGGAGACGACGTGCTCCGATTCTCGCCCACGCTGCCTAGGAGTGGCAATCCCATTCTCTGGTGATTTCCTCATCCCGCCGCGTCAAATGTTTCGGGCCTGGGCAGCGTTCACTCACGTGACGGCCTGCTTGCTCGCGGGGTCGCTAAAGCGACCCCTCCCATCAGAAGCTTCGGCAGTATCACAGGGGAGAGGGGAAAAGGCGCAACACTCCAAAACAAGAGCACTAGCCGAGCATGGCCGTCTTATCAGCGGTTTTCATCAGCCCAGGTCAGCGGTGTGCGCTCCATTGTTCATGCCGTTCTCTTCTTGACTTTCTTCTACCTCGGCTTCATTCGAAAGTGGAAAAGCCGTTCGATCAACTGAACGAGCCCGAGGAGTTTTTCACGAGCGGGTAGCGTTACGTAGTTTGGTCGGCGGACCTGGGCGCTGAAACACTAAACGCCGCCGCACTCAGGTTGAACGTTTGCTTCAGCGCAGCTCGCCCCACGCCCGCGATTTCGTTCGATCAGCCGGCGTGCCGCCGCAAGGAGTTGTTCGTCTTCCATGTCCCAGATGGCACCGGCATCCATACCCCCCGCGGCCGTAACCAAATTAGCGATGAGTTGGCCCATGCGCCAGTCCGGGAATAACGCCCGCAACTCGCAAAAGGCCCCGATCAGTTCTTCGCTTGTCGAAACGTTCACGGGATCGCATCTCCTATGGATCGGAACGACCGCACGGGGATCTGTAGATCGCGTCGATCACTTCCACGCGCACAGTCACTCCCGGGAAAGAAAAGGGGACATCGTAGAATGTGATTAGCTTTGCAAAAATCCCGAAAAATCCCGGAAAACACGCGGTTTGTGGCACCGCCTCATCATATTGAGAATGGGGCCCCCGCGAAATACCAGGTCGAGGTCCCGGAAAGTGTCAAAAACACGGGCTTTTTGCGTGGTGATCATTTTGGGACTAAAAAGGCCCTTGGCGCAAAATGCGTTTGGGAGGCGAATTTCACGCGATATTAGGGATTCTGTTACACTTCCTATTGGGACGGGCCGTTTCTCATGACGAGCCCGATTCCCTGGAAACATCAGCAAAAACGCTCGGCTGGGGATCTCATCGATCACAAGGGGACCGATAGTCTATCCAAGACATGTCGTCTGGGGTGCGTCCGCGCAGGTGCCAATTTTGACCTTGCAAGGCAGCCAGACAGCTGCATAGTTGTCTTGTCGAAATCTGCCCAAGCAGATCGAGCCCGACAGGCGCAATCGTGTCACAGAAGTTAGGCTCAGCCTATCACCTGGAAATGAAAAGAGTGCCATGCACCAAAGAGATGAGCGGGTATCTACGGACGGTGTACGCGACCGCCCGAAAGCGGCTTGCAATTAGGAATCGGAGAGTACCGCACTCGTGTTCACGAGCCTGCCTCTCTCGTTGGATCGATCACCGTTTCGCCATACTGGTAGATAAGGGGAGTGACCCCACGGTGCCGTATCAGGCGTTGGTGATCCGAGAGAGCGCCATGCTTTTCTTAGGGTTCGCCCCTTGGGGTCGATAGGCGTTCTCGGCTCGCGAACCTGGTGCGGTGGAGGTCTACTCCCCAGACTCGTTGGATTGTACCACGCCGACCCCCAAGCGGGCGAACACGATCGGCAAGATGTCCCCCAGCAATTGGGGACCTCGCCGCCGACCTTCCTGGATGCGCTGCATTTCCTGCTGAAGCGGCTTGGCCTCGGCGGCATATTCGCGGGACGGTAGTTGGCCGATGGCGCTTTGCAGGTCGCGGAGGACCTCAGCCATGCCTGTGCCGTGCTCGCGATGGAAGGCATTCAGCTTGTCGAGGATGTAGTGCCGACCCTGGATGCAGGGATGGCGAAACACCTGGCGGCCGGCAACCATTTGGAAGGCGATGCGGCAGAAGCGCAGACCAACCCGGATATGGATGTCGCGCGGATCCTTGCCTTGGCTGGCCCACCCCGTGGCCAGATGCTGAAAGTGGTGGTTACAGAGGATCAGGTTATCGGCAATGCCAAGAATGGCAGCGCGGAGAGAGCGGTTGCAGTTGCGCACCAGGGGGCCGGCGTGGTCGACTTGGCCGGTCTGGTAACGCGACGGACGCAGGCCAGCGCGACCGGTGATGCACTTGGCGTTGGCATAGTGTTCGATGGGCCCCATCTCGCCGGCGAACGCGGCGGCGCTGACGACATTGATGCCGGGGATGGAGAGCAACAGTACGTAGGGCGTTTGTGCCAGACGGCCGGCACTTTCGCGTTCCAGGGCCTCAATTTCCTGGGTTTTACGCTGGCGATCGTCATAGAGGGCTAGGGCGATGCGCAGGTGCTGGCCGGCAGCGACCTCGCCAGGGGCAGCTTGTTCGGCCCAGTCGAGGACGGCCTGCAAAGTGCGTTGCTGGAAGCGGATGCCGGCCTGGCGCACAGAGTGACATAGGGATGTCAGTCCAGCATTGCGGAGTTGTGCAGCCGAGGGATAGTGGCGGAGCAAGTGCCAGGGAATGGGACTCTCCCAGAGTTTGTCGAAGCAGGCGGCGAAGCCGGGCAGGGCAGCTTCCAGATGGTCGCGAATCTGGCAGTTGAGGGCGGCGCCTTTGACCACCAAGTCGCGGCGGTGGCGGGTGACCAGTTGCAGAGTGGTCCAAGCCTCATCGCGACTGGCTTCCAGCAGGGCGCAGCCCGTGACGGTAGCGCGATGGATGGCCGCGAGGTCTTTGTCGTCCGTCTTATTGCCGGGATCGATGGGTTGGCGGTACTGCTTGGTAACAAAGGGATGGAGAATGCGTGTCTCGAAGCCGGCGGCGGCGAAGCTGCGTTGCACCAAGCGGTGATAGCGGCCGGTGCCTTCAATGGCAACCAGACCATCACGGAGTTGGTGCTGATCGAAGGCTTGCCGGATGTGCGCGATGGCTGAGTCGAGAGCCGGCCGGGTGTGTTCGACCACGGTGGGAGGAACCAGGCAGCGGCCGTAGAAGTCGGCGAGGAGGAACTTGGAACTCGCCTTATGGCAGTCGAAGCAGACGATCCCGAAATGGTCCGGTCCGACCAGTTGAACGCGCGGATGAAGGACCCCGGCGGGCTTGCCGAGCGTGACGGGAGCTTGACGGCGGGACGAACGACGAGACTTAAGAGTGCTTGCCATGAGAAGGGCCTCCAAAAACGGCTAGGCTCATCTCATTGTTGCAGCTGACGCTCTCGACGAGGTTTTTTGTTCTATTTTCAAAAACCCACATACCAGGGGTCGGGAGTCTTATCCGCCCCGACGGGTTTTCTCTTTGCGCCGACGTAACGTGGACTCCAAGAGGGCGTGGTACAAGCAGCCGCCATTCGCGGACCAGCGTCGTCGTAACCTCACGGCGGGTTAACACCCAGACACAGTTCTGCCCAGAGAAAAGACTCCCGACCCCTTTGTTTTCTCATGCCCCATGGGTGCCGCAATCGCGGCATGAGGACTAACACCAATTATTCGCGATGCCCTTTTCCTGCCCTGCTGGCAGGTGATAAAGTAGGATGTGCTGTTATCCTGGTGAAGTTGAGGGGCATTTCGTGACGCTAATTGTGACTGCCAACGGACGTGAGTCGATCTGGCTGCTGGCTGATCGCCGCATCTCCTGGAAAGGGCGCGCGCCAAAGGATGATGCACGAAAGGTGATGTTCCTTGAAACTACGGATGGCGTCGCCATTCTTGGGTACGCCGGACTTGGAGCCACCGCCCTCGGGACCGAGCCTGCGGATTGGATGAGCGCGGTTCTGCGTGGTAGGAATTTTCCATTGGAGCAGTCCCTCGGTGTACTGGCGGAGGCGATGAAAGAACAATTTCCGCGACACATGCGGATGATGCCAGGGAATCTCGGACCCGCTCACAATGTGATCGTAACAGCATTCCTTGGCAACGAGGCGAGGCTGTATACAATCGACCTGGCTTTTGCGTCTGATCGTAAGAGCTACCAATTCCGCTGGACACGCCACGTGGGTGACAAACCGACACCGGCCGCCGCAAAGACTCCGCGTCTAGGGATAGCGGGAAGTGGCGCGCTGTACTTGATTCGAGACAAGAGGTGGATACGCAGCCTGCTGCGTCTAGTTAGAGCTAACGACCGCGGCCAAGTGTCCTCGCATGCAGTGGCTGACCATTTGGCGAATCTGAACAATCAAGTTCATTTAGGCGTCACCGACAAATCAGTGGGGCCGCGCTGCATTGTAGGGTGGCGGAACAGAAGGGGAGGCATTCACATCAGCGGCGGCGGACATCAGTTCTACACAGGCACGACGCGCGACGGCACTTCACTTCCCTTGCCTTCAATTGCGAGAGGCATGGATATACATGGTCTCGTTCGCTTGCTGATGCCGCAGATGTCCGAGATGTCAGAGGCTTTGCGAATAGGCCGACCGGCGAATGTTTTCAACACGGACAAACTGAATGCAGATTTGGCTCGACTTCCAGATAAACCCGACGAGAAGTTGCGTTAGTGCCCGTGGTTGATGATACCCTGGATTAACTGATTTCCGATCAGGCGAGCGAAAAAAGGGGACATCGTGAATTAGCAGGCAAATTCGCGATGGCGCCTTGTCGGGGCTTCGTCACGCACTTTGTTTACGGGCAAGGAGCGCCCGAACCTCAGGAACCAGTTCCGTCGGGATGGCCATGAGCGTGATGTCCTCCGCCTCGCGCGCCGCCTCGATGTCGGCGAACTCCTCATCCTCGGTTTGGTTTTCGTAGTGCGCGATCAACTCCTTGACGCGTTTCTCATCCCAGCCGGGCGGAAATTCTTGTTTGCTCATTTCAGTTTCCTCCGTTGTCGCCAGCGGAAGGCTTTCTTGGCCTTGTCTTGCGGTTCATAGGCAGTAATCAGAACAGGCTGTCTGGATCTTCGTCAGGCACGTAGAAAACCTGCAAGTAGCGGCCAGCCGAAGTTTTGCCGATTTTTCGGCGCGAGTTTCCGGCCGCGCGCAAGTCTTCGCCGCGCCCGCGTAGGACTTCCTCAACTTCTTGTTCGGTGACCCCATGCCGGTAAATGTGCGGCTGGCCGGTGTCCGGGTTCTCGTAGAAGCGGAGTTCCATGCCAACCTACTTCCTCACAATTCTACCCTGAAGTGGTTCTTGTACTCTACTTCCATCCTCTGATCGCCGGAAGAGGCGGGTCAAAAGTCGGACGAACCTGTCCCAGGAGGGAGCCACGCCGCCAACGGCGTGCAAACCATTTCTTCCATATCCGCGCCACTGCGCTACGCAAGCGCCCAGTGGCCGTGCCTTTGCCGGTGATCCCGTACTACGCGTATTGGCCACGAAGTTTCTGACTCAGGGCGGAAGGTGAAGTGCACACCCGACTGGGAACCGAGTCGAAGTGGCTACGCCTGTCATCGCCTCTTACCTTCTTGAGATTACGGATGCTTCTGAAGAGCCCTGACCGCCGCCCAGGATGAAAGTGGATGAAAGTGGTGGCGGCCGCACGAGAGAGGCGTGGATGTAAAGTGTAAGGGAATCTTGAAGTGGATCCCTCGAGGGTTACCAGGCGAGTCATTGCGGGAGGCCTGTGAATAATTCTCCTCCCTTCTCGGCAAGGACCCTCTTTGCAATTCGATAGTTTCCGGCGCGTGGCGTCAACTCCGGCTGACGGTCAAGCTCTCCAATCGCCTTGTCCACTTGGGCCATCAGTTCCGCGGGAGTATGGATGGAAAGTCCTAGCACCTTTGCCCGAATTGCCTTAACGTCAATCTCCACCCGATACAGTCGACCGCTGTAGCGACCGATTTTCAGAGTCACCTGGTCATCTCGTTCGATGGATGCTAGTGATTCCCTCCCGCCCACATATTTGAACTCGATCACAAATCGGTGCAGCTCGTCGTCGTAACCACCAGCAACTGCCTGAGGTATGTCGTAAGGGGACAGGTAAACCTGGACCTCTGCTCCGCGGATGTTCTCCTGCCGAGCATCATCGAGTGACTGGGGGTCGAGCTTAATCAGCTTAGGCATGGTTAGACCCTCCTTTTCAGCAGTTCTCGAAGGAGCATTGGGAGCATCTTTCGGTAAGGCGTCCAGGCGTGGCTTTTATGCTTAAGGCCATCTGGACTGTAGCTGTCGAGGACAATGACACCCCAACGGGACCCATTGACCTCGACCGGGATGCCGCAGATAGAGCGTGGACATTGCTTCCCTGATCGCAACCTCCACCGCACCCAAGCGTCAGGAACCCAGGTCTTAAGGGCGTACGCAGCAATATCTTGGTCGGTTGCGTTACCGCACAGGTCAGGCAGGTCCTCGACGACAATAACCCTGTCTCTTGCCCAAACCTGACCAACCACTCCTTCTACATTATCGGCATCATCCGGTGCCAAGAACACGGTTCGGCTACGCTGCGTGGTATGTCCCGAACGGACAAGCGGAACAAGCCAACCAGACCATGGCGCCCGCATCTTTCCCCACGGGGAGTAGCGCGAGCGCCACGGCCAGATCCACCATATCAGTCTACTGCGTTTGAAAAGGGTCACGCGATGATTGTGGACCGCGTCATCCTCGGCGATGTTGAAGGCTTCCTCTCTGTAATCATTAAACAGCCTCTCGATGGTTTTCCAAACCCAGGGAGGGCCGATAGCGGAACACGACAGCTTCGCTGCTATGCCTAATGCACCAAGTGACGGGATGAGCCACCAAGCTGATTCTTGCATTTCTTGGAGCCATCCGCCGAGAAGCGGGGCCCACTTTTGAGGATCAGCTTTCAGTGTGAGCCCTGCTAGCGCTGCTCCCGCCATTGCGGCCATCTGGGCCCCGTAAAGGCAATTGTAAGTCACGCTCCAAAATGTGTGCCGACGCATGGGCGGGAACCTTGCACTTGTCCAACTGAACCTGTCGAAGCTGATTGCGAGTTGGATGCTAAACTACCTTGCCGGCCAGAGCAAGCATTCATATTTTCTTCGCTCGTTCCGAACGTGTGGCTTCCACTCGCTTGACCGCAGGTCTCCTGTTGCTCAGGGAGACCTGCGGCCGGGGTCGTGGGACTCGCGGGCGGCCGCGCGGTAGCCTCGGGCGCGTTCGACGAAGTCGGCGAAGGCCTGCCGGTCGATAAAGGCACGTTTGGGCAGTACATACGCCGTGGCACTCGTTACGTAAAAGAAGGCATGGTCGGAGCCGACCACAATGTCATGGACGAGTCTCCACTGCGTTTGCGTCGAAAATGCAGAGGTTTTTAGCGCTAGTTGTTCGGGTGAAATGGAAAGCTGCTGGCGCTCACTGAGCGGCGCGGCCGCACTCTTACCTGGCACAATGGAGTGCCGATGGCCGCTGAATCCAATCAGCAACCCCAAGAGAATGCTCGCCGCGACGGCGATGGCATTAGCGATTGGGCCGAGCTGGTTACCACAAACCCAGCCAATCAACAACAGCAAGCCCGTGGAGACCGTGGCCGCAGTGCATGTGATCATCAGCATGCGGAGAAGATTAGGGCTGCCTGGCCAGCTACCCGTACGATGGCGTTGCAGAGCAGCCAAATCTTCCTCGCGCAGGATGTAGCGCACCTCACTGTCCCATGGCCCAGCCGGATGGATTGCCTCGGAAGCGCAAGCTGCATCGATTGGATCAGTCTCGGCATCGCTCATCCGGCCCACGATTGCGGCGACACCTGGCCCCTTGCCCAACGTCTTTTGCCGAATCAGTCGAGAAGCAAACACCATTGTGCATGCGGCCATGAACGATTCAGGAGCTAACCAGGGATACTCGATCGACACGATGATGGCACCACCCAGTAACAAGACACCAACTGCGGAGATGATCCAAGACGGCATGATGGTGATGCCATTCGCAGAACGCACATTGCGGACGAGGCGAAGTGATAACCAACCGGAGACACTCGCGAGAGAGCCGAAGATTGCAAGGACGCCCAAGAATGGTCCGATAAGTTTCTGTGGAATTCCTGCTACCAAGGCAAAGCCGAGCACTAAGACAAAGATGGCCCCGCTCACCAACGTGCTGAGCGCCAACGCGACGATTGCGAGCCACCGCCACCTACTATCAACGCGTCGCGAATAGTCTGTCATGGAAGCTCATGGTGATTGGAAAGCACGGCCGAAATATCTCTTTGATCCTAACGCTCCCGAAGCGCTGGCGGAAGAGGCTAGGAGGTTAATCCTGGCAGTGCAACTCCCTCCGCGCTGTGGCCTGGTCTCCTGACCAGGCCACCCGCTTGACCGTAAGTCTCCTCTTGCTGCGGGGAGACCCGAGGTCGGGGTCGTGACACGGTCGGGAGACCGTGTCACAGCTGAGACGCGACTTCACTTTTCTCCTGCTTGACGCCCGAATTCCCATCCGCTATCTTACGGCTAGCGCACATCAGGGTGCCGCCAGCTCGCGGAAAGGGCCAAGCCCGCCTGAACGAGAATCGAGTGTTCGGACATACGACTGTCCTTTCAGCCTGAGACTGCGAGCAATCGGGCGCTAGCGGGCCGATGGCCCTGAAAGGAGGTCGTGATGACCACTTCTCTGCCCCCGAATCCATCGATCGAGAACCTGAAAAAGCAGGCCAAAACCCTCAAGAAGGCCTGGCAGGCGGGCGCTGCCGACGCGCTCGAGCGCATCCGGGCAGTTCATCCGCAGTACGCCAATGTCGCCGATGATCATCTGCGCACGGTGAAGCCGCGGTTGACCGATTGCCAGCTCGTGCTGGCGCGCGAGGCCGGGTTCGCTAGTTGGCCTCAATTGAAAGTCGCCGTCGAATCGGCGAACAAGGATTTGCCGGATCAGTTCGTCAACCTCGCGTGCCTGTGCTTCGACGACCCGCACTACGACCACCGCTCGTTTCATGTCCGGGCCCATGAAATGCTTCGGCAGCACCCGTGGCTGGCAGAGGCCAACATTTGGTCCGCGGCCACGGCAGGTGATACTGCCGCGGTCAAGGCGTTTCTCGACGAGGATGCGGATCTGGTGAGCCGGCCCGGACCCCACGGTTGGGTGCCGCTGATTTGTGCCTGCTATGCGCGCGTTAAGCCCGTAAATCCCGCGCACTCCACCTTCGCAGTGGCGGCTCTCCTGCTGAAGCGCGGTGCCGATGCCAATGCCTACACGATGAAGGGCAACGCGGACGAGAGGCTTGACCAAACTGCGCGCCGCTTCAGTGCGTTTACGGGAATCTTGGGAGGTGGCTCGACCGGTTTGGCCAATCAGCCGCCGCATCCGCGCTGGCGCGAACTGGCTGAGCTATTGCTTCAGCACGATGCTGATCCGGCGGACGAGGAAGCGCTTAACCACGGCCATTACGACAAGAACGCGTGCCTCGAAATCCTCCTGCGCCACGGACTGAATGCGGAAGCTCGAACCAAGCGCTCGAGCACCGCGGACCACTCGGGAGCGGGCAGTATGACGCTGCTAGGGCGCGAACTTTCCCGGGCCGCTAATCGTGGCCAAATAGAGGCCGTAAAACTATTGCTTGCGCACCATGCGAGGACGGATGAAAAGTTTGAGGGCAAGACACCGTGGGAGCACGCCCTCCAGCGCGGTCATCTTGAAATTGCCCGCATGCTCGAAGAAGCGGGGGCACCGACTTCCGAACTGAACGAGGTGGAGCGCTTCGTATCGCTATGCATGGCTGGCGACGAGCGCGGCGCACGGGCCATGGCGGCGCGCACTCCGGACCTTTTGGCGCGCGCTCCGAAGGACTTGGTGCACAAGGCCGTGGGCACGAAGCGGAAGGCAGCGGTCAAGCTGGTGCTCGATCTGGGTTTCGACCCCAACTGGCAGGAAGACAACGCTGCCATTCACGAGGCCGGGGTCCTCGACGAGAACGAGGAGATCCTGCGCATCCTCCTGGCCCACGGGGCGTCTCTCACACTCCGTGACCCGTGGTACGACGGGACGGCCGTCGGCTGGGCCGAGTTCTTTGACTTTCCCCGACTGCGCGACCGCTTGCTCAACGAAGGAGCGATCTGCCTGTTCGATGCCCTCGATCACGACCGACTCGATCGCGTCGCCGACATCCTTGCGCGCGATCCGGCTGCGCTGAACCGGCCATTTGCCGAGTGCATCTCCCGCAAACCCAGACCGGAGGACTGGCAAACACCCCTTGCGAGGATGGTCGAGCGCGGCAAGACAGAGGCTGTGCGGACATTGCTCGATCACGGCGCTGATTTGACCGCTCGTCATCCCGACGGTCGATCGCTCTTGCAGCTCGCTCGCGACAAGGGGTTCGAAGAAATCGTCGACCCGCTGGAGAAGCGGGGTGCCTAGGCGTAGGATGCCGCTCATGGGCGGAAGATAGGCGCCAGTCGTCAGGCTGTCGTTGCGGCACCCATGGAGCATGAAACCCTTTCCACGAGGGTGCGCTCCGCATCCTATAAAGATACTTATAGGATCGTATACATACACAATTATGCGGCACTGGATTCCTGCTGCGAAGCAGTTGCACAACATAGCCCTGGGTCGCGGCAGCGCACCCAGGGGAACGGACGGTCCCCCCCCGGTCACCAACTCCGGAGGAGTTGCACAAGACGACGCTCGCTTGTGAAACCCCTACTGCGTTGGCAACCGTGACGACGTGCCCACCCTGGGTGCGCTCCGCGACGCAGGGCTATGTCGTTTAACGCTTTCAGCGTAGGCATCGGCGCGTATCCAAAGATGCGTGCACATACGATTGGCCAAACAAGGAGCGCATTTGCGGCGCTTCCACAAGCCTGCGCGCTTGCCTGAACAGGTGACGAGCGGCTCTTGACAGGCAACCTCTCCGCGATTAGCGTGGTACACTAGATAGAAGAGCTTCCTGCCGGTGCTGCTTTCGTCCTTCGCCAGGGCGTATCCCACCTGAGTTGCGCCAGGGACAAGTGAGTGCCAAACAGCTTGCCCAATACGAAGGGGTGTCCTGCCGTGCTTACCATTTTCGGCCAAAAAAGCCGCTTCTGCGACGGAGTTTCGCGGCGTAGCTTCCTCAAAATCGGCATGTTCAGTTTCGGTACTGCGAGTCTGTCGTTGGCGGACTTGTACCGGGCCGAAGCGGCGTCGGGGACGGCTGAATCCGCATCGCCGTCAGGCCACAAGGCGGTCATCAATATTTTCCTGGGGGGAGGACCGCCGCACCAGGACATGTGGGACATCAAGACCGAGGCGCCTGCCGAGATCCGCGGCGAATTCAAGCCGATCGCGACGAAAGTTCCAGGCATCCAGATTGGCGAGGTGTTTCCGCGCATCGCGGCCATGATGGACCGGTTTGTGGCCATTCGATCTGTCGTCGGTTCGACGGGCGGCCACGACGCCTTCCAGTGCATGACCGGCTGGGACCACCGCTCGCTCAACACCATGGGAGGCAGGCCGAGTCTTGGGTCCATGCTGACGAAGCTGCAGGGGCCCGTGGATCCCTCGGTGCCGCCGTTCGTCGGGCTGGCGGCGCCAACGGCGCATGTGCCGTGGTCCGATTCCGGCAAGCCCGGCTTTCTGGGACCGGCTTACGCAGCGTTCAAGCCGGACGGCCCGGGCATGGCCAATCTGACGTTGCACGGCATCTCGCGGGAGCGCTTGGCCGATCGCCGGCGCTTGCTAACGTCGTTCGATGCCCTGCGCCGCGATGTCGATGCCACGGGGGCCATGCAGGGGATGGAAGCCAACACATTGCGTGCCCTGGGGGTGTTGACTTCGAGCAAGCTGGTGGAGGCGCTCGATCTGAGCAAGGAAGATCCGCGCGTGCGGCAGCAGTACGGCGACGGCCTGCCCTACAAGTTTCAATATGACGGCGCGCCGACCGTCAACGATCAGCTGCTGCTGGCGCGCAGGCTGGTCGAGGCGGGGGTGCGTTGCGTCACGTTGAGCTATGGGCGCTGGGACAGCCACGGCGATAACTTCGCTCTGGTGCGCGATCACGGCGCCAAGCTGGACCAGGCGGTGACGGCGCTCGTGGATGACCTTGAAAAGCGGGGCATGCTGGATGATGTGACCGTCGTCGTTTGGGGCGAATTCGGGCGGACGCCACGCATCAATAAATCAGCCGGCCGCGATCATTGGCCACAGGTGAGCTGCGCCTTGCTGGCCGGCGGCGGCATGCGCACCGGGCAGGTCATCGGCGCGACCAACCGGCTGGGTGAATATGCCAAGGAGCGTCCCGTGCACTTCCAGGAGGTCGTGGCGACGGTGTATCACAACCTTGGCATCAATCCGGAACTCACGATGATCACCGACCCGTCGGGTAGGCCACAGCACCTGGTCGAGTACCCGGCGATCCATGAGCTGATCTGAGCCGGCAAGTCATTTTCATACAAATTTCACACAAATACTCTCAAATTCCGTGCGGATTCTATACGCGCGTACCCTATTTTATCGATGAGCAAGCAGCCCCTGTAGAAGTCCCAAAATAGTCCCAAAATTCGAAAAGACCGTAATTTCCGTGGTTTTCGACGATAGAACAGAGTGCGCAGAGGGGTGGCTCTATTCTCACATATCTGCAGGTTTACAAAAAGCCCGTGTTTTATCGCGTTTTCGACAAGGGATTTATTTGCACGGCCAGCGATTTTTCTGTTTAAAAGTCTCAAAATGACAGGGTAGCATGAGGGGGCCGGCAAGCATGGCCGAGGTCGATGAGACATTGTGGGTGAACCCGGCCGGGAAGACGATTGGCAAGAATCCTCTCCAAGCTATACTCTTACAGCTTCGGCCCATGCCGGCCTCGAGCCGCAGTAGTGAGAGGCGATCCCAGTTCCGGAGCATCCATGTCGGTTCGCGTTGTTTGTGGAGCATGCAGGTACAAACTCAAGGTTCCCAGTCGTCTTGCAGGCCGCCGCGTCACTTGCCCCAAATGCGGCCATGCTGTTCAAGCCCCCGAGGTGGAGCCCCCGTCGCCTGAGAAGGAAGCCAAGGCAGCGCCTGCCGATCCGACGCTGACTGTCCCGGAAATCCCGCTATCGACGACCGACCGCCTGGGCAGGGCGGCGATGATGCTAGGACTCCTGTCGATTCTCATCATTTGCGTTCCGCAGCTCTTTTGGCTTTGCGTCTCGCTCAGCGGCGTTGGGCTGATCATGAGTATGTGCGGTGTACTCGCCAACCTTGCAAAAGACATTACGCGGCGGCTGGGCGGCAAGGTCCCAGTGGCCAAATCGCGCCATGACCTTCCCGTCAGCTATCCGATTGCCGGCGCGACGGTCTGCACGATCGCGCTGGCGCTGATCCTGTTGCCTTGGCTAAGACAGCTACCATTTCCATGAAGGGACCGCTGGCAGGAATTTCATCATGGCAACGCTACAAATTCGAGGCGCCTGTCCGCATGATTGCCCTGACACTTGCGGTGTGATCACCGAGGTGGAGGAGGGCAAGGCCGTCAAGTTTTACGGGGATGCACAGAACCCCATCACCAAGGGTTGGCTGTGCGCCAAGGTTCGCCCTTACCTGGATCATGTCTATCATCCCGAGCGCCTCCTCTATCCCCTACGTCGCAATGGCCCCAAGGGCAGCGGGCAATGGCAACGGATCTCCTGGCACGAAGCGCTCGCGCAGATTGCCGAACGCTGGCGGGAAATCATCTCTCGGTATGGCGCGGAGGCGATTCTCCCGTACAGCTATAGCGGCACGATGGGCATGGTCCAGATGACCGTCTCCAGCGCGCGGCTCTGGAATCGATTAGGGGCAAGCCAGCTCCAACGCAGCATCTGCGGGGCCGCGGCCGAACGCGCGGTCGAAGCGACGCTCGGCAAGCGTTGGAGTCAGCCGTATGGTGACATCCTGCACAGCAAATTGGTGATCGTCTGGGGACACAACCCAGTCAGCACCGGCCCCCATTTCTTGCCGTTCCTGCGCCAGGCCCAGCACGCCGGCTGCAAGGTTGTCGTCATCGATCCCCGGCGGACCTTGACGGCACAAGGGGCCGACTGGCATCTGGCGCCCTTGCCAGGCAGCGATGGCGCGTTGGCGCTGGCCATCGCCCATGTGCTGGTAGCAGAAGGTCTGCATGACGAAGGTTGGCTGGCGGAGCACACGGTCGGCTGGCCCCTGCTCAAAGCCCGGTTGGCCGAGTATCCTCCCGAGCGGGCCGCCGCCCTGACGGTGCTTGCCAGCGAAGCCATCGTCGAGCTGGCCAGGCTGTACGGACGCACGCGGCCTGGATTGATCAAAATCGCCGACGGCATCAACCGCAATCGCAACGGCGGCCAAAACGTGCGGGCGGTTTGCTGCCTGCCCGCGCTCACCGGTCAATACGGCGTCCGCGGCGGCGGGTTGGCTTACAGCACGAGTGGCTACACGCAATGGGACAGGGAGGCCGTGCAGCATTGGGCGGATTGCCCGCCGCCAGGCCGATTCGTCAATATGAACCGGCTCGGTGCGGCCCTGCTGGGCGAAGCCAAGGAGCCGCCGGTGATGTCCCTGTTCGTCTTCGGCGCCAATCCCGCCACCTCGTCTCCCAACGCCGGTCTGATTATCAAAGGGTTGCAGCGGGAAGATCTCTTCACGGTGGTTCACGAACTATTCCTAACCGACACTGCCGACCATGCCGATATCGTCCTGCCTGCCACGTCGCAGCTTGAACAGCTCGATCTCCACCGGGCCTACGGCCACACGCTGCTCGCTTACAACCATCAGGCCATCCCGCCGCGCGGCGAAAGCAAGAGCAACTGGGAAGTCATGGGACTGCTGGCAGACGCGCTGGGGATACAGGAACCCTGGCTGCAGCAAACTCCCGACCAGGTGATCGAAGAGGTCCTCTACGCAACCGCAGCTCACAATCCTGCGTTGCGCGGCATCACGCTCGAGCGTCTCAAGAAGGAAGGCTCTGTGCCGCTCAACCTGGACGAAACGACGCCGTTTGCCGACGGCCGCTTTCCGACCCCCAGCGGCAAAGTAGAGTTGTACTCGCAAGCCTTGGCGGACGCGGGCATCGACCCTGTGCCTGGCGCATTCTGTAGCGATCGAGATGATGGCGACCGGGAGAAAGCGGGCGGGCGTTTCGATCCGACTGCCGGACTGAATCTGATTACCGCGGCCGCACACCATTTTGTCAGCAGCAGCCTTGCCAGCCAGCCTGGGCTATTAAAGAACGCGGGGCAGCCGTTTGTCGAGATACATCCGACCAATGCCCAGGAACGCGGCATCGTGGACGGCGACTCGGTCCTGGTCGAAAACGGCCGCGGCTGGTGCCGGCTGAAAGCAGTCGTCACTGAAAACGTTCGCCCCGGAGTCGTGGTCTCACCCAAGGGACGTTGGAGCAAACACTGCGGTGGCCGCAACGTCAACTGGACCACGCCCGACGCCCTCGCCGACATGGCGGGACAAAGCACCTTCCACAGCAATATGGTCTGGCTGCGACGAGCGGACTAGCCGAGCTCGGCGGCGAACGCGAACCTGGCCGCAGTCGTCAATCCAGATCCAGGTTTTGAAACTGCGAATTGGCGTCCAACACCGCGGCCCAAATCTTGTGGGAAGCCTGGTGTTCGGAAGGCCCGAAAGACAGCGGCGCGCCCAGACCCAAGTCCAGATTGCGCAGCGCTTCGAGCGCCTCTACCAGCTTTTCCGTCGTCAACTCCGGTCCGGCTGTGTCCAGGGCCGAGCACAGCACTTTGGCGGCGATGTAACCTTCCAGGGAAATGAAACTTGGCCGCTCCTCGGGAAAGAACTGCCCCAAACGTTCCCGGTATTGCAGCACCCCTGTGGCACTGGAGCCATAGAAAGGCACGACCTGGGTAACGATCACGCCTTCCGCGTACTTCGGTGCGGTTTCCTTGAGCACCTCGGCCAAGGCCTCGCTGCCGACGAAAGACACGCTGGTGAAGATAGGGTTCATCCCCTCGTCCCGGACGCGCTTGATGAAGGCGGCCGCCTGCCGGTAGGTAGGGACCATGATGACGGCCTTGATGCGTTCCTTGTGCCGGAGCAACTCACGCACTGCCGCATCCAGGTCCATGGTGTTGCGTTGGTAACCGATGCGGAGAATCTGGTCGGAGTCGAAGCCGACCTTGCGCAGCGCCTTGGCCACGCCGCTAAAGCCGGCGTCGCCGTAACCGTCCTGCTGGGCGAAAACTGCGATCTGGTCCGGCTTAATCTTGCGCAGGGTCATCAAATACTGGACGATGGCCGCCGTCTCCTCCGCGTAGCTCGCGCGGTAATTGAAGACGTAGCGATCGGGCGGGTCGCGGCGCAGCAGCCCGGCCCCTGTAAAAGCGCCGAAGAGCACGCGCTTATGCTGCAAGACCAGTGGCAAGGCCACCTCGGCAGTAGGTGTGCCCACGTTGCCGACGAACGCGAACACCGGTTTCTGATCGATCATCTCATTCATCGTTTCGGAGCAGCGTTTGGGGTCGTAACCGTCGTCGAGGGCCAGGAGCCTGAGCTTGCGGCCCTGGATGCCGCCCTCCGATTCGTTGACGTGGCGGAAGTAGGTTTCGATGCCGACCTGCATGCCGCGGCCGAGTTCCTTGGCGGGACCGGAGAAGGGCGCGCTGAGGCCCAGAACGATCTCGGCGTCGGTCACACCCGGAGCGCTGGCCGTCAGCGCCGGCTTGGGGGCGACTTTCCCGCCGGGGCCACCCTTGCCGCCGAATGCCAGCCACCCGGCCAGCGCGCACATCCCTAGGCCCAGAAGCCCGATCGCGATGAACAACGGTCGCCGCGACCGCTGCGGAGTGTGCACTGCGGTGTCGGTGGCAAATTGCGACCTGCCCACGTGCGTCGGCGGCGCCAATGGCGCCGATGTCCTGGCTGGCGGCGCGTCCCCACCATGCGTTGGGCGCCGGTCGGCATGGCTCAGGATGCTCGTCAAGATGGCCTCTAGCGCTCCTTTAAATTCGGCGACGCTCTGGTAGCGCTCTTCGGGAAGAATGCTCATCGCCTTGGTCAGGATCGGCTCAATCGCTTCCGCCCCCGCCAGACCCAGCGCCGGGAAGTCGATGGGATCGGGCGGCTTGGTCATTTGCTTGGCCAACACTGAATTGACGGTTTGGCCCTGATAGGGCGGCCTGCCCGTCAAGAGATAGTACAGAAGGGCGCCCAAACCATACACGTCGGCGCGCGCGTCGGGATCGCCGGTTCCCTCCAACTGTTCCGGAGCGGTGAACCCGCAGGTCCCCACTCCCACGCCGGCTTGCGTGACGGCGAGGCCCGATTCGGGCATGGCCGTCGCCGGCTTCGCCAGTCCGAAGTCCAACAGCTTGACGATGGGGTCGCCAGTGCCCGCGAGGCTGACGACGAATACGTTCGAAGGCTTCAGATCCCGATGTACGATGTTTAGCTGGTGAGCCGCGGCGATCCCCGCGCAGATCTGCCCCATCAAGCCCAGCACTTGGCGCAGCGCTGGTCGGTTCTGCACCGTCACGTAGGCGTCGAGCGGCTTGCCAGAAAGCAACTCCATGACGATGAACGGCGTGGCGCCCGGTTCGGCCGTACCGAAATCGATGATGTTGACGATGTTGGGGTGGTTGAGCTGGCTGAGGATCTTGGCTTCGCGAAAGAACCGCTGGACGGCTTCGTCGGTGAGCTTGTTCGACCGCGATAATGTTTTGATGGCGACGGCACGACCTAACGACAGTTGCGTGCCTCGGTAGATGGTGCCCATGCCGCCTTCGCCGAGCTTGGCATCCACGCGGTAGGCGGCTTTGAGAACTTCCCCCTCCCACGAGGAAGTCCGAGCCGGCCCGCCCGCGGCGGCATCGGCATGCACAGTGGTGGCGTCCAAAAAGCTGGTCGGCTTGCTCCCCTCGCCGGAAGTCGTCACGGGTGCGTTCTCCAGATGACAAGCGAATAAGTGCGGGCCACCGGCCCAGGGACGCCACGAACACCGTTAGCCAGTATGCGCCTTGCCGAATACCACGCGCGTTCCTATCGCACCCAACCAACCGAACCCCACGATTACGATTCTACCCTTATCGCCAATGAATAAACAGATTCAGTTCAGTTCATGATGAACCTGTCGATGCCGTCCCCCACGCTTTAGCGCTGGAAGTGGACCAATGAAATCCCGCCCGCGCCTGCGTACGCAGCCACGGGCGGTTTATGCGGTCTGTCGCCTGGACAAAGACGACAAGCGCATCGATCGAAGTCGCCCTACGAGCCCTTTGCGAAAGCGCCCTTCATCGCCGCTCGCATTTCATCAGGGGTGACATCCTTGATGTGCGTCGCGAAAGCCCACTTATGGCCGTACGGATCGGTAACGAGGCCGTAGCGGTCTCCCCAAAACATATCCTGGGCCGGCATCGAGACGGTCGCGCCGGCGTCCTGGGCCCGCTTGATCGCGGCGTCACAGTTCTCAACGTAGTGGTGGATCGTAACGGGCGTGCCTTTCAAGCCCTTGGGCGACTGCGACTTGCCTTCGCAGTATTCAGGAAAGTCGTCAACAAGATACACGAAGCTGTTGCCGATGCGGATCGCGGCATGCATGATCTTGCAGCCGTCCGGAGACGGCACCCTGCGTACCTCTTCGGCGCCGAACGCCTTCTTATAGAACTCGATCGCCTCGGAACAGGAATCGCACACCAGGTGCGGAATCAGGTTTTCCTGCCCGGGGGGAATCGGTTGGGTGGACTTGCTCATTGCCAAACTCCTTGAGAAAAGATTGAGAGTTATAGATCCTGCTCAGAATTCTTCCTACCTGACCGTGCTCACTTTGGCAGCAGACTCGTGTCGGGTGCCATGCTTTCGGGCCCAGACAACTGCCCGCGACTGCCATGCGTCAAAGCCCAAAAGCATGCAGCAATAGGCGAACTGCTCCCTTGTGTTGGGGAAGACCGTGTGGCCGGGGCTGAGCGCAGCGAAGCCCCGGCCACTCTCAGTTCACCGCTCGGCGCAGGTCTCCGACCCCGCCATCGCCGCTGGTTTTCTTAGGCCTGCTCGAGCGCGCGGATGTCGAGCTTCTTCATCGTCAACATTGCCTTCATGGCGCGTTGCGCTTTTTCCGGGTCAGGGTTCCCCAGCAGTTGCGGCAGTACGGTCGGCACGATCTGCCACGACAAACCAAACTTGTCCTTGAGCCAGCCACACTGGACTTGTCCGCCTCCCGCGGAGAGCTTCTCCCAGTAATAATCGACTTCGTCCTGCGACTCGCAGTTCACGACGAACGAAATCGCCTCCGAAAACTTGAAGTGCGGCCCGCCGTTGAGGCCGACAAACGGCTGCCCGTCGAGCTGAAATTCCACAGTCATCACCGAGCCATCGGGCCCAGGACCTGCTTTACCGTAGCGGAGCGCCTTGACCACCTTCGAGTTCGGAAAAATCGAGACATAAAACTTGGCCGCCTCTTCCGCCTGATGATCGAACCACAAGAACGGCGTGATTTTTTGGATCGGCACGGTTTTTCTCCTTCATTCGAAGATATTGTGGGGCAGGGAAGCGATTTGTCTCCACTACCCATTAGACGAATGAGAAAACGCCGAATCGACAATGGCAAAATAAAGAAAATCGAAATGCCGAAAGGCTGGAAATGGGGACAGCGAAAATGTTTTGCTCCCGTTGCCGTGCCATGAGCCAGATAATCAGATACAGTGCGGTAGCAGGCTGACGGGCGGCCACATGGTCAATTTTCAGGACAGATCGTCTCGCCAGGTTGCCGGCAGCTTACCCGGGGCCCTGTGGGCTTGAAGATGAGAACGATTCCAGTTACTCCTGGCAAGCTAACGGGCGATGTGCTGGAGGCGTGCCAACGCCGGTACCTTGAAGGCTCCGAGAGGAGTACCGCCGAGGTCACCGTGAAGCGGCCGAACTGATGCATCGGTTTTACGACCTCAGAAAGCAGATCGGCTTCCCCGAGGCGATCGACTTCCGCCTTCTGGAAGACAACGATGATGGGACAAACGATTCGGGGTACTACGGAAGCCAGAGCCGGATGCATGGGCCAGAGTTAGAGAGCCTTGTTCGCAACTACTTGGAAAAGGCGGGGATCCGGGGATGACGCTTACCTAGCCTCCGAACTCAAGCCGTGGAGCGCTTGCGTAGATGCTTCATGTCTTCCGATTCATCGTTGCCGTCGAAACGCTTGACCCGAACGTCTTGACTACGCCGCCATGTTTCGGATTTCGGTTGCGGCGCCAAGGCTGCGGCAAACGGCGAATCAAGGTCGACGCCGGCGGCCGGTTCTCCCGAGTCCGACGGCTGGCGGGCCCTTCGCCCGAGAGGCGGAAGGACGCTCATCGAACAGCGCCAGAAAGGTCGCTATTGTCCACATGCAGCGAGACGGGCAAGTCCCGGGAGACTGTCAAGTCAGTCGTTGACCCAAATTGGGCGGCATGTTCCAATCTCAGTGCTAGGTCAACCAGCTCCGGTCAGGCTAATCACTAGTGCGGCGTTGAATACCGACCGTCGCTGCCATCTTTTGGCAGGAGTCCCGACGATGCCAACATTCCTCTTTGTCACGAAGCCGGAGTATACCCCCGACCGCGCCAAGTCCGGCCAGGACTTGTCGTGGAGTTGCAGCAGTACCACCCGTATTGGCGACCATGAGTTGGCGAGGAATATGAAATCGATCCGATTGCCGATTTACGGCCGGTTTGTCCCAATTGCCATGCCGTCATTCATCTCGGGGGACAGCTCCGTACTGTAGATGAAGTCAGGGAGCTGTTGGCGGCGAGCGAACGCCGAACCGCACCCAGGAGGAGCAGGCCGGGACAACAGTCCTCTTGAGAAACTGTTTGGCAAACACTTCGGCAACGATGGGAACCGAAAGGGAAAGCGACCGACGCCGTGGGGCAGTGTAGCACCCGCAACACCTGGGTCTGTCAATGGCGTCGTGAGTTTGAGGTGAGCATGATTGGGGGTAGAGCACCAAAATACAAGTGGCGTCCAAACCACGACGGAAAGACAAAGTCAATTGAAGAAGCATACCAGATTGCCCGGCGTTGGGGAGTTGTCATTCCGGATTACGTGTCGTTCGCAATCGACAAGTACGGTTGGCTTGACGAGGACACCACGGCCAAGACGACAACTTTCAAGGAACCGGCGGGCACGATGATTTATTGGTCTTCGCTGTTTCACAAGAAAACTGGTAAGATCCCGTTCTTGATTCGCAAGGATATTATGAGGAGCGATGAAGCCATCGTCGCCGTCATCGGTCATGAGATGTATGAGCTTGAAGAGATGAGAAAAGCCTTCGGGGAAACTGGTGCCCCTATCGAAAGCTGGCAGGCTGAAGCTCATGCTGACAACGAGGGCAATTTTCACTGGCAGGCATGGGACTATGCAGACGAATTAGTGGCCAGAATGAGAGGAGTTGCGTGATGGTAGACGAGTTGATCGAGATGTATCGGGATGGTGCGATAACCGGTTATCAAGTCATGATGGATTGCCTGCAAATGCTTGACCCGGACCATCCAGACCTCGTGCTGAGCCATCTCCCCGAGGAAATAGTGGAGGAGATGTTGGAATACGCACATCGCTATGATCCGACCTGCATGCGCTCAATCGCGGGATTGCCCCCGGCCGTGGATCAGGTTAGAGCGGCTCAGCGATGGATTGAGGAACAAAGGCGGAAGGAGGGGGTGGAAAAGGGTGGAAGTCGGAAAACGGGACATCGTTAATATTCCAGTCAAGCCGGTCGAACCGCTAAATAGCCTTTGAAGTCAAGTCGCGCAGTGCCAACGTAGAGGATTTTTGTATTCCGATTCAACGTTACTATCGAAGCGCTTGACCTTTGTGAGCGGCCTGGTCATTGCTCGTGAAGCGAATCGTATCTCTGGAAGGCGCATGAACACCACCGCACAGCTTTCGGGGATTATCCGTGGCGTACTCACGCAGCCGGCCGGTGGCATTGTCGGGTTGGTTGTCAAAGGGCGCCTCAAAACCAGCCACCTGTGGGCGCCTCAAAACCAGCCAGTGTTTCGTTGCGTCTGAGCCACGTGTAAATCCTACGACAACAGAACTTTTTCACCACAGCGCAAGAGTTCAAAG
>Ga0316363_10000510_pt1 | contig 50392 bp, 37 predicted proteins | sample Sb_taG_3_FD_200459 | JGI IMG/M metagenome (GOLD analysis project Ga0316363, IMG submission 200459) | Peat soil microbial communities from Weissenstadt, Germany - Sb_50d_a_PC metaG (v2) (version 2) | ecosystem: Environmental > Terrestrial > Soil > Wetlands > Peat | place: Germany: Weissenstadt...
CGACAGCCCAAGGAATGATCTAAACATAAATCAAACACCAAGTCGACCCGCACGCGGCGAAAACACGTGGCGCCGTGACGATGAGGGCGTCATGGATGGCGCCCGTCAGCGTGGCTTCGAATTCCGTCTGAGCGGGGCTGGAACGGGGCTCCGACTCCCGCGTAGCTGGAATCTTCCGCGGGCGGTGAAACTGGCAGCAGCACGATATGAGAGCCAGTCCGTACCTGCTTCGCCTCTCGAACTTGCGGCATGGAAATAAACGGACAGAAAGATTGTTAAAGATTGTATTCGCTTACACTCCGTTATATAATCGTCCCACTCAGGAAGGTGACTGGAATCAAGGTGACTGGAATCCTGGGGGAGTCCTTTTGTCGCCCACAGGGCCACGTCGAGCGGAAGGGTAACCGGGTCGCGGGGCAACGGGCTGCAAGGGGAAGGTTGTGGACGATGCGCGAGTTGAGGGCGGAAGGCGCCAGGTTTCGCCGGCCAACAGCACATGAGACCTTACCATGACGGCGGTCGGGTTAGTCACCGTCAGTTCGGGCGCTACCCAAGGTGAGGATGATCCGGGAGAGAACAAAATGAGAACCAAATGGGAGTTGTTGGTTCGGTTGATTTTGCTGGCAGGGGTATTCGCGATATCACTGCTGGCGCAGGGGGATCGAGGCGAGATTACGGGAACCGTAACAGACGCCACCGGGGCCGTCGTGCCAGGAGCCCAAATCACGGTGGTTCAAAGAGCCACCAACGTGTCATACAGAACGGCCAGCAGCACGTCGGGCGATTTCACCGTGCCCTCCTTGCCGGTCGGCGAGTACCAGGTAAGGGTCGAGAGCCACGGCTTTAAGACAAGTATTACTGAAAAGGTGGGGATCACCCCCGGCGGCACGGCGCGCGTGGACGTCAAACTCGAAGTTGGCGCTGCGCAACAGAGCGTCGAGGTCACCGCTACCGCGCAGGTGCTGCAAACGGAGAACGCCAGGGTGGCGACGGAGGTATCAAAAACGCTGGTGGATGCGCTGCCGGTGGAAGTGAACGGCAATTCGCGCAGCCCCTTCGACCTGGCGTCCACCACGGGGGAAGTGAACGCAGCCGGCACCTTCCGGATCGGCGGCGGCAACGACACAGTGGGCATCACGCTCGATGGCTCTTCCCTCGCCGGCGATAAGATCGGCAACGACGCCGGAAACGGCGGAGCCGCCGCCATGAACAGCCCATCGGTGGAGGCGCTCACGGAGTTTAACGTGGAAGCCAGCGGCTTCAAAGCCGAAACCGGCAACGCCTCCGGCGGAACCCTCAGCTTCGTCTCCAAATCGGGCACCAACCAGTTCCATGGGAGCGCGTTCGAGTTCCTGCGCAACCAGGACCTGGATGCCAAAGGTTTCTTCAACAGCGTCAGGCCCATTTACAAGCAAAACAACTTCGGCGTCACCGTCGGCGGGCCGGTCTACTTCCCCAAGCTCTACAACGGCAAGAACAAGACGTTTTTCTTCGCTTCCTACGAAGGCTTCCGCAACCGCGTGGGAGCCGGCAACGGCACCTACTACAGCGTCCCGCCGCCGGCTTTCTACAAAGGCGACCTGTCCCAGTGGGTAAATGGAAGCGGGGTGATGTACCCCGTATACGATCCGGGATCGCAGGTCTCGAACCCCAACGGTACGTACACCAGGGCCCTGTTCCCCAACAACCAGATTCCGCAGTCGCGGTTCGATCCCACCATCGTACCCATCGTGAACTACGTGTCGGGCATTCTCGCGCCGAACCGCCCGGGCATCGTGCCGGGGACGTCTGGCTACGAGAGTAACAACTTCTTTAACGCCACTGGCACCAGCATCACGCCGAACAACCGGTGGAGCGCCAAGATCGATGAGAGCATCGGCTCCAAGCACCACCTTTCGTTCCTGATGAACCGCTATCGGGATCTCAACACCTGCGGTCCCGCCGGTTGTCCGGGACTGCCCGCGCCGCTAGGCACTGGCGCCGGATTTGGGTACAACTCGACGCAGGTGTATCGCGGCACCTGGGATTGGACCATTTCTCCCACCCTGGTGAGCCGGTTCTACGGCGGTTTCAACCACTTCCGCGAAGATCACACCCAAGGGGAAGGCACAGAAACCGGTTCGGTGTTGGCGGAGGGTCTCGGCATCCTGGTGCCCTCGGGCACCTGGAAAGGGAAAGGGATCTGCCTGCCGGGTTTTCCCACCTGCTCGAATCTTCCCATTGTCAACACCGGCGATTTCACCAACTGGAGCAACAACGGGCCGAACGGCTCCGACCGCGAGGTCTTCGAGTTGCACGAGGACGTGACCAAGATCCACGGCGCCCACACCTTCAAGTTTGGCTATTTCCTGGGCGACAGCCACTACGATGGCTTCGGAGTGCAGTTCGAATCAGGCGGCATCACGTTCAGTTCCCACAACACGGCCGGCCTGGCGAACGGCCCGGGTCAGGCCGAGTCGGTTGCGGGCGGCAGCGGGTTTGCGTCGATGCTGCTGGGGCAGGTGAGCGGCTTCAACATGGATACGCCGCGCTACCTTCTCGTCGTCTATCAAACGCACCAGGGGTATGCCCAGGACGATTGGAAAGTCTCGCGCAAGCTTACCCTGAATCTCGGCTTCCGCTATTCCATGAATATGGCGCCTTACGCTCCGGACGGCCGCTTGAGCACCCTGAACTTTACCGAGCCCAATCCAGTGGCTGGCGGTATTCCGGGAGCCACCGAATTCGCCGGGCCCGGCGCCGGCCGGACGGGCAGCAACTCGCTGATCGGCAACTGGTACGGCGGTTACGGGCCGCGGCTCGCTCTCTCCTATGCGGTCAATAACAAGACCGTGATCCGCGCCGCCGCCGCTCGCACCTTCGGGCCGCTGGCCGGTATCGGACAGTCCTCGCACCAACTGGGCTTCGTCATTCGCGACACCGTGAGTGACCAAAGCGGAGGTCTGAATCCCCTGTACGTGCTGAACAACGGCCCCGGAATCAATCTGAATCTGCCCTTCATCGATCCCGGCGTCGGCGTCGGCATGAATGCGCCGTCCTACGGGAAAAACGGGAATAATGCGGTCAGATCCGACGCCGAGATGAACTACTCGTTCAATATTCAGCGGCAGCTTTCTAACACCATGTCCATCGAGGTCGGCTACGTGGGGACGCTGGCCAGCGACATCACGTCGAACTTCCTGGCGTTCAACCAGGTGCCGTTCAATTCCCTGCCCGCCACTCTCAGCCCGTTCACGGCGTCGGGACGAGCGGCGCTGGGCTCGCTGATAACATCCTCCACGGCGATTGCCGCCGGGGCCGTCCTGCCATGGACCTGCGGTCCGAATTCCTCGAGCGAATGCGAGAGCTTCACCCAACTGTGGGGCACCGGAGCCACCGTAACGCAAGCCTACAGGCCCTATCCCCAATATGGGACGGTCGATACCGGCAACGGAGGCGGCGATCGCATCGGCCATTCCACTTACCACGCCGCGCTGGTCAAGTTCAACAAGCAACTGGGGAACGGGCTGACGATCCAATCCTCCTATAGTTTCTCGAAGATCCTGGACGATACCGACACGGCCTACCTTGCCACCTTCTTTTATGGCGACATGTCCAACTTGAGGCGGCTCAAATCGATTGCCAGTTACGATCAGACTCACGCCGCGAAGGTCTCGTGGGTGTACGAGCTTCCCTTCGGAAAGGGCAGGCATTTTCTCGGCAACGGCGGCGCGGTTGCCGCCATTGTCGGCGGCTGGCGCATCTCCGGCATCCAAACCTACGCCAGCGGATTGCCGATGAACATCGGCACCAATGCCGTTAACTTCCCCATCGGCGAATTCAGCAACACCCCGACAGTAAGCACGTACAAAGGCTGGACCCTCCCATATTCCGGCAGGTTCGATCCTTTCAAGGACAGTTATCTCCAGCCCCAGTCCTTCTTCCCGGCGCAGTCGTCAACCTCCTTCGGCAATTCCACCCGGTACAACCCGAGCTTCCGCAGCTGGCCTCAATTTAACGAGACGGCAGGGTTATCACGGACCTTCAGCTTTAAGGAAAAGGCGCGCCTGGAGTTTCGTGCCGAGGCGTTCAACATTCTGAATCGCACTTGGTTCGGTCCCCTGGGGGGCGCTACGACGCTCGGAAACCCCAACTGGGGTAAGTGGCAGGCGCAGACGAATTCGGCGCGCCAGATGCAGTTGGTGGCGAAACTGACCTGGTAGTGCATCGCAGGCTGCGCGCGCTGTTCGCGCAGCCTCTTCTGTTCCTGGTGGCGGCTTCCGCCGAATTCCGATCCAAAGCGGGGCCGGCGCCGAGCAGGTTCAAGGATGGAGACGCCGAATGCGGCGACAACTCCGGCGTTTTCAGTCCATCTGCGTAGCGGAGGGTGAACTGAAGGGGTGACAACTGAGGAGGTGACGGATGCGTTCAGGAATGTAAGGCGTTAGAATCCCAAGGTCCCGGCCGTGCAGGGCTCTTCGAGGGACATCTCGATGGCAAAGATCCACCGCGCACAAGACTTTCAGGATAAATAGCGCCTATGAGGCCTCGTCAGGCTTCGCGAGACCTCTTTACGGACTTCCTTCGGGCAAGGAGGTCCCTTTTTCGTGAAGTTGTGAGATTCTTCAAGGGGGGTAAGGAATGCGTTCGTTGAACAGAAGGTCCTTTTTCCGCGCCGGCGCGGGCATCGCCGGAGCGTTCGGCATGCAGAATCTGTTGGCTGCCGTGGAAGATAACAGCACGCCATATCATCGGCCGAAGCTGAAAATCACGGACGTCAAGTCCGCCAACATCGTGGGTTTCCATGTCCGTATCTACACCGATCAAGGCTTGTACGGCGATGGCGAAGGTGTCGACGCCGTCAGCGGCGGACCATCCATTGTTCAGGGCTTCCGTTATTCCTTGGTCGGCCAGAGCCCGCTCAACATCGAGGGCATCTGGGAGCGCATCCGGACGAGTGGCGTCTTTGGCGGCGCACAAGCCGGCCAGTACGTAGCTACTCTGACTGCCGTCGAAATTGCCCTGTGGGACCTCGCCGGCAAGGCCCTCAATCTGCCGATCTACCAGTTGATGGGCGGGAAACTCCGCGACAGGATTCGCGTCTACTGCGATTGCGGCACCGACGACCGCAACGATCCACAAGCCAAGGCCTACATCAATCAGGTCATCGAGAACAACTTCACGATGACCAAAATCGACGTCGATGACGCCGCGGATCCCGCGCGTTTCGACCGGGTGAACTGGACCGCGAATAACGCCGAGATCGATCACATGATCGACAAGGTCCAGTTCATGCGCGAATCGCTGCCGAAGAACATCGAACTCGCGGTCGACATGCACGCCCGCTACGATCTCGGCACCGCCAAACGTGTGGCCAAGGAAATGGAGCCTTTCCGCCTGGTGTGGCTGGAAGAGCCGGTACCGCCGGAAAACATCGACGCCATGAAGAACGTCCGCGATTCCACCCACACACCCATTTGCTGCGGTGAAAACATCTACATGCGTTGGGGCTTCCGCGAGCTGTTCGAAAAGCAGGCCGTCGACATCATCATGCCGGACATCCAAAAGTGCGGCGGATTGATGGAAGGCAAGAAGATCGCCGACATGGCGCACGCCTACTACATACCGATCGCGCCGCACTCCCAGGCTTCTCCCATTGGTGCTATGGCGACGGCCCACATGCTGGCGACGGTGCCCAACTTCCTGGTAGTGGAGTGGCACTGGAGCCATCCGGCCACCCGCTGGGAGCGTTGGAAGAACTTCGTCAAGGAGGGCGACATCATCGAGAAAGGCTATATCGCCGTTCCCGACAAGCCCGGCATCGGCGTCGAGATGAATGAGGAATATCTCAGGAAGCTGCCGGGCGTAAATTGGTTCCCGGCGTAGACGGAAGGCAGCGGCCATCGGACAGAATCGAGGTGCATATGAAGAACTGGTGCGGGCCCCACGCCGCCGCCCCGCCGCCCGCGCCTGCAACGCTCGATCTCGAGACCGGCTACAACGGGAACATGGAGGTCTTTCCGCAGCACGACCGCTGCGATGAAACCGAATGGGACTAACAAAAGACTGTTCAAGGAGACTGCCCATTATGAAACGAGCACCGTTCTTTGTACTATTCACGGCCATTTTGGTTGTTGCGACGTGTCTGGCTCAGACAGAAAGAACTTCGAGTGACTCCAAGTCCGGCTTGAAGCAGGTAGCGCCTGCTCTGTTTGCGGCCTCCCAGGATCCTGCACCGCCCCAACAGGCTGCCGGTCGAGGCGGCTTCGGGGGGCCGATCGAGTTGGGTCCGGATGACAAGCCCGCGTTTCCCGATCCGCCAGCCGGGTTCAACACCAAGCGTGAAGACGTCCCTCACGGTGGGCTGACGCCCGTTGAGTACGACTCCAAGTCGCTCGGAACACATCGCCGGATGCGCGTCTACACGCCGCCCGGGTACACGACTAATCGCAAGTACCCAGTGCTCTATCTGCTGCACGGAATTGGCGGCACCGACACCGAGTGGACGGAAGCGTGCCACGCGAATAACGTCATCGACAATCTGCTTGCCGAGGGCAAGATTCAGCCGATGGTCTTGGTCTTCCCCGACGGTAATTCAGCCAGGACGGTGGCCGACCTCGCGGCTGGGGGCCGCGGGGCAGGCGCGGGAGCCCCCGGGGGGCGGGGCGCCGGCACCGGACGCGGTGGAGCCGGCAGAATGGGAATGGACGCCTGGCTGACGCCTTTCGAGAACGACTTGCTTAAAGACATCATCCCCTACGTCGATTCTCACTATTCCGTGTATTCCGACCGCGATCATCGCGCCTTGGCCGGTCTCTCGATGGGTGGCGGCCAGACTTTGAACATCGGTCTGGTTCACCCCGAGACGTTTGCTTGGGTCGGTGGGTTCTCCTCGGCCCCGGACACCAGGCAGCCTCCGTCCGCCCTCGTGCCCGATCCGGCCGTTCCCAAGCAGTTGAAACTGATTTGGCTGGCGTGCGGGAACAAAGACGGCCTGATCCGCATCAGCCAGGCCGTTCACGGCTACCTCAAGGAGAACGACGTCGCGCACATCTGGCACGTAGACGGCAATGCCCACGACACCACCGAGTGGGACAACAACCTCTACCTTTTTAGCCAGCGCATCTTCAGATAGCCGAAGGCAAACGCGGTAGAAACGCGCCGGCTCCCAAAGGACAAGGAGAAGAGTATGCGTTTGGTTCTTTGCGGTCTTCTCATCCTGGCATCTCTGCTTACCCTGAATTCCGGGCGCGCGCAGCGTCCGGCGGATGCGGGCGTATCGCCGACCATCGCGGCGAAGAAGCCGGTGTTCGCCGGCGCCTGCAAGGCGTGTCCCTGGGGCATTCTCGCGAAGGTGACCGCCGACGCACTCGCCTTCTATGGTTATCAGACGACCATCTGCTGGGTTTGCTGGTCCAGTTTTGGACCCCGTGAGATGGCGGACAAGACCAAACCGGTTATGCCGCCGGGCGCGGAGCTGAGCAACGCGGAATACATCGAGCCTCCTCCCGACGCCGTACCCGACATCAGCGCGACCAGCGAGTCCAACCTCATCGACGCCTGGACCGGAACCGGACCCTACGAGCAGGACAAGAAGCAGCGCCGAAATTACCGCGTGATCGCGGCGATCCGGACTTCGACGTACATGCTTGCCGCGGCCAGCAGAAAGTCCGGAATCACCAGCCTGAGACAGATCAAGGACCGAGCCCAGCCCACTTGGATCGTCGGAGGCAACCCGATCATCTTCGATTACTACGGAATCACGGTCGAAGGATTGAAAGCGAAGGGTGGGGGCATCATGCCGCCCCAGGGAACTGGACCAAACATGGTTTCGCGCGAAAAGCGGTCCTCGGGCGATGTTTTCATTGGGACCGGTCTGCTGGCGAACACGCCCGAGCAGCGATCATGGTATGAAGCCAGCCAGTTGAACGATCTCGTCTTCCTCGATATGGATGAGCCCCTGCGCGAGAAGCTTGCCCTCGTCCCAGGGTTCGAACACGCCACTGTGCCGTTGGCCCTTTTCCGGGGTGTAGACCGGCCGATTCCCACCGTGATGCGGCCCAACCACTTCATTTATGTCCGCGACGACGCGCCGGCCGATTTTGCTTTTGCGGTCGCCAAGGCGCTCGCTGAACATCGGCAGCTATTCCAGATGCAGCTCGAGCCGTGGTATTACGACCCCGACACGGTCGCCGTCAGCAAGGTGATCCCGATGCATCCCGGAGCGATGCAGTATTATCGGGATCGCGGATGGGTGAAGTAACGGCTTCATAACGGAGGGCTGCCTGTTGCTAGAATCGTCACTCGGGACTGATCGTCGAGTACAACAAAGCACGGTGGACTAAGTGATTTACGGAGAGACAACATGCCCATGAACCGGCGCGAGCTTCTAACGGCTTCGATGGCAGGCGCTGCAATGTTGAAGCAAGGGAGGGAGGCGTTCGCCGCTCCCCCGGGAAATATCCAAGTCGCGATCGATGCAGCCAAGGGCGGCAAGCCGATCAATCCGATGATCTTCGGCGGCTACATGGAGCCGGCTACCACGAGTGTGTGGGCCGAGATGCTGAGCGACAGGAAATTCGCCAGGCCGGTGGTCAGCGCTCAGCCGGCGGCGCCGCCGGCGAACGGCCCCCCTGGGTTTCGCTTCCGTGGTGAGCCGTTCAGGCCGGTGGGACCGGAAGGAACTGTCGTAATGGACACCTTGCGGCCGTTCGTTGGCAAACACAGCCCGCGCATCAAGCTTGTCGGCTCCGACCCCCGCGGCATTCAGCAGTCCAGATTGCGCCTGGTCAAGGGTAAGGCCTACGAAGGCCGTGTTTATCTTGCCGGCGATCCCGGCGCGAAGGTTGTGGTCCGTCTGGTCTGGGGGGCTGGCGGCAGCGACTCGCAAACCGTTCCCATTCCGCCGCTGACCAGCGTGTACCGGAAATTTCCGTTCCGGTTCACGCCGGCGGCCGACTCGACGGATGCGCGTCTGGAAATCGTAGGCACCGGCAGCGGCGTATTCCATATCGGGACTGCTTCGCTGATGCCTGCCGATAACGTGCAGGGATTCCACGCGGGCATGATCCGCCTCTTCAAAGAGGAAGGCTTCAAAATGTTCAAGTGGCCCGGCGGCAACTTCGTCTCCTCTTACGACTGGCGCGACGGTCTTGGCGATCGTGACAAGCGCCCGCCGCGTGGGAACGAGTCGAACGACGTTGGCCTGCATGACTTCATCGCCCTCAACCGGTTGGTCGGAGCCGATCCCGATCTGACGATCAACAGCGGATACGGATCGGCGCGCGAGGCGGCCGAGGAGGTTGAATACTGCAATGGCTCCGTAAACACCCGTATGGGCAGAATGCGCGCGGAGAACGGCAGTACCGAGCCCTTCCGTGTCCGCTGCTGGACGATCGGCAACGAAATGTACGGCCCCTGGCAGGCTGGCCGCATGTCGCTGAACCAGTACTGGGTGAAGTACAACAACATCGTCGAGTCCATGAAGGCAGTGGACCCGAAGATCAAGGTGGTTCTGGGCGGGGCCAGCATCTGCGAGAAGTCCATCGGCGGCGCGGAAAAGAAGGGCAACTTCTTCCCGAGCATTTGGGAGCCGCCCATTACTGCAAAGCTGCCCTATGAGTTCCACAGTCTGGATGACTGGGACAGTTGGCTGCTCGCCAACTGCGCCGACAACGTCGATTTTCTATCCGAACATACCTACGCATATCCTGAGTTGATATTCGACGCCGAGAAGCAATCCTTTGTGGATGTGGAGGATCCGCTGCAGTTCAAAGCCCGCAGGATGGCCAACCGCATCGGCGGCTTCTTTGATGCGTGGGACAGGTATGTCGAGAAGACGCCTGCGTTGAAAGACAAGGACATCAAGTTCATCTTCGATGAATGGGGCAATCGTAACCGCTCGATGGCGGGGAATGGCCCCGGAGGCGGCGGAGGCTTCGGGCGGCCGGCCGGAATGCTGACGCCCCTCTCTTACGCGCTTTTGCTGCACGAGCTGTTTCGTCATTCGGATACAGTGGCTGCCAGTTGTGCGACCGGGGGACTGCGCGTGTTGACCGACAACTCCGGCGATGGTGTGGGTATGACGCCTGAGGGCGTGGTGTTTAAGCTTTTGCAGAATCACTTTCTCAACGCTGTTCCGGTTGCGGTCGACGGGAATTCGCCCCAGCCGCTGATGCCCGGCACGGCGTTTGTCGACCGGGGTATTAAGCCCACGGGAAGCCCCACCTATCCGCTGGATGTTCTCGCGGCGTTCTCCGGCGACCGCAAGAAGTTCCTCATTTCGGTGGTCAACCCCACGGAAGAGGCCAACAGCTTCACGCCGAAGATCGGCGGCGTCAACCTGCGCGCGCAGGGCAAGCTTTATCAGATCGCGCCGCCCAGTTTCGACTCAACCAATGAAGCGGGCAAGGAGCCCGCTGTCAAGATCGCTGAGAGCACGCAGAACGGGGTACCTGCCATTGTGCAGGCGCCGCCCTTTAGCGTCAGCCTCTACGAATTTGAAGTTGTGTAAGAACGGTATTTGTCGCGGAGCGAAGTGAAGCGGACGCTCCGCCGCGGATTCTCCCCACTATGAAAGCAGGATTCTTGGCAGCTTGCCTTCGACAGGAGCAGCGCCCGGCGGCGATTCATTGTCGTAGGCTTCTCGGAATTTGACTTAGACATTGCGTCTCCTTTTCGGGCCATTGGACCTTCGCCCTGGTTAACCATCGGAATCGGATCTTCCATGGGCCCGAAGGCCGGAAGCGGATCGTCTGTCCAATGACCTCACTCGGCGTCCGTCGCATGACGCATTCGGGGGCGTTTCTGGCCGCAGACCCGAACCCGGGGTTGCGGAGTGGCTGTCACTGCTCGGGAGGTTGGACATTTCGGCATGCAATCGCGTACAGTAGACCCTTTAGAGAGAAAGGGGCATTCTCGTTTTGGGTACAAATATCGGAAATCCGGCGAAGACCTGCTATGAACTCGATCCGCAAAACTGTGGTGCCGGCAATCGGCGTCCTGGTTTCGCGTAGATCCAAACGAGCACGGGAATGCGGTCGCGCGCCGACTTCGCCGGCGTCCACACGTTCAAATACAGACAGTCCTCGCTCATTCCGGGCCCCTGATCGGCGCCGGACGGATTTCTCATGCCCTGTATGCAGGATGGTCCGAATTTGGCGGCTTGCCGCACTCCTTCCCATTTCGCGGCGGGCTGAGGCGCGCGCCATCGCAGATCGCCGGCCGGCGGCGCGGCGAACGGGATGCCTCTATAGACAGTCAGCGAGTCTTCGAGAGTGCCTTGAAGCAACCCGCCTTCGACTTTCACGGGAGCCGGTGTCTGCGCGGCGCCGAGCCCCGCGAACATCGCCAGCAGAAACGCTAACGCCTGTATGCGTTTGCAAAAAGTCTTTGACACGAAATCTTACACATGATATACCCATTGCAGTCCCGAAAATACGAAAGCGATTACACCGGAGGCCATTTGCTTCCCGGAAGGAGGAATCATGAGATCCACGTTGATTTTGACGGCGCTGAGCTTCAGCTTTTGCTGGGGCCAGGCCGCCGACGAGTGCAAGCCTTCGACCCTGAATATTCCGGAGGCCAAATACCCCTGCGTCTATCCGGACAATCGTGCGATGTTCCGGGTAGTCGCGCCCGACGCGCAGAAAGTGACGGTGCGCATCGGCCGCGGCTTCGACATGACGAAAGACGAACACGGTGTGTGGAGCGTCACCACCACGCCGCTGGTCGTGGGCTTTCATTACTACAGCCTGCAGATCGACGGCGCCACCGTCGCCGATCCTTCGACCATGACGTTTTTCGGATCCGGTTGGCAGAACAGCGGAATCGAAATCCCCGAACCGGTGGACGTGGATTACTACAAAGCCAAAGATGTCCCCCACGGCCGCGTAAGCCAGCAGTGGTATTTTTCCAAAGTCACACAGAGGTGGCGCCGCTGCTTCGTCTATACGCCGCCGGATTACGAGACCAACGTGAAGGCCAAGTATCCCGCCCTGTACCTGCTTCACGGCTGGGGTGAAGATGAGACCGGCTGGTACACCCAGGGTCATGTGGATCAGATCATGGATAACCTGATCGCGGCGAAGAAGGCCAAGCCGATGGTCATCGTCATGGACAACCTCAACGCGGTGAAGCCGGGCGAAAGCGCGGCGATCTTCGCGGCGCGCGGTCTGGTTCCCGCTCCCGGGCAGGCTCCCCCAACGCCCGGCGGCCGCGCTCCCGGGCAGGGATTTCTGCCGGCGGGAGGCGCCGCAGCACCGGGCACGCAACCAGGACGCGGAACCGCACCCGGCGGCGCCGGAGGCATGGGCATGGGCCGAACCACCTTCACCGAGATGATGTTCACGGACCTCATCCCTATGATCGAGCGAACCTACCGGGTCGCGCCTGGCCGCGAGTACCGCGCCATGGCCGGCCTGTCGATGGGCGGCGGCCAGACGTTCACCACCGGGCTGAACAACCTCGACAGATTCGCGTACCTCGGCGGCTTCAGTGGAAGCTGCGGCGGGCGCGGAGCGGCCTTCGATCCCCAGACCACCTGCGGCGGCGCTTTTGCCGATCCGGCGGCGTTCAACAAGAAGGTGAAGGTGCTGTTCCTCGGGATCGGCTCGGTCGAGGGTCCGGGGACCAAGACCTTCAGCGAAGCGCTCGCGAAAGCCGGCGTCCACAACGTCTACTTCGAATCGCCCGGCACCGCGCATGAATGGCTGACCTGGCGCCGATGCCTCAACGATTTCGCGCCGCGGCTTTTCCGGTAGCGCCACCGTCTACTTCATGTAGCCCCTCTCTTTGTAGTATCGGGCCGCGCCGGGATGCAGTGGAACCTCGTACCCGTTCCACACCGTGTGGACGTTGTAAGAGAAGTTCAGGTGTCTCCATTCGAGGAGTTGCTGCTGCTCGTCCATCGCCTTGGCGACGATGTACGCGAAGTCGTCCGGCATGTCGGCCCGGCCATAGATTACCGTACCCGTGCGCACAACCGTCGGGATGGGCCGCTCGATGCCGCGATATAGCCCCGCGGGGTCGGGCAGCTCGATGAAATAGAGGTTGAATCTCTGGCTGATCTCGGTCCAGATTCTCCATTCCGGGCGGTCGTCATGACGCCGGCTCCCCCGATCACCACATCGAAGTTTTCGCGGATCTCGGACGTATTACCCATGCGCCCGCCCGCTTCTTCGATGGCTTGTCTGGAGAGGCCGAAGTGAGCCAGAATCGCGGCGGAGTCGCCGCCGATTCCCGCGGTCAGGACCCGGACCGGCCAGCGCTTCTGCCGTATCTGCGCGAGGTCGGTTATGCCCCGTCTCCCCTTTCGCCGCGACCAGAACGTAGCTGGGGTCCTGTATGTTGGCAATCAGGCGCAGATTGGTCCGTGGCTTCTCTTTCGCGTACATGCCCGTTTCGCGGTAGGCGTTCCGCAGGAATTGGATCGCGACCGCTCCGAAGTCGACCGGGCCAAGCCCCGGCGCGTTTCGTGGTGCGAGGACTTCGGGCACCGCGGGATCCGGCTTATATAGGAGGCGGCACTCTCGCCTCGCTGACGATCCGCGGAGCATCGGCGGCATTGCAGTTATAGCAGATCTGCACATCGTAGCCGTATGGCTTCATCGCCGCTTGCACGACCTCAGCCATTGCGCCCCAGGGACACAAGCGGCACACTCCGCCGAACACCGGCTTCTTCTCTTTGATACCTGTCTGTCCGCCGGCGAGGGACGCAGCAGCGAGCAGCGCCGGAATGCGGTAGCGAAAGCAACGAAGTTGCGCCATATCGCGATAGTGTACTCTCCCGCGGCCATCCTGTAAACGCCTACACGAACCGGACCGCGCCGAAGAGCAATCGCGCTCCGAGGGAATTATGTAAAGCCATTGCATCGAGCGCCGCGGTAGCTTACGATATCGGTTCGAACGGGAGGTTCACGATGCATGCTACTGCGCTTGTGGCGCTTGCGATACTGGCAAACGCCCCTCTCTGCGCTCAGCGCCGCGCGCCCAAGGACCTGTCGGGCGTCCGCGGGTTCAACTACCAATCGGCTCCGACCATCGGCCACACCGAGCACTGGCTCCAGTACAGTGCGACGGAGACCGAACGCGACTTCGATTTCGCAAAGCGGATTCAGCTAAACCAAGTCCGCGTGTTCGTTCCCTACGCCGCATGGGTGCAAGACAAGGAAGCGTTTCGCAGAAACCTGGTGCACCTCGTTCGCGCCGCGCATCAGCGCGGCATGGGCGTGATGCCGACCATTCAGTACGAACGTGGCGTGTCCATGGATAAAAACCGATGGCCGGAGTCCAAGGCTTTCGTCGCCGACCTGATCGCCACCATCGGAAAAGAGCCGGGGCTCGCATTCTGGGACGTTTCCAATGAGCCTGATTGCTGCGCTCTCCCGCCGTCGCCGGCCAATCGCACGCGGATGGAGCACGCGGTCTACATGGCCAGGATGTTCCGTGAGCTGGATGCGGTCACGCCCGTAACGATCGGCGCCACGTTCTCGAACAACATGATTGAAATGGGCGAGGCGCAGGATGTACTCTCGTTCCACAACTATTTGCCCACGCGCGCCGCCATTCGCGCCGACATCGCCAAAGCCAAGGCGTACGCAGCCAAAGTGAACAAGCCGCTGTTCGATACCGAAATCGGCTGCATTGCGCGTGCCAACCCTTACGATGTCACGCTGGAAGAGCACATGAAAGCCAACGTCGGCTGGTACATCTGGGAGCTAATGATCACCCACCAGTGGGGCACGGTACACGGCGTGTTTCATCCCGATGGAACGATACGAGATCCGGCCATCGTCGCGGCGCTGTTCGGCATGTTCCGCGACCGCGACGAGAACGTGATGCCGGCGGCGCCCGATCGCGAAGGCGCGGTGACCCGCGCCGTGGCCAACAACAAGAGGTGGCTCGCGGACGCGAACGCCGGTTGGGACGCGGGGCTGGATCTGGCGGAGATCTCCGCCAACCTCTTGGAGGCTGGAGAACTCATTGCCATGAACGATCCACCAACGCGAGCCGTAGGGTTATTGAGAAAGGGAGCGCCGAATCTATCGGTGCTGCGCGCGGCCATCGAAAAGTACACGGCGATTCTCGAGCCATATCAACTGCCGCGGGATGATCCGCGGCGCGGCCGGCCGCCGTTGACGCTGCACTAAAAATAGGAGATCGCATGTCTCGAATTCTCATGGCCTGCCTGGTCATCGGAACGGCCGCTCTGCTTTGGTCTCAGGCCGCACGGCCAGCCGCGCAGAAGTGGGTCACTTTTGCCTGGTGCCGAAGTCGGTGACACAGTCGTCGGTTATCACACGCTGGCGGAGGGTGAGGTGTCCCGTGAAGAAGCACCGGAGCGTCTCCCCAAGGGCCTTGCACGTCACCCGGTCCCGATCATGCTGCTCGGACGTTTGGCGGTGGATCGCCGATGGCAGCGCAAGGGAGTGGGAAAAGGGCTGGCTAAGGATGCGATGCAACCCACGCTGCAGGCGGCAGACATTGCCGGCATACGCACCTTCGCCGTGCATGCCAAGGATGAGGAAGCCCGAAATTTCTATCAGAAATTCGATTTCATCCCCTCCCCCGCCGATCCGATGCACCTGTTCGTCCTGCTCAAGGATGTGTGGCGCATCATTGGGGCAGTAGAAATCACAAGGACAGAACATCTGATTGTAATTACGCAAAAGGCGTAATTGTTTACGCAATTTTGCGAAAAACGCATTCTCGATTTCGAGCGAGCGACCCTTAGGCGAATGCGACCTTAAACGTCACCGCATGATCGCACGGCTTCTCTTCCGGCAGTCCGACCTTAAGAGTCCCGGCGTCCTGAGTCCACTTGAGCTTTCCCTTGTGCCCGAGCAACTCGACATTACGAATCCTCGACACGCGGTTCGGACCGCCAAGCGCGAGCGCGGGAATTGAAGCTTCTTTGTCCGGCCAGCCCATCATAAATGCGTACAGCGTGTTGCCCTTGGTCGTGAAGCGCACTTCATCGGCCGTGAGGTCTTTCCGATTCCGCTCATTGAAGGGGTTGCCGCGCCCGCCTGTGGCCGGGGGCGCCGTGGCCACCGGGCCGTCGCCGAAGATTTTCCATGGCCGCGTGGCGTAAATGCCTTCGCTGTTGACGGCCATCCACCGCGTGATCTCATCCAGGATCTTCAATTCCTCGGCATCCAGCATGCCGCTGTTGGGCAGCGGAAAATTCAGCATCAAGTTTCCGTTGCGGCTGACGATATCCACCAGCATGTCGATTACCCGCTTCGGAGATTTGTACTTTGCTTCCTTGTTGTAGTGCCAATCGCCGATGCACGTGTCGGTCTGCCAGGGATTGGCCGGGATTCCGCTGGCCACGCCGCGCTCCAGGTCCAGAATGCAGGTTCCCGTCTCGCAGTCGCGAGGCGTCTTACTGGTGTAGACGGCTTCGACTCGGCCTCCGTGGACCTTGGCGCTTGTGTTGTAGTGGTTCGCCACGACGGCCAAGCCGTATTCCTCGTAATAGATGCCGCCGTCGGTGTAGAGCAGGTCGGGTTGGTAGTTATCGACCAGGTCCTTGATGCGCTTGAAGTAGTGCAGCTTCCAGGAGTCCGGTATGTTCGCCCCGCCGAACCCGGTGTTGTTCGAGGCGACATTATAGTCTTTGGGATACTCGTGATACAGGTCTGCATAGGCGGGATCGACGCCGTCGTACGGCACGCCCGCCAGCGGCCCGGTCTTGTCGCTTCCGTGCGAAGTTGAGAACCAGTTGTAGCTGGGCCCGAGGTGCTCGCTGACGGCGAACCGCAGCCCTTGCTTCTGGGCAGCTTTCTTGAACAGCCCCACCACGTCCTTCTTCGGCCCCGCCGCCACCGCGTTCCAGCGCGGCTGGTGAGTGGACTTCCACAGGTCGAAGCCGTCATGATGCACGCCCATGCTGCAAAAGTATTTCGCTCCGGCTTTTTTATATAGCTGCATCAGGTGGTCGGCATCGAACTGGTCGGCATTCCAGGTGGGAATCACGTCCTTGAATCCGAATTTCGTGGGGTGGCCGTAAGTCTTCACGTGGTATTCGTACTGCCTGTGGCCCTGGATGTACATGTTGCGGGCGTACCAGTCTCCGTACTCGGCGGCGGATTGCGGTCCCCAGTGCGCCCAGATGCCGAATTTGGCGTCGCGGTACCACGCGGGAACCTGCCAGTCCCTCAGCGATTCGCGCGTGCCCTTGAAAGGGCCAGGCGTGATTTCGAGTGACTCGCCGGCAGCGCGCGCGAGTTTCAGAGCGGGAGCGGCTCCCGCAAGCAAACCGATGGCTTGTCTTCTGCTGAGCATGAGTTTCTCCTTCGTCTCTATACCGAAACCTCCCGTCGTACCGGCGGGCGCCGCGTGGATTCGCGGACTACGACAGTTGGCGTGAGAAGCACTGTTTTGGGCCGCACGGGCCCACTCTTGCCTTCTACCAGGCTTAGTGCTAACTTCGCTGCGCGCTCCCCAATGCCGGCGCTGTCCTGGTCAATACTGGTGAGCGGCACTCGAAGGAACGCGGAATGGTGGATATTGCCGCAGCCGATAACGGCGATATCTTCGGGAACCCGCAAGCCTCGCTCCAGGGCGGCCTGGAGCGCCCCCATGGCAACCGGGTCGTTGTAACAGAAAACTCCGTCAGGAAACGGCTTCAATTCCAGCAGTCGTATCATGGCATCGTAGCCGCTGACGTCTCCGGCATTGTCTCCGGATCGAGAAGAGACAATGTACGTGGGGGGCAGGGGAAGCCGGTTGAGGGTCAAAGTCCGGCGAAATCCTTCGAGTCTGCCAAGAGCGGTACTGACTTCCAGCCCCCGGATGTGGGCGATCCTCTGACAGCCGGCCTCGATCAGATGCCGGGCAGCCAATTCCCCGACCAGTTCGTCATCGACGCCGACGAAGTTAGCGGGCAACCCGGGTAAGCGCCTGTCCAGCAAAACGTAAGGTATATTCTGTTCTTCAATGCGCCGGAAACTCTCGACGGTCCATTGCGTAGACGCGATGATCAAGGCGTCTACGCTGCGCGCCAGTAACTGGTCGATCTCGTCCCGTTCGAGAGCCGGATCCTCTTCGGAAGACGAAATCAGAAGGCCATAGCGCCGCACGCGCAGAACCCGAGACAAAGCTTTGGCTACGTCGGCGAAAAACGGATGCACCAGGTCCGGAACGATCAAGCCGATGGAGTGCGTTCGCCCGGTGACTAGCGCGCGGGCTGCCAGGTTTGGACGATATTTCAACTCCTTGATTCGTCGCAACACGCGCTCACGGGTCTCCGGGCTTATGTCGCTGTGATTGCGAAGCACCTTGGAGACAGTCACGACGGAAACGCCGAGATCGCGTGCGATATCTTTCATTCGGACTGCCATATCGTCATTCGATCCTCGTTAGCCCCATTGGACGATCAAGCCCGTCCCGCCCCTGTCCGCGGCAGGCGCTTGCGATCGATGGCGCGAAGCCGGAAATCCGAAGTTGTGAAATACATGTTAACGCCCCGCCCACGAACCTCCCGCGCCGGCGGCGACGATCAGGCCCCGCCATTGACTGGTGACTCTGCCACCGGAGAATTATTGCCCACAATTTCGTTAAAGTAAACGATAATCATTTGCGGGCGCCTGAGCGCGATCCGGGCTTTTGCCGCAGCCCCTTTTGTTTTCATCATCTTGGGCGGTCCTCAGCGACGGCCCGGGGTGGGTTTGCGTGACGGCCGGTATTATGGGTCCCGGGTGGCAAGAAGCCGCTCAATTCCTACGGAAATTCCATAAGCCACGCAATTTCAACAAGTTAAGAGCCTGATCGCGTTTCGGCCGACGCTGACGTTTTTTCTTGACCTTGGCTGCTGCCTCATGATATGGATTACATAACCGTTAAGGATAAAATCCGGGGTTCGGGGTCGCCGTGGTGGCGGCTACGAGGAGGTATTGTCGGATGTTGGATCGAATTGCCAAGCAAGCATTGTCTTTTGTTGTGTTCGTAATGTTCGCCGCGTTGTCGTGCGGACAGCTATTCGCGCAGATGAGTGTCACCGGTTCCGTGTCCGGAACCATCATGGATGCCTCGGGTGCGGTGGTCCCGGGCGCAACCGTCAAGCTGACGAGCGAGACGACCAAGCAGGTGCGCGAAACCAAAAGTAACGGCGAGGGACTCTTCAGTTTTACCGCCATGCCCCGCGATTCTTACACGTTGAAGGTGGAGCACGCCGGCTTCAAGGCCTTCGAACGCACGGGTATCGTGGTTTCCGCCAACGAGAAGGTCGCGCTGAGCGGCCTGACGCTGGCACTCGGATCGTCGTCGGAGACCGTGACCGTGGCCGCTGAGGCCGCCCACGTCGAAACCGAAAGCTCCGAGGAAGCCGCCGATGTCACCACCAATCAGGTCGCAAACCTCACCGCGCGAGGCCGCGAGGTCGTCTCCATGCTGCGGACGATTGCGGGCGCCACCTATCAGGCCGATCAGGATTCGCCCGGCGGCCAGTACGGTACCGGCACGCCGTCGATCCGGGGCGCCGCGGCCGGCATGAACATTTTGGCTGTCGATGGTATTGTCAGCAACGACATGGGAACCCCGAGCGTGTTCTCCAGTGCCACGCAATTGGATGCGATCGGCGAAGTCAAGGTGATTCTGAACAGCTACCAGGCCGAATACGCCGGGAACGGTGGCACGGTAGTGCAGGTAGTGACCAAATCCGGCACCGGTGAGTGGCACGGCAACACCTATTGGTACGTGCGGAATAACGATTTCAATGCCAACGACTTTTTCAACAACCGCAACGGCGTCAGGCGGCCCTTGTACAGATACAATACCGGTGGCTTTTCGCTCGGCGGCCCCCTCTCCATACCCGGGAAATTCAACACCGGCAAGACCAAGCTGTTCGGCTTCTATAATCTGGAAAACGACTGGCAGCGCGTCCCCAACAGCGCCTCGCTCACGTACTACACTATGCCCTCAGCACTGGAACGTACGGGTGACTTTTCGCAAACGTTCGACACCAACGGCAAGCTGATCCCGGTCACCGACCCGACCACGCACTCGCCATTCCCGGGGAACGTCATCCCCGCCAACCGCCTCGACTCCAACGGTCTGGCGCTCCTCAAGATTCTCCCGCTGCCGAATTTCATCAACCCGGCGGTCAGCGGCTACAACTATAACTATCAAATCCAGGAAGTCCAGAACTGGCCCAAGCGCTTCCAGGTGTTCAAGATCGATTACGTGCCGACGGAGAAAGACCGGATTTGGGTCCGGGGCAAGACGTTCCTTTCCATGCAGCAAGGCTACTCCGTTGCATCGGGCGCCACGCCCATCGGGTTCTTCGCGCAATGCTACTGTTTTTCGGAGGAGGGGATTGCGGCCGGTTGGACTCACGTCTTTTCGCCCACCCTCGTCTCCGAAATGACTACCGGGGTACGCCACAATCATGAGGGCTGGACGCCATATAACGACACGCTGACTCCTATCCAAAACGTCCCGACTGCCGGAAACCCGCTCTCTACGGTGCTCCGGTCCGCTATAGGGTTCACGGCGGGGCAGTGGTACCCGCAGAGCAATCCCGACGGCATCATCCCGCGCTTCTCGTTCAATGTCCCCGATTCGCCCAATGTGAGCTTCGATGACCGCTTCCTGAAGAACGGCACCGATTTCACGTTTAACTTGAGCGATACCGTGACCTGGGTGCATAACAAACACACGGTCAAAGCCGGGATCGACGTCTACCGCGTGCGGGAATACGAAGGTGAGCGCAGCAACTTTGACGGCACCTTCAACTTCTCGAAAGATGTCAACAATCCTCTTGACACCAATTGGTCGTTTGCCAACGCCGCGCTCGGCGTTTACGACTCCTATTCCGAAGCTAACGCGCGCTGGGGCGAAAACGAACGGCAGTCCATCGTGGAGTGGTTCGCTCAGGACACGTGGAAAGCCACCAAAAGGCTGACCCTCGACTTAGGCATGCGGTGGACTTGGGCGAACCAGATGTATCCGCATTATGCCAACCAGCAATCGGTGCTGGCGCTGTCGCGTTACAATCCCGCCAATGCGCCGACTTTCTACGTTCCGGTGATGTCCAACGGCGTGCGTATGGCCCAGAATCCTCTGACCGGGGCGTTGCTGCCGCAAGCCTACGTGGGAGACTTTGTGCCCGGCACCGGGAACCCGGGTAACGGCGGAGTGATGTCGGGTGATTCGACCTATCCCCGTGGGTTCGTCGATCAGCAACCCACACACTGGGGGCCGCGTTTCGGTTTCGCCTGGGACGTATTTGGAAACGGCAAGACCGCCATCCGCGGCGGAGGCTCCATTCTGTATAATCCCCGCATCAGCGTCTGGAGCCCCACGAGCGAGAATCCACCGGCAATTTTTACGCCAATCGAGTACTACGGAACGATCAACACGCTTCTGCAGACGGCGGGTGTGCTCGCGCCCAGCAACACCAACGCTTTCCAGGAGAACGCCAAAACGCCGCGCAACTACAACGCGTCGCTCAGCGTGCAGCAGGATCTCGGCCATGGCACGCTGCTCAGCGTTTCCTACGCGAATGTGCTGGGACGGTACCTGCAGTTGAGCTACGCCATCAACACGGTTCCCTACGGCGCGGAGTTTAAGCACATCGACCCCACCACGGGAACGCCGCTGTCCGACAATTTCTTCCGGCCCTACCCCGGCTACGCCGGCATCACTTATTACGCCAACGGTTTCAGCTCGAACTACAACGGGTTGTTCGTTACGCTGAACCGCCGCTTCGCCGGCGGATTGGAACTCGGGGTGTCTTACTCGTTTTCCAAGTACCTGGATGTAACCAGCGGGAACACAGGCATTCCACTGTACCAGAATTGGCATAACTGGAACTACGGTGCGGACTCGAGCGACCAGACCCACAACCTGGTTGTCAATTACGTGTATCGCGTCCCCAATGGCACCAAGGTGCTGCCGAACCGCGCGATTTTCCGGTATGCGTTCGACGGATGGAATCTGTCGGGGATCGCTCAATTCACCACCGGGCTGCCCACCGCGATGAGCTTCAGCACCACGGACGGAACCAATCTGAACGGCGGCGGGGATGGCCAGCGCATGGACATATGCGGCAATGCGTATACGGGGAGTATTCACACGTTCCTTCAATGGTTCAACACCGCTGCCTTCTGCCGTCCGGGCTCGAACGATCCGGGCACTGCGGGCAAGTACGATGTCCGCAACCCCGGCGTGAACAATTTTGATACGGCGCTGACGAAAAACTTCCCGATCAAGGGCGAAAAGCGCTATTTCTCGTTGCGCTGGGAAGCTTATAACACGTTCAACCACACCCAGTTCGCGAGCGTCAACACGGCAGCCCGGTTCCAGCCGAACGGGCAGCAGGTGAACACGCTGTTTGGACAGGTAGTCTCGACGCGTGCGCCTCGCATAATGCAGGGCTCGCTGCGGTTTACTTTCTGAGACGACGGTCGCAGTCGACCGTTAGTGCCACCCCTGAAAGGGCGGCGGCCAGGAAAAGAAGACGATGAGCATCAGGAGGCGAAGTGTGTTGGGAGTCCTGGCGGGTGTCGCTCCCGCCATTATCGTGAGGCGCGCGACTGCCGCTCAGGCGGAAGGCGCGGAGATTGCCCCGGGGCCGTTTCGCGGCACCCGCGAATCGCTCAAGGATTACCAGGCGCCGAATTGGTACCGCGACGCCAAGTTCGGGATCTGGGCGCACTGGGGACCGGAATCGGCGCCCGAATTCGGCGACTGGTACGCCCAGCGCATGTACCTCGAAGGCAATCCGACTTACAAGTATCATCTCGAGAATTACGGCCACCCCTCCAAATTCGGCTATAAAGACATCTGCCGGCAGGTCTGGAAAGGCGATAAGTTCGACCCGAGTTTTCTGCTTTCGCTGTATAAGAAAGCCGGGGCCAAATACTTCGTCAGCATGGGAGTGCATCACGATAACTTCGATATGTGGAACTCCAAACACCAGCCGCGCTGGAACGCCGCGGCATGCGGCATCAAGCGGGACGTCGTGGGCGAGTTCCGGGCGGCGGCGGAGAAACAGGGCTTGCGCTTCGGAGTCAGCGAGCACCTCGCGCGCAGCTTCAACTGGTGTGCGGCGGCGCATGGCAGCGACAAATCCGGGCCTTACGCCGGCGTTCCCTACGATGGCAACGACCCCGCCTATGCGGATCTGTATCATGACTACTCCAAGGGCGCTCCAGCGCCGGCAGGGGGGCGCGGCATCGGCAGCACGGACACGGGGCCGGATTGGTGGCAGCGTACATGGTTCAACCGGATCAAGGACCTTGTGGACCGGTATCAGCCCGACCTGCTGTATTCCGACGGCCGGTTGCCGTTCGAGAGCTACGGGCTCGGTGTCGTGGCGAATCTTTACAACTTGAGCGCGAAAAAACATGGCGGCCGCGTGGAGGCGATCTACACCAGCAAGCTGAACACCGACTGCGAGACCGGAACCTGCGTGCTGGACCTGGAGCGGACCATCGTGGACCGCGTCTGGCCGGCGCCCTGGCAAACGGACACTTGTGTCGGCAACTGGCACTACCTGCGTGGGGTCAAGTATAAGACACCTAAAGTAGTCGTCGACATGCTGGTGGATATCGTCAGCCGCAACGGCAACCTGCTGCTCAATTTTCCGTTGCCGAACAGCGGCGAACTGGATGCCGAGGAATTGAAGATCATCGAAGGCATCACTTCGTGGATGAACGTCAACAGCGAGGGCATCTACGGCACAAGGCCTTGGAAGATCTACGGCGAGGGCCCGACGAATCCCACCGCCGGGATGGCGGGCCGTGGCGCGGAAGGGCGTGGCGCGCAGGCGGGCGGAGCCGCGCTGACGCCGGCGGAGCAGGCCACCCGCGCGTCCCGCTTCGGCGAGAGAAACCGCCCCGATCTCACCCCCCAGGACGTCCGTTTTACAACCAAGGGATCCACGCTGTACGCCTTCGTCATGGGCTGGCCGGAGAAGGAAGCTGTCATCCGTCCCTTGGGGGCCAGGAGCGCGCAGGGCGTCGGCAAGATCCGCAAGGTGGACTTGCTCGGGTTCAAAGGCAACCTGAAGTGGACGCAAGCCGGCGACGCGCTGCGGATCGAGGCGCCGCCGCAGAAACCTTGCGATTACGCGGTCGCATTCAAGATCACCGGAGTGTGACCGGCAGGAGCGGCGGCCATGAGGTCGGCCCAGGCCGCGACGGCGCCGCCGGTCAAGTGACGATCGTCCCCGAATCCTGGAGCACGACATGGCGGAGTTGGGGGGCAGGCGCCCGCACCAGTCCTGAGTCGGCGAATGGATGTAAGATGTGTACTGAATCGTGCTGGGAAGACCTAAATGGTTAAGATGGGCGCGACTTCGTTGAAAGCCTACCGGACTCTGGCTGTATGGATGAGAATCGGGCCGATCGTTTGGGGGCTCGCTGCGGCCGGTATGGCGCCGGACGCCAAGATCTCTTTTGAAAACACCGTTGTGCAATCGGGGATTTCCTTTGTACTGGACAACGGCGCTACTCCTGAAAAGCACCAGATCGAGACGATGATCGCCGGCGTGGCGGTCTTCGACTACAACAACGACGGCCTCCTTGACATCTATTTTGCGAACGGAGCGGCGATACCGGGACTGGACAAGTCGAATCCACGCTACTACAACCGGCTCTACAGAAATAACGGCGACGGAACGTTTACGGACGTCACCGATGCAGCCGGCCTCCGCGGCGCCGGATACAGCATGGGGATCGCGGTTGGCGACTACGACAACGACGGATTCGAGGACGTATTCGTGGCCGGCGTCAACCGGAATCAGTTGTTTCATAATAACGGCGACGGCACCTTCACCGACGTGACCGTCAAGGCGGGGCTCGAGGGTATCCATCCCAGGATCGGCAAGACATGGTCCATCAGTGCGGGTTGGTTTGATTACGACAACGACGGATATCTGGACCTGATCGTAGTCAACTATGTGCAGTGGTCGCCCGAGCACGAGCCGGCCTGCTTCATAGACAAGATCCGCGGATACTGTTCGCCGTCCGGCTACGAGGGGGAGCCCTCAATGCTGTTCCACAACAACGGAGACGGGACGTTCACCGATGTTTCGGAGAAGTCGGGAATCGGCAAGCACGTGGGGAAGGGCATGGGTGTAGCGTTCGCCGATTACGACGGCGACGGTTTCACGGACGTGTTTGTGTCAAACGACACCTTCCGCAACTTCCTGTTTCACAACAATGGAAACGGCACGTTTAGCGAGGTGGCGATTCTGGCGGGCGTGGCTTACAACGAGGACGGGAAATCGATCGCAGGCATGGGCGCCGATTTCAAGGACGTCGACAACGACGGCAGGCCGGACATCTTTGTCGTGGGCATGGTCGGCGACATGTTTCCCCTGTTCCGGAACCGGGGACGGTATTTCGAGGACATCACCCGCACCTCCGGCGTGGCGAAGGCGACCGTCGGTTTCACGGCTTGGGGAGCCGGCGTGTTCGATTTCGACAACGACGGCTACAAGGATCTGTTCGCGGCATGCGCCTCCATTCTCGACAACTCCGAGGAGATCGATCATCTGCCATCGAAGTTGCCGAACCTGCTGCTGCGAAACCTGGGAAACGGAACCTTCGCGGATGTCAGCGCCGATGCCGGCGGCGGCTTCCTCGCGCCGGCCGCGCACCGCGGCGCCGCATTCGGCGACCTGAACAACGACGGCAAGATCGATATCGTAGTTACGAACCAGAACAGTAAGCCGGAGATTCTGATGAACCGGTCGCGAAACGCCAATCACTGGCTCATCGTGAAGCTGGTTGGAACGAAGAGTAATCGCGACGGATTGGGTTCGCGGATCAAGGTTTCGCCTTCGGCCGGGCCGGTACAGTACAATCACGCCACCACCAGCGTCGGTTATGGCGGTTCCAGCGACCGTCGCGTGCACTTCGGACTGGGACCCGCGGCCAAGGTGGACAAACTGGAGGTCACGTGGCCGAGCGGAATCCGCCAGACCCTCACGGGTGTGAATGCCGACCAGATCCTGACGGTACGCGAGAAATAGATGGCAATCTGGATCCTGTTATTGTGGCCGGCCCTGGCCCAGCACAGCGTGGATTCGCGTGACGCGAACCTGCAGGCGGCCCGGGCTTACATCGCGCAGGGCAATTTCGCGAAGGCGGCGGAGACCCTGGACCTGGCGCTCGCCGCGAATCCGGATGCCGGCAGCGAGCCCTACCTGACGTTGATGGATTGCAGGCTGAAGCTCGATCAGCAGGAAAAGGCGCTCGAGGTTGCCGAGCGTGGCGTCAAGCGCTACCCCTCCTCCGGACCGCTGCTGAAAGCCGTTGGAGCGATGATCCTGCAGGAAAACTCGAGCAGTGACCGCGCCGGCGAGTTGCTGGAGCGCGCCACCAAGGCCATGCCGCAGGACCCGGGCGCGCATTACGCGTACGGCCTTTGGGCATTAATGAACCATCACGAGGAGATTGCCATTGTGGCGGAGAGGAGCGCCCTGGCTCTCTCGCCGGCCGACGATCTCAAGGTGCAGGCCCTGACTTTCATCGGGCTGGGAGAAGATGCTTTGAAGAGGCCGCAGCGCGCCGAAGCGGCGTTTCGCGACGCCCTTGCGGCCAATCGCAAGCTGCCGCATCCGAATCCCAGCGCGTTGCTGGAATTCGCGATGTTCCTCACCCGCCAGTCGCGTCAAGGCGAGGCCCAGAAACTGCTCGACGAGATTCTGAAGTTCGCGCCGGGCTTCGGACCGGCGCACCTGGAACGCGCCAAGTATCTCTCCGCGCAGGGCGATCTGGAACCCGCTCTGGCCGAAGCGAAGATCGCCCTCGACCAGGCTGGCACGGACCCGAAAAGCTTGCGTGCCGCGCACGCATTCCTGGCCAAGACGTGCTTCGCGTTGGGACGAATGGACGAGGCGGAAATGCACCAGCGCTGGATCGAATCGCACTGAAAGCCCCCCGTTGCCGCGTGTCGAACGCCAGCACGTCCGCCGACAACGCGAAATGCCGAACGGCGGCGCGGGCGATCTCGATCCGGGCATTCTCCAGTTGTGCATCGGTAACCTGGGCGGCCAGCCGCGCCGGCCGTAGGCAAGTCGGCTGCGCTGTTGCAATCCGCTTCCCCTCGAGGCCACATCCCGCGATGGGTCCCCGCAGGGAATCAGCCTCGGCGATGTCACGGTGGTGCATGAGGGAAATCAGTATTACCTGTTTGCCTCCGGCGGCGGCGCGTGGGTTTCCTCCAACCTCGTGGACTGGAAATACCAGGCGGTGGATGTTCGCGGAGCCCGTATCCCCGTGGCGCCGCACGTCGTCAAGTACCAAGGCGCTTTATATATGTCCGGCAACAGCGCGCCGCTGTACAAAGCCTCGAATATTCTCGGGCCTTACGAACTGGTGGGCCCCTGGAAGGGCGAGTAGGGCGAGCCATGGAAAGGCCTCTCGCGAGGACTTGTAGTGCATGAACTGGCCGGCGTTCGTCGTGGTGGTTGGGGGAGCCAGGGCAGTTCAATCGACGATCACATCGGCCTGGCGCCCAGGCGAAACCAAGCCATAGCGAACACAACGCAACGCGTCCACCGAGATTCTGAAAGTCCGGGTGCGTGGCGTACATTTTGGCGATCTGGTCGGCGTCCGCCCGGTGACCATCCCATGGTTTATCCCGCGGGCTGCAATCTGACAGGTACTCGGGCTCCGCTGCCTCACCGTCGCCGGATTCTTCTACCCTGAGATTCTCTGTTTCCCCTTGGCCAGCAAGGGGGTTATGCCCGTTTCTCAGATCCGAGTTATCCCTTAAGTATGAACTGAAGGTGGCGACGGCGCCGACACTGGCCGGGAATTCCGGAATTGATACCTGATCGTCCATGCCTCACTACACCTCGACCATTCCGGGGGCCAGCCCCCGGACCCCCGGAGTTTTTAAGGCATTGGGAGGAGACCCAAAAATAGGCAAACTTCAAGCAAGATGGAATGGGCCGGCTCACCGAGAATGATTGTGTTCACTTTTCAGGCACTACGAGCCTGCCAGACCTGCATTCTCGCCCCCGCTATAAATGAAATCCGGGCCGCCCTAGCCTCTGCAGGGCGACACGGCAGAGACCCTGTCTGCCTGGGCGGCTACTCGTTGAAACAGGGAATCGCTGAGGGAGCGATGAATACTCCAATTCGCCGAGGCATGTCGCTTTTGGACATGACCCTGCGCTCCACGTTTTTGTACGCGGTGGAACGATTTGTGCCTGATGTTCTCGCGGACCTTCACAGAGATGTGTTTCCGACGTTCGAGGCCCTTTTTGCGCGGCGACGCTTGCCTCCGCTAAGATTTCCGTGGCGGTCGTACTGGAGCCCAGGTATGGACAAGAATGCGGAGTGTCATGTTTCAGCCGCCACTGGCAAATGGTTCTATTCCCTTCCGAGCGAGTCCGGCGCCGGGGAACTTTGGGCCTGTATACAGTGGCGTTCTGGCCAAGACATGTTCGACGCCAGGGCAAAGGGTATTGAACAGGCAGCGGAGTTGTCTTGGGCCTTGGAATTCGGATCAGAGCAGCTGAACACCGATAGGCTCACGTTTCGAGCCGCGGTTTTAGATTGGGCAAGGACTCACCACCTTCGAGACAGCGTTGATGATTGGGTTCTCGATTCAGTTCTTGCCACACTACTTTCATGGTTGCAATGCGGCAGGAACCGCACCACTCGGTGGAATATGATGGCTCTTTTACCGGTCGAGACTCCCCCGGTTGAAGCCCCGAAATTACTCATAGAGGAAATCGCCCAACCTTGGGAAACCTGGGCCGAGACCAAACAACGGATCAACTCCAAGGTGGAGCACTTTCGGCTGGCCTGCCAGGGATACTCGCGGTCGATGAACCCTCCACGCAGCTTTCGCCAGCACTGCGCATGGCTGGCCCTGTTTCAGTGCAAGGAGCTCTGGCCCTACGAGATCGTAGACTGCCACGGCAAGGAAAGAATTGTTGGCAATGCCCCAGGCGATCCAGGCACCGTACGGCATGCGATCGAGGAGATTGCAGAATCGATCGGAATCGAGCTGAGACCCGCTGACCGCGGACGGCCACCGAGGAAGCGTTCGTGTGATATTGCAGCGCCATCAAAGCCTCAAAAATAGGAATTTCGCAATGCTCGTAAGTCTCCGCTTTTTTTTCTAATACAGCTCGGTTATAAGTATTTTGAAGGAACAAGACGTGAGAAATACAGAGCGCAAGAAGGACAGCGAATTCCTCAGTGAGGTAGACCTGGAGCAAATGGGGATCGCCTCCAGGCGTACGCTCCAGGGGTGGCGCCTTTTAGGCCGTGGCCCTAAATACTACAAACCCAGCATGGGCATGGTGCGCTATCGCAGGAGCGATGTCGAGGCCTGGTTAGCCACGCGAGCCGTACCGCCGAAGGAGGCCGCATAATGAGCGACCAACTGCCATGGAATGACCCTCTCAGGCCGCCCGACGTGAAGCCACTCAAGCCCCCAAAGGAGCTTTTCTCAGACGCGATTGCTGCGTACCGGGACTTGAAGCGCAAGCATCGAGATTTCTATAGCGCCGACGCCAAGGCTTATCGCGCAATGCTTCGAAAGGCAGAGCGGACGGTGAATCATCAGAAGCCCGGTCCAAAACCGAAAGATGATCCTCACATCCGACAAGCAGCGCACAAACGTAGTCGCGATATCACGTGGCGAGAGCTGTACCCACTTCACATCAACGGCTATGCCCAAATGAGTGAGTACACCCGCGCGTACGCCGAAGATGGTTTTCGACGAAAGGTGAATCAATATCTCCGCGAACATCCCATGCTGAAGTTGCGGAACACAACTCGCTCCAAAAATCCCGCGTGAATGTGGGTGGAGATCACCATTGCTTAACTAATCTTGGACGTGGCCCACTCGGACCGTCTACGCTCATGTTGAAGCGCTCCCATGAAGTACATGACCCAGACAGAAGCCGCCCGGAAGCAACATCAGGCTGCGGAATTAATGCGGCGCATTGGCAAGGATGATGAAGCCACCCGTTTCGACGAAATGAGCCTAGAAGAATATGCTGCCGGCAGGGGCGCGCAACTGACCGGGGGAGCGAATCCGAATAGAAGGAGAAGACCAGCAATGGCACGCAGGACAAACCAGGCCGTGAATGATGTGGACGATGCGAACGACGCGCTAGACCAGATTGCAGATCTGGCGGATGAAGGCCTCGATCCCGAACTGACGCGCGAAGAGGTTGTTGCGAAGCTCAAGGAAATAGCCGACGTTGCCTCCGGTGAAGACGAGGAAGACGAGGACGACGACGAAAACTGACCATGGCCCGGCGGTGCCGCCAGCGGCACCAGGCAGGTCCTATCACAGATCGGGCCTATCGGTACCGCACCGCATCCCGCCCACCACCGGGCAAGAGAATCTGTGCGTTCTGCGGAAACCGGATGCACGTTGAGATCGGCCACGTGGACGGCCATGAGGAAGATAATCGGCGCGCGAACCTGGTCTGGACCTGCCGGCGTTGCAACGTCCTTTGCGGCAACGCGCTGCGTCGCGCTGGATTGGGCCGGCGTACGCGACAGTTCAATCCGCGATCCGAGGGCGCGAAATCGCTGGGCCAATGGCTCACCGCGGTGTCGGCCATGAAAGGCGAGTCGGCCGCGATGGACGTTTCGGCTGCCGTTGACATGATCCGGATGACGCCACCGGAAAGGCGAAGCGAGTTTGCCGAGGAAATCTGGCGCAGACGCCGCGAACATTTTGGGCCGACCGGACGGAGTGACTCCGTTCCGTTTTAGGCGAGAGAGAAACAACATGACACTTACGTCACTTGGACACTACGCCCCGGCATACTATCCGGTTCCTCAAAACCCGCTCGTGGGTGGATTGGGTGGATTGGGAGCGACGGATTTTTCTTTGGGAGGATCCGCCATCGCCGGCGTGCCGAACTGGATTCTATACGGGGGCGCGGCGGTTGGTGTGTACCTGTGGCTATCGGGCGGACACAGACGCAGGTAAGCCGTCCGCATAACGAGGAGGAAAAAGCTCAGGGGAAAACGGAAAGGGCGCCTCGCCTCTTTGGCGTGCGCCCCACAAGAGTACACTCGGTTGGCAACCACGAGTCTACCTCCAGGCACTCCCTGAAAGCAAATCACGCATTCAAGATCTTGAAGAGATCCGGTGAAACGGAGGCGGGCAACGGGGGAGCCCGACCCGCTGAGGGATAGCCGGATGGAGAGCCACCCCAGAAATGGCACGGCTGAGGGCCGGTTCCTGGCGGTTGCCAGACTCCCACCCCAAACCCGCCACGTTATATACTTGGCAGCGATGAATGTCCGCCGAGTCATTGAGGAACTTTGCAAGGAACGTCGCGCGGTCGAAGAACCCGTTCGCCAACTCGCGGAGGCATACCTTTCCTTGCAGCTTCGAACGCACTACGCGGAATTGCTTAGGAAGTACAGCCCTGAAAGAGTATCCTCTTTTCTGAAGGAACTCGCGAAACTTGTCGCAGACATGCCGTTAGACTTTCGGGGCGACATGCTGCTTTGGTCCCGAGATGATCCACCGCGATTGCCGGACTGAGCACTAAAATAGGTGAAACTGGTTGAAAAGCCCTCAGGTTGAAATGGTGAACATGCTCATATCCCAAGAGCTTCCCTTACGAGCCGTCGTACGATCCGTGTGGCTTGGTCGGGCGATTCTCTACCGGTGAGTTCGCGTTGAAGTTCATCCCGAATGGAGCTCCGAATCTCCATTTCCAGGGTCCGGGCGGTTTTGCTGCCGAAATCGTACCGAGCTTCCAGCCTTCCGATGTACGGGTAGATCTCGCGAAGTGCTCCTTCAGTTCGCTCGAGTTTGCGCTCTTGCCAAGCGTGCGCATCCCGAAACACCTGTAGAGTGCGGTCGGAAACTTCTCTCAGCCGAGCCTGGGCGGTACCGGGCGGCAATTCCGCGAGGGCCTTAACCACGGCTGCGGTCGCGTTTTCTTTTTCCTTGGTCGGCCAGCCGATCATTTCGAAGGATGTCAGATACTCGACCCATGCCCTTGCGGTCCGGTCTCGCTCGGCCGTTTGGCGCTGCGCCACCGTTTGAAGGAACGGCAGGAGAGCTGCGTCACGGGTAGCCTTGATTTCCGACTCGTCTCTGCCTGACGGCAATTGGGCGATAGCCTCGGAAACGGCTGTCTTGGCCAGCTTTTCTTCTTCATGGGTAAGGCCGCGGAGTTGCCAGTCGCGGCTTACGCGATCGCGAATTTGCTGTTCGCGGAACTCTCGCCCAATGGCCTGCGCAGCTTGTGTAGCCACAGTCCGGATTTCCTCGAGCGGCACGTCTTCACCGCGCGCTTTGGTCAGCTCGATTATCAAGGCGCCCGCCGCACGCATTGCTCGAATCTGGTAATCTGTCAGGTTCTCCCAGGTGAAACGCCGGCGCGCTTCGTAAGGAAGCATCCTGTCTCGCACCTCGATGAGGATCTTTTCGATTTGGCAATCCCTCTGCCACCCAGCAGTGACCGTGTCCACGGCCGCTGTCACCAGTGCAAGCGTTACGTTGTCTGCCGGGATGCGGTCCTGACTTTGAAGAACTTTCCGGACGGCCTCATGGGCCTCAAGCTTGACCTCCGCTGGAGCATCGCTCGGAACCAAATCAAGACCGCGAGTCTCCCAGTTCGCAAACCAGGCCTCCCGCCGGCGCTCGGCCGCTTCCTCTGCCTCGCGTGCCTGTCTTTCGGCTTCCTCGGCCTCGCGCTCCAAGGCGTGTTTCCGCTCTCGATCCCGGAACCAGTCTTGCCCGGTTTCCTTCTGACGCCTGAGGTCAATCTCTTCAACCTCGTGTCGCAGAATTGCGACCTTCTCTGCGGCTTCTTTGACGGCTTCAGAATCGGTGTGTAGAAGGTGGCCAAGTTCTTCTGCCCGATTCTGCAAGGCTGCTCCTCTGTCGCCAGGAAGCGGCCGCCCAATCGGCGGCAGTCCCTCAATTCTGAGACGCTCCACCGTGGCGGTGGGCAAGCGTAGCTGGCCTCCTGGTGTCCGCTGTGCCTCAACAGCACCGCTGTCGCAGAGCCGCCGGATGGCGTCAGGCGTCACTCCTAGGGCCCGTGCGGCACCCCCCGTACTGAAAAACAAGTCGGCCATATTCAAAACAATACGAAATTTGCACGGTTTTTCCAACAGTTGAACAGTCTTCCGATTCGTTTTCAGCCTGTTTTCTGCGAATCGCCACACCCATGCAGGTTGTTCCTCGGTCCGCTCCAGACCGGAGGGGGACCGAGCAGCAACCCGCGTCGGCGCCCTCATCTGTCCGGGAGACAACGCCGAAGCGTTCACCAAGGAAAGGATTGCAGCCGCGGCGGAGCGTTTGTATTCTACAGGGTTGCATAAGGTTTTAGAGCGGCAGCCCTGGTGCTTTTTCTTAAGCCGACAGGGTTGGGAAAAGCACCAAAACCGAACCGCGTTCATGGTCTTCCGACTCAAACGAGGGAGCAACAAAAATGTCAATCAAGCTTTTCAGCATTGTGATGGCAGTTTCAGTGTTCCAAGTTTCGGCCCAAAGACCGCAGCCTGTCAACGCCGCGAACCTGACGTCGCCAAGCGCTGTAACGACAGAGCTGACAAACAAAGACGTGATCCAGATGCAGGATGCGGGTTTGGGTGCCGATATCATTGCGGAGAAAATCCTGTCATCGGCATGTGATTTTGACACATCACCAGCGGCCTTGGCACAGTTGAAGAAGACCGGTGTCCCTGATCCAGTCCTTTTGGCGATGCTCCGGTGCCGGCCGACACCGCCGGCATTGATCGCCACAACGCCCGGGGGTTCAACTCCGGAAGAAAAGGTGCTGTCCGTGGACCGCAGACCCGTGGCGAACGCTCTTCCCAATGGCTATATGCTGGTGTACGTCAAATCAGACCGAAAGTGGAAACTCGGATTGCGTAGCGAGCCGTACGATAAAGTCTCCGAGTATTTTCAGGACCAACTGGTAGCCTCGTTGGATCGCAGAGGACTTCATCGTGTGCCCGTTTCAGAGGGGGTCTGCTGCAAACTGACGATTGAATTGTTGGAGGTGACGAGTCATCCGGCAGCCATCAAAAAACCGGGTGTCGACGTGACCGCGAATGTGACACTTTTGGACGGCAGCGGCCATTTCATTTACGCGAAGGGCTACCGGGGCGAATCGCGGACCATGATGAACACGTGGGGGCACCTGATAAACCACGCTGTTGAGGATATGGTCAAGAACATTTCCGGTGACGAGCTCTTTATAAAGGCCCTTGGTGCCGGACGGCCATAATGGGATGGCCGCTTCGCGCGCAGGCTGGTGGCGACGACCCAAGGGAGCTTTGGTTCCCGCGCGGCACGGGCAAGCATCGAGTATACTTGTGAAAGCATGCGCGTGGCACACCTGCTAGAAGCGCTCCGCCTTGAGCGTTTAGCGCTGGAGCGTGGTAAAGCGTCGGGGCAAGTCCCTCCAGCCTGGATGAGCGAATTGAAACTTAGGGGACGGCGCCCAGATTCACCCTTTACGCCCCCGCCAGCCGCTTCCATGGCGTTGCCGCGCACGCGGTATCAGTGGGTGTGGGCCGTTGCGGGCAGGAAACCCAGGGCTTCATAAGCTGGGCCCCGCACATCGGCTCCGCAGGGCCCTCGCCTGGTCCCGGGGGAAATCGAAAAAACATCCGAGTATACTTGTGGAAGTATGGGCATCGCAAAGCTGCTGTCTGAACTAAGAACGGAGCGGCAACTGGTGAAAGAAGCGATTGTGAGCTTTGAACGCCTAGCGCGCGCGTGGTAGACGCCGGGGCCGTCCTCCAGCCTGGATGAGCGAATTGACGACGAAACGTAGGGGACGGCCCCCGGAACCGCCCCGAGATTCGCCAGCCGCTTACATGGCGTTGCCCAGCAGCCGGTATCAACGTGTGTTGGGCAGTTGCCGGCAGGAAACTCATGGTTTCATAAGGGCCCCCGCCCGCAGTACCCTTTGATCAGCAGCCAATGCGACTGAGTTCCAAGCGATAGGGCACGAAAAGCGCGTTTGGTGCATTGCAGTCCCCCGCAACCAAAACTCCTCGTATTTCTCCCATGTCAATTCAATAGTTCAGCGTCGTTCTGCGAGCAGTTCGTGTCCGGCATGTCGGGTGCCTCGGCGGGCACTGTTCCCAGGACTGTGCCCGAACCGGCATTCAGACGCCTTTCCATCTTCTCCGCGGCGTCCTTCAAGTCGCGCGGGCTGACGATATTATAGTGGTCGAAGACTGACCGTGTCCGATGTCCCGAGATCTCCATCGCCACGTTCTCGGGGATGATCCCTGCAAGACGCATGTTGCGGATAGCTGAGCGGCGCAGATCATGGAATAACGCCCCGGCAACCTCGCGGTGGCACGTGCGGATTCCCAAGCCGCCCAAGAAGCGAGACTTCAGCCAGCTCGAGGCGCGCGTCGCGCGGCGTCGCGCTCGACGAGCCCATCGCGGGCCCGCGGGCCGATCGCGCCGCGGAAGGCGACGGAATCGACTGCCTCGCGCTCGCGTGCGGCTGCGGGCCAGTCGCGCGATCGTCCGGCGGAAGGCGAAGGAAGCGACCGCGCGCCGGGGCGGAGTCGAGAGGCCACGCGCCGCCGGGCGCGGTTTCGGTTCGGCGCGCTCCCGACCGCCCCAGAAGTGGTCTGGCTCGCACGTTGCCACTTTCCTAATAAGCCCGTCTATCGTCCACTCTCCCCGTTCTGTGGCGGAAATGCGGGCCGCCGCCGGCCTTACGGCACGATGGCCATTCCCACCGGCTGCCAGTTGGAGTTCAGCGTGTTGTTCCGCGCGGCCAGATAGAACAGCCGATTGCCCGCGAAGCCCGGCGCGAACGCGATGGCCAGCGTTAGGGTCAACGTATTGCCGCTGGCGCTCACCGAGCTTCCCGCGCCGCTGATCGTACACTGACTGTTGCTCACGCTTCCCGAACCGGGCAGCACCATCCCCTGGAACGGACCTCCGGCATCGCCCGCATCGTCCACCAGCAGCGAACAGACTGGTAGTCAGGGGTGGAATCAACAAACGAGTAGGGCGCGTTGCCGAGATAGCGCCACAGCGTGAACGATCCATCCGGCTGCCGCTGAAGGGCGGCAGCAGCCGAACTCGCAGCCGCCCTGGCAATCAAAGCTCCCGAAGCGGCCTTCTTCTCAACATGGGAAGTATCCATCGGCGTCCTGAACATAAGTGGTCACGTTCAGCCTCTTCGCCGTAAATCGCATATAGGAGTTTCGGGTATTTATAACCCGATTGAGGGTACCACTACGCCGTGGGCTATGCGCGCCCTGTTCACCTGTGGGGCTGCGGAGCGCATGCCTGCAAGATCGGGGCCGTGAAACCGGCTTATCGGAAAATGGACCCGGACCGGTGTGACCTTCTGGGAATTGACGACGAGCGAGAAGCTCCGGGCGTATCACGCGCCACTCGGAAAGAGCCACCGCGCCGGAGCGATTTCGGTCGTGAAAATGGTGCCGCGGTCAGCCAGTTCCGAATACAGCCAAAATTGCGCTGCGCGTCCAAGCGTCTTACACTGCGCTTTGTGAAGACTCGGTTTACATGGCAGTTCCTTCTTCTTACGGGGCTTTCCCTTTCCATCGGTTGGGGCATTCGGGGCCAGTTCGGGCATGAATATGGAGCGGCGATGGCTGGTTCACTGGGGTGTCTGGCCATCGCGGTCCTTTCCGGGCGGGAAGATTGGCGCCGGCGTGCGGCATATTTCGCTATGTTCGGTGGCCTCGGCTGGGCGCTCGGCGGCAGCATGTCGTACATGAAGGTCGTGGCGTACACACACTCGCCCGGTGCCGCTACAGTTCTGTATGGTTTCATCAACATGTTCGTGCTCGGTTTCTTGTGGGCGGCGCCGGGAGGCACCGGCTGCGCTCTTCCTGCCTACTTGAGCCGCGAGAAGTTGACGGAGTTCTTCCACCCCGTATCGGCCGTGGTGGTGGGTTGGCTGGCACAAGACGTTCTCACCGACATCTTTGGTTTTCTGAGGTTTCCGGGAATCGGCGTCGTGGTACCCGTCATTGCGGTGCTGGTGCTCGCGGCATTCCGCCGCAAGTTCGACCTGGGATCCCGCCTGGTGCTGTACCTTGGCGGGGGCTGGTGGGCGGGCATGCTGCTGCTGGTAAACGTGTGCGGCTTGCACATGAGCCCGCCGCGTGAGGATGGGTGGGCCGGCTGCCTCGGGCTGGTGGTGGCGATCCTCGTTTTTTGCGCCAGAAACGGGCTGGGCGGAGTGGCGTTCGTGACCGTGTGCACAGGGCTGCTCGGCGGCTGCGGCTTCGCGCTGGCGGCGGCCATCAAGCTCGCTGGCATTCGCACAGGCCTGGCGACGAACTGGCACAGCGTGATGGAGCAAACTGACGGTCTGTTCCATGGCCTCGCGCTCGCCGTCGCGATGGGATTGATCGTCCGCCGCGCGCCGCGGGTGAGCGACGAGCCACCCGTCCGGCGCTGGACTGATGCCTACGCCGTAATGTTCGTGCTGTGGCTTCTGACGTATCTCAATTTCCGGCAGAGCCCGCTGGAATGGCTGCATGAGATCGGCACTCTGCGTCCGCGGTTTTACGGGATCGCGGTGGTGGGTGGTTTCATCCCCTCACAGGGGTTCCTGGGCTGGTTCGATATGGCCTATCTTGCGTTGGGCGTCGCGATGGTGTGGCTGCTGTATCTGCATTTGCTGCGTGGAATGCCACTGGTGCCGTCCACCTGGCTGGGCAAGACACAGCTTCTTTTTCTCGTCTACTTGTGGGCGCAGGTGATGATCAATTTCACGCACACTCTGCCGCGGTTCAGCGAGACTCGCCTGGTGACAGAGTGGGTCATCGCTATCAACGCGGCCTGCTGTACCATTCTGATGGCCGTGGGAACATTTGCCCAACCTGACTCCACCCCGGAAAACGAGGTGGCCGACAGTTCGTATCTGCCGTGGATCCGGAAGACCATTGCCTTCGGCTTGGCCGGTGCACTTGTCATCGTGTGCGCGTCCTGGGGTGCAAAGCTCGCGCTGTATGGGAATTCGCCCGTGCCAAATAGCGCTGTGCACGTTCGTTTCGGTCCGGACAACACGAATGCCAAGAGATAGGCCTCCCCACCACCGTCCGGCCGGCGCCGTCCCCCTCACAACCCAAAGCACCTTCCCATTCCTCTCATCCACCGCCTCGAATCCTCCGTTGGGCTTCCCGAAGAACACCACGCCGCCCGCCGTCGCCAGCACACCCGCCCACGTCTTGGCTTTCGCCGCCTCCGGTTGTGGCACCTCCCCAACGATCTTCCCGGTCTCGATATTGAGCGCCCGCAGAAACCGCTGTCCCGTCTGGTCGGGATAACCCAGCGGGCTCCCGGTACACTCCTCCAGAGCCAGGAAGTAGAACACCAGGGTCACTGGGCTGAATGCCGCTGAGCTCCAGTTCGCGGCGTCATTTGGGCATCCCTTCAGGGCTGTTAACGAGTCCCCACAGTCTCAGAGTGGACGGTGACTTCTGGGCGATGTCCGGCAGCAGCAGTTGGAAATTGAATCGAGCCATCGACTCTCCAGAAACGCTCGGAGTGATCAACCCCAGATCGATTGCCTGTTGCTCCTCCAGCAACCCAGAGTCCGAAGAAGATCTTTAAGCGAGATGGGATTCACGAATCATCAAGTAGCCGACTCGCTGAACGGCTGGAAAGGTATGCCGGCCGGCGCTCACGGATCATTCCGCCTTCCAGACGAGCCTTGGACCACTACACCGACTAATATATTGATGGCACCCGTGGAAGGCTATTGCCCTCCCAAGTCACTTTCCACGTATTCAAAAATCAGTTGATGGTGTTGATGAGCGCCGATCGCCGGCTAATAATAGTCTTGAGAGGTATTGGTTTAGGGCCAATGAAGATTCTGTATTGGGGCCGCGACGGATTCGCGGCGTGGAGCAACGGTCGCGCAGCCCCCAATGCAGGCGGAGCAGGTCGAGGTCGATGAGGCGGTCGGAATCGAACTCGAAGGTGAATCGGCGCGCATGGCCGCGCTGGCTGATGTGGTTCGGGTGTCGGTAAACGTGGCTTCCTTCCGGGGGCGGCCCTGGCAGTTGTTGTGAAAAGGAGTGGAACAATGTTTAAACGTATTTATTTGGCAATTGTGATCCTCGGTTTGGCTGGGCTTGCAGCGGCGGCCCAGGCACAACCTGCGACAGCAGCTCCAGCCCCTCAGGGTCGAGGCGGTTTCGGTGGAATCCCGAACGTCACCCCGGAACAGACCGCCGCCATCACCCAGATGAATACGGACCTGGCCCCGCTGACGCAGGCCCTCGCGGCCGCTCGCTCGGCAGTTGCTGCGGAATCCGTTGTCCAACCGCGCAACGATGCGGCGATCCGGACGAAAGTCGCAGCGGTCAAGACTGCCGAACTGGCCTTGGCCAACGCCCGCGCCGATGCTTTTGCCAAAATTCAGGCCTCGCCCAATAAGTTTGCCCAAGCTCAGGTCGCCGCATTGGCCGCGGGCGGTGGCGGACGGGGTGGCCGTGGTGGTGGTGGCGGCAGCATTCCAGACCTTAGCCCGGACCAAGGCCGGATGCTCTACCAGATGGATACAGACCTTACGCTGCTCATGCAGGCGTTGGCAACCGCCCGCACGGCGGTGACCACGGCAGCTTATGCCGAACCTCGCAACAACGCGGCGATCGAATCGAAAGCGGACGCCGTCAGCGCCGCCGAGTTGGCTCTGGCCAACGCCCGGGTCACTGTCTTTGCGCGGCTTCAGGCTTCCTCGAACAAATTGGCGCCGGAACAGGTAACGGCATTTATCGCTGCGGGCGGCTCTCTGGGCGGCGCCGTGCGCCCCTTCACCCAGCCCGAACCCATCGATTTCAACTACCACAAAGGCTATGTTTCGCTGTTCGACGGAGTCAGCCTGAAAGGCTGGGACGGCAACCCGAAATTCTGGCGCGTGGAAAACGGTGCGATCGTCGGGGAATCCACCGCGACGAATCCAAGCGGCAACAGCTATCTGGTCTATCGCGACGTCGAGGCCCACGATTTCACCTTGAAATTTGAAATCAAGATCGAGGGCGCCGGCGGAAGCGGCCTGCAGTACCGCAGCAAGACCGGTATTCCCTGGCTTTCCCCCATCCCGCCCGCGGTCACGGCCAACGTCGGCCCCGTCAATCTGAATTGGATGATGACAGGTCCGCAGGCCGACTTCTGGCCCACCAACGGGGCCGACACTTATAGCGGCCAGTTCTATTCCGAAAACGACCCCATGCGCATTATGGCCTGGCGCGGCCAGGTGGTCGAGGGCGCCGGCCTCGGGACCCGTCACCTGATGGGCAATATCGGGGATCGGAAGGTGTTGGGCGACCTTGTCAAAAAGAACGACTGGAACGAATATACGATCATCGCGCGCGGCGGCACATTCATCCACATCATCAACGGCCAGTTGATGTCGGTGATGGTCGACGACGATCCCAAGTCGACCAATAACCAGTCCGGCCTGTTTGGCATCGAGATCGAACAGATCACCAAGATTTCGGTGCGCAACATCTGGCTGAAGAAGCTGAATTGAGTGCAGGGGTTCGATGACGCTCAGGCGATTTACGCGCTCAGCGTCACGAGAGTCTTGATCCCAAATCGCATCCAGAATTTCCTGGAGCCGGGCGATCGCCACGGTCTGGTAAGCGCTCTCCTCATAGCGACTGATCACCTGTTTGCTCACGCCTAGTCGCCGCGCCAATTCGCTTTGGGAAACGCCTTTGGCGATGCGCAATTCGTCTTCAAGTTGCCGGATCATACTCCCGTAGCTGGCCCGGATGGCGGCGGAGCGCTTGCCCGGCTTCTCCTCGGCCACCTTCGCCAGTGCCCGCCGAAAGCCTTCTATCTGAACCATCGTCCTTTTTCTTTGCGCGCACGCCTCGCGGCTGACCGTCCCTATCCTGTCGGAAGAACTGCGGAAAGGCCAGATTCCCTTTCGCCAGCATGGCGGGATGGATTGTCGCACAGAACGGCCCAGCCGCGCCAGACGAGCAAGAACGAACGCCACGGCAGATGTAACGGCCAGACCAACCACCCATCCCCGGATGCCCCCCTCCCACCCGGCAAAAGCTATAATTGACGCATGTTGAAGCCCACCGAAAAGATCTGGCACAACGGCCGCTTCGTCCGATGGGAAGAGGCGACCATCCACGTCCTCTCGCACGTCGTCAGCTATGGAAGCTCCGTGTTTGAAGGCATCCGGTGCTACTCCACACCGTCCGGTCCGGCGATTTTCCGCCTGCGCGAGCACGTCCGGCGCATGGTGGATTCGGCCAAGATCTACCGCATGGAGAACCTCGGCTTCTCCGCCGCCGAACTCGCCGAAGCGATGCTCGAAACGGTTCGTGTAAACCAAATGGATGCCTGCTACCTCCGACCCATCGCGCTTCGCGGCTACGGAGAGATCGGCGTCAACGGGCTCAAGAATCCCATCGAAATCTATATCGCCTGTTGGGAGTGGGGCAAGTACCTCGGCGAGGAAGCCCTGGCCGAAGGCGTGGACGTCTGCGTTTCGAGCTGGAACCGCATGGCGCCCAACACGCTGCCGGCGCTCGCCAAGGCTGGCGCCAACTACATGAACTCGCAGCTCATCAAGATGGAAGCCCTGGCCAACGGCTACAGCGAGGGCATCGCGCTCGATGAGGCCGGCTACGTGAGCGAGGGCTCGGGCGAAAATATCTTCGTGGTGCGCGACGGCAAGATCCTCACTCCGCCGCTGGGCGCCTCGGTGCTGCCCGGCATCACCCGCGACAGCATACTGACCCTGGCGCGCGAGCTGGAAATCCCCGTGGTGGAGACCCTCGTTCCGCGGGAGCTGCTGTACATCGCCGACGAGGTGTTCTTCTCGGGGACCGCCGCCGAGATCACGCCGATCCGCTCGGTCGACAAGATCACCATCGGCAAGGGCCGCCGCGGACCCATCGCCGAACGGCTGCAGACCGAATTCTTCGGGGTGATCAACGGGAAGCGGCCCGACGTTTACGGATGGCTTTCGCCCGTGCATGCCGGGCAGCCGGCGGGCGTTCCGTAACGTGGCGCGGCCCCCGGGATGGGGGCCGCCCGGTTTGACACGAGAGGCTGCAGGGTTGAAGTCAGTTTTCGCCAGGAGGGCTGCGCAACCAGATGACCACCTCCCCCGAGATTTGCCATCCCGGCTGCGCAGGCCGCCCAAAGGACTCTCCTTTTGTAACGCGAGTGCGGCCCGAATGCCAGCGGGAATTGCGGCGCGCCGCGCCCTTTTCAACAAGTTCTTTTTCGAGAAGATCCATGCACTTACCCCGTGCCGGTTGTGGCAAACTTGTGAATAAAACAACGCCATGACGAACTGTTGCGGCATCGACGCGGCCTCGGGCTCCAGTGTGGAAATCGTATTCGCGGATGCGATTATCTCGGTCGAGCCCCAGAGCGCGCCCCCAGGGCGCTCCGCAGGTATTTACATCGCTCCCGGCTGGATCGATCTCCAGGTGAACGGCTTCGCGGGCGTGGACTACAACCGTCCCGACACACCGCACGACGAGATCGCGCGCTCCATCCGCGTGCTTTTCTCCACCGGAGTGACGCGCTTCTACCCGACCGTGATTACGGGTCCGCCGCGCTCCATGGAAGCGGCTCTGCACAACCTTGCGCGCGCCAAGGATTCGATCGAGGAGGGCGAGGCCATCGATGGATTTCACGTCGAGGGACCGCACATCAGCCCGGAGGATGGGCCGCGCGGCGCGCATCCGCGGGAATGGGTGCGCCGGCCGGACCTCGACGAATTCCGGCGCTGGCAGGACGCCACCGGGAACCGCGTGCGCATCGTGACCCTGGCTCCCGAGTGGGCGGAAGCTCCGCGCTACATCGAGCAGATCACCGCCGAGGGCGTGGTGGCTTCCATCGGCCACACCCAGGCCAGCGCGGCGCAGATTGCCGAAGCGGTAGCGGCGGGCGCCACGCTCTCGACCCATCTCGGCAACGGCGCGCACGCGATGCTCCGCCGCCATCCGAACTACATTTGGGACCAGCTTGCGGAAGATCGGCTGATGGCCGATTTCATCGTGGACGGCATCCACCTCGACGCCGCTTTTCTGAAAGTCGCGTTGCGCGCCAAGGAGATCGGGCGTTCGGTGCTGGTGACCGACGCCGTAGCGCCGGCGGCCGCCGCGCCGGGGCGCTACCGTATCGGCGAAATCGAAGTGGAGATGACGGCCGGCGGCCGCGTCGTGCTGGTGGGCCAGGATCGCCTGGCGGGAAGCGCCCTGCGCATGGACCGCGGCGTGGAGAATCTGATGAAGCTGGCGGGCCTGTCCCTGCCCGACGCCGTGCGCATGGCCACCACCAACGCCGCCCGCGCGGGAAAGGTGCCGGGCCGCGCGAACGGGCTCGCCGCCGGAGACCGTGCCGACCTGATCGAGTTTCGCTTCGACTCCGCTCGCGCCCGCATCGACGTCCTGGCGACGTGGCTCTCCGGGCGCCGCGTCTTCCAATCGTCTTGACGTTACCGGAACAGCGCTTCGGCCCCGCGCTGGAGGGCCGCCGCGCCGGCCATGCCGGTCAGCGCCGATACGCACGCCGGGGCCGCCCCACGCCGCTTCCATTCTTCGTGGACGGCATGATAGCCGAGGAAGAACAGCCACCCCGCCGCGATGCCCAGCGGATAGGTGATCCACTGGCTGCCGAGAGCGGGCGCCATGCGAAGTCCCAGCGCGCCGCCCGCCAGCGTCGCGCCTTCGGCCACCACGCACCACACCAGCGCCTGGCCGCGCGACCGCAGCGAGGCGCGCAGAATTCCTCCCAGCGCGATTCCTTCCGGAGCCTTGTGCAGCGCCACCGCCAGCGGCACGGCAACCCGCAGCCCCAGCGGAACCGCCAACTGGCTCGTGGCAACGCTCCAGCCATCCAGAAGACTGTGCACCGCCGCGGCGCAGATCAACGGAACCGCGAAGCCGTGCAGCTCCGTGGAGCAGGCATTGTGGTCGTGGTTGTGGGCGCAAGTCGGGCACACCGGATAGGCGAAGCGGTTGAGCAGAAGCAGCGCGCCGTAGCCGGCAGCGAACAGCAGGAGGCTCACGCTCCAGCCCAGCTCTATCGAGAGTTCCGGCAGCAGGCCGAACAGCGCCACGCCCAGCAGCACGCCGGCGCTGAAGGGGACGAACATCCGCGCCCAGCGGCCCATTCCCGTGAGCCACAGCCCCACGCCCGCGCCGGCCAGCCCTACCGCCGTCGCCAGCGCCGGTGCGGCGATCCCCGGAGTTACCAGATGGAGCTGCACGATCCACTGTACCAAGCGGGGCCGCTTTCGCACTCCGCCGGCCTCGCCGGGCCGGACGCAAGGTAGTACGATACGCTTTCACGCCATGCCCGCCGCCCCAAACCAAGCCGCCCCCACGGCAGTTCCCGAGAATGCCTACACGCCGCTTCCGCCCGGAGAGGTGTACAGCCCGCTGGTGAGTGCGTCCACCGTTCTGCCGGAGCTGACTTCGCGCTCGATCGGATGGGGACTGTTCCTCTGCGTCATCTTCACCGTTGCGTCCGCGTACTCGGGGTTGAAAGTGGGGCAGGTGATGGAGGCCGCGATTCCCATCTCCATCCTGGCGATCGGCCTGGCGCGCCTTTACCGGCGGCGCTCCAGCCTGCTCGAGAACGTCATCATCACCGGGATCGGCGGGCTGGCGGGCTCGGTAGCCGCGGGAGCCATCTTCACGCTGCCGGCGCTGTACATCCTCAAGCTGGATCCGCATCCGGTTCAAACCATCTTCATCTGCCTGTCGGGCGGCTGCCTGGGCGTGTTGTTCCTGATTCCGCTGCGCCGCTATTTCGTCCGCGACATGCACGGGCGCTTTTCGTATCCCGAGGCCACGGCCATCACCGAGGTGTTGGTGACCGGCGAAAAGGGCGGCTCGCAAGCCCGGCTGCTGTTGCAGGCCACCGCCATTGCCGGCGTCTACGACTTCCTGGTCATCACGTTTCACGTGTGGAAGGAATACCTCGATTTCCAGTTCCTGGGCGGGATGCGCATGCTTGCCGACCGCGCCAGGGTGGTGTTCAGCTTCGACGCCATCGGCTTCATCCTGGGGCTGGGCTACGTGATGGGGCTGCGCAGCTCGCTGATTCTGTGCGCCGGCGGCGTGCTGTCCAACCTCGTGCTGGTTCCGCTCATCTGGATGATCGGCGGCCACATCACCGGCAGCGCGGTTTATCCCGGCACAATCCCCATCGCCCAGATGACCGCGGTGCAGATATTCCGCGGCTACGTGCGGTTCGTGGGAGTGGGCGCCATCGCGACGGCGGGGATCTTCGGCATTCTGAAATCCATGCCGATCGTGGCCGGGTCGTTCGGCGTGGCGCTGCGGGCCTTCCGCCGCGGCGAAAGCGCGGGCGAGCGGACGGATCGCGACATCCCGGTGTTGAGCATCCTGGTGGGAATAGCGATCAGCTCCGTGGCGGTCGGCATCTTCCTGGGCAACCTCTCGGCATCGCCCGCGGTGATCCTGGCAGGGCTGGGGCTGACGCTGGTCTTCTCTTTCTTCTTCGCATCGGTGGCCGCGAACGCCATCGCCACCACCGCGCGAAACCCGGTCTCGGGGATGACCATGCTGACCATCATCATCTCCGCGGTGGTGCTGTTGCGGTTCGGCATTTCGGGCACTACCGGGATGTTCTTCGTGATGGCCATGGCGGGCATGGTGTGCACCGCGCTCTCGGTTTCCGGGCAGGCGATCACCGATTTCAAAACGGGCTACTGGCTGGGCTCCACTCCCGCCGCTCAGGAGAAGGTGAAATTCCTGGGCGTGATTGCGGCGTCGGTGGCGGTGGGGCTCACCATCGTGATTCTGGCGCGGGCATTCCAGTTTGGCGAGGCTGCGCCCGGCGATCTGCGGGTGGTGCTGCCCTCGCCGCAGGCATCCATCATGAAGGCCCTGGTGCAGGGCTTCATGAGCCGCCAGCCGGTCGCCTATCTTCTGTTCGGCGTGGGATCGGCCATCGCGGTGATCATGGAAATGCTGGAGGTGCCGGCGCTCACTTTCGCGCTGGGCATGTACCTGCCGCTGGAGCTGAACACGCCGGCGCTGGTCGGCGGTTTCCTGGCGCACTTCCTCGGCAAGCGCGGCGCCACGGTGCGAGAACGCGGAGTCATCATCGCCTCGGGGCTGATGGCCGGCGGCGCCCTGGGCGGCGTGTTCGGAGCGGCGTGCCGCCTGATTCCGAGCTACAGCGAAGATTGGATCCGCCTTCCGTTCTACGCCAACGAGCCGGTGTCGCAATCGGTCTCGGCCGCCTTGTTTATAGGCCTCTGCGCGTATGTGTGGTGGGGATCTCAAGCTAAATCCAAGGAGGAGCAATGACCTTCGAGCAGTTGGCCGGAAACGCGATTTTGGGCATCGACACGCTTTGGGGCGGCGATGTAATGTGCGCTTCCGGCACGGGACGCTTCATCGCCGATTCGTGGTTCTCCGATGAGCCGCTGCCCGCGGCGTACACCGACCCGAGCGCGGCCCGCGTCCGCGAATCGGGCGGCGTTTCGGCGAAAACGCCCGACCGCCCGGCGATCGAGCGGTATCTCGGGGCGGTCGATATTCCCGGCGCGATCCGCGGCCTCCGGCGGGAAGCGGCCGATTTCGGCGGATTGCGCGGCGAATACATCGCCGGCCTCGCCCGTTGCTTCGAAACCATGTGGGACCTCGCCATGGAGATCCTCGGGAAAGGCGAGCCGGTTCCCTACGCGCGGTGCGTCGAGGCCTCGACGGGCCGGCCGCCCGAGCCCTCCGATCCATCGGCCAAACGGCGGCAAGTGGACGAACTGTTGCGCGAGACCGGCTACCAATCGGTGGATGCCTGGCGGCACGCCCACACGGTGCCGATGGCTTCCATCCGCACACTCGGCGCGGCGGTCATCGCCCTGTACGACCGGTTGACCGCCGACAATGTCCTGCCCCATCTCCCCGAAGCCCTCCACTCCGTGCCTCGCGCGAACATCGCGTTCCTGCCGATTCGCGACGCGTGGTTTTCGGGATCGATGAACTACCTGGGCCGCGCGCGCCGGCCTGATGGCGCGCCGGAATACGAGGCCACTTATGAAATCAACGCCTCGCTCCAGATCTCGGTCCCCGAGTTTCTGCAACTGGTGAGCCACGAAGTGGTGCCCGGGCACGTCACCACGTTCGCCTACCTGCAAAACCTGTACGTGCGGAACGTGGTGGGCTTCGAAGCTTCGGTCCTCACCATGAACACGCGCGCCGCAACCTTATTTGAAGGGATCGCCAACAACGCGATCCTGATAGCCCACGGCGTGACCGAAATCGATCAGTTGCCCGACCCGGACGTGCGCATCGGCGTGCTGCTGGCCTTGCTGCAGGACGATGCCAAGAACCAGGCATCGTTTCTCACCTGGGGCGAGGGGCTGCCGCAAGCGGAAGTGGCTGCCGTTCTGCGACGCGACTTCCTGGTCTCCGAGGAGCGGGCCAACAAACTGTCCGGCGCCTGGGGGCGCCACCCGCTGCTCGGCCGCATGTACCTGCCGGCCTACCGCGCGGGCACCGAGCGCGTGGCCGACCTGCGCCGCCGCTATCCGGCCGGCCGGCTGCTCCCGGTGCTGTTCGGCTGCTCCGGCCTCGTGGACGCCATCACTATCGAGCGCGCCGTGGCGGGTTGACAACCCGCCGCAGATTTACAATCTGCCCCACATCAGTAGTTATTGTTGCTGCCGGCGGGCGCTCCGGCGTTTTTCACGTACTTGTCGAACCACGCGAACTTCTCCCAGAGCACGTGCTCGACGGTCTCCTTGGCGCGATAGCCGTGCGCTTCGAACGGAAGGAAGACCAGCCGCACAATGCCGCCATTGCCCCGGACCGCCTGGTACATGCGGTCGGACTGGATAGGGAACGTGCCGGCGTTGTCGTCGGCTTCACCGTGAATGAGCAGGAGCGGCGTCTTGATCTTGTCGGCGTACATGAACGGCGACATCTTCAGATACACGTCCGGCGCCTGCCACAGCGTGCGGGTCTCGCTCTGGAAGCCGAACGGCGTGAGCGTGCGGTTGTGGGCCGCGCTTTCGGCAATCCCGGCTTTGAACAGGTCGCAGTGCGCCAGCAGGTTGGCCGTCATGAAGGCGCCGTAGCTGTGGCCGCCGACGCCGACGCGCGCCGGATCGGTGACCCCCATCGATGCCGCCTTGTCGATAGCCGCCTTGGCGTTGGCCACGATCTGCTCGACGTAGGTGTTGTTGACAGTGTCGGGATCGCCCACCACCGGCATCGCGGTACTGGCCAGCACGGCATAGCCCTGAAGGGCGAAGAACAGTTCGGAATAGCCGGTCATTTCCGTGAAGCGCTTGTCCGACCCGCTGACCTGCCCCGCGGTGTCCGCATCGTTGTACTCATAGGGGTATGCCCAGATCACGGTCGGCAGGCGCGTGCCCTGCTTGTAGCCTGCCGGCAAGTAGAGCGTGAACGAGAGGTCCACGCCGTCGTTGCGCTTATATTTGACCAGCTCCTTGTGGATGCCGCGGATGGAAGGCTGCGGATCGGGGAATTTCGTGACCGCGGTCATGCCGCCCGAGGACGTTCGTGCGTAGTAGTTGGGCGGCTCGGTGGGGCCTTCGCGGCGCGTCAGGAACTTGTCGCCCTTGGTATCGAGAATCGCTTCGACCACTTCGTAGTGATCGTCATCGCAGCGGAACAGGTGCTCGGCTTTCTGTGTGGCCAGGTTGAACCGGTCGAGGAAGGGATGGTCGCCGGTGGGCGAAGATCCAACGCCGGTCAGGAAAATGTTGTCGCCATCCTGCAGGATTACTCGGCTCCCATTGGCCAGCGGCTTCTCCATCGGGCGTCCGGGATCTTTGTAACGATCCTGGTTGTTGCGCGCCCAGATCAGGCGCGGCTGGCCGCCCTTATCGAGGTCTACCAGGAAAGTGCGCTGCCACCGCTTCTGCCGCTCGTAATCCTCCACCAGCGCGAGCCCGCCCTTTTCGGCCATCTGGACTCCCTGGAAGCGCTGCTCGGTCTTGAGCAGCTCCACCGCCTGTCCGGTGAACGGCGCGGAGAGGGCCAGGATGTGATCGCGGAACGGAACCTGGTTTTTCAGGTCGCCGCCATCCAGCGCCTCCGCCCACATTAACGTGGCCGGCTGATCGGGGCGCCATTGAATGTTGCGCGGCCCGGTGGCGACCCCGGTGAGGGACACGCGCTGTTCCATGGGCTGGCTGGCGACCTTGTGAATCATCTTCCCGGCGCGGTCCCAGATTTCGATTTCCTTGGGGAAGGACCGCACGCTCAGCAGGTATGAGAAAGGCCTGTGGACCGTGGTGACCAGCAGGTTTTTGCCATCGGGCGAGATGCGCACCGCTTCGATAATGCCGGCTTTGCCGATGGGCGTCATCTTGCCGGTGGCGGCGTCCACGATGGCAAGCTGCGAGGTGGCGTAGTATTCGAACAGGTCTTCGTCGTGCGGATTCTGGAGCATGTCTTCGAGCGTGGCCGAACCTTTGGCGCCGCCGAGGCTCTCCTGCACGTGCGGGCCCGAGGGCACCAGCGGCTCGGGGGGAGGCGCGCCGCGATCAGGCTTCACCACTTCCACCAGCAAGGACTTGCCGTCGGGCATCCATTGAACGTCGGACGGACCGGCTACCGCGCCGCCGCGGCCACCGCCGCCGAACCCGCCTCCCATCACCGCGTTGATCCGCACGCCTTCCACTTTGTGGGCCTTGCCGGTGGTGTCGCCGAGCCACAACTCGATGGTGTTGGCGGCCGTGTTGGTGAACGCGAAGCGCGACCCCTCGGCGCTCCAGTGGGTTCCGGCCAGCTTGGGATTCGCCGGCAGTTCCACCTTTATTTCGGCGCCTTCGGGGATCTTGCGCAGGGTCAGCGACGAGTCGAATATGGTGTTGTGCAACCCGTTGGTCTTGGGGTTGATGCGCAGCCCGGCGAGCCGCAGCATGGGCTGGGCCAGCTCGGCGATCGGCGGATTCCGCACCGGCTGTCCCTGGACCGCGTAAGTCCGCGCCGGGTTGAGCGACAGGGTTGGAGTTGGCCGCGAGTTCAGAACATCCAGAACCGCTTTGGGCGGCTTCTGGTATTGCTCGGCGCCGAAAAAGGCGAGAGCCGGGACAATCAGCAGAAGGAGAGCTTTTGTTACCGGTTTCATAGGGGATTTACGCAAATGGTATGGGATATCTGGCGCGAAGTCAAACGCGGGACGGGGGACGGGTGCGCGGCCCGAAAGAGCGCAGGAGGGCCGGTGCGTGACGGGGTGACAGGGTGACAGGGAGTTTTCGGGTGACGGAGGCGGGGGAGTGACGGGGTGACAGGGTGACGGGGGGACAGGCTCGGGAGTGTCGGAAGGAACAGCGTCCCAAGGAGACGGGAGCGCGACGGCGCGAACAGGCGAGCATGGCTCGCCTGGGGCGGGTTGACAACCACTCCTGTCCAAAATACTAGCTGGATCAAGGGAGCCGGGCTGCAAACAAAAGGGATAGTTGTGCTGTGAATGGCGGCAGCCGGATCAG
>Ga0316363_10000511_pt1 | contig 50370 bp, 42 predicted proteins | sample Sb_taG_3_FD_200459 | JGI IMG/M metagenome (GOLD analysis project Ga0316363, IMG submission 200459) | Peat soil microbial communities from Weissenstadt, Germany - Sb_50d_a_PC metaG (v2) (version 2) | ecosystem: Environmental > Terrestrial > Soil > Wetlands > Peat | place: Germany: Weissenstadt...
CTGCTACCTGATGAAGCAGACACCGACGCAGACCCTGCTGCTGGAAGACGATCTGCTCGGCGCTTTCGACCACGTGCGGGATACCATTCCGGCCGACATCCATCCGGCAGTCGAGGCTTACATTCACGCCAACAGCGGTTGGAACGAGCAGGCCGCCGCGCTCGCGGAATGTGAATGGGAACTGGTCAAGCCGCTGTTTGATGGACTGAAGCGGGAGGCCTTCAACCTCGGCAAGGCCACGCTGGACTTCTACGACGAACGGGAGGCCGAGCTCCTGACCAATGACGAACGCGACTACTTGACGCGCTTGCGCGAGGTCAAGCGCACCGATGCCCAGGAGGAGGATGAACTTTTCTACAAGGAGCACCGCAATGAACTCAAGGAATTCCCTTCGCTCAAGGCCAAGTGGGACCGCTTCATTCTTGGTACTCCGGTGGAAACCGATGACTTCCTGCTTGGTCTCGCGCTCTGCCTGAAATCGCTGTTTGACCAGGACATCACTTCCTCGAAGCGCCGCCTTCGGATTTCTTGCGATCGCCGTACGAAGAAGGATCTCAAAGAGGTCAACTATGATGCCGGCCTCTTCTTCGCGAAACGCTATCGAGGGCTCAGGGAGCTCTTCGGCAATCGGGTCTCCTGGGATCTCGGCGATCTAATGAACTTTGAGGCGCTCAGCGAACAATGGAAAAAGGCCAGCAAGCCCTACGTCAATAACTCCAACGCCAGGGCCGCGTTGCAGTTGAAGTTCGTCGCCGAACTGGAGGCGGAACTTTCCACCGGATCGACCCAGAGATTCTCCAAACAACTAGTTTGGACCTTTGATCCGAACGCCATCGCCAGCGAATTCCCCGGTGACTTGTCCCGCCTGACCGAAAACCCGCTGGTCCATTGCCGGGTCAGCCGCGAACCGGTCAGCGGCAAAGGACGGTTTCAGTCTCTCGACCTTCACAACGTCAAGACCTTGTACCCGGCGTACGGCCGGGATCGCGGCTCGTTCGTCTCCATCTACAAAAAGGAGCAGGACGTTTCCGTGAGCTGGCCGGCCTCCGTCGCCAGGGCGCGCGATTTGGGATGGGTTTCCGAGCCGAGCGCGGTGAAATTACTGACTCTATTTCAGGCCTTTCGAAAGAGCTATTCTGAGGCCGTCTCGGGTTTCGCTAGCGAGGGGCTTGCCTGCAAAGGACTGGCCAAGCAGGCCGAAGACTTTGGCCTCTTGATAGAGGCGCTCTGCAAGAACGCCAAGGGCGACAGGAATCGGGTGAGCTTGTTGCAGCCGTTGCTGGAGCTTGGCACGGTCGCGGTCGAAGGCGGGAGAGTAACCGCGATCGTCACACCGTGGCACCCGCTTCGGCTCGCCGCCATGGCCGCCAAGGCCAGCCAGATTGCGGCTTTGGTTCGTCATCTCCTCACCGCCGATGAAGTCTATTTCGGAGATCCTCCCCTGTTCTTCAAGGAGCTTCAGCAAGAGCTGTCGCATGCCTACTACCCCGAGCTGGTGCTGGGTTGGAATGCCACGAAGCCCGAGTTGCTGTCCCTGACCGACCAGCACCTCGACTACAGCCTTCATGAGTCTCCCGTCGTCAATAATGACGGCAACGACGACACCAATGAAAGCCCCGCCGAGACATCCTTGCTGATCGTTGATTTGACCAAGCGGTTCCTTTCGCTCTACCCGCATGAGCGGGCGAATCTTTCGGTCGTGCTCTACAACTGCGATTCGGCGCGGCTGCCTTACGCCCTGGTTGATAAGATCGCGGAGCTTCACGAAGATGATGAAGACATGCGGTGCCAGATCATTCTTCGGCACAACAGCGGGGTCAAGCTCCGTGAGCTGTACGAGAAGATCATCGAGTCTTCGGACGCCGACGTTGATTCCTTTGTGACCAGCGAGGCAACCAAAGACTTCATGGCACGCTTGCGGATCGGAATCATGGCCGACCAGGCCCCGGTGCGCGACCCGAAAGACGGCCCGAGCACCGACATCGTTTTCCTGCAGGACGTCATCGCCCGCCATGCCGGTGTTGAATGGTATGCCGAATCAGCGAGTCCCGTCGATTCCGCTACTTTCATCCCCGCCCGCTGGTCCCGCCGCCGACCTTCGGCCACCGACGATATGAAATCGGTGGTCTATCTTTGTTGTCCGGTCCAAACCAAAGAAGGCTGGTCATTCCTCACCGCCATCACCAGTTTTCTTAAGGGCGACTGGGACGGGATCGACAGCCCGCGACTGCTGCCTGCCCGAAAGCTTGATTTCAATGACCCAAGCACGGCCAGCATCTTCAAAGAGATTCACAACCTGGGGAACTGGGTCGTCAACTATGACGAACTCCTCGATCGGCGGCAATTAATCAACCAGAGTATCAAGGTCATCCGTTACAAGCAGTGTGCGACGCAGGGCCGCAATATTCTCATCTCATCGACCGCACCGCTCACCTTGCTTCGATCCATGGTGCTGAGCCGCGTCAAAGACCTAAACTTGGAGCTCAGTGACGCTGACGCCCGCAAGCTCACTGAGAAGTTCATCGATGATGCGAACGATGTCTCCGGCGACATCGTTCTCCGCGCCGCCAAACGGGGACGTAACGCCAGCGAACTCATGGGCGTCGTTTTGAGCCGCTACATGATTCGGACGGAGCTCGGCGCGAACCGGCGTTTTGGATGGTATTTTCTGGACGACTATGCCGAATGGCTTGGGCAGAAGGAGGAACAGATTGCCGATCTCCTCGCCCTCACGCCCCACCAGACACCCGACGGTCAGTTGCAGCTCGCCGTCATCATTTCCGAAGCCAAGTACATCGACATCGCAAGCCTTGCGGCAAAGCGGAAGGAATCACAGAAGCAGCTTCGTGACACCGTGCGCCGGATTGGCGATGCGCTCTTTGGCAACCCCAAACGTCTGGACCGGGAATTGTGGCTCTCCCGTTTCTCCGACCTGATGCTCAACGGTATTCAGTTTCCGGCCCACGCGCCGATCGATCTCGCGGAATGGCGCCGCGCCGTGCGGGAAGGCCGCTGCGGTGTGTATCTGCGCGGCTACTCCCACATCTTCGTTTCCGGACCGTCCGACGCGGCGGAGTGCTCCGACTTTGCGGCCGTGGCCGAGTCGGAAGGCTCATACCAGGAGGTCTATTCTCGGGCGCGGTTGCGGGAATTGGTTCTAAGCTACTGGAACGGTTCAGACCCCCTCCCCATTCGCAGGTCCGTCGCAGATCAGGATATTTGGCAGGAACAGACCTATCGCAAACCTTCAGAGCGGGTGCAGATTGTTTATCGGCATCGACCCGCCGACGATCCTCCGGGCGGAGACGGTTCAAATGGAGGTAGCGACCAAGGCCCAAGACCGGGCCCGGCACCGCCAGTTTCAGGAGGCCCGACGGTTCCCGCCGCCACCAAACCAACCGAAGAAAGCACCACGAATATGACTGCGACCACTACCTGGGCAAATCCGAATTTCGCCGCCATTCTCTCCGCCTACCAGGGCGGCGCCAAGGACAGCGCGGCGGATGCCGAATGGCTTAAAAGCGTGGAGAACCTCTGCAAAGGCGCCCTGCAGCAATTCCAGCTTCAGTCCAAGCTCATCAGCAGTTCTCTGACGCCCAATGCTGCGCTCTTGAAATTCCAGGGCAGTGCTAACCTCACGGTTGATCAAGTCTTGCGTCGTCGGTCGGAGTTTTTGACCACGCACAAGCTGAATATGATCTCTGTGCGCGCCGAGCCGGGGATCGTCGCCATCGCCATCGCCCGCACGAACCGGCGCATCTTGCAGCTGCCCGACGTCTGGAAGCGATGGAATCCCGATTGCTCCTGCGGAAACCAGACGCTCTTGATTGCGGTCAAGGAGGAGGACAGCAGTCTTCTTTTCCTCTCGCCGAAGGCCAACGCGCCGCACACCCTCATTGCCGGTTCGACCGGGAGCGGCAAGTCCGTTCTGATGCAGAACATTCTCTTGGGCATCGCTTGTACGAACACGACGGAGCAGGCACGCATCACGCTCATCGATCCGAAGCTCGGCGTGGACTATTTCGCCTTCGAGGGGTTGCCCCACTTGCAGGACGGAGTCATCGACGATCAGGACAATGCCATCCTCAAACTTAACGAGCTCGTGGGGGAGATGAACCGGCGTTACGCCGTCCTGCGAGAAAACAGGGTCTCCAATATTTTCGACCTGCACAACAAGCCGAATGCCAGCGAGCGATTCCCGTTCCTCTGGATCATTCACGACGAGTTCGCCGAATGGATGCTCACGCCGCACTATGCCGATGCCGTTGCCGATGTCGTGGCCCGGCTCGGCGTCAAGGCCCGTGCGGCGGGAATTTCCTTGGTGTTTGCGGCACAGCGACCCGATGCCAACGTCATGCCAATGCAATTGCGCGCCAATTTAGGAAACCGCCTCGTCCTTCGCGTCGATGGTGAAGGGACATCCGAGATCGCGCTTGGCGAAAAAGGCGCGGAGCGACTGCTCGGTAAAGGTCATCTGGCCGCGAAGCTGGAGGGCGAACCGGAGATCATTTTTTCGCAGGTGCCGTTTGTAGACAGCGAGTTCTTGTCTCAGGCCGTCGCGGCGCTCGCCAATCCCTGAGCCCGGGCCTGTTCGAGACAGGCCGGCGAGGGTTAGGAGTCAAGTTGCATGGATACGCCGTCGATACTGCGCTATCGGACAGCCATTCGCCGCCTGGGCCATTCCCGCCCTGTCGCCCTAGCCCAGGCGCAAGGCCTCATCGCTCCTGACTTTTCCTTCTTCGATTACGGTTGTGGCTTCGGCGAAGACATCCAGCTCTTGAGGGACAGTGGTATTCAAGCGGAAGGGTGGGATCCCCACTATCGGTCTGAAACCCCACTCAGCACCGCCGATTGCGTCAATCTCGGTTACGTGTTGAATGTGATCGAAGATGTGCGGGAGCGGGAGCAAACTTTGCAGGCGGCCTTCGATCTGGCCCGACGAGTCCTGGTTGTTTCGGTCCGTGTGGATCAGTCGCTCAATAGCGGAACTGAATTCTCCGACGGTCTTGTCACGAATTCGGGCTCATTCCAAAAGATCTACACACAGGCCGAGTTTCGGCAATATTTGCAGACGATTCTCGGCCGGAAGCCGTACATGGCGAGCCTAGGCATTGCTTACGTTTTTAAGGACGAGTCCGTTGAGTCAGCACATTTAGCTCGGCTTTCCATTACGCCCCTGAAGCGCGAGCGCGCTGATCTCTTCGCTCAGTTTGCCGCTGACCCGGATGGCCAAGAACTGGTCGAAACGACGAGAAAGCTTGGGCGTTCACCGCTTCCATCTGAGTTCGATCGATACCCGGCCTTGCTCGAGCGCTTTGGATCACGTTCGAGAATCGATCGCCTGGTGTTGGGTCTACTCAATCCCCAAACGCTGGCCGAAGCGAGAGATGCGAAAAGGAACGATATTCTGACGTACTTCGCCATGCTCCAGCTCCGCGGAGTCCGCCCTCCGCCCATTCGATTGTTACCACCGGAAACGCAAGCCGATATCAAGTTGCTCTGGCCGTCCTACAAGAGTGCGATAGAAGAAGGCCAGCAGTTCTTGTTTAAGCTTGGTAAGCCCGAGCTGATCCGGGAATCATGCCTTTCGACGCCGGTTGGCAAGCGACTCCCGGCGGACTTCTATCTCCATCGATCCGCCGAAGAATCCCTTCCCGCTCTGTTGAGAGTCCTGATCTTCGCGGCACGCCAGATCGTTGGCGAGGTTGACTACAACATCCTGAAGTTCGCGATGGATGGACGCAAACTCTCGTTCTTGAAGTACAGGGACTTCGATGAGGAGGCCCATCCGGAACTGCTCCACAGTGTCCGCGTTTTCCTACCTAGCGCGTCATATGTAATCCGAGACTATTCTTCGTCGGAGAATCCTCCGATTCTGCACCGCAAGGAATCATTCGTCGACCCGCTTTACGAGCACTACACGACTTTTGTGGAACTGACTCGGCAAGAAGAAAGTCGAGGCCTCCTATCGCGGCCCGACATTGGTTTCAAAGCAGAGTGGCTCCGTCTGCTCGCTGAAACTCATCTGCACATTGTCGGGCACCAGCTGCGCGACCAAAGCTTAGACGTGGTTTTGCCCAGCCAGATCTAACCGCAACCAGCCGCACGATAGATCAGAATATCCCTATGCCTTTTCGAAGCCAGGCAACGAGAACGGCAAGGCGTACTCTTCGACATCCTCAATGGCACCCAGGAGAATGTCTGAAGTCAGACCTTGGATATGACGACAACGGGTGAGGTAAGCGGCCAGCCAGTCGAATGGCCGAAATGCGTGCCACCCGAAATCGTACATTGTGTAGCACAATCGCGCGAGATGTTCGATCTCCTCTATGGAGGTCTTCGATCCCGTCTCGCTTACTGACCCGCGTTCAGAAATACTTCCAATCAGAGCTGACATGATGTCGAGATACATGATGGGTATGCCATCATCATTTTTGTCTCTGATGCCGGCATCAATCTGAGTGACTAGAGGAGCCACGATCTGTTCCCTTATTGTCGCTGCCCAACTACCAAGGATTGCGCTGTGCGAAGTGAAACTTACGGCCACCGCTACGCCGAACAACTTCCTGATCGTCTTCATGCATTCCCGACCGCGAAGCGGCTTGGGACCGGCGTAGCACTCTCCTAGCTCGTCCAAGGTGTCTGATAGTGCGGCGCCCAGAAGGTGTACACACAGCGGCTTATCTAACGACGTCCCTGAATCGTAGTCAATAAGCACATAACCCATTTCACTGACACTGTTACTTAAGTGTCCAGAAACCCCAATCTTGAAGAAAATGCGGGCGGCGCGTAGATATGAGTTTGCCGCATCGACACAGTTTCCCATGTCGGCATTACAATTTCCCACTTGATGCAGTACAGAACCTAGATTCAGTTCGTCGCGTTCTTTCTCCATCAACGATATCGCTTGCTGGTAGATCTGAAGCGCTTCGCCGAATCGCTTAGTGTGCTCAAGAACAAACCCTTGTCCCATTAACGCTAACGAGATCATGTGTTCGTCATCATGATCCGAGGGCTTTGCGGTTGCACCTCCTTCTCGGAAACTATTTTCATTGCCTGCAGCCGCCTCAGCCTCCAGTAAAGACGTCTTGTAGAATTTGGCCGAAGTCTGGTAGTGAATGTAGGCGCGCTGCAATTCGCCATCAGCAATCGCAAGCTCAGCCTGAGCCATCGCCGCATTGCCAGCAACATGTGGGTCGTTACATCTTAACGTGAGATCTACAACCTCCCTCACGGTCCCCCGGATGTCCTCCAGGTTGTACGTTGCCTTTCGCCGAAGCATTATTGACATAAGCAGAAGACCAGAGGCAGCCGCTACCTTATCTAAGCGAACCGCGGCTTCAGCACCGATTCGCATTATTTCAACGCCTCGGCTGGTAAGGCCGCTGACGAAACAGAAGACCTGAAGACTAGAGGCGAGTGCTCCGATGAATTCTAGGTATTCCGGATGGGTTTCACTTCTTTCGCGTGCTTTATAGAGCACGTGCATGTAGTTGGCACCTTCCTGCCTGAATCGCATCACGCCGTAGGCAGCGTCGGCGGATTGTTTTTCCCAAAGCACTAAGGCTTGGATAGCAAGATTTCGAGTGAGGCAAAGTAGAGCGTCATTTGCTTCGGCGGATTGGTCATGCTCATAGGTGTACTCCACAAAGGCTTTGACCGGCGACAGTAAGAAGAGTCTCCTAGCACCCTGGCCCGGGCCGACGTTGATCAGATGCCATCGCCGGAGGGCCGCAACGGCGGCGTCAGTATCTGGGACCTCGTAGTTGTCTCCGCTCCAAGTCCAGCAGCCCGCCGGACACTGCGAGACGATGTAGAGAAGACGCTGTTGATCTTTCTCCAGTGCCGTGTATGCGAGTGACAGAGAGATGCTCAGTGATGTCTGTTTCGTCTGGGTTCGCCGGGTCGGATTATCCAAAGCCGATGTGCCCAGTCTCCGGATTCTCTTCACTACCGAATCCAGTGATTTGAAGTATCGGAGTAAGCCCGCCACGATTCTTAAAGTGAGCGCATGTCCATCGCAGAAACCGATAAGCCACGATAGATTGGCTTCCTCCGTGAACTCGGAATCGGGCGCGTCAGACGACCGTCGGATGATCTCGAGGCTCTCCTGCCAACCCAAGGGTCCTACCTCTAAACGAGCTTCGATGTCAACAGTATGAAGTTCAACCTGGGACGTGAAGACGAATTTCGTAGAACTGGTTTCCCGGATGAGGTTGCCGAACAGATCCTCAAGGTCATCGAGCTTATCTGGAGTAATCGCCTCAACGCCGTCGAACACGACGCATCTTGGGGCTTGATCGAGAAGATTGCCGATGCGCGCCTTGGGCTCCGTAGAGCCTGGAGGTGCCGCTGCAGCTCGCACGCAAAATTCGATGTCAGAGACATCGACAAACGCAGCGATCTCGAACCAAAGCACTGCGAGAGGTTCGTCGGCGCGCTGTAAGGCGGTCAGCAGAAGCTCTGTTTTGCCAATCCCGGCCGGGCCCTGGATACACACCGTACGGCAATTTGCGAAAGCCCGCGATAGTTGCTCGAACTCGGCCTCGCGGCCTACAAAAATCGGCGACGGCGTTGGCGCAGATGTAACGAGGTTACGCCAACCCGTTGCGCGTTGCGCAATCCGCTCGCGATTCGTCGCGATGAGTCTTTGCTTGAGCGCGGCGATCTGCTCCCGCGGGAGAATTCGTTTTGAATCGAATTCACCGTGACAGTGCGAGCAGAGCCGGATCAAATTATGGTGATGATGAGAGAGGCTCTGTGCGTAGTCATCAATGTGGGCGTTCTCGAGTTTGAAGCCTTTTCCGCAGCGCGGACATTGGCCACCGCATTCGACTTTTAAGTATTCGGAAATGTACGTCGGAATGGGTGGACGCTCATCTCCGCTTTCCGACCACGGTTGTTTCAGGTAGGAATCGAAGTCTTCTAGATCGGATCGCCTAAACGCCGTGTGACCTTCCACTTCCACCGTTGGAAGACGTCGGTCGTGCCCAAGCCTGCTCTTTGGGGCGTTCCGGACGTAGGCGAAAAGGAGTTCTGGGGTTATGCCAAGAAAGTGAGCGGCATCCAGAGGAGTGAAAATGGCGAGCGGTGCTTCTGAAGAATCGGTGGTCACAGCTCAGTTGATCCCTTGGTCGACAATCAGACCTCTTTTATCCTCGGACAATTGAGCAGCACGCCGGTCCGGGGATTCTTCCGCTCATCCAATTGTCGCCGAGTGCGGACCTCTGGTGGTGCGTCGGTCATGACCTCCGTTCGCGGGTTTCCGCGCAGCGCGCAGGCTACACGGAACGAAGAGAGAACTGGCCGCCGACGTGGGCTTGGAACCCTCGGCCGATTCTGGAGGCGGCGAAGGTGGGGTCCGCGGCTGCCTCCGGCGTTCGGCCGTGGCGGATGGAAGCGCCAGCGAAGGCTAGGCCCTCTCGCAGTTTGAGGCGCGTCGCACTCGCTTATACTTAAAGGCTGGTTTGATTTGTCCCAAAAGCTAACGCGGTACGCGTCGAACGGCGGAACGCCCAGCGGATGGTGATGAGCGATATAAACCGGCAACCGGTCTCTTTTGTTACACATCCAGATCTAGTACGCCTAGGAGAGCGTGGAGCGCCTTGTTTAGGATTACGGCACGTACTGTTCTTGAGCTTGGATCAGAGCTGATCAGCTCCGACATCATCGCGTTCTATGAGCTGATCAAAAACGGTTTCGACGCCAAGACAAAACGAGGCGTGGAGATTCATTTCAACGTCGTCTTACGGAAGAATGATTATCTCAGCCTCAAGCAGAAACTCCTCAAGAGCGACGGCGATCCCACCACCCTTCGTCAGGAGATGCTCGGTTCACTGAACGCCGATGCCCCCTCCGAACTCCTGTCCAGCGCACAGGATGTTGTTCGCAGAGCTCACGGGAATTCGGCACTGCTGAGCTCGCTCGACGAGGTATACCTCCTGAACGAGATCATCGTGTCAGATTCTGGCACCGGAATGTCAAAGCGTGATCTAACCGAATGTTTTCTGGTTCTCGGTACGCCGAGCCGGAAACGTGAGGTCGACGAGGCGCTTCAGCGCGGCGCTACGAAAGCCCCATTCCTCGGAGAGAAAGGTATCGGCCGATTGTCCGCAATGCGGCTCGGAGATCGCTTGCGCGTCGAGACGGCGCGCCAGGAGGACCCGGCTCTAAACCTCCTTGAGATCGACTGGTCTGCATTTAATGGTCTCGACTTGATGATTGAAGACATCAAGCTGTCGCCGAAACGGGGCGGCCCGAAGCCAAACACCGACTGGTCCGGAACGCGGATCATTGTCTCAGCGTTGGCGGAGGACTGGACGAAACAGCGCCTGGATCGTATGGCCGAATATGACTTCGCGCGTATCACGGATCCCTTTCTCGATCAAAAACGACGCCCACGGATTATCCTATTTTGGAATGGCAAGCGGCTAACAATTCCATGGATGAACCAGGAACTGATCGACCACGCCCATGCGCATGTGAGCGGCACGTACGACATCATCGAGGGTCAGCCTCGATTGCGATGCAGACTCGAGGCCGTAGACCTCGGCTTCGATCACCCCAAGGAGGTTGAGGAAGTGGTCCTTTCGGCGCCGGATTTGCAAGGCACGCTAATCGGCCCGTCCGGACAAGCGCCCGATACGGCGTTGGTTTCCGTAGGGCCCTTTCACTTCGAGGCGCACTGGTACAACCGCCGACGTCTTGGTGCAATCGACAGCATCGGGGAGATGAAAACGGTCCGAGAGCTGCAGCAACGATGGTCAGGGATTTTACTGTTCCGCGATAGCTTCCGCGTTTTTCCTTATGGAGAAGACGAAGATGATTGGCTCGGCCTTGACCGGAAAGCGCTGCGCCGATCGGGTTACGCGCTGAACAAAACGCAATTCATCGGGCGCGTTGAGATTTCGAGGGCCGCGAATCCCCAGCTCATCGACCAGACGAACCGAGAGGGATTACGGGAAACACCCGAACAACAGGTCCTCTTGGGCATTATGCAGTACGTCATACAGGACCTGTTGTTCCCGTTTTTCAAGAATGTTGAACGACAGTACAAACATCAGAAGATCGATCTTTCAGACGCAAAGTCCGAGGTCACGAGCCTCGAGAAGCGCGCCAAGAACGCGATCAGCGTCCTCCGCAGCATAGCTCGGGAGGATAAGGCCAAAGAAACCGTCGACGACCTGCAGCAGACGCTTCTGGAGTTCTCGGAATTTGCCGAACGGGCGAGACAACGGATCGCTGAAGTCGAGGATGAAAGCCGGCAGATGATCGAGATGGCCGGCGTCGGGCTCATGGTCGAGGTAGTGGCTCATGAGTTGGCACGAGCATCTGAGAACGCGCTCGAAAACCTTGAAGCCTTGCGGAAGAACAATGTCCCCGAGGAGGTCCGCGCGCGCCTCGAATCATTGCGTACGGAGATGAAAAGCCTTTCGAAGCGGGTTCGTGTGCTCGATCCACTGAGCGTGTCGGGGCGGCAACACAGCGAAGTGTTCAGCCTCCAGGATCTTGTACGCGAGATACTTGAGGGCCATGTCGGGCAGTTCAACCGCGAATCAATCTCGGTTTCACCGGATCTCCCCGAGACCCCGGTGAGGATCCGCGTGGTCAAGGGCATGGTTGTCCAAATTATCGAGAACCTGATTTCGAATTCGGTGTATTGGTTAGCGATGCGCAAAACCCGCCAGCCTAACTTTTCGCCCGAAATACGCATTTCGGTGCATGGCAGCCCTCCTACACTGATTTACGAGGATAACGGAATGGGCATTGCACCTGAGAACCGAGACAAGGTGTTCCGTGCGTTCTTTTCGCTCAAGGAAAAGGCAAAGCGCCGCGGCCTTGGCTTATTCATTGCGCGCGAATGCGCTGAGCACAATGGCGGCACGCTCGTCCTAGACGATCATATTGACACGGCCACAGGCAGACTTCATCGATTCACGCTGGAGTTGCCGGATAGCGTGAGCGTGAAATGAGCGAACTTTCCGCACTGCTCGAACGAGAGAATATCCGAAAAGTGCTCGTTGTCGACGACGCGTTCGACACTGTGCCCAAGGCACAGGACCTTTTTATTGAAGACAGTGAATGGACTCACTTTTTTGAAGACCTTGATGAATCGGACCGGGAGGCGCTAAATGCGGTATACCCAGGCTTCGACGGTGAACGTGCTGATCGGTTGCGAGAATCCGACGACTTCATAGCTGCGCTGTGGCGGAGTGCGGGCACTATTCGAGCTGAACTTCTGGAGCCGCTGTTTGCGCGTTATCGGCATGACACCGAGGCTGACCTGAGGCAATTGGACACGTTACTGCAGCAGTTGACGGGACTCGGCCTCGAATGTGAGACGGCCGGTCGGCAGTTTGTAGATCAAGCGGTCACTGCCGACTTGCTCGTCATTGATTTATTCTTAGGCTCATCGCAACAGGCAGACGATATTGACCAGGCGGTTTCAGGCGTCGCCAGGGTTTCGTCTACCAGGAGCGATACTCCTCCGCTTGTGATTCTGATGTCCCGTAGTCCGCGACTCGAAAGCAAGCGTGCAGATTTCAGGGACCGTGCAGGCTTGTTTGAATCCGCATTTCGAATTATTAGCAAGGCAGATCTCGCAGACGCGAATAAACTGAAGCGGGTACTTACTCGCCTCGCGTATCACTATCGGGATTCGTTGAAGCTGACGACATTTCTCAATGCGTGGCGCACAGGTGTCCAACGTGCGAGCGACCGCGCCGCCGAGTTGATTCGACGTTTGGACCTGACGGACATTGCTCAGGTGAGGCAATTGTTGTTGGATGCGGAAGGTGTTCCCCTAGGAAGCTATCTAGTGGACGTGTTCGACAAGGCCTTTCAGTACGAGGTCGAAAGTCAGGCTCCGATCATCAATGCAGCAATTGGGCTGAACTCTTTGACAGCAGATTCCTACCCTCCGCCTTACTTGGAAGGCTCGAAGGATCTTCAGCAATTGGTGAATCACGCGTTGTTTCAAAACCGGGAACGGCTGCGCTTGCCGGGTTCTGAGGAAAGCAAGGTTGCGTTTGGCGATTTGCTCTGGCGTAAACAGAGGGACGCGCCTGTTGAGGCAGGGGCCGAACCACCTCAGGGCCTTCTCGCGGCTATAGGGCGCGAGCAAGTAGTTGCGGTTCTGTCACCCGCGTGCGATCTACAGCGCCAGGGAGCCAAACGCGTACTTTTGCTCGTGGGCGAATTGCGCCCCCTCGGGCCGACAACGTGGACTTACAAGGAGGAGCCCACACGCACTCCCGTTATGCGCCTCCCATCCGGTGAAAATCTATGGATCAAATGGGACCTCAAATACATTGAAACAGTCTCTCACAAAGAGCTTGAAGTTCTTTTTGAAGATCCCAAGGGGTTCATTCTTGCAGCTCGGCTTCGCGAGTCGCATGCTCTAGAGCTCCAACAGAAGTTGCTTTCAAATCTCGGACGTGTTGGTCTGACAGCCCCTATGCCGGCCACCTTCCCGCTTGTCGTGGATGTCTACTTGCCCGATGCCGAAAGACGACCCCGCCGCTTAGACATACCTCTGTTGCTTCAGAATGGGGGTGTTCGTTTTGTCGGAAGGCAGGGCGAAAGCGACACCAGACTAGTGCTCACCGAGACAACCTGCGACGCAATCTGTCAGCAAATTCAGCAAGTGGATCTAAACACCGTCCATCCGAATGCACACGCCGCCCTCAATTACGTCCGTGATACTGGTGACTTGCTGTTAGCGCTAGAGCGTGGAGTGGCTCTTCCGGGCCCGTCTGCAAAGAACTGGAAGGATGTTTTCTCCCCGTCTGGCGCCACAACCGGAGAGGGAGCACAGGCAAAGACGAGAACAATTGGCCTCGTCGGGACCAAGTCATTCGTGGAAGCCGAAAACCGTCAATTGAGTGGTAGCGAGGTTCAGAAGGCAGGAATTCTCCTCTCTGTCGGCGATAAAGAGTAGCCTCTATGCACAATGGCGGGAGATGGTCCTCGATGGAGGCTGTCGATCCGGTTCCTTGCCCGCGCCCAGAGATGCTTCCAAGCAAAGCGGGCATGGCATCGAGATTAGATGAGGGGCACGTCATCGTCCTCTTTCCGCCTAATGCTCGCCTTCGGTCTGCGTCACCTTAGGAGGCGCGACCTGTTCCCGCACGCGGGGCTTTCGCAAACTCGTCCCTAAACTCACGGAGTGGAGAGCAAATCCTTAACTCGGTTTCTTTGCCCTTCGCTCTTGATTCACTATCCAGAGTTCCATCCTCTTGGCAATTTGGCTAAGCGGCGTTTTCAGGGCGTCTGCAATTTTCCACAGACGGCTCACCGTCGGATTAATGATCCCTCGCTCTACTCGGCTAATATACGTGCGGTCGAAGCCGCACTCGCCGCTGAGGCGTTCCTGAGAATGGCCGGCTTGCTCACGGAGTTCGCGCACGACGACCCCAATGGCTCTTGCCTTCAAGTCGGTCGGCTGGATCTGCCTCTGGCGCCGTTGCATGGGCAAATCCGATGGTGGTAGGGTTGAAGCGTATTAGCCAACGGCATATACGCCTCATTTTAGGAGGGGTTCCGGTCAGGCGATGTATCCAACCCAAAGTACGCGGAGTCGCGCTAGATCCCGATCTGATGTTGTATCGTATCTTGAGACCCAAGTGGACGAGCGCTTTTCTACCCGCGAGTGTTGGCTTGGGCGAGCCAATCTTAAGCGCCCTGAGCGTCATGATGAACCATCCTGCCAAATCTCGGAAGGCTGAAAACGATCTGGGGCGGCGATCAAAGCGGCTTGCCGAGGATGAACGCGGACTGGTTGAGCCGGACCGTCTCGCCCAGACCATCACTGAATTCATCGAGTGGCGAGCGTTTTCGTATTGGCTGCGCTTGACCGTCGAGACCCAAGGATTCGTTTCTGACCCGACGATCGCGATTCTTCAGGAGCGCTGCCCAGGATTTCTGGACTACGCTGCCGCTTATGCGAAGGAGCATCCGCAAGAGGCGGAGTTTCTTTGGCTTCGCTTTCTCGAGTGGACCGACGAAAAACCATTTCACGTTTCTATAGCCGAGGGCTGGCGGCACGCGCTTGGCTACTACGCGACTCGCGATCCCCGGATGGATCAGGTCCGGGCGTATTGGAAGCAGTGCCGCCGGGCGTGGAAGCTTCAGCCGCCCTCAACTTTTCCGAGTTTTGAAGCGTGGCGCGAGGATTCGCTTCACCACCGTTAACCCTCGCTCTCTCGGCTTCCACGAGCTCCGACACCCAAAAGGCTGTGTCTTGATCAAACCTCGGCCATTTCAGGGTTTCGGGGTGACTGTAGAGGAAGGACTGCAACGAGCCTTCATCGATCCGGCCATTCCTTTTCCTATGGAGGAGGCCGGCCTCAACCCACTTCTGAACGCTCAAGCTCCTCACGCGAAGTTTTTCGGCCAGTTCGCGCATGGTGTATCCGTCTTGGAATCTAGCCGGGATTCCGCGTTGGCCAACCATGTCCCAAACCGCCTTCTCTGATCGTCCAATCTCTTCGGCGATCTCCCGCACGCTCATGTGGTTCAAGGATTCGATAGCAAAACGGTACTCAACCATCGTCCAAGGCCGGCGCGAGCCCGAAGGTCGGCTGGGAATACCCAGTTTATGCGCCCGCCGTAAGACGGCCTTTCGCGGCCAGCCGGTGAGGCTCTGCACTCCTGACACGGCTGCGCTCAAACCAGCCTCTTCGTGGATGCGGATGAGCCGCTCATCCAACTCATCTGTCCATCGGAACGGCGGGCCGGCGTTTCCGTTTTCTCTTTGCTGTTCTTGTAATCGTCGAAGGCGCGCCCAGATTGTGCCGATCCGCAGTTCGGAAAACCTGCGCAGCACCTTGTCAACGGTCTCGCGCTCTAATTGGTTCGCGTTCCGAATTCCACGCAGCAAGATCGGGTCGATCTCGCATCGCCAGAACCTCTGGTCCATTCTTGAGGACGGTGCCAGCCCACCCGCTGCGGCCGCGGCACTCGAATAGGCTTGTCCACCAACAGCCGCCACCCGCCCGTCGCATCCATTCGGCAACGCGAATTGCGGGACCACTTCTTGCAGATCTTTTGGCCGTTGTTTTCGCAAGCCGCGGACACGATCCCGAATCATGCCGACGTCTAACTGCGGGAACGCCTGCACTACCATTTCAACCGCTTCGGATTGGCATTGGCTTGCATTCCGTAAACCGCTGGTCAGGATCGGGTCGACCTGGGCGGTCCAGAACTTCTGATCCATCCAGCGGGGGAGCCCAGACCGAGCGACTTCCTCCATGCGGGCACCGAGCCACGAGACCGAAAGCTTCGGCCAGACCGAGCGGACCCGCTGTACCACTTCATCTTGCGTCACATTCCGCACGAAGATTCCCTGGGTCAGCACCTTGTCAACTTGCTGCTGCCAGAAATCGAAGGACAACCACGGAGCTACCCCATCCTCAGATGGTTTCTCAAACACTTTGGTCAACCACTTCTCAAAATCCTTGGGGTAGCGCTGCTTTCCCGGCGGCAGAGGATACAAAGCCCTCACTCGCTCGTGTGCCAGATCCTTCCCTTGCCTGTTGTCCTCGACGCCATCAAGCAGGATGACTTCGATTTCCCTTGTCCAGGCAGCACTTTCCGACGCGCCTTGTTTCGCGTTCATGTAGACCCCTCAACGGCGATACCCAGGGCGCTCTCGACGCGTATCACGCGCACGCGGGAAAAAAGGCCCCTATATAAATAGCCATTCAGAACGGCCGATTTCGCCGCTTGGATTCGAAAGTTTTCTTAAGTAGCGCCGCACGGCTCTTTTGCACGGCGTTGGGTTCGTCGCCGCCACCTTGGCGCAAGCGATCCCGCACCTAGCACCGCCTTCAAGCTGTTCTACTGTTTGGGGTTGCAAGGTGTTCGCTGCCTCGCTTGCCGCTGGGTGGGGTGTCGGGTGCTAACCGAATCGTAACCAAACGACTTGCCCGGTTTGGACCTGACAATTTGCAAATTCGCCTGCTCGAATAACGCTATTTTGGCAGTATAATAAGGGCATTCTGATCGGGGCCGTAAATGCCGGTCAAGCCTCCCCCAATAGTGGCTCCCGACTCGTTCGGGAAGCCGTCCGAAGGGTTTTCGCGCATCTCTGCGCAGGCGAAGGATACCGTTCGGCGCGTACGGGCTTATCTCCGTGGCCGCGGCTCCGCCGATCTCGAATCTCTCACCAACGAAACAAAGGCATTGACTCCGACCCAATGGTCTGCCGCCCTTCCTGAGCAGCGACGAAATGGCAAACTCGTTTACCTTGACCGGCTCTCATTGGAGCGAATTGCCGACCCGCGGGGAGATCCCTTCGAGGCCATCTATCGCCAAGAACTCGTGGCGCTTTTGGAGGCGCAGCTTCCACCGGAGCAGGTTCCGTACCTGGACGCGTTCCTCGCTGACGACGATCCCAGAGACATCGCTCCGCGGTTGGGCATCAGCGCAAAAGCTGCTTCGGCACGAATGAAGCGGTTCAAGGCTAAGCTCGGGGTAATATACTCGGGCCTTACGACGCGGATTAAGGCGCCACCCTGACTGAGACTAAGGCATAATATGCTATCGAATGAACATCGACCGCGTCCGCAAAGAACTGCAGGAGTCTGCGCTTAGGGAGTTTCCCAACCCCGAACGTGTGGGGTGTCCCGACGCCGAGACCTTAGCAGGTATGTCTCGGCGAATCATACAGATGACGCAGGACCAACTGCACCACGTCACTCATTGTTCGCCTTGTTTTCAGACGTTTCTGGCGATCCGCCAGGAGATGCGCCAAAGGCGAGTCATGCGGATTCGAATCGCAGCCGTTGCGTGCGCCGCCGCGATTGTTCTGGGGGCCGTTATTTACTGGACGGGCTTTGCCCGACCAACTCCCACCGTCCAAATCGCCAGCGTCACAACTCCGGCCACTCTCGACCTTCGACCGTTAACCGAGAATCGTGGCGTGGAGCAGGGACGCACGAACCCGCCAAAGCCTCCACTGATCCTTCCGAGAAAACATCTGCGGCTCACCCTCTACTTCCCGGTCGGCGCAGACGAAGGCCAATACGCGCTGCAGTTGCTCGATGGCCAGTTGCGCACGCTTCTCAAGGAGCATGTGACAGCAACGCTCCAGGATCACGTCGTCACGGCTGTCGCTGAGCTCGACCTCAGTTCTTTATCGCCCGGTCTCCACACCCTCGCGATCAGAAAGAGCGGCGATGAGTGGCGAACCTATTCCGTTGTCCTCCAATAGTGGGTTACAGTTCGTTTGCCACTTCGATTGCCCGCTGCAACTGAGCATCTCGGCCGTTGCGTATCTCTGCCACGGAGAACGGCTCCTCTATGTCGGGCTTTACGCCCCTTCCCTCCAAAAAGGTTCCGTTCCACGTGTAGTAGGCGGCTACTGGGAGCGCAATCCGGTATCCACTTCCGACGCGGAAAGAATGCCCACCGAGAAGCCGGCCCGGTGTTTTTGTCCCGACAATCGTGGCAAGCTTGTTTTCCGAAGCGAACGCGGCAACCATCTCGCACGAGCTCGCGGAATGCTCATTCACCAACAGAACAACCTTGCCATGAAAGCGCTGTTTTCCAAGCCTCTCGGTGGCTATGACCACCGACTGGTCGCGACGCGCAAATTTCAGCACCAGGCCGATGAGGCCGATCTTCTTCGACGGAATACGGTCGAACACAGGCAGTTTCTCTTTCGAGAACGATTGCTCCGCCCGCCGCCGGGTAACACTGTAGCCAACGGGAACTCGATCTGGCGTCATATAGCTCATCAGCCGCAGACAGCCGATTCCCCCGCCAGTATTGCCTCGGAGATCGATGATCAGTCGCTCGCACTCCAGGCTCTTGATTGCCTTGTCGATATCGCGCGCGACATCGATACCGATTGCGCCCGGGAACATGCAGACCTTCAACCAACCGACGTCGCCGTGCTTCATGGACGAGACTGGTTGCAGCTCAATCAGCGGCCGCTCTTTCGTCTTTGACTTCGGCACCTCGATCCGCAGTCTCACGTGGGCGCAGTCCCGCCTCTTGATATCAACCGGAGTCGTTTCCCCCAACGGAAACAACGGAAGGTCGGGGGGTGCAATCTCGTTCTCTCCGACCCGCAAAAGAATATCGCCCGGCTGGACGCCAGCCTTGAAGGCGGCGCCACCGGGATGAACGTCTTGAAAAACCCAACAGCTTCGACCGTCGTCTTCCGCCTTGAAAAGGGTAGCGCTGATGGCCATCTTTCCCGCCGCGCGAGGCCGCTTCTCGTGATAGAAACCCGCGTGACTGACCTTCAATTCCTTGATCAGCTCATTGAACTCCCGCTCGAGTTCCTCGTCGCTGGCAGCGGCGAGGATTCGCTCCTTCCGTGCTTCGGCCAGGTGGCGCCAATTGACGCCATTCAGCTTGGGATCGTAGAGCTTCTTCTCACACGTGTCCACGACCTTGTGGAACATCAAACCTAGCTGGTCTCTCGTTAGCGAGTTCATTGATCTTCCGAATCCTTATTCGGATTGGAGGCTCCGCCGGCTCTCACCAACCATGATGAAGCCCGCCCAGAGACGCGGCGACGAAGCATCCTGTCCATATTTTCGAATCATCTCGAGCTTTGCCTGCTGCAACGCGCGTCCCTTGTCCATACCCGCCGCCAATCTGGTATAGAATTCGCGCATCAGGCCGCGGCTGAAATCATCGTTGGACTCCCATAGGTTCGCGACCACGGTGCGAGCACCCGCGATCAGGAACGGGCGCACCAGGTTCGAGATACTTTCTTCTCCCACAATCAACCCGGAGCCGACATCACACGCAGACAATGTTACAAGCTCAGCATTCAATTGCGTTCGTGCAATCTCCCGCGCCTGCCAAAAACCGTCTTCGTTGCTCGCTGGATCCGCGTTCAGAAGCAACGCCGATCGGTCAGGAAAGTTCGTGCTCACAAGGCCATGGACAGCAAAATGAAGCACGCGGAACTGTCCGAGCGGTTGCTTTTTCAAGGCGCTTTCCGTTGCGGCATCCGCTAACAGCATCACAGAGTCCGAGCCCATCATTCCGGCTACCATCCGAGCCTCGCCGTTGGCGGCCGGCAAAGGTTTGAGCTGAGATGATCCGGCGTCGAAGATCTCGCGGTTAATGTTCCCAAGACGCTGTTGTTGAACCGCCATTCGAGCACGCGCCTCGGCCAAAGAATCAGTTCCAGTTGCTACCGCAAGCAGAGGAAGGGATGGCCGGCTCCCCTTCTTTTCCGACAAAAACGTGAATACTGTCCCCGATGGGGCGTATGTCACAACGTGAGAGGCCAACAAGCGCTGGTCCGGTCGAGGTCCGAGCATCTCCAACGGAAGTTGGTAAAGCGGACCGTCAGGAACAATGGTCAATCTGGTCTTGGAAGAGACCACACTCGTCAGCGGGCCAACCACTGTCGCATATAGAGCGGCCTCCGCTCCTGCGTCTGTGCCTCCCTTTCGGACCGCAGTCAGAACCGCTTCAACCTGTTTGCCAATCTGGCTACGTCCAGCCAAGTGGAGCACCTCGATATGGTCTCGGGTGATCGCCAAACAATATGAAACCGGGTCGGTCAGCACATATTCTAGGAAAGCCTCATCTCCTCCCAGAGCTCTTTGCAAGCGTGCGAGCGGGATCGGTTGCACTTGCTGGCGCAGCCACGGCGGATCTTGTCCGGCTTCAATTTCGATGGCTCGCTGCTCGAGGCTGAGCAAATCGGTCAGCAATCGCTTTCTCTCCCGGGTGCTGGCCTTAAGAAACCGAAGCTGAAGCTGGGAGATCTCCTTTTCGGTGCGCGTGAGCGATGCTGGCTCGGGCTCACGGCTCACGCTCCTGAAGCGCAAGCTGTCGGCTATCGACCTGCCCCGTACTCCTTCAATTACCATAAACGCTTTGCTGGGGCTATTCAGGTGCATTGCGGCCAGTTCGAAGTGGCCCAGGAAGATCCCATCCATAGATCCGGCCACGGAGCTCTTCGCGTTTGCGGTAGTCGTCGTTGAGAGGATGGCCTCTACGACATCTGTCGCCTCATTGAACAGCTGATCAGCGATGTGATATTTGCCTCTTGACTCCTCGACTACAGCAAGCTGCGCCAGTGATCGAGGCACCAAGAGCTTGTCGCCGATCGCCCGGCTTGCCTCTACGCTTTCCTTCGCCGCCAATTCTGCTTCAGCGTAACGCTTCTCCTTCGCCAACACCTTCGACAATTCCAGGTCCGCTTCACTGATGAGGTTATGCCCGTCAACTTTCGTCGCAGCAGCAACGGCTTGTCTAAAATGATCGATCGCCTGCGTGGTTTGGCCGGTCCTCTCTTCAAGCTTCGCCAACTCCAGCAAAGCTTCACTTTCGTAACCAAGAGCCGCTCTCTTGCGGGAGATTTCCAAGACGCTTTCCAGCAGTTTTTTCGCTTCCAAGGTCCGTCCGAGAGCGGCCAAGGCCTGCGCCTTTCCGGCATACGTCATCACAGGTTGCCCGAGTTCTGGAATAGTCTCCGCTACCGCCAGCGCCTGATCGAACATGGAAATTGCTTGCTCGTTCCGCTGAAGCTGAATCAGACCAGAGCCGACCAGAGTGAGATATCGAATCTGGGCCCCTATGTCATTCAGCTTCGTGGCCTGTGACAGGGCGCCCATGACTCTCACAGTTCCGGTCCGATAATCGCCCTGAACGAAGCTGATGATTCCGAGTTCGCCATTCGCGCGGTTGATCCATGCTGCGTCCTCGAGGTGCTTCGCAATTGACAACACTTCCGTCCAATCGCGCGCAGCGAGAGCTGTATCGAAATCCAAATCGACATCACCCTTCACGGTCAGGCATCGAAGCCGTAGGCGAGCGTCATCTTTTGTGAGGGGGTCGTCCAGGACGGAAGCCAGATAGGTTGAGGTCTCGAAAAGCCCGCGGCTTGGCAGCTGGCCTCGCATGCGGCTGATCCGGGCGTACAACTCGTTGCGCTTGTCGTCGCGCTCGCGGAACAGGACTTCTGCCTTCTCGAAGAATGGCTCCGCTGCCTGCCAGTTCTTCAACCAAGCAAGCCTATCGCCATCCGCAAGCGACCGCTCAGCATCATCTTGTTGCCCGAGCGCCGAATGCCCGAGCACAAACATCACGGCGTAAACCGCGAGGACCTGAATTGGTACAGCTTTCATCGGCCAAAGCCTCGAAAGACGAGAACAACCTTCCCTAGGTAAACCTTTTAGCAACCCAAAGTTGCGGCCCAGCGAACGTAACCGAATTGCAACAATCTAGACCAAAATCTCGCGTGGACCCTCAAAAAACTCAATAGACGCGTGGAGAAGTTGAATCGGGTACTTCGTCGTCACCTTAGTCGCAACGCACTGAGCCGCCGTACTCCTTCTCACACACATTCCAGAATCCGCAGAATCGTCTTGAACACAATGGGCTGCTGCGCCGAGGCAGGAAGATCCCCTCACGGATCGAATCCTGGACCATCGGATAGATCGTTTCTGCGTAGTGCCTGTCCTTCTCGTTGATCAAGAAGCTCTTTTGAATCAGGCTGACCGTCTTCCCTTTTGTCACGGTGTCCAACCGGCACGCCCCACTTGCGGCCGGCGTGATCATCACATAACTCGTAAGTTGCAGGTGATGATCGTGTGCGATCCCCCTGAGCGGCTTGAGCGCACTTTTGGAGTCGATGATCCGTCCTTCGATATCGAGCAGATCCACATAGCCCGACACCTTGACGCCGCCAATCACGCCGGAGACTCTGGATTCGACAGCGGCCGGCCGGATTAACGGAGCGGCATCTTCGATGTATTTTGTGACCATGGTCTCTCCCAATTCGAGCAGTTCCATGGGATGTTCGCCCTTCTGTAGCTTGGCTTCTTCCAGTTGCGGTCCTAAAGCCTTCCGGAAGCAGTCCAGGCATTCCGCGACTGGGAGATCGTGCGCCGTCTCCGCCTTCTGGCGGAAATTGTGGGCAATGGTCTCATGGAACGCTCTACCCAATGCGGTGGCCGCGGTACCTGGCTCCTTGAGGTCGAGAAGGTATCGAAACATCCACTTGGCCGGACAATTCAAGAACTGCGAGACTTGGCTCGGAGAGAGTACCTCGGCGAGAAGCATTTCCTGTCCAGCTTCCATACGACACCTACTTCGCGCCAGTCGTGTAAATACTCAGCCCGATCTCGCGTAGATCTTCGCTGGTAAACTGCAGTTCCAGACCGCACGCGGCTGCATAGCGCTCGGTCGCAGACGCCACGTCCACCGCTGCTGCCAGTGCCTGCAGCAGGAACTGCCCGTGGCCCGTTACCAAAAAGCCTTTGGCATCGCTGAGTGAACTCGGCCTGGGACCATTTCCGTTTGCGGGCGCCGATCCGGCTCCGCCGCGGCGCTGAGCTGGCGCTGTGCCGTTCGGCTGCTGATCGCGCCTTTGAGGGTTTCGATCTCCGCTTCCGTCCGTCCCAACGACCCACTCGATCGTGCGCCGTGTTCCGTTCTTCTTCTCCGCCTTTGTAATCGTGAACAATTCGCCCCGTCCGATCCGGAGCTCGTCAATTTTCTTCTTCACGATGGGTGGCACATACATGACCCGGCCATCGGTGAGCGTGTAGAGGACTTGATCACCGTACTGCCCAGTCACTTCCTTGCCATCGTTGTATTTCAATGCGACGTCGATCGGGACGTTGGTTTGAAATTGAAGTTTCTCGCTCATCTCACACTTCTCCCTCCCTCACCGCGGCGGATGGACGGTCGCGACGAAGCACTTGATCAATTGGGCAGGGCTTGAACCACAGGTCCCGTTCTACCGCGAGGCCCAGCGGGCCGCGCGCGCTCGCAATTTCGCTCAGCAGAGAATACCCCCACTCCTCTTCGAGTCCGATCACGAAGCCGAACAGCAGCCAGTCGCCGTCTTCCTGTTCTGCTCCCTCGGTAACGAACCAGGTGAATGACGAGTCGGGTGTGAACAACTTGACGTGAACGATCGGCGTCGGGCACGACTCTTGTGAATACAGCGGTGGCAGAGTCTTCCTCAGTTCCACAGGAAGCAGTTCCATGGGCTCCTTCTCTTTTGTTGAGCGCTCGCCACCGGAAATGGGGGCGAGCGTTCCGTTGTGTTCAGGTCGATCTCAGAACAGCGAGAGTTGCCAATCTGGTTCGACGACGAGGGGCCTACGTCGAGGCGATTCCCTTTCGGGCCGCTCCCCAAAAACCAAGGCCGGACCTGTGCCCTGGACTGCGACCACTTCGTCGAATGGTCCGGCGACCAGTTCCTCTCTGAGCTCTTCATCGAGCACAGATGAGGCCGGCAGTAGCCGAGCGTGCTGCTCTTGAACAGCCTTCCAAACCGCAGACGCCGACTCCCCTACTCCCCTTTGGGTAACCAGCTCGCGCGCCATCGCAGTGAGCACGTCATCGTCGTCTTCGATACCCTGAAGACCCTCATTCGAGAATTTCCCTTCCATGGCCAGCGATACGAGTAGCTTCTTGCCCATTAACCGCAGGCATGACGTCTGCATGGTCTCGTTGTAAGTCAGGAAGCGCACGACGACGTTGGAGCGCTGTCCAATCCGCCACGAGCGGCGGCTCGCCTGGCGCAAAGTGTAAATCGAATATCCCGTCTGCACGAAATAGATGGAGGGCGCCCAAAGCAAGTCCATCCCAACAGAAACGAGGCGAGGGTGAGCCACGCACACTTGCATTCCGTTGCGAAGCTCGCGCTCATACCAGGCCTCGCGCTGATCGGGAGGCACCTGAGCCGTGAGTATGGAGACGCGGATGCCTTCTTGCGACAGAACTCGTTCGAGCCGACGCGTCACGTCCCTCTTTGCTGTGTATACCGCGTAGATCTGGCATTTTCTGCCTCGGGCGAGGTCCGCCTTGACGCATTCGACCAGTTGGCGCTCCTTCGCGTAGCCAAAGTCCTCGCTGAGGTCCTGAGTTTGAGCGATCAGAAATTGCACGCGTCGATGCAGCTCCGGGTCGTATTCGGTCCCGATCAGATCACCGAAGCCGTATGGCCGATCCGGATAAGCGAGCAATGCATTCAGGGCCGTGCTGATCACGGAATGGTTTCCTCGATGCTCTTCAAGCGCCTCCTTAATCTGCTTTTCGAGATCCGCATATGCTTTCGCCAGCGGTTCGTCCATGTCCACGCCGATGACTTCTTCGCGGTAGGCCGGCAATTCACTGGAGATGTCTTCCAGTGAGACGAACGCGCCGAGTTCCATGAGAAACTTGCCGAACAGCAGTGGCGATGCGCCCGGTTTGCGTTTGACCTGTTTGGTCACCTTCGCTTTCGAGCAGGCATTCTCTTCTGGCGCAATGATCGTCACCCGCTCGAGCACGCCGTAGCTCTCGGCGAAGTTGCGGACCCCCGACTCGCCCCACTCGTAGCCTTCTGTCACCATCTTGTGTGGTTCCAGGCGATAAAGCACATTGAAAAGGTCGTCCGCGTAACCGCCCATGAGGGTCCCGGTAAGTACGGCGATTCTGTCCACTGACCTCGCCATGGTCCCTAGTGCGTTGCCCTGTGCCGTGTCTCCCTTTAGTTCATGCACTTCATCCGCGATGCCGTAATCGAAGAAGTCCGGCATGTAGCGCCCGATAAACTCCAGCGGCGCGAAGCGGCGGATGCGCCCACCATCGGCCTGCCAAAGAGGGCTGTACATCGCACGCCGATTCTTCCCCCGGTCGTCGGCTGCGTCTCCGATGATCTCGCTCCGACGTATCTTTTCAAATTCGCTCGCGAGCACGCGCTCATCGTTCACTATTAGCGGCGCGCCCGTGTCAGGATTGATCACGGTCCCCAAGCATGGGCCGGACTTCGCCACCGCGTAACAATGCTTCCAAAAGAAGGAAAGCTTTGCCCTGTCTCGGCCAACGATAAAGAACGACGGGCCTGGGCAGATCTTTTGCCAGCGATCGCGCGCCGATTTCGAGTTCTTCCGAAGGCGGAGATCCGTGAGCGTTGTGTGCAGGCCTTCGCGCACGATCCGGCCATTTCGATAGCGAACTTCATTCACCCCGTGCGGATTTGCGCCCGATTGTCCCGGTGTTCGCAAGCCGTCGATGATGAAGACACGCGCGCCTGGGACGGTGATTAGAACCTCTCGGCACCACTTCCCAACGATGTTCGGCGGCGCCATCACTAGAGCGGTATAGGGTCGACCAGCAGAACGCACATGGATCGCGGAAAGCGCCATGAGTGTCTTGCCGGTGCCGCATTCCGCAATGACCGCGGCGGCCTTGGCACGATGCCAGCGCTTCACGATGCCCATCACCGCCAAACGTTGAGCTGCGAAGGGGCTTCGCAACAACGTCTTGAACCGCTCCGACACGGGATCCTGGGGAGCCTGAAGCGCCGGGTAAATTTGCAGAATGCGGTCGCCCAATTCCTGCGAGAAGCAGCTCAAATATTCGGCGATGGTTGAAGGGATACTCATGTGCGATTTTTCCTCCTGGGGTGGTCTCTCTGGATGGCGAACAAAAGGCGAATCTAGCTGGTATACTTTGAGACGTGGTGGGGACCCGCTGCCGAGTCAGCTACCTGGATTCCAGAAACATCGAGCACGCCGTGGATGTCACAGCGGAATCATTGTTTGAGGCCGCTGCGGTCGCTATACGGGCATTCCGAGAAGGTGCCTTGGTCGAGGAGTTGCCCGTTGCGGGTACTGAGTTGCGCATCGCAGTCTTTCCGCTGCCGGTCGAGCACAGAGTTCGCTTACAACGGGTGGAACAGTGGGCTCAAACCGGTACGGTGAAAAGCCCTGTGGAGATGCTGCGGCGGGAGCGCGTACGCGAGTTGTTAGGGCTCAAGAACGAAGCTGGCAAGTGAGCCGGGCCGCGCTGAACGACTGCCACGGAATCGAGCCGCCGTCATCAGGAATCTCGATTGTCTTGTCCTTCACGGCCTCCCCGATCCACTCCAAAAACTCCTCTTTGCTTCCGACGACGGCGATTGGCCGGTAGCCGAGACCATCCAACGGTTGAATGCGTTGTTTTTGTTGCAGCACGCTCCAAAACCAACTCGCCCAAGAAGGATGAACCGGCAAGCCGAGCCGCTGCGAAATACGGTACAGGACAAAGTCGGGATCGTCATCAGACAAGATGATCCGTCCGACATCGCCTTCATCGGCTACCTGAGCGGAGAGGGCGACCAGGTGACGCACGCTGCGGCTCCGTCCGGCCACGGCTATGGTGCCGCGGAAGACCCGCGGATCCTTTCCCAGCGTCACCCTTCGTTGAGCGAGGCCTGGGCCGGAAACGGTCACCCACTCCTGGCCTGCAAGTCCAGCCCAGATGGCACCGATATCGACGTCGTTCCCGAACACTGAAACGAGGTGGCAAGTACCCGAGGCTTCCTTATTTTCGGCAGGCTCGCTGATGAATCGGTCTAGTGCAACGCGGAGTCGCGTTCTCGTGTCTTTCAGCTGCTTTTCAAACTCCAACCAACCAAAGCGTTCGTGTGCGTTCTTCATCGGCGGACTCCTTTCAACGACGAACTCGAGCGTCCCTGTCAGCCCGCTATTCAAGCGTGCACGTTTCCCCGGTCGCGAAGACGACGGAAAGCTCCTGGACAAAGCGTTCCCGCTCGCGGATCACGGTTGTGCCATCCTCCTCTTCCTGGGTGAGTTTGGTCGTAACCTTTTTGCTCTTCCACGCCGCGATGTGGCGCTCTTCGCCCGAGCCAAAAATTCCGTTGATGAGACCAGAGCAAGCGACGAGGCCAACTTGACCCGCATGCAGTGGTGTGAGTGGCCTCCCTCCGATAACGGTTGGTTCCGGGGCGAGAATTCGTGTGGTTTGCCGGTAGGCCGGCGAGTTCGCAACGAGATCCTCCAATTCATCGAGAGGCATGCCCTTGAACGTCAGCGCTGCCGGCCCACTCGTCGGCACGGCGTATGGGTCGTCGCACAAGTCCGCCAGCACCGGCAAACTCTCGTACTCGCGTCCGAGCGCGGTGAAGCGATAACGGCACTCGCTGATCTCGCGGTCACGAAGTTGTTCGCGCTCACGGCGCGTCCGCCGAACGCCGGCAATCAGGACCTGGCGATAGCGAACCGACTCCGGATCGGACAGACGAAGCACCCGCGCACGTTTGAAGTGGGAAGCGAGGATCTGCGCGCAGTCGGTCGCGCGCTCGGCCGGAATCACCAGCAGGAGTACCCCACCGGGGATCAGCCACCGGAAGATTTGATTCAAGAACACGGCCTCAAGTCGTTCCCGAGCGTTCCCTGCGAGCGCCCAGTCGTACGGGGGATTGCAAAAGCAGAGCGAGAACGACTCGACAGCGCAATGGGTTTCCAGACAATTTCCCTGAACAATCTTGGTAAGGGAGGGCCCGGCTTGTTCGGCGCGATAGGCATCCAATTCGATTCCGTAGCGTCTTGCGCTGGAACCCCCGGTAATGGTAGCGAACGCCGAGCCGTCTCCGACGCAAGGATCCAAGGCCGAAAACAACTCGATCGGAAACCGCAAGAGATTCCGGATTCTTTCCGCCTCTCTGAGCGGCAGAGGGTAGTAGTTGCACCGAACTTTGGCGTTAAACCGGGACATGCGAGAACTCCTATCGTTTGATTCGCGGGTTGTGACTGAACCCATAAAGTTGCCGCTTACGTAAGGGCTACATTATGCATTCCAATCCGAGCACCTTTACGCTTGTTAGACGTGCTTGGAATCGATCATCCTGCCGGAAGGCGCAGGAGAGGCCTGGAGCGGTGCATTTTGAGGGCGTTCTCCGCGTCGAGCGCGCGCGGTGCTTAATCGCCCCCGGCGTCTGCATCCCGGTGACATCCGTAGTGCCACGCGAGTTCCAGACGGCGGATGGATGTGCCAGAGCTAGACTAACCAGAAATGATCTCCTAGAACGTTTCGTGGGGCGAGGCGTGCGCCTAGATGGTTCCCCCCTCCGAAAGCGGTCTGACCAATGCCCGCTTACAATGGGCTTCGCTCTGCAATGATGTCTTTTATGGGTATTTCGGGTATTTCCGCTCAAGGTGCTGAGCATCTGACGATGAAGATTGGCCGGGCATACAAGCATGTTCGGGAGTTTGACTCATTAGTTGTCGCCCATTGCACCCGGCCTGATCTGTTTACCGCTACGGGCCGCGACGACATCAAAAATGGTCGCTTCATCGTTCGCGTGGAATACGCAATGCTTGAAGGAGACATTCTGTTAAGCCTCGGCGATTTCGTTTACAATTTGCGTTCCGGGCTGGACCAACTCGCCTGGCAGTTGTGCCTTTCCGGCGGCGGAGATCCCGGCCGGGACACCATGTTCCCCATCTATGAAAAAGAAGACGCGAAGAGCGAGGAACTATTTCAGAAGCGCGTCAAGGGAATGCCGGCCGACGCTATCGCTATCATCGGGGAACTTCAGCCGTACAAGCGCAGCGCATCCTACAGACAGCATCCGTTGTGGCAACTGAACAAACTCGGTAATATTGACAAACATCGACTTCCCGCGGGCCGTAGTACGGATACCAGCTTTTATATCGAGCCGCTCGGCTATATCAAAACGGACTTCGATAATGGCATGGAACTCAGCTGGCCCCTTTCAGCTAAAGACAAAGTGAAACTGGAGGGACGGACGCCCACACTGACGTTCGGCGATCCAATCGACAGCACAAGCACTGGCGACCCTCTTGAGCTGACGAGATATGACATCGCGGAAATATACCGTTACGTCAGGGAAGATGTCGCGCCGCGATTCACGCGCTTCCTGGTGTAATCGTCGCGGCAAGGATCGCGCGCGGGACGCGGGGGCGTGAAATTGTGCGAACAGAAGAGGCTGAGCATGCGCTCTCGGTCGGATCGTGCCCAGAATGCGGTTACTATAATCAACTTTTAATAGTAAACACGTCTATACATGGCTATCATATTGTATCAGTTGAGTTTATGGCCGTAATTGTGGTAGATTCTGCTGTTGATCATCTCAGGGAGGCAACTACGCGCCGCCAGAGCCCTGTTAGGGATGGAGCAAATTGATTTGGCAAAGCGTGCGCGCGTAGGTGTCGGAACAATTCGGCGTATGGAAGCCTTCGAAGGACCGATAGGCTCGCGCACAGATACGCTTGGCAATGTCATGGCCGCGCTTGAAAAGGCGGGTATCGAGTTTCTGGATAATGACCAGCCGGGCGTGAGGCTGAGGAAGAAATGAATTTGGGATACCCTGCCGATAGAGAAGTACCCGATTAAATAAGGACCGGTCAAAGTATGCCTGGTGACGTATCGCCGTGGGACCCGAACGAATGGGAACAGCACATTCAGAAAGTGCTGAAGCTGCGCTACGCCCAGCCGGTCGGCAGTTACCAGCACATCGCGGATGAAATCAAGGGCGACTGCGGCATCGAAGGCTACGCCGTGGATGGGACCGCCTACCAGTGCTACGCTTGTCAAAACTGGAACGATTTCGGCGTCCTGCTGGATCACCAGAAAAACAAAATGACGCTCGACATCGGTAAGCTACTCCGTAATGAAGCGGAGTTACTGACGATCCTGGGCGATATTCGCATCGGAATCTGGAACTTCGTGCTGCCGTTCTGGAATGACAAGGAACTGCTGAAGCACGCGCGCAAGAAGGAAATGGAAGTGCGGGCGAAAAAGCCGAAGCACGCCAAGCCTGATTTCCGCATCGCGGTCATCACGGGCGAAGAGTTCCTCGTCGAGAAGCAGATGCTGGCGAAGCAGGACCTGTATAAATTCGATGTGAAGGATCTGCCCGATACCGTCCAGACGGCAGCCACATGGATGGACCAGAATAAAGGCTTGGAGCTGGTCACCAACCTGACACGCAAGGCAACGGTCATCGCGGCAGGAAAAACCACCAAAACGAGGGACGGCTTCCTCAACCGCATGGTCAAAGACTATACCGCAGGTTCGATAATCCTGAGCAGGCTTGAGCAGGACGTGCCGGAGGTCTACGAAGAGGTGATCAGGAAGAAGACGGACCGCGAGGGCGAACTGGAAATGGCCTGCGCTACGAATACGCTGGTTCCGGGCAAGTTTTTCGACGAAACACTGAGCGCCTATAAAGCGGAACTGCGGGGCGTTTCCGGTATCGGCCCGCGAGCCGTTGATATTCTGGCGCGGGAAGCTGTTTCCGACTGGTTGCTACGCTGCCCACTGGAGTTTGAGTGATGGCGGACGAAACGGCTCTCATCCTCGAAAAGGGACGGTCCTTCCGCTTCACGCGCCGGCCGATGGCAATCGCAGCGGAACTGCGCCCGGATTGGAAGATGGCTGCGCTGCTTCTCATCCTTAATCTAAGCTCCCGCGGCGGCAAGAGTTCGCTGCGCAGGTTGCATATACTCAATTGGGCATTGCGGTCGCCCAAGAACCGGGCAGAATTTGAGCAGGTCCGGGAACACCTGCAACCGCTTTTCAGCTTTCAGTTCAGGTTCGAGCCTGCCCTCGGAAGGGCCATCGACATGGCGGCGGCCGAGAAATATGTGGAGTGGGTTAACGGAAAGAGCCTGCAAATCACGGCCAAGGGGAAGCGCTGGCTCGGGGAAATCACGAAGGATGAAAGCGTGATGTACCAGGAACGGGAATTCTTAAAACGCATCGGCAAGGACGTGACCGAGGCGATTGCGATGGAAATGATTAACGTCAAGCCGATCTGACATGCTCCGCATACGGCACCTGCTGATCCACATCAACACCGATAAAGGGGTGTTCGGAACGAAGCAGAGCTTTGCCGATGGGCTGAACATCATACGCGCTGAAAACTGGGCCGGAAAGTCACAGCTCGTCCAGTCGATCATGTACGCCCTCGGAATGGAGGGCATGCAGGGGCCTTCCCACGCCGTTCCGCTGGCACATGCCATGACGGATTATCTGGAGTTCAAGGATAAAGGCAAGGATTTCACCGCCAAAGTCATCGATTCGATGGTTTCGCTCGAAATCGAAAACGGCAAGGGCAAGTTTCTCACGGTGCAAAGAGCCATCGCGGGAGACCGCAATAAGAACCTGATGACCGTATATGAGGGCCGGGCCATAACCAAGAAAGAGGCTCTTGGCACAGCGCGGGATTACTTTGTCCGGGAAGGCGGAGCGGCTGTCAACGAACTCGGCTTCCACCGCAGGCTAAGGGATTTCATTGGTTGGGATCTACCGATGGCCCCGCGCTTTAATGAGCCAGACTGTCCGCTTTATATGGAGACCATTTTCCCCCTGCTCTATGTGGAGCAGAAGCTGGGCTGGGGGAGGATTCCGGGACGGTATCCCACGTGGTTTGGCATCAGGGATGTGGCGCGTAGGACGGTAGAATTCCTCCTCGGGCTTGAGGCTTACGCGACCGCGATCGAGCGCGCCGCTGTGAACGAGGAAATCAAACGCCTAAGGCGAGAATGGGCGACCGCGCACACTCAGGCTGAGCGATCCGGCTCTGCGATAGCGGGCATCGTTCGTGGTATTCCTGTCGAGCCGATAGCATCTTGGCCGCCGGAGATTCCGCCCACGCTTTCGGTCATGCGGGAATCAAAATGGGTGCCGATCGCGGAATACCTCACCGGTCTCCGGACGCGCTTTACAGAGTTGCAGAATGTCGAGGTCCCCTCGACGGCAAAGGCGGAGCCGAAACTTCGGGCGGAACTGCCCAAGCTCGAATCCGATCTCGCATCAAGGGAAAGAGCCATCGCAGCGCTCTACGAAAAGTTTGAAGCGGACACGGCGGAAGCGGAATCGCTGCAGCAGCGGCTTGACACCATTAACGACGATCTCAGGAAATACAAAGACCTGAGAAAAGTGCGCAGGATGGGATCGAGCGATGGGCCTGAAGTGGTCAACGGCCACTGCCCGACTTGTCACCAGGAGCTTGCGGATTCGCTGCTCGACACCGGCAGCAAGGCCGTTCCCATGACGCTGGATCAAAATGTGAGTTTCTATGAAGAGCAAATCCAGCTCTTCACGGCAGTCCATGCCAACGCTATACGTTCCGTGCAGACTGCGGAGAAGGATCTCCGGGCGCAACGGGGCCAGGTGGTGGAACTGCGCGAGCGCATCCGGGACATCCGGGAAACGCTGGTTTCTGCGTCGAGCTCACCCTCCATCGAGGCAATATCGGAACGTATCCGCCTGCAGGAAAGAATCGGCCGCGTTGAAACCCAGCAGCAGATGTTCGATGAAAACATCGCCGAACTCGCCCAACTTGCGACCGAATGGCTGGACGTGCAGGAACGGTTAAGGAAATTGCCCAAGGGCGCGCTGTCCGCGAACGATGAGGCGAAGATCAACATGCTTCAAAACTCGTTTCAGCAGCAGCTCACGCAGTACAAAATGGGGAGTATTGCGGTAGCGGTGGTGCGGATTTCTTCCGGCAGTTATGAACCGGAAGTGGCCGGCGTGAATCTCGGCGCCGACGTTTCGGCGAGCGATCTCATCCGGCTGCACTGGGCGTATCTCTTGGGGCTTCTGGAAGTCGGGACGAGACCGACCGGCAACCATCCCGGTCTTCTGATACTGGACGAGCCCCAGCAACAGTCCGTTGAGGAAAGCTCTTTCAGGGAAATGCTGCGTCACGCGCAGGGTGAGAAAAACTGCCAAATAATCATCACGACGAGCCACGAACGCAAAACGATTGGCACCTATCTGGAGAAGATCGGCGTTAAGCATGTCGTTGAATTCGGCGATGACCGTATATTGCAGAAGATGTCGAGCTGATTCAACTTTCTGTTGAACTATCCGGCGGGGGCGCGTTACTCTTTACGGTGAGGCTGCCAACCCCGGCTGAATTTTAACGCACCACACCTGATAGACGTGTCCTTCCACGCCGCCGCAGCCTTGTCATTATGCAGTGCCATGACGCCATGTCAAGATGGTTCTTAAAGGGGTCCCAAGCTAGGAAACGTGAGCGACCGCATCAGTATGTAGTATGGCCGCAGCATGCCCGTAAAGACGCCTAGTGGCAAAACGTGCTTCCACAGTAGGTAGTTGATTTCCCCGGACATGTAGTCCTGGAACAATCTTTTTGAAAACTTCGGGTCAGAATGCTGAAGAAAGCCGTTGTAGAGGTAGTCGTAGTCGAAGGCGCTGATCAGATGGCGGATTGCTTGGTTGCGCTCGCCGAGCCGCTTGGCATACGCATCGGTGACATCGCGCTGCTCAATATCGAGGACGCGAACCACTGTGCCCTTCGATTTGTCCGTCTGGCGGAGAGCTTTGTACCAGGTGTTGTGGACATTTTGATAATGAACGGAGTCCGACTGGTTTTGAATGACGGAGCGGAAGTCATTGAGGGCCTGCCGGAGGTCCCATAGATTCGCGATCCACCATTTACCCTTTTCATCGACCGTGAAATGGGTTTCCAGATTCGCAGGGAAATGGTCGTAGCGGGTGACGAAGCTTACCGACTGCGCTCTCTCGTAGTCGCTGAGTATGTCACGGTCGAGGACCGCGCTCTCGTAGCGGAAAGCTATTCTTTCCGGAATCTCGGTGACAATTTTCTGGTTGGCCTCATCGATCACCTTCTGCACCTCTTCCGCAATCACGCGAAAGCGGTCGGCAATACGTTCCGGCATAGCGGGAGGGGTGGGTGCGTCTTCTGGCATGGCGTCAATTCTAGCGCTGAAAAAAGGGCCGCCGGTCGCCCGGCAGCCCTCGCGCAAGCTCCTTCGATGGACTCTTAGCGGCCTTCGTCCTGCTGCTTGCCGATCTGTTTCTCGACGATGGCGTAATGGCCCTTTTCCAGGCCGCGCGACGCAGAGAAGATCGTGCGCGTTCAAGCGAATCTTTTGCGTCTTCCAATCGTCTCCATCTTTGTAGCTGCGCTCGATGGCGACCGTCTGGAATTCGCCGTTCTTGCCGGTATTGTTCCAGAGCTTTACCTTCGTGCCGTGTCCGTTGTCAGCCGGAACGGCGGGTTTGTTGGAGAACCCTTCCTTCTGTTTCTCGGGCGCCTCGGAACGCTGTGCCTGTGATTGAGCCATAAATATCTCCCTTGGTTGTTGTTGTCGGCAGGATTATGGTTGGCAAGATTCAACCGACAAGCGATTTCTTAACGACGATTAACATCCGCAACGCGAAGCACGGCAGGCGTGAGGTGTTTGAGGAGATGCGGAGTGGCGCTATCCTGAGGCTCTGTGCCCGGCGTCGCCAAATTCATCGAGCCCATGCTGCTGCTCCGCACGGAGAAGTTGCCGGAGAGCGCAGATTACCAGTTTGAGTTGAAATTCGATGGGTATAGAGCCCTCGCCATCAAAGGCGGAGGCAAGGTACAGCTCCGGTCCAGAAACGACAACGACTTCAACGCGCGGTACCCCGGAATCGTGAAGGCGCTGGCACCGCTGCCCGATGACACCGTCATCGACGGCGAGGTCGTGGCGCTCGACCCCGAGGGCAAGCCCTCATTCAACCTGCTCCAGAACCACGGCTCCTCCGGCGCGCCGCTCCACTTCTTCATCTTCGACCTGCTGGTGCTGAAGGGGAAAGACGTGATGGGCAAAAGCCTCACGGAACGACGCGAGCTGCTGGAAAAGCACATATTCCCTAAGATGGAGGAGCCGATCCGGTATTCCCCAATGCTGGAAGCGGGCTTGAAGGACCTGATCCAGTCCGTGAAGGCGCAAGGGCTGGAAGGGCTGGTGGCGAAGCGCCGGGATTCCAAGTACGAGCCGGGCATGCGCTCCGGCGCGTGGCTCAAAATGCGCGTGAATCAGGGCCAGGAGCTGGTGATCGGCGGCTACACTCCTTCGCCCAAGAACTTCGATGCGCTGGTGATCGGCTATTACGAGGGTTCCAACCTTATATATGCAGCCCGGACGCGCAACGGTTTCACACCGGCATCGCGGGCGGAGCTGTTCAGGAAGATAAAGCCGCTGGAAATCAAGGAATGCCCCTTCGCCAACCTGCCGGAGAAGAAAGCTGGCCGATGGGGCGCGGGCCTCACGGCTGCCAAGATGGCGGAATGTATCTGGCTCAAGCCGCAATTAGTTGCGCAATTTGAGTATGTTGAATGGACAGAAGATTCCCATCTACGCCACAGCCGCTTCATGGCACTCAGGGATGACAAGAAGCCGAAAGACGTGTGGCGGGAGTGACCTGAAATTACACCCCGCCAGCCTGTAAAATCAGCGTTGGTCCCCAAATGAATGATGTCGAAACAAAGCGACCGGCCAAAGTCTTCCTGAGCTATGTGAGTTCAGATAAGGCTTCCGCCCGTTTTATCGCAGATGCGCTCAGGCAGAGCGGGGTTTCCACCTGGTTCGATGAATGGGAAATCCATGTCGGTGATTCCATAATCCAGCGGATCGAGGACGGCGCCATGTCGAGTGACTACATTCTGCTGTTGCTTTCGCCTGCCGCGGTGGAATCCGAGTGGCTTAAAGCTGAAATCAGCATGGCGCTTTCGAGGGAGCTGCACGAAAGGGCAATTCGGTTGGTGCCGGTTCTGGTAGCAGATTGCGACATACCACCCGTTTTGAGGGACAGGGTATTGCTCGACCTGCGGGGCAATAACCGAGAAATTGGAATTCGGCGCCTTGTGGAACAGTTGTCGGCCGTTCCCGCTATCCGTTTCTCGGAGTTGACTCCTGAGATATTCGAGCGTTTGGTGGGCGATCTTCTTGTCGAGTTGGGGTTCTCGGTCGAGGCTTCGGCGCGGTCACACGACAGCGGTATCGACTTCACCGCGATCTACAAATCGCACGATCCCTTCGGTGTGGAGAAGAAAGAAACCTGGCTGGTCGAAGTTAAGCTCTACAGCAAGTCCCGAGTGAGCATTAGCGCGCTGCGGGAAGCCGTTGGGCTATTGGCGGACTGGCGCAAGGCGGCGATGGCCCTTATCGTGACGAGCGGGAACATCACATCAGAGGGGCGGCGCTTTCTGGAAGAGTCAGAGTACGGAAGCAGGGTGAGGGTCATCGAGGGGCCGGAGTTGACGAATCTCATCGCCCGATATCCTGCCTTGGTCGAGCGCTATTTCCCTCACGGTGGCAGCCGTGCATGATGGGAAACTGCTGCGTCAACGGCTGGAACAGTGTCCGCCTGGACGCCCCGGATGGAAAGATTATGAGGATGCGTGCATCGACGCGTTGAAATACCTCTTCGTCCCGCCGCTCGCCGAACCGCACATCCAGCCGCGAACCTATTCCGAGATTGACCGTCGCGATGCCGTCTTTCCGAACCGGAATATCGATGCCGGCAACAACTGGGGTCACATCTATAAAGAACTTGCCGCGCGCCTCGTGCTCTTTGAATTCAAGAACTACGACCGCGAAGAAATCGGGAAAGACGAGACAAACCAGACCAGAAACTACCTCACAAAGCCAATGGGTAAGCTGGCGATCATGTGCTGCAATCACGCCCCGAACGAGGCGGCGCACATCAAACGCAACACGATCTTCAGCGAGGACGGCAAGGTCATCCTCTTCGTGACGACGGAGCAGCTCATCGAGATGCTGTTCATCAAGGAACGCGGTGAAGACCCCTCCGACCTCATCATGGACATGATCGAGCGGTTCTACCTGCAGCACGAATAATCAGGCGCGGCTGCGGTCCTTCTTCCTTGACACAAAATCCGCTGCGTTCGTTGCCGTGATCATCGGGTATTCCGTATCGCCGCGCAGAACGTTTTGCCGCGCCTTCTCGCGGACCTCTTCCAGTTTGGGGGCGGTGTCTTCGATGGAGTGGCGGCCGGTTATGGCTATCATTGCGAACGATAGATCGGCGTGGCTGGGATCTGGAGAAGCGGAGCGCATCGCCGGGGAATGGTTCGATACGCAGGTGGAGAAATGCCGGCAGCGCTGGATAACGAATGAAATTGGATGAAGACTGATGAGATGAAATCGGGTGCAAGTGCTTCGCTGGCAACGGTTTGAGTTTAGTTTTGTTGCACTTGCCGAGGGGGAGGCTGGATCGGTTTAGCAAGCCGTTGCATTGGAAGAGGCGGTCCAGGTAGGATGGGCCTTGATAAGTTACTGATAAACGCGCTTGCGACCGCGTCCGGCTGATGTGCACCGTCCCGCCGTGTTCAGCCTCGCCCTTATCAAAGCGTTCCGATGGTCGCCTCGCCGCCGTCGAAGGCGCGGCGATAAAATAGAGTGGGATGTGGTCGTGAAGCGGCTGACCTTCTTCCGCTGTGGGCCGCATTCATCAGGTCGAGCTTACCTGCTGAGATGGCTATGCCCAACCGTGATCTCATTCGCGCTTCTGAAATCGCCGATTGGTGCTTTTGCCGAAGATCCTGGTATTTGAACACCCGCGGCGTCGGTCCCAGCCTGGTGCAAATTGAGAAAAGGCACGCCGGCCTTGACTATCATCAGCGGCATGCTCGCCGTGTGAATCAAGCCCGGGGCGTAATGAATGGCGCAACTCGCGCTCTGCTCGCTGCCGCAGTGCTTGCTGCTGCCTACTGGTTCTGGGCCCACGCTCGCTGAAATGGACCGGAGACGATGTTCTTCCTCATTGCCCTCATCGCCGCGGCCTTGGCATGGTTCGTAGGGCGCGGGCTGTTCGCGCGAACGGGCCTCCCCACGCGAGACATTCTCTACGCGGACGTCGGCAGCACCTTTCCACAGCCCGCGCCTCTCGTATCAAAACGCTATCGCCTCAGCGGAAAGCCGGATTACCTGGTTCGGGTCAAAGACGGCATCGCTCCGGTCGAGTTGAAGTCTAGCCGGTCTCCCTTGTCCGGGCGCCCATATGACGGTCATCTCTTCCAATTGGCGGCCTACTGTCTACTCGTCGAAGACGTTTGTCGTGTCTCGGTCCCTTATGGACTGGTCCAATACGAGGATCGCACCGTCAGTGTCGAGTACACTCCGTCGCTACGTGCAAGCCTGCTTGCGCTTCTGGAAGAAATCCGAACGGCCAAACGCTGTGGGGAATGCCACATCAACCACAATCAACCCAGCAAATGCCGGTCTTGCGGTTTCCGTTCTGTTTGCGGAGAAAGTCTGATTTGAGCGCCCTACTCACAAAGTCACGGATCGGCTTTGGACTGCACGCCATGTGGGCTCGTTTCACCGGCTTCATCAGAGAGACCGTTACGGCCAATCCCGAGCTCTTCCTGCCGGTATTCTTGCTGTTCGTCTGGCAGATCACGGCGATCGCGGTGAAGCCGCGGACCCTTGGGCTCGCCCTGCTGATGACGTTGCTCTTATTGGTTTATGGCTATCGCGTGCTCGGAAAGACGGCCTGGCTACGTCGTTTAGGCTGGGTGTCCCCGCGTCAAGGGTTCTGGCTCTATAGCGTTCTTGCCGGCCTTGCGTCCGGCGCTGGCGTCTGGTCGATCGCCAGATCGTTTCACGAATCCCTGGGTGGTGTTCCTCCCCCTCATCGGGTCCTCTTGGCCAGCGCATCCGGACCAATGCTGGAGGAAATTCTCTTTCGAGGCCTGCTCTTCTGGTTGGTCTTGGAGCTTCTGAGCCGCTGCCGCGTTTCGAAGCTCGCCGCCGTTAGCACGACGATTCTCGTCATCGCCGTAGGATTCGCTTTCTCTCACGCTGGCAGGACTGGCCTCAGCCTCTACACAACAATTCTCACTGGGATTGCATTTGGCTGGATGCGGGCACAATCCGAATCCACGGCGGCCGCAGCCCTCATGCACGCCGTCTACAATCTGGTGCTCTCGTATATTGCCACGTTTTAGCGCGGCCTCTTCCGTTCCTTCATGCTGGTCTTCCTGTTTTTCGGCAGCGCCTTTTACCGCCGACGAGGAAACCGGCTCGTACGAAATCGGCCCAGCGATGCCTGGGTTCCTTTCAAGTGCAAGCATCAGAAAGGGCGCGGATGAAGCTCAACCAGCAGGGTCCCTCCGCGTTCTCTCGCCGCCGTCTCTCGTGCAATCGGCCGTCCGATTCTCCTCAGGAGCTTGGTCCTTTCCCATCTCGTATCCTTGCCGAAACCGACACGACCCCCGGTGGCGTAGTTCCTTGCCGCACGGACATTTGTGATCGATCCGTTTCTGGACAGACAGCAGTTTTTGATACCAGTTATCGCCGGCGCTCATTGAGATTCCGAGAGTGTCGCACGCCTCCCGAATTGTCTTGCCATCGACGAACACCAGCCGATGAAAGTCTGGCTTCTTTGACTGCGTTGGGTGATTGATTCCTCCCCGGAAGCTCCGATCGATGACAAAGCTTCGCTGGCAACTCGTATTCATGCAACGCCAACCTCGTGTGCCGGAACTGTTCCGACCGCGGCTTTGTGTTTTTCCGCCACAGAAGATGCAGGGTGGGTTTAATACCGCAGCTCCAACACGGTTCCGTGCAAAGATGAGATCGAACAGCGCATTCAGCAAGTGCTCTCGGCATTCCTGCGGATCGCGCGCCCAGATGACCAATGTGCCCTGCGCGTCCGGAGCTGTTGCCGAGAATTTGTGGGCGCCTTTGTAAGGCCGGTTCAGAGTGTGAACCAGCGAGGTGGCCATCTTGGAGTTGAACTCAAAATTGAAGTAACTCACTCTCGGGTTTCCCCTCTCCGATGGGCTCAACGAGTCCAAACGTGTCTCTCTCGAATGGCGGCGAATCCGGTCAGGTGCTGCCAGCTCGGCGGGGGAGGGTCGGCCCTAGCTTCTGAGCTTGCGCATGAACTCGGTGCGGCTGCATACGCCCTGAGCCTCCAGCTCCATGCCCGTGCAGTAAACGGAGGCGATGGATATGGACTTGTGGCGCATGACCGGGTGGACACGGCGTCCATGCCGGTCTACCCAGGTTTCGTGACCGGTGCTGCCACCATTGCAACGGGTGAAACCAAACTGCCTCTTGAGCACGTCCTTTAAGCGTCGGGTAGCGATCTCTTTCATTCGGGCGGTCTCCTTTCGTGAGGAGACTATTCTTGGGCAAAATGCCCGCGCCGCCCGTAAGCCTACGGGCAAAAGTCGTTTCATCACCCCGCTTCAGTTCCCAAATCATCAGTACCCGTCAGTTCCGCGACCGAGGTTCCCTTTATAAAGGGTCAGGGTGCTCTTGTGAAAGTCGATATCGAATCTTTGGCCGTCTCGCTGGGTGGGCGGGCGGTCCTGCACAATTTGACCCTGAGCATCCCTAAAGGGTCATCCACCGCAATCGTCGGGGCATCCGGAGCTGGTAAAACGACGCTGCTGCGTTGTGTCGCCGGGCTGCTGCCCCCCACCAGCGGCCGGGTCCTTGTGGACAGCCGCGAGCCCGCTTGCCTTTATGGGCAGGGCGCGATGGCATTCCTTTTTCAGGAAGCCTGCCTGTGGCGTCACCTGACAGCACAACAGACCCTGGAACTCACGTTTGACCTCTACGGACGAAAGCCCGGACAAGAGGAAGTCGCGGGCCTGCTTGCCCGCGTCGGCCTCTCGGGATTTGGCGGTTATTACCCCCATCAGATGTCGGTCGGGATGAAGGCGCGGCTGGCGATCGCGCGCGCTTTTTGCGTGTCGCCAAGCCTTCTTTTGATGGATGAACCGTTCGCGGCCCTCGATCCGTTGCGCAGGCTGGATCTCAACCGGCAGGTCCAGACGATGCGCCTCGAAGCCGGATGCACGGTGATGTGGGTCACGCACGATGTCGTCGAAGCCCTCCAGTTCGCAACGCACATCATTGCGCTCCCGCACGGCTCCCGGCCCACGCAACTGATCGACCTCGGCAACCTTCCACGCATTGAGGACGGGGCGAACCTGCCCCCAGAGGCTCTGGCGATGCGGGACCGGTTGCTGGAAACAATCGTTGGTCAGCACTCGCCCACGGAGCGCCTTTCGGCGGAGGTGCTGGGATGATCCGCGAACGCACCGTGCAAGACCCCGTCACGCTCATTGCGGGCGGCGTCATCGTGACCGCGATATTGCTGGCCTGGGAGCTGTCCGCGGACGCTTCCGTGACCGTGCGCCTGCTGCTGTCCAGCCCGCTGCGCACTCTCGCTTACGTCGTGCACCATTTCACGGAATCGGGCCAGGCTTTCGCTTATACCGGGCTGGAGAGCTTGCTGGGCCTGGTGGCCGCGACGATATTTGCCCTTCTCTTCGGTGTCGTGTGCATTTACTACCCCCGCATCGGCGGCATCAGTTTCCCGCTGCTGGTCGCGTCGCAAGTCATCCCTCTCGTGTGCCTTGCCCCCATGATTATTCTCGTGTTCGGGCCGGGGCCAAGCGGCAAGGTTTTTTTGAGCGCCCTGATTGCCTTCTTCCCGATCCTCACGAACGTGATTTCGGGCATCCGGTCGGTGGCCAGCGCATCACAGGAAATGATGCGCATTATGGCAGCACCCAAGGCGCAAGTGATACGGCACGTCGTGATCCCGCATTGCGCGGAGCATTTCTTCGCAGGATTGAGGATTGCCGCGCCGCTCTCCGTGATCGGCGCTATCGTGGCGGAGTTCAATGGTGCCGATATAGGGATCGGCAAGGATATTTTCATCGCCGCGAAGCGGCTGGAGCCCGAACTGATGATGAGCGGAATCGCCGCTGGCGCCATCTTGTCGGGCTTGATCTACGGAGCCGTGCTTTTGCTGGAGAAGCAGCTCGGACCTTGGTATTGGGAGAGATAAAAACGAAATGATAACCCGTCGTCTGTTTGCAACTTGCGCTGTACTCACCGCGGCTGTCGCTGCGCTGACTTCCTGTTCGTCCAGCGCGCCGAAGCCCGAGACCCTGCCCGTGGTGGAGCTTCGGCAGGAGTGGTTCCCGAATGCCAACTTCGCCGGCGAAGTGAGCGCGTCCAAGCGCTTCGCCAAAGATGAAAAGATCCAGCTCAAGGTTGTTCCGGGAGCCGAGGATGTGGACCCCATTAAAGTCGTCCTGAGCAAGGGCGCGGATTTCGGGGTGGTCGGCGGCGATCTGCTCGTGGCGGCCGTCGCCAAGGGCGCGCCGCTGGTCGCCATCGGCGTCGTGAACGTCAAAAGCCCGACGTGCTTCCTCGTGAAGGCGAAATCAGGGATCAAGGGGCCTGCGGACTTTCCCGGCAAGCGGGTGGGCATCCTCGCGGGCACGAATACGGAGCGCGTCTACCAGCTCATGATGAAGCGGGCGGGGATCGACCGCTCGAAGGTGAAGGAAATCCAGGCCCCCTTCGAGCTTCAGACCTTCGTGCTCGGCCAATACGACGTGCGCCCGGCGTTTATCTATGACGAGCCGGTAAGCCTTGAGCAGCAAGGCATCGCCTATGAAGTCATCGACCCGACCCAGTACGGCGTACATTTCACGGGCACGGTGTATTTCACGCGGCGCGATGTGCTCGACGCGAAGCGGCCTCTCGCTCAGGCGCTTGTCACGAGCCTGGTCAAGGGCTGGACTTATGCGATTGCCAACCCCGAGGCCTCTCTTGCAGATGTCCTTGAAGCCTATCCAACGCTCAAAGCCGAACGGGAGCGACGCTCACTGCAACTGGCCTTGCCGTACTTCTCGGGCGAGAACGGCAAGCCGCTCACGGCCTCCGCCCAAACATGGCAATCCATGATTGACGGTCTGGAAGAGATCGGCGTGATCGCGCCGCATTCGGTGAAAGTGGAACAAGTCTGGGATTCGAGCCTGGTGGAACATGCTAACGCTAAATGAACGACCGCGCGGCCGTGTGCTTCTCGCGACCAGCGACATACCGGCGGAATATCACGATGACCGGCTTCGCTGGTGGACGACCAACAGCCCGTCCTGGAGCGCGCATATCGACGCGGACCACAACCGGAGCGCCATGCTGGAGAAGCTCGCCCGAAAGGCGATGGATCTGGCTGGACACAAGAGCAACATCAACGTCGCGGACTTGGGCTGCGGCGAAGGGGCATTCCTGCGCGCTTTGCGCAAGCTCGCGCCCGAGGCCCGGATGCAGGGAATCGACTTTTGCCCGGCGATGCTGGCGGAAGCCGCCCGCCGTTCAACAGACCCCAGCGTGCAATACGCGCTGGGCGATCTGGAAGACCCCGGCTTTGCGCTGCGCCCCTGCGTCAACCTCGTGACCTCGATACTCGCGATGGACGAGATGGACCAGCTCGACGCAGCTTTTCGGAATATCGCGGGGATGCTGGCTCCCGGCGGGACGGCCATGCTGGTCGTGATGGACCCGCTGAAGGAAAGGGAGCGCAACCGTGAAGCCCTGGAGGACTGTCTCAGCGGCAACAGCTCACCCGACGAGGCCGTCCTTATCGTGAAGACATTTCCAAATAATGGCCTCGCGCCGGTTGCGCCCTACAGCCGCATCGTGAGGCCGCTCGCGCAATACACGGCGGCGGCGATAGCGGCGGGCTTGCGGCCAGGGCCGGTAGAGCAGTTGTCCCACGATGTTGGCATCGGTTCCTACTCGGGTAGGCTGTTGTTCGATATTCTTACTTTTCAGAAAGCGGCGGCGCTTTGACCGTGGAACTTCAGCAAGGCACATCCTCGCTCCCCATTGAAAGCGCAAAAAGGGAAGCTGCCGTAACGGGGCTTCTCGACTGCCTGATTGCCAAGAACTATGAAGCCGCGAACACGCACGGCGGCATGGAGACAATCCGCGGTCTTCTGGAAGACAGCAAGGAACTCTCCGTCCCGGTCGTGGACCTGGCTGCGGTTCTGCCCGATCTCAAGTCACATAAGCGGAGCGGGCTGCATATCGCGTCTTACTACGAACTTGATGACCCGAATTGGTATCCGGAGCTGCTCGAAGAGTTCTTCTCGGCGGGCGTTGGCGGAAGCCTGATGGCCCTAAAGGAATTCGCGGATTGCGTGGGCAAGTACCGCGTGCAGCGTGCGCCAAAGAAGCGCGGCGAGGCGAGACCGCCGAAAACGAACCTTGTCCCCATCAGCGACTTTTTCGAGCCGGCTACCACGATGATTGAATTCGGCGTCAGCGAAAGGTTCAAGCACTACTACGATCTGCTGTTCAAGCACTTCGACGACAAGGCGGCCGTCGTGTGGGTCTGCTTCGGCCCCCGTCCAGGGACTCCCGTCAAGTGGGAGGGATCGTTGTTTCTCGTCGTGCGGCCTTTGGACGGCAAGGAATGGCAGGACGAAACCATCAGCCGCGCGGTCGAGAGCGTTTATAGCGTTCTCGACGCGTCGTTCCATCGCGCCATTGTCAACAGCGCTTACAAAAAGGAAGCGCAGCACCAGCTTGAACTGACATATTTCGCGTTCGGGCACGAGCTGAAGAACCGCATCGACGCGCTGCGCATGGGCGACCTGAGCAACAAGATCCACAAGTCAGCCCCCAAACTCATCCCCGATGTTGACCGCTGCCGGGACCGCCTGAGGACACTTCGGGGGATGGCCGGCGTCTTCAGCATCGTTGCGAAGTCACAAGACGGCGTCCTTCCGCCGACGTGGGTTTCCGCGTCAAAAATCCCCGGTGCCCCTGACGTACCGACGGAAAAGCAATGCGAAGAGCTGAAGGCGGCATTGGTGAACGCCGTGACGGCCTTCTGGTATCTCGAAGACGCGGAGGAACGGCTCGCACTGCGGCAGATCAACGGCGGCCGCGCCACTGAGGTCAAGCGCCCGACCGCATTCCAATCCACGCCACTGCCCCCCTTCACAGCGGCAAACCAGGAACCGCACCTGTGCTTCCTGTCCGGCCTCGCCGAACTGTGCCGCAACGCGGCGAAAGTCGTCCTGACCGCCTCGCCGAAACATGACCGTCCGCACATCGACTTCGAGGTGAAAGTTCCCCGTGACGTCGCTTTCGTGGCGACGGTCACGATCATCAATCCGATCGTGGGCGACCAGCACGAGCCGTCGCAATCGGTCGGCATTCTTGCCGCTCTGTTCGAGCGCCTCAACGGCATTGTCGAACTTGAGCAGGCCAAGGTTCTCCCTGAATCTTACCCACATGCCTTGAGCGATGACGCTTATGTCAGCTCGCTCTTTTTGTTTTATCCCAAGCGAATCAGGGTTGCCGCTTCACCACACGTACCCCCAGAGGCACTATGAAGACTTCATTGCTGCAGTTGTTCGCCATCAATGACCAGGAGGACCCCGACATCGGGTCCGACCTGCTCGATATCGTGGAAGTTCCGGATGGAGAGGCCAAGCCAGGAAAGATGAAGCGCATGAAGCACTGGCTGCAGCATGTGCATCTTCTGGGCTCCCAGGCGCGCATCACCTTCGACCTGCTGTTCATCGACATCCGGTTCATGCGGCCCTACGAGGCCTACGCGCCGAAGTACGGCATGGGGGAGGATAACCCGATGGGACTCCTGCACGCGCTCACCTTCGCGGCGCGGCAGGACCCGTCCCGCGAGCCGCTCGTCTGGGGTTATCACAGCGCGGAGCCGCTCAAAGTCTGCAATGATCCCGTGGCCATCATCGCCTTTAGCCTGCTGGCGGCGCTCGAACAGCGCGGCGCTGCCGGCGACATCGTGATCGACGACACGCCGTGGAAATGGGACGACTTTGGGATCAATAAGTATCCCAAGCGCGCCATCGAGCACTTCTCCACCGCAATCGCCCATCTTCCTCAGGGCGATGCAGAAGTGATCTGGAAGGACATGGTGTTTCGCTACAGAAACAAGCTCGCGCACTATGTCAAGAAGGGGCTGGCCTTCATCGAATATGACGATCTGGAAGGAGCCTACCAGCTCGCTTGTGAGAACACGGAGGCGGCACGAAAGCGTCTTGCGAAGCTGACGCTGGAGATATCGGGGAAGTCGGAGCATAGCTGGAGGCGCGTCTTGCAGCTTCAGTCTCTTTTCGCGGACCAACTGGAGTATCGCCAGGAAAGCTGGCCCGAAGACAAGATCGAAGTCCTCAAGGAATACTTGATGGTGGTCCGGGCTTCTTCCATCAGCGACCCGCCGGAGGTCTGGGCCGAGAAAGTGGCCGCGATCATGACTGGCACGGAAACCGCTGTGCTGAATGGCATCAGGCCGAAGGGAAACAAGAACCGTATCGGTGCAATGGCAATCGTCTGCTGGTGGCTGAAGCAGAAGTCGCACCACAAATCGAACATCATGGCATCACAGCTTTTGCGGTTTTTGGGATACGAAGAAAATGGCAGACCCGTGATGAACTGCCTGTATGCTGTCACGGGCTATAAAAGCCTGGAGAAGTTTCTGGAGCATCTGGAGACAACCGAGACGCCTCTCCAGCCGTCGCTGCTTTACGATGTCGGGCGGTACTGGTGGGAGAACAAATGCAACGCCCAGATTGCCCACGCGCCCAAATGCATTCAGTGATGGCGGCTGCGGGCTCTTTGAAGAATTCCATCAGGTCGGTCAGCGTCCAGTGCGGGTCGAAACCGGGCGTCAGCCCCGCGTTCAATGACGCCGCCAGAACCCTCGGCAGGCTGCTCGCGGCTGCGGACATTCGTGTCATCTATGGTGGCGTCAGGACGGGGTTGATGGGATCGCTCGCGGATTCCGTCATGGAGCATGGTGGCCGGATCATGGGGGTGCTGCCGCGCTTCCTGATGGATGAGGGGATCGCGCACGAGGGGCTCTCTGATCTGAAACTTGTCGCGTCGATGGCGGAGCGCAAGGACGTGATGCTTGAGATGTCGGAGGCGACAATCGTGTTGCCGGGCGGCGTCGGTACACAGGATGAATTCTGGGAAGTGCTCGCTGCGGCGCAACTCGGTTTCCATGCGAAGCCATGCGGGCTGCTGAACACAGATGGATATTACGATTCCCTGCTGGCCTTCATCGACCGGGCGGTGGCGGAGGGTTTCATGCCGGCGGCCGAGCGGGACAATATTGTGGTGGCGCGGACGCCGGAAGATTTGATCTCACAATTATCCGAAAGAGCAACGCCGGGTGAGAGAGGTGGAAAACATGGACAGCAATACGGCCAGTGATCAGATGAACCGGCTGCGAAGCGGTTATCGCCCAACTGAAGCTGAGGCGCTTGCCTGGAACGTGGCGGAGAATATCCACCTGCTGCGCAGCGAAATCACGGCGGCGGACCTGAAATGGATCATGCCAGAGATTACGGCGGATGACGGACCCCTTGCGGCGTTTTACCTAGCCATGTTGCAGCCGCTGGCGGCTAAAGCGGAAGTCAGTGAATTTCTGGCCCGACGCTTCGAGACCGCAAGCCCTTATCTCAAAGCGCAACTCCTGTGGCGGCTTCTCGACGACGCGGCGCTCCCGCCTGCCGTCCACGAAATGCTGTTCACGTTCGTGATGTCAGACTTCGGGCCTTTTCAAGACGCCTGTGTCGCATACCTCGGAAGCCCGTCTGAAATTCTGGCGGCAACCCTCGGGCGGCTGGCGGAATGCCCTGCGACAAAGCGGTGGATTTACTTCTGCTGCCTGCCGCAATATGCCGCCGACCAGCTTGCCGTGAAAGGCCTGCTGACTGTGGGCGCGGGCTCGGCAGACGCCTTCACTGCCCGCGTTGCGCGCACATTGCTGGGCCGGTTCTTTACGGGGAAAAATTAGCTCAGGCTGTTCACGCCTCCCAGCAATTCCCCTGCCGGGATCATTCCCACCATCGCTTAGAAGCTGACGGTTACTGACGTTCCTGCGCTCATCTGCCTCCTTCAGTGTGTCCGCGCCGTGCAGGCGCAGAATATCTTTTGCCAGGAGATTTTATGAGCGGCCTCAAACAGCATCACTACTTCAAAGACGTCGAGGGAGGGGCTGCGGGTTTCATGGCAAGCAACAAAAAGTCGGCAGATCAAGGGAAGAAATAAGGAGCGACGACGATGAACAATGAATTGATCGCGATTCAAAAGGAGTGCGGGCGGCGCCAGAAGGAGCTGACCCACACGATCGACGCACGCACGCGCGAGGCGGCTGCTATCGACAACCGGGGCTGGTGCAACCTGCACGTGCCGGAGCTGGCGCTGCACTACAAGAGCAAGAGCGATGAATACTGGCGTCTCTTCAAGCTCTGGTTCGGCGCGGTGCCGGACAATCCCACCGAGCGGGAGATCGACGACCAGATCCGCGAGGCGCGGCTGTACAAGTTCGGCCAGTTCGCGTTCCTGCTGGTGGAGACGATTGCGGCTGCGGTGCTGGCCTCCATCTTCTTCAACGGCCCGCAACTGGTGTCGATGATGGTCGGCGTGGCCATCGCCTTCCTGCTGGGGGCCGCCGCATCGGCGGTGGTGACAAGGTGGGTCCGCCACGAGGCCTCAGGCCAGCCCACCAAGCAGATGGAGAGGATAACGCGCGGGCTGCTGGTGCTGGGCCTGCCGTGGCTGATCGCCTGCGTCACGGCGCTGGCGGTGCTGCGGAGCCAGGGGAGTGTCATTGGGGCCTTCATCTTCTTTGTGAGCACGACGGCGGTGACCTTGTTGTCGCCGCTGTGCAGCGGCCTCTGCGGCTATGCGGCGGATCTCCTGCGCTGGTCGAAGCGCCTCTGCGCCGACATGCGCTGGATTCGCTCGCTGGCGCGGGATCTCGACCACCTGCTGACGACGAGCGAGCGGAGCATCCCGCCGGGCGGCCCCGGCGCGGGCGCTCCGCCCAATCCCGTCAGCCGCGTCCTGAAGGCCATCGCGGCTCCCGCTGCGGCGGCGCTGGTGGTCCTGGCGCTCTTCGGCGCTCCCGCCACGGCCCAGGCGGCGGACATCCCGGTCTACCTGTTTCCGGACGTGAGCCCCTCGGCGCGCTCCGGCGATGTCATCCGCGTCCTCAAGACTTTCTCCGCCCGCCTCTCCAGCTATGACGGCGAGAGCACGCTAGTCCTGAGCCTGACGCCTTTCTATGAGGACGCTTTCATGGCGGCGTCCACGGTGCGCGTGGTCATTCCCGGCAACAGGCAAGTGTCTTGCGCCAGCGCCGAGTCCGACAGCGAAATCGTGCGCCTCTCGAAACCCTATGCAGAGACCGCGAGGCGCGATGCCGCCCGGAAGTGCGACGAGTTGCGCACCCAGGCGCGCCGGGAGGACAGCGCCCGACGAACCACTGAAATCGCGAAGCTCGCCGCCGCCATTGACCAACTCGCCGGCCTGAACCTGCCCGGCCGCTGCACGGCTGTCAACGCGATGATCCGGCGCGCCGTCCGCGAAACTCCGAACGGCGTTTCTATCGTCGTCAGCGATCTTGAAAACAGCTGCGTAGCGCAGGGCCTGCCCGCCAACCTGCAGCCGGAAAACCGGGTCTTCATTATTCCGGTGGGATCTCGCCAGCATCCGATAGAAGCGGGCTTTGATGCCATCCAGTCCCGGTTTGCACGGACCATGCCCTGGATTCAGGTGATTGAGCCCTTTCGCCTTGAGGCGATAATCGACGCGATCTCCCATCCGGAAACGCGTGTTGCGGCCAACCACTGAGCCCTGAGCAAAATCACTCCTGTTCTGGACCGACGTGTGCGCACCGGACTTATTCACGCCTCAGGGGAAGCATAAGGACTCCTGAATAAATGTTTTCACTCTTCCTGCCGAAACTTGCGACGCGGCATCGTGATCACCATGGCGTCCAGCTTGGTACCGATTTCCGACATACCTGTTTTGAGCCTTGAGCGAAGATCCGCCGTGGTCCGGATTTCCTCGGCGGTTACGCCAGCAAGTAGCACCCGAGCCTTGTCCACCTGCTCTTTCAGCTCGGTGTCATTGGCGATATTGCGGAAGTCAAACGTCGCCAGGAAATCGCCAAGGTTCGCCACCGTGGACTTCTTGAAGACCTTCGGTTTTC
>Ga0316363_10000516_pt1 | contig 49580 bp, 38 predicted proteins | sample Sb_taG_3_FD_200459 | JGI IMG/M metagenome (GOLD analysis project Ga0316363, IMG submission 200459) | Peat soil microbial communities from Weissenstadt, Germany - Sb_50d_a_PC metaG (v2) (version 2) | ecosystem: Environmental > Terrestrial > Soil > Wetlands > Peat | place: Germany: Weissenstadt...
TTACTTACATTGTGGGCGTGGCTGATGGTGTTTCCGAACTGCGGCCCCTTGCCGCAGATATCACAAACTCGTGCCATAAACTCTGAAATCCTTCCAGGCCTGTTGCCGAAACCTTAATTTTACAAGAATCCGGCGGATTTCGCCAAGTCATCCAATGCACCTCGTCAGCGGCCGCCGATGGCGTTCATACTCTCCAATAGTCGGGACGCCACTGCTGGATGGCTTTCTTGATTTCGGGAGCGGCGAGCTTCTCGTTCAGGGCGCGGGCGGCGAGCGCGGGGAGTTCCGCATCGGAAGCGAAGCGCAGGGCTACGAGTTGCGATTCGGTAAGTTCTGCGATGCGGGGACGAAGGGCGGCGTCGAGCAAGGACGCGAGCCGCAATCTCTCTTCCAGCCGGATGACCCGGTCTTGCACCTTGAGGGCATAAAGCCGGGTCTTGAAGATGACAGCCATGGCCGCGATCATGACGACCACCAGCCATGCCGAATGCAGCCCCGGCCTTTGGACCAGATGGACGATGGTCGCGATCAGCGTGATGACAAATACGGGCAAGATGAAAAAGTGGAAGGGCGGATCAAGACGCGTGTGATTGGAAAAATTCTGGGGGGATCCGTTAGCCATGGGGAAATGCTCCTTTTGAAACTGGAAACATCATCGCACGTTTAGACGGGGGAGGACATCCCGGAAGCGCGCGGTTCTGGGGGATGCGCGGCGGGCCGCTTTCGCCGACAGGCGTCGTCACTCAGCGTCTTCTCCCGCCAGCGTTCCCCTTGAAGTCCTTCTTGATATTGAGAGTGGGGTTTGCACACTATTTGGAGTGGTTTATATGAAGCTCTCAGACCTAGCAGGCTGCGAAAAAGTCTAACTTCGCGCCCCAGCCCCTAAAGGGGCGTCTGATTGCGAAAGACTTACGGCATCGCTAAAGCGATGCCCTGATACGAAACCTTAGTTTCCCCGCAGCCTGCTAGGACAAGCTTAGGTGTGGTCCGGTCGCATACCTGCCTTGTCACGGCGGGGCTAATGTGGGTAGTGGTGCAATTTACTCAAACTGCACCACTACCCTAATGTGAGCAATATTGAACAGACTTGAATTTCGGAATCGATTAACGTGCTGGCTTGGGGAGGGAGTGGGTGCCTGCCCTGAGCGAATATTTGGTTGTCAGACATTGTGTAGTCAGACTGCACAATCGCCCCCTCCCCACTTATCCTGTCCAGATTTGCTGATTCAAAGGACGAAGGTGTGCCGGGCGGGTAATCTCACATGACACTACCGGCAAGACTAGAGACCAATGGTATCCTAAAGCACAAAGGTACGTTTGTGACGCGGGGTTCGTCATGAAGACTTATGAGCATGAGCTGGCCCACCTCTATGAGCACCGCACGAATGTGTTTAGATTTAGTTCGGCGTCTCTCTTCCAATCTCTAGCCACCGCAAGCATCATAGGCGTTGTGGTTGCGTTCGTTGGAGTCGCGCTCAATGCTGTGCGGTGGTATGGAAACACGTCGTGGTATGTAAGTGCGACGGCCGCAGCTGTAGTGGAAGCGGTTGTCGTTACCGCTTTGGTGACCATCGTTCTCGAACAGCGGCGTAAGCGATCGATCCGGCGAACTCTGGAACTCGCTTTCCTAAACCACCACATTCGTAACGCCATTACCCAGATGAGTATGCTGCCGTACGTCACCGGTGCACAGCAGCAGGAACGCGTGGTGCGGGAAGCAATCGGCCGAATTTCCGAAGCCCTGTTCCGAATTGCCAACAGCGCGGACCTGACCGGGCTGTCTCTCGAGGTGGATCTCAAGGGCATACAACTGACCCATGAGGGAGAAGCGCGCGAGCAGGAGGAGAAGAAGGCGGGTTAGAGGCGAAAGGATTCGGGGAACGGGAAATCCGGGACGTGTTGCCCGGGGTAGAGAGTGCACACGAATCGCGGCGGACTCACTGCAATGCATGCCCTGATACGAAACGTATTCGCACCAGGGGCCTAAGTGCCAACTACACCAGATCCTCCACCTTCAACTCTTCTACTCCACCTTTCCACGCCTTGCGAAACTCCTGCTCCACAAACCAGGCATCGGAATTTCGATCCTGCGCCTTCAGCGCCCTGTGCAAACCAAACAACGACCGTGGATTCCGAAGATTCTTCGCCAGGTCCTCGCGGAAGACCTGCTCCGCACCTTTGGCATCCCCACTCATCAGCAACACTCCGCCCAGCGACTCCCGCACCGGGAAGAACCAATCCTGAGGTTCGTCGTACTTCAGCGTATCCTGCACGGCGACGGCTTCGCGAAGCATACCCACTGCGGCAGCGTTGTCCTTTCTCGCCAACGCCACCTGCGCCCCCAGAACGTTTTCCGCAATCTTCAGAATGTCCTTGGTCTTGTTGTTAATAGGCATTTGGAAGATCACATCCGGCGAAGTCGCTTTCTCGGCCTCGGCTACGATCTTATATTCCGCTTCCGCTTCGCTAGTCTTGCCTTTTCCGGCCAGCGCCATCCCACGCGCAAAGTGCCAGAAGCCCACCGTGGCTTTCATCTCCGCATCGGGCGCCTTCATCGCCAGAATTGCGTCCCACTTGTGGAAGCGCACATTCACAGCCATGGGGATCGTCATGAATCCTTCAAGCGGTGGCATGTCTTTTACGGACGGTCCCACATGGGCCGCGAGCATCTCCGCCGCCTTGTACGATTCCGCGTAGTTTCCCACCATGGCGGAGCACATCGCGATGAAGTGCAGGTTGTGGCTGTAGTACATCATCGGGTAAATGCCCTGCACCCCGCTGCTCTTGATGTACGCTCGATCGACCGCCGCCGCTTCCTCGTTGGTTTTCACCGCCGCCGCGTAATCTCCGGTGCGGATGTAAACGTGCGCCGGCATGTGCACGATGTGTCCCGCAGCCGGCGCCAGCGAAGCGAGGCGGTTTGCCGCCGCTAAAGCCCGTTCCGGAGAATTCGACGCTTCGACGGCGTGAATGTAGTAATGGAGCGCGCCCAGGTGGTTGGGATCGCGTTTAATCACCGATTCCAGGGTCGCGACGATCTCCTCCGTGCCTTCCTCGGGCGTCCCGTCACGATGCCACAGTCCCCACGGATGCAGGTCCATCCCCGATTCCGCGAACAGCGTCGCCGCATCAAGATCGTCGGGATTGTTCTTCACGACTTCCCGCATCGCGTCACGGTAATCTTCCGCCGCTTTCCGCAGATCGGACTTCGGATCCGGGGGAAAGCGTTTCGCCATCGCGAAAATGTACCCGCGATCGGCCTCGGAGGCATTCCCGCTCAGATCCACCGCCTTCTGGATCGCCTCGTGCGCCTGCTTGAAGCGGTCTGCGCTCGCCGGATCGTTGTAGTTCGGACCCACCGCCTCCGCAATCCCCCAGTAAGCCATCGCCAGCTTTGGATCCAGTTCCGCCGCTTTCTTAAATGAGCGCGCGGCCTCGTCATGGTTAAAGGCGTAAATCAGGCGCAATCCCTGATCGAAGAACTCCTGTGCTCCCGCGTTCCCGGTCGAAACCGGATGGTGCAAATCGCCCAGGCCGGCCATCATCGTGACCGGCTTCATTGTCCCCATGGCGTGATCCTGAGCGGCGGCACTGACCGTGAGACTAAGAAAGACCGTGGAACTCAAGATGATCGTAAGGCACAAAACAGTTGTGCGACGAAGCGAGGTGCGAGCCGTCAGTTTCATAAAGAGCTCCTCCTGAAGTGATCCAAAGGATTTCAATCCTGAATAGAAAGAACGCTCCAAAAACTTTGCGGGCAAGCATAGTCCAGACTGGCCGCGGAAGCAAACGCCCGCTCCACCTTCGGCATGTGGGAGTGGGGCATGCGTTAAACTCGAAGCAGAGCTAGCCGACGTCATGCGCAAAGCCCCCATTCTGTTCAATCCCAACTCTGGCCGCCGCCGGCGCGACTCGGAACTGGACCATGCCATTGGCATCATCCAGTCAGCTGGGGTTCGCACTGAACTTACGGTTTGCCGCTCCAGCCAGGAAGCGAGCGACAACGCGCGCTGTGCTGTGGCGGCGGGCAGTGACACCGTCTTTGCCTGCGGGGGCGATGGCACGATCCACGATGTGATTCAGGGATTAGCGGGCACGCCCGTTGCACTCGCCATTCTCCCGTTCGGCACCGCTAATGCTCTCGCCCACGACCTCGGAATCCCGCTCCGCCCCGGCGCCGCGGCTCAAGCCGCAGTCGACGGCAAGAGCAAGGTCCGCCGCATTGCTCTCGGCCGAATTGAGTACGTGGATTTCAACGGCCAATCCGCCGCGCGCTACTTCACCGTTGCCGCCGGAATCGGCGTGGATGCGCACCTGTTCTACAAACTGACGGCGGAACTCAAGAACCGCTCGGGCATGACGGCCTACTACCTCAAAGCCTGGCATTTGTGGGCGACTCATCGCATGCGCCGGTTCGAGGTCGAGTATTCCAACGGAAGCGGTCAGCGCCAGCACGCCTTGCTGACTGAACTCCTGGCGGTAAGAATCCGCTTTTTCGGAAACATCCTGCGCGAACTGGTTCCCGGAGCTTCGCTCGACAGCAGCGATCTGCGCGCCGTCATGTGCCGCACCGCCAGCCGCAATGCCTATCTGCAGTATGTGGCCGGGGCGCTGCTCGGCCGGCAATGGGATATCAACGGCATCGATCTGGTCCGCTGCTCTGAGGTCGTCTGCCGGTTGCCGGAGAAAAGCGGCAGCGGTCCTAATGACGATGGCAGCGGCGGCGATGTTCATCATGAAGACCGCGTCTATGTCGAAGCCGACGGCGAACTGCTAGGCCGCTTGCCCGCCCGCATGACCATGGTTCCCGATGCGCTGTCCCTGGTGGTACCAGCATGACCGTGTGGTAGAGACGGGGCTTGCCCCGTCTCGGCTGTGCACTACATTAGTTCCACTACACTCTTGGCCTGGAGAGCCCTTGGAACCCGTCACTCACTTACTATTCGGCGCCACCATGGGCCGCGCCGGACTCAACCGCAAGACCGCGCTGGCCACCGCCACGCTAACCCTGGCCGCCGAAGCCGCCGACCTCGACGTCCTCAGCCGTTTCGGCGGCTCTGCGTTCGGCTTAAACCATCACCGCGGCTTCACTCATTCTTTCCTGGGCGTGCCGCTGGTAGCCGCCGTGGTCGTTGGATTTATCTATCTCCTCTGGCGCCTGCGCGGCCGCAAGATCCGCAATCCCAACCTTCCCCCGCGCTGGGGATTGCTCTTCGCCTACGCTTGCGTCGCCGGCCTCAGCCACATTCTCCTCGACTTCACCAACAATTACGGAGTGCGTGCCTTCTGGCCATTTTCCGAACGCTGGGTTTCCTGGGACATCGTCTTCATCGCCGATCCCGTCCTTCTGGTCGTGCTTACGCTCGGACTGATTCTTCCCGCATTGTTTTCGCTCATCAACGAAGAGATCGGCGCCCGCAGCAAAGGCCCCCACGCCAAGCCAACGGGAAGATTGGCCGCGACCGTCGCTCTGCTCGCCGTCGTCGCATACTGGGGACTTCGCGACTACGAGCATCGCCGCGCCGTAGCCGCGCTCCAGGCGCGCAATTACCAGGGCGCCGATGCGATTCGAGTTTCCGCGTATCCGTACTGGGTCAATCCGTTTCGCTGGCATGGCGTGGTAGAAACGCCCGCTTTCTTCGCCAGCATGGACGTCGATTCGCTGGCGCCCGAAGTCGATCCCGAGGCCCAGATGCAGATTTGCTACAAGCCCGAAGAAACGCCGGTCACTCTAGCCGCAAAAAAAACCTACCTCGGACGCGTGTACCTGAGTTGGGCCCAGTATCCCGTAACCGAAACCGAAGAACTGGAGGGCGATCCCGTCGAGAACGGCCGCGCCGCCTACGTAGTTCGCTTCCGCGATCTGCGCTACGACTATCCCGGACGCGATGCGCGCGCCATCCTTGGCGCGATGGTGCTCCTGGCTCGCGACCTGCATGTAGTGGAGGAACACTTCGGGATGAGTACACGAGGACTGCCATCCGGCAAAGATAGATGAGGACGATCGCGGCTAGTTCTTCAAGTCCGCCAGCCGGATGCTTTCTTCCCAAAGACGGCGAGCCGTCGCGTCGTCTTGCGCTTCCGGGCTGGGTGCTATGGGCCGGCACTTGTGGAAATATACGCCCGTCACGCTGGCCACCTCGGGTGACGATGCCAGATAGGTCAACGTTTCCGCGCCCTGTTGCGGAGAAAGCGCAAAGCGCTTGGCGATTCCGATGCTAAAGGAAATCAGGCCGCCACTCTGATCGCCGAAACGGGTGGCGACAAAGCCAGGATGCAGGCAGTTGGCGGTCACGCCGGTGCCCGCGAGCCGTCGCGCGAGTTCGCGCGTGAAAAGAATGTTGCACAGCTTCGAGCGGCCATAAACCTTGAAACCAGGCCCTCCGTGGCGCAGCCATTGCACGAAGTTGCGGCGGCGAAATACCTCGGCCGACTGCAAGTCGTTCAAGTCGAGCGCGCCAACCTGGTGCGCATCCGACGCCGTATTCACCACCCGGGCCGGCGCCGAGGCCACCAAACGATCCCGCAATCCGTGCGTGAGGACGAAGTAGGACATGTGATTCAAAGCGAACGTACGTTCCAGGCCTTCTTCGGTAAGTTGCCGAGAAGCGAACATGGCGCCGGCATTGTTGATCAGCACATCGATGCGCGGTTCGGCCTGGGCGATCTCCGATGCGACCCGTTTCGTGTCGCTGAGCCGCGAGAGATCCGCATAAAAGATGCCGTGCGCAACCTTGGGAGCGCGCTCCGAGAGCCGCTTCAGAGCCTCCTGGGCGCGGCCGCGTTCGCGCGCTATCTGAACAATGCGCGCGCCCATGCTGGCGAGGTTCTCCGCCGCCACTTGGCCGATACCCGAGGTCGCGCCCGTGATGACGACGACTTTGCCCTTCATGTTCGGAAGCAGTCCCCTTGGATCGAACAACGATCGTACAACGATCGTACAACGCCCGCCGGAAACTGAGCCACCACCTAAAAATTTCGCCTTCCCTTGACCGGCAGCATCCGCTCGCGCAACAATCTTAGCTGGCTCCCGACGAGGTGATTATGCTGGCTTATGTGTTTGTTCTTTTTGCGGTCGCGGTTCGCTTTATGCCCCATCCCCTGGCCTTTACTCCGATAGCGGCGGCGCTGCTCTACTTTGGCGCGCGCGGTCCGCGGCGCCAGCTCTGGGTGCCCTTGGCGCTGCTGGCTGCTACTGACGTCATCCTCACCAAGATCGTCTACTCGTATCCCCTCACCTGGGACCATTTCGTGACCTGGGCGTGGTATGCGGCGATTCTCCTGCTCGGCACCCGGCTGCGCGAAAATGCAAGCTGGCTGCGGGTCGGCGGAGCCGCCCTGGCAAGTTCCGTCTCTTTCTTCGTGGTCAGTAATTTCGCCGTCTGGGCATGCTGGGCCATGTATCCGAAGACCCTGTCCGGTCTGATGACTTGCTACGCCGCCGGCCTGCCGTTCTTCCGCCGCGGAGTCGCCGGCGACCTGCTCTTCACCGCAGTCATGTTCGGCGTGCCCGCAGTCGCCGCCGTGGTCGCCCGCTCCTACAAGCCGCACGGAACCGCAGCCGCTTAGATTTCGTATTGAAATTTAGGTCCGACCAAATTCGGTTGAGAACCTGTTCGAGGCGCGGAGGAAGATTGCGCTAACTTCCTCCAACCTTCGCCGTCCAACTCGCGAGGAGATTCTCATGCGTGTTCGGCTGCCGGTGTTTCTGCTCCTGCTTGCCTTCTCGCTCCCACTCGCCGCCAGTGACCGGATTCAGTTGACGCTCGACACCAGCGAAGCCGACCAAGTGCTGGCCATCCTCGCGCTTCGCAGTCAGGGGAAGCCCGTGCCCGATTCCGAGTGGCAGAAGTTGTTCGCCACCGCTCCCTACCAGCGTCTGAAGCAGCGCGAGAAAGCGATCGGGGAAAGGTTCCACGACCCCAGCGTCGCCTTCACCGACGACGACTTCAAACGCTTCGTCCTCTCCGCCGACCTTCTGCCGCGTGCCACCGCGCTTTCGAGCACCCTCGATCGCTGGAAGAAAGCCGATCTGCGCGAGGACGCCGGCCGGGTCCTCGCCTATCTGCCTGCCGACGCCACGCTCCGCGCGAAGGTGTATCCCATCATTAAGCCGGGGATCAACAGCTTCGTCTGGGACCTTTCCTCCGACCCCACTATTTTCCTGTATCTCGACCCGGAGGTGAGCCGCGAGAAGTTCGAGAACAACGTGACCCACGAGCTGCACCACATCGGTCTCGGCAGCGTCGGTCCCGTCTACGACAAGAAGATATCCGCTTTGCCCGAGCCTGCTCACACGGCGGCTGACTGGATGGGCGCTTTCGGCGAGGGCTTTGCCATGCTCGCTGCCGCCGGAGGGCCCGACGTCGACCCGCACGCTGCCAGCTCGCCCAAGGAGCATGCCCGCTGGGAACATGACATGGGCCAGTTCGACGACGATCTCCCCGCCGTGAACCAGTTCTTCCTCGACATTCTGAACGCCAAGTTCGCCAGCAGCGATGCCATCGGAGAGAAAGCCGGGTCGTTCTTCGGCGTCCAGGGCCCGTGGTACACCGTCGGCTACAAGATGTCGGTGATGGTCGAGAAGCGCTTTGGCCGCCAGGCCCTGATCAGCACCATGCTCGATCCGCGCTGCCTGCTCGTGCTCTACAACCGGGCAGCCGCGGAGCAGAACGCCGCCAGCAAGCCGCCTCTTCCTCTTTGGTCCGAGGACGTTCTCTCCACTGTCCACGCCGGTAGCTGCGAATCACAATGATGTCGGTTCGATCCCTGGGCGGCAATCCGGTGCGTTTTTATTTCCCGCACTCTGCCGCTTCGCCCGCCGCCAGATGAGCCATGCCACCAGCAGCACTCCGGCTCCCGCCAGAATCCCGACGAAGTGGTGAGCGAAAAGGTTCCCCGCCAGCGTCACAATCTGCGGGCCGAACCAGAGCGTCAGCAGCGCCTCAATCATAAAGCGCACGAAGCGTCCGGCAAAAATCGCCAGCAGAAAATGCGCGAAGTTCATTTCAAACGCCGCCGCCGCCAGCACCACAATCTTGAAAGGCGCGGGCGGCGGCAACATCGCCGGAAACATCAGCGCCCAGAATTCATGTCGATCGAAGGATTCGTGAATCTTCTCGAAGCGCTCCGGCGAAAGCCGCTTGCGCAACAACACCTCGCCACCCGTATACCCGATGACGTAGAGAACGATGCTTCCGAGCGCCGACCCGGCCGAGCCCAGCAGCACGTACATCAGGAACCGCGAGCGGTCATGGTAAACGTAGCCCACGAAAATTGGATCGAGCGGCATGCCCAGGAACGAGCCATCCACCGCCGCAAACGCCAGCATCCCCCACGGCCCCAGAGGCGCAAGAGCATGCTTGATCCACTCGCCGTAAGCGTGGACAAAATGTTTGATCTTGTTCAAGTTGGTGAGATTAGTTTACGCGAGAAGCGGGGCAGTCGCTGGTCGTCAGTCGCTGGTCGTTTGTCGTTAGCCAGCCGCCCCAGTTCGCTTCCACAATAGCAGCGAATGGTTTTGCCAACGGCTAGCTATACGCTAAGACCAACTGCGAACGCGAAGGCCGACGCCGCAGTTTCATCTTCCCGTTCGGTTTCTTCCCAGTACGACCGGTCGCGCAAAATGCGCGACACCAGCGCGGTATGCATGGCGTGGCCGGCGCGGTCGGCCACCACCGAACCCAGTATCTGTTTCCCGATCAGCGCCAGGTCGCCGATCAGGTCCAGAACTTTGTGGCGCACGAACTCGTCGGGAAAACGCAAGGGCGGGTTCAGCACTTCGTCGCGGTTCAGCACGATGGCATTCTCGGTCGATGCGCCGCGGATCAGTCCCTGCTGCCGCATGGCATCGGCTTCATGCAGGAATCCGAAGGTGCGCGCCGGCGCAACCTCTTTCAGATAACTGCCATTCGTCAGCCGCACGCAGAAGGTCTGCTTGCCGATGAGCGGATGAGGGAAGTTGATCGAATACGAAACCGAATAGGCGTCCGCCGGATACACGGCAATGAATTTATCGCCCTCGCGCAACTCGATCTCGCGCACGATGCGAAGATAAGTGCGCGCTTTGCGCTGTTGCCGGATGCCGGCCTTTTGAATCATTTCGACGAAGGGACGGGCGCTGCCATCCAGGATGGGCAACTCCAGATTGTCCAGTTCGACGATGGCGTTGTCGATGCCGACGCCGGTAAACGCCGAGAGCAGGTGTTCGGTGGTGGAGATGAGCACGCCCTTTTTCATCAGGCTGGTGGCGTAACTGACACGGGCTACGTTGCGTCCGCTGGCTTCGATGGCGAAGCTGTCGAGGTCGGTGCGGTGGAAGACGATTCCCGTTCCGGGAGGGGCGGGCAGAATCCGCAGGCTGACCGGAGCGCCGCTGTGGAGACCCACTCCATTGCAGGTCACTGCGGCACGAATTGTTTGCTCGTGCGTCAAGGGGAGGACGGTATAAGTCTTTTGTGCTCTATCAGCTTACAGGGATGGCGAGACTTCCGTATGTGGCAAAACAGCCACACTCCGTGGCAGGTTGCACCATAGCTGGGGCTAACTTGTTCAGGCAGTTGCAGATTTTGGGGGGTAACAAAGGGGGGAATCGGGCCTTGTTTTGTCGGGGAATGGCGACTTTCTTTACCAGCCTGAGGGTCGTAAAGGGGGGGTGGCTTGCGCGACGCGGGGTTCTTGCATTGACAAGCGTTAAGCTACAGGCTACAGTCGTTCTTAGGTGAAAATACGAAGTTTCGTCCACAAGGGTCTGAAGGCACTTTACGCAGATGACATGGCAAAAGGCGTTCCGCCCGATTCGGCAGACAAGCTTCGCAAAATGCTGGCGTTTCTCGATGACATGCAAAACCCGGAGGAATTGCGCTCGCTCCCAGCCTGGAAGGTACACACCCTAGTCGGCGACCGGAAGGGTACGTGGAGCCTCAGCGTAACTCGTAACCGCCGTTTGACGTTCAGCATCGATGTCGGAGGACGCGAGATTTACGACGTAAACTTGGAAGACTACCACTAGACTAGCGGCACATCAGGGCCGAATGAGGCCCGTAAGAGGAGAAACATCATGCCTATGAAGAGCCCGCCCCATCCAGGAGATTTCATCCGCACCGAAATCATCCAGCCTGCGGGCTTGTCAGTAACGGCGGCGGCAATCGCGCTTCAGGTTTCCCGTCCCGCGCTGTCCAGCTTGCTTAACGGCAGGGCTGACCTCTCGGGGGACATGGCGCTGCGCATTGAGAAAGCCTTCGGAGTGCAGATGGACACGCTCATGCGGATGCAGGCTTCCTACGACATCGCCCAGACCCGGAAGCGCGAGAAGCGAATCCACGTTAGGCGCATTGCCCAGTTGGCCGATGCTCAGGTGTGAAGCGCGCCGCTGGCAACCGATGATCGCGAAATCCTCCCTGCACATTTACCGTTTCTTCAGCGGTGCAGTAGGGTCGTAGGTCACCGCCGCTTCGAACATTGAATCCGGCAGCTTCAGGTTGTAGCTGGCGGTGCTGATGAAGCGCTGCTGGGAAGTCTCTCCGTTGAAATAACGGGTAATGGAGTGCGGGGTCCAGATTCCCTGCACCAGTTTGTAACTGTCGTAAATCTCATCTTCCACGTTCTTCTGCTTGTCCTTCGGATCGCGCCACGAATAACTGATCTTGACCGGATAGTGCGAATTCTGGTCCAGGTAAACGCTCACCGAGTCGTTCTGGATGTTCAGCAGCGTAATTCCTTCGGTTTCCTTGCCATTCACCACCGCCAGACCATCGTAGAACAGGGCCACGTTCGGATCGCGCATCCACTTGCGGAACACCCATTCGAGCGAATGCTCGCGGCGGCGAAGGTAGTTCTCCAAATCGAGCTTATCCTGCGCCGCCGTTCCCTTGTACGTGACCTCGTATCCTTTGTCGCCGTTGTGAATCAGAACAAGGTCGGACTTGTTCATGACCTTGACGTTGCCCACTTGCCCAAAGAGCAGAAAAACGTCCTTGGTGTGGATGACTTCGAAACGGTCCTTGTCTGGATACTCGACATAGTATCTGTAGGGAATCCCGGTGCTCTCGGTGCGCCCGTGATAGAGCGGATAGTAGCGGCCTGTCTCACTCCTGTTTTCGTAAGTGAGGTACGGTTGTCCTCCCAGCGCCTCGATGGTCAGATCGAGAACCGCCCTCGCCTTGCGGGCGTTGTCGGAGTCGTTCAGGTTGACGGAGGGCTGGGCGGCGGGATGAGGGGATGCGCTCTGGCCAGCGCACAGCAGCAAAATGGCAACTAAGCGGTACATGGTTATCTGGTTAGAAGCGGTCAAGTTGATTTTAGCTGCACCATTCTGGCGGTGCCAAAGAACACGCAGGGACAGCCGCCCTCGGCCGTCCGGTCGCGCGGAGCAACGCCGACCGTCTTGTTACCCCACCAGCACCGCTCCGCCATTCACGTTGAAAACCTCACCCGTGATAAATCCAGCATAAGGCGTGCACAGGAACAGAATCGGCCCAGCGATCTCTTCCGGCGTTCCCACGCGCCCGAGCGGTATGCCGCGAAAAACCTTTTCGCGAGTCGGCGGATCGTTCAGCGCCGGCGCCGCCATATCCGTAGCCACCCACCCCGGCGCGACGCAATTGACATAGATATGGTCGCGCGCCAGTTCCGTCGAGAGTCCTTTCACCATGCTGATCAGCGCGCCTTTGCTGGCCGCATAGTCGCAGTGGAAAGCTTCGCCGCGCTGGCCGGCCGTCGAACTGACCAGCACGATGTGCCCGGCCGCCGATCCGGACGATGCTCCGGATGACGATCCGGAGGACGCTGCGCCCTGTTTCTTCATCTGTCCCACCGAATGCTTGACGAGCGCGAAGATGCTGTCGAGATTCACGGCGATGGTACGATGCCATTGCTCATCGGACATGCGATCGACGGGTGCGTCCTCAGGCGGCCAGATACCGTGATTCGCGACCAGAATGTCGAGACGTCCGAAGGAAGAGATCGCAGACGATACCAGTTGCCGCGCCGCCTCCGTGGTCGAGAGATCGCTCTGCAGCGCGCGACAGTTGCCCGCGCCACATTCACGTACCAGATCCTCGGCCTGTGCCTTCGCCGCCAGATAGTTGAAGACAACTTTCGCGCCTGCGGCCACAAACAACCGCACCGCCGCCGCGCCAATTCCTCGCGATCCGCCGGTGATCAGAGCAACTTTAGAATGGAGAGTCAGATTCGTAATGCATACAAGTATCGCACGCCAAACGCCGCGTCAGTTTTGGAGATCGTGTCGCCGAATGGTCCGGCTGGGCGTGGGTATTCCGTAACTACACTGGGGACTCTACGAGCTTGGCCCCTGGCACAACCAGCAGGAATGGGATGAATTCATGCAGTTCGGCGAACTCGCTTACAAAGAAAGGCGGCCAATTGGCCGCCCACTGATTACCATTCATTGATCACTGTTCACCAACCACTGCCCTACGCTGTCGCTGGCCGCTCGCCGCTTTTCGCAGGAGCCCGTTCCGGCTTGAGCACCTGCTGCACGCCGTCGTCGGCCTTCGCCGGGAGCGGCTTGATCGGCGGCAGTTCCTGCCCCTCGACCAGCATCTTGATCTCGGAGGCGTCCAGCACTTCGCGTTCAATCAGCGCCTTCGCGATCCGGATCAGCGTTTCGCGATTCTCCGAGAGGATCCCCTTCGCCGTCGCGTACCCCGCGCTCACCATCTTCCTGACTTCTTCGTCAATCTGGATGGCGGTGGCTTCGCTGTAGTCGCGGTGTTGCGCGATCTCGCGTCCCAGAAAAATCTGCTCTTCTTTCTTGCCGAAGGTCAGCGGCCCCAGGTCGCTCATGCCCCACTCGCAAACCATCTTGCGCGCCAGTTCCGTGGCCCGCTCAATGTCGTTGCCCGCGCCCGTCGACATCTGGTTCAGGAAAAGCTCTTCCGCGATTCGCCCGCCCATCAGGATGGCAATCTGCGTGTCGAGATAGTTCTTGTAGTAGTTGTGGCGATCGTCGGTCGGCAACTGCATGGTCAAACCGAGCGCCATGCCGCGCGGAATGATGGTGACCTTGTGCACCGGATCGGAGTGCGGCAGCACAGCAGCCACCAGCGCGTGTCCGGCCTCGTGGTACGCGGTGTTCTTCTTCTCTTCATCGGAGAGCAGAAGCGACTTGCGTTCCGCGCCCATCAGTACTTTATCTTTCGCCAGTTCGAAGTCGTACATCAGGACGGCCTTCCGGTTCGGCCGCGCAGCCGCCAACGCCGCTTCGTTCACCATGTTGGCCAAGTCCGCGCCGGAGAATCCCGGTGTGCCGCGGGCGAGCACGGACAAATCCACATCGTCCGCGAGAGGAATCTTGCGGGTGTGCACGCGCAGAATCTCTTCGCGTCCGCGAACGTCGGGACGATTCACCACCACGCGCCGGTCGAAGCGCCCCGGGCGGAGCAGCGCCGGATCGAGGACATCCGGACGGTTCGTCGCCGCCATCAGGATCACGCCTTCGTTCGATTCGAAGCCGTCCATTTCCACCAGCAACTGGTTCAAAGTCTGCTCGCGCTCATCGTGTCCACCGCCGAGCCCAGCGCCGCGGTGACGTCCGACGGCGTCAATTTCGTCGATGAAGATGATGCAGGGAGCGTTTTTCTTGCCCTGTTCGAACAGGTCGCGCACGCGGCTCGCGCCCACGCCCACGAACATTTCCACAAAGTCCGAGCCAGAGATGGAGAAGAACGGAACATTGGCTTCGCCCGCGACCGCGCGTGCCAGCAAGGTCTTGCCCGTTCCCGGAGGTCCAACCAGCAGCACGCCCTTCGGAATGCGTCCGCCCAGTTTCTGAAACTTCTGCGCTTCGCGCAGAAACTCGATAATTTCGCGAAGTTCTTCCTTCGCCTCATCCACGCCGGCCACGTCTTTGAACGTGATCTTTTTCTGCTGCATGGAGAGCAGCCGCGCGCGGCTCTTGCCAAACGACAGCGCCTTGTTCCCACCCGTTTGCATCTGCCGGATCATGAAGAACCAGAGCGCGCCCAGCAGAACCAGCGGCGCCAGATTCAGAATCCAGCTGGGCCAAGTGCCGTTGCTGATGTCCTTGAAGCTGTAGGGAACATTCTTCTCCGTCAGCTTCTTGTACATATCGGGATAGTTCTGCGGCACGATCGTGTGAAACGGCGAGTCGTTCTTAAACTTCCCGCGCACCTCCTGGCCGATAAACATCACGTCGCGGACATTGCCCTGATCCACGTTCGACAGGAATTCAGAAAAGCCGACTTCCTTTTCCTTTTGGGCATTGCTGCCGGTGCGCACCACCTGCCAGAGCAGGAAGGCCGAGACCACGATGACTGCCCAGAACAGTACCGTCTTGATCGTCGAATTCACCTAAAACTCCTCTAATAAGTGCAGCCCCATCCCTACCCAAAGAAAGACGCCGCCTCTTCGCTCCATATTAGATGCCGGAGGCAGAAATTCGACTGGGAAAACGCTGCCGCTCTCATTTTAGACCTTTTGCAAGGAAAACGGGGAACCAGAAGGAAGTAACAGAAGTCACGCGCCACCACATCCCACGCAGGGCCGACGCCGCCTTCGAGTGCCGTGGAAGCGGGGCTACGCCCCGCTTGGACGAGGCAAAGCCCCGTCCCCACACGACATCAAGCAGCGTGCTTTACGTAGACGCCGCCACATACGGCAGATTCCGTCCCGTCTGCTCCGGACTCCCCAATCCATAGCCGCAAAGGAACGCGTCATCCACCAGAAATCCGAAATAGTCTGGCTGCAGCGGCACACGGCGCGCCGATTGGCGATCCAGCAGCGTTGCCAGCTTCACCGAAGCCGCGCCCCGCCCGCGCAGGTCGCTCATCAGGAATTCGCTGGTTACTCCCGAGTGCACCAACCCCTCGACCAGCAGCACATGCTTGCCTGCGATCGCCAGTTCGTGGCTGAAAAGGATCTCCAACAGCGGGGCCTCGCCCTGCTTGCTCTGCTTATATTTCGGCTTGATAAAGGCGCAGATGACGGGTACATCGACGGCCCGCACCAAGTCGGCCATGAACAGGAAGCTGTTCTCCAAAATCCCCAGCGCGATTACGGTCTGGCCGCGATAGTCGTCGGAAATCTGCCGTCCCAGTTCGCGAACTCTTTTCTGAATCTGGTCGGACGAGATCACCTGGCGCAACCCGGCATTCGGCGAAACATTCATAGCGGACGTGACGCCTCCGGCGTGGTAACCAGACTTGTAACGCTGAAGCTGTGACTCTGAAGCAGCAACTCTAACCCACCTCTGACCAATGGAATGTTACATCATGCCCGCGATCTCACGAATCCAAATCGCTTGCGAAGCCCCCGCCGGCGACCGCAAAGCCGCCGGAACCGCGAACCCCCGCATCCAAACGAGCCCGCAGCCTTCCGCGATCGCAACCGGCCAGAGCTTTTTCTCCGCTCCGGTCGCATGCCGGTCGCTCAACAGCTCCTTGACTTTTCTTGCCGCGGCGGTATGCGCCGGCCAAAAACGATCTCCCGCCCGCCAGTTGCGGATCAGGACTTCCTTCGGCATGCGCCCCAGATCCAGCAACTGCCCACGCTCCCCCTCCGGAACGCCACCCGCATCCACCACCCGAGCTTCGATACAGGCGCCCAGCTCAGGAACCTCCACCGCGCCCGGCACCGCTAAAGGGTATTCATAATCCGCCGCTTCGCCGTGAGCGCCGAAAGGTTCCAGTTCCAACAAAAGTTCCTGCCGTCCAAGTCGAACATTGCGCCGGAGAAGATTCCGCCCGCCCGGTAGCTCCAGTCTCTTGCCTGCCGGTCTTTTGCCTGTCGATCTTTTGTCCGCCGGTCTTTGGTCCGCCGAGCCGCGCGCCAGTTCAAGCGCCTCCTCGATCAGCCGGAACGAGATACTTAAATCGGGCGCATTTGTTTCCAGCCATCCGCGTACCAGACGGCGCTGGGCCGCCAGCGGAAGCGCCAACAGCGGCGCAACCGCAAGCCCCCGTAAAGCCGCGGCTTGCCGCGTCTGGTCGCCAGCGCCCTGCCCCCGCACCTCCGGATGCCCGCGCTCCCAATGCTCCTCCTCGGCCCGCGCAATTTCCGCCAGCTCACCCATGTGTTCGATCGCGGCCTCGCCAAATTCTTCTCCGATCATCGTCAGCAGCCGATGCCGCACGCGATTACGAAGGAAGGCAATATCACGATTGGATGAATCCTCACGCCAGCTCTGGCCACGCTCGCGCAAAAATTCCCGCAATGCAACGCGCCGGAAGCTCAGCAGCGGCCGCACCAACTCGCCGAACGCGCGCCCCTGCTCTTCGAAAACGATCCGCGGATGAACGGCCGAAAGTCCACGAATGCCGGTGCCGCGAAAAATGCGCAGCAGCACCGTCTCCGCCTGATCGTCGAGAGTGTGAGCCGTCGCCACCTTCGTAACCCGACCCTCGCGCGCCAGCTGGCGAAAAAAACCGTGGCGCAGTTCACGCGCGGCCGCCTCGATTCCGGAACGGATTCCCGAAATATGACTGCCGTCCACAGGCGCGTCACGAACATCCAATTCGAGCCCGTGCTGCCGCGCCAGCTTCGCGACAAACCGCGCGTCCTCGTCCGACTCTTTTCCGCGCAGCTTGTGATTGACATGCGCAACCGACAGCACGATCCCCAACTCGGCTCGCAACTCCAGCAGCAGGCAAAGCAAAGCCACAGAATCCGCCCCACCGGAAACCGCCACTGCCACGCGGTCCCCGGCTCGAATCGAACCCTGCTTCCGAATTGTCTTCAACAGCCGCTCCGCCAGTTCGTGCACGGAGAAATGGTACAGCAGGAAACCAGTTGCCAGCTGCCAGTAGCCAGTTGCCGGGCTCAGCGGTTTCATGGCAACTGGGCACTGGCAACTGGCAACTGCCCTCTGCTATGCTGTTCCGCAAATGTGGGACGCTTCCCGCTGGATTGCCAGATTCCTGGTGCTGGTCATGCTCGTCTCGTCCTTCGGGCCGCTGACGATGGCCTGTGCTGCCCAGCCGGGAGCTATGCACTGCGTGCGCAAGCCGTTGTCCGGGCCCCCGGCGCAACCGGAGATGCAATGCCATCACGCGATGGCACAGTCGAAGCCGCCCCAGTCTGAATCATCTCCAGTCAAATCTTCCGAAGCCTCGTTTCAAGCCACCAATGACGGCAACTGCTGTCAGAACCATTGTTGCTGCGGCGCTACCACCTCCGAGTGGGCGCAACCCGCTTCCAATCTGCTTTCCTGTTTAAGTCTCCTGATCGAACCCGCGCGCCCTACGCAAGGCGCGGCCCTTTACGCACGCGACATCTCAGGACACGATTCCGCCCGCGCCCCTCCTCGCCGCTAACCCTATTCAAGAATTCTGAGAACAACAATGGCTGCGCCGCGTCGTCAGCCCCAGAGAGTACGGGTGAGAACTCGGTCGTCCCTCCGGGACTTGATTCATTGGTTGCGACTTTTCCCAGCGCTGAAGCGCTGGGCTAAGCTGGGCCGCCCCTCCGGGGCTGGATTGTCGAAGAGGAAAAGCGACATTTCCTGAGGACACAAGAAACATGACTCGCCTCAAGCTGCTGACATTCGCTGTCTTGATCTTGATCACCATATTGATCGCCCCCGCCGCGTTCGCCAACGTCTACGGCGCGATCCGCGGAGTCGTGCACGACCCGCAGCATCGTCCCATTCAAGACGCTATGGTGATGCTCAAAGCGAAATCGTCGGATTGGGCAAAGAGCGTCACCACCGGCGCCAACGGAGAATTCCAACTCAACGCCGTCCCGCTCGGCGAATACTCCGTCAGCGTCGCCAGTAGGGGCTTCGCGCAAACTGCACAGGACGTCACGGTCATCTCGGGATCTGTGCCGGTCGTTCACTTTCAATTGCAAGTGGCCTCGGCGAATGAAAAAGTCATCGTCTCCGCCTCGCCCGCCGTCGTCGCCACCGACAGCTTCACTCCGACCACCCTCGTCAGCCGCCTCGACATCGAGCGCACTCCCGGCGCCGACGGCACCAACAGCATGGCCATGATCACCGACTACGTCCCCGCTGCTTACGTGACTCACGACATGCTCCACATGCGCGGCGGCCACCAGATCACCTGGCTCCTCGATGGCATTCCGGTCATTAACACCGCCATCGCGCAAAATCTCGGACCCCAGTTCGATCCCAAGGACTTGGATTACGTCGAAGTCAATCGCGGCAGCTATGGCGCCGAATTCGGCGATCGCACTTACGGCGTCTTCAACGTCGTGCCCCGCACCGGTTTCGAGCGCAACAACGAGGCCGAACTCACCGTCACCGCCGGCAACTTCTACCAGACCGACAACGCCCTCAGCTTCGGCAGCCACACCGATCGCTTTGCGTACTACGCCAGCGTCAATGGCAATCGCAGCAATCTCGGATTGCAGCCGCCTGTTCCCCAAGTTGTGCACGATGCCGAAAACGGCGTCGGCGGCTTCGGGTCTTTTATCCTCAATGTGGATCCCTCCAACCAGCTTCGCCTGATGACCTCAGTCCGCCGCGACCATTATCAGATCCCTTACGATCCGAATCCCAACGACATCGAGAACGGATCGATCCCGGCCAACGACTACAGCCCGCAATACCCCAGCATCGGCCTTCGCGACGGCCAACACGAGACCGATGCTGGCGTCCTTTTCACCTGGCTCCACACTTTCAATTCCCATCTCCTAACCACGGTTTCGCCGTTTTACCACTACAACAGCGGAGACTACGCCAGCAATCCCAACGACAATCCTGTCGCCAGCACCGAAAACCACAGCTCCACCTACGTCGGAGGTCAGGCCACCGTCGCTGCCAACTACAAGAAGAACGATCTGCAGGTTGGATTCCTCAGCTTCTACCAGAGCGATAACCAGTTCTTCAACATAATCCCCAACTTAACCTCACCGGATATCGAACATCCCACCGCGAACCTCGAAGCCTTTTACATCGATGACAAAATCAAGCCTTTTTCCTGGCTGACTCTATCCGCCGGCATGCGTCCCACGCGCTTCTCCGAAGCCAACTTTGCGTCCACTACGCTGGCACCGCCCATCTCCGAGTCCGCCATCAGCCCGCGCTTCGGCGCCACCGTCACCATTCCTCGCCTGCGTTGGACACTCCGCGCCTTCTACGGACACTACTATCAAGCGCCGCCCATCGAAACCGTTTCTGGTCCGCTGATTTCGCAGTGTGAACCGCCAACCTGCGGATTCCTGCCGCTCCACGGTGAGCGCGATGAAGAACATCAGTTCGGCGTCACGATCCCTTACCACGGATGGGTGCTCGACGCCGATAACTTCCAAACCAACGTCGCCAATTTTCTCGACCACAACAACATCGGAGCGTCCAATATTTTCTTCCCCATCACTGTTTCCCAAGCCTTGATTCGCGGATGGGAACTCACGCTGCGATCTCCCCGCATCGCCCATCGTGCCCAGGTTCACCTCGCCTACTCCAATCAGATTGCCGAGGGCAGCGGCACCATCACCGGAGGGCTCACCGATTTCACGCTCGCTCCCGGACTCAGCGCGCTTGACCACGACCAGCGCAACACGCTCAACGTGGGCGGCGACGTCACCCTCCCCTGGCGTTCCTATGCCTCCACCAACGTTTACTACGGCTCCGGATTCAGCAACGGGTTCCCGGGCGCGCCCTATCCGGGCGATTATCTGCCGCAGCACACCACCTTCGATCTGTCGCTCGGCAAAGATTTCGGCGAACGCTTCACCGCGTCCGTCACCGCGTTAAACGTAATCAACCGCCGCGTCGAGTACGACAACAGCCTGACCTACGGCGGATTCCACTGGAACCTGCCGCGCCAAATCTATGTGCAGGTGCGGTATCGGTTCCATTATTAGAGGTGTGAGTCGGTTGGGATGGACAGCCGGAAGCCGGCGGCGGACCGTTGACCGCTGGGCGCATCGAGCCAACAAGAGCGGCAAGGATTGTTTGACGCTGTTCCGGTACGCTCCGTATAATACAGAGCGTCCACACCCTGATCACCACGCTTGCGGTTTCTGCGTGAAGAGAGGCGGGCGTTGTAAGTGCCTTGCGCGCTCGCGGGGCCGGTTCCCAGGTCCATGTTTCAGGTCTGTGTTTCACGTCTGTGTCTCATGTCTGATGACTGATAGGCTCGGGTTGCGATCAGCCTCGTTGAGCCCGGCGAGCTGGAAGCTTCCAGCGTTTCCGAAAAATCCGAAGGAGTTCAAAGGATCCAATGATCAGCAAGTTAACGATTAGCAAGTTAACGACTAGCAAGTTTGTGATCAACAAGTTTGCGCGCGTCACCGTGACCGTAGTGTTCTGCCTCGGCTTGTTCGCTCAGGCCCAAGCCGGCCCGGCTGCCGGCGCTCCCGCCGCTGCCAGCCCACCCAACGCTCCCTCCGCTGCTGCGGCGGCGGCGGCCCAGGTTGCTGGCACCAAAGTCGGCACCATCAACATCGAACAGGCGATCTTCGCTTCCAACGAAGGACGGCGCGATTTCGACGAGCTCGCCAAGAAGTTTGAACCCACGCAGAACAAACTGAAGGGCTTGGCCGACGAAATCGACAGCCTCAAGAAGCAGCTCAGTGCCCAGCAGGACAAGTTGAATGACGAATCGCGCGACAAGCTGGTGAAGCAGATCGAGGCGAAGCAGAAGAGTTTCGATCGCTCTACGCAGGACGCGCAGGAAGATTTCCAGAACCAGCAGGGCGAGATCGGAAATAAAATCCTGACGAAAATGGCGCCGATAATCCAGAAGTATGTTACCGACAACGGTTACGGTCTCCTGCTTGACACTTCCCAGCCTTGGCCGCGGGGCCCGGTGATCGTGTCTGGATCGGCGATGGACATCACGCAACCGATCGTCGAAGCCTACAACGCGCAGTCGAGTGTGCCGGCGCCCGCTGCGTCTAGCACGGCTCCCAAGCCCGTGAAGCCGGCAACCACTAAACCCGCTGCGCCGGCGGCCAGCAAACCCGCTGTGCCGGCGAGCACGCCGCCGAAACAGTAGCGACACCGTTCGGGTAGTTTTAGTTCCAACTTATTTTTTAGAGACCGCGTGCAGACGCGGTCTTTTTTACGCGTCTGGATTTTTCGCGCCGGTAGCAGCAAACATTAGAAGTTAACATCGGCAGTTAACAGCGCGGTGCGGCGCGCTCGCTATAATCGACTATGTGAACGCGACGCGTCCCGATTTGTCGAAAATGCCCGAGCGCCGCTCGCTGATTCTCGACGGCCGGACTTGGGCAGAAGTTTCTCTGGCGGCGCTGGGAGAAAATTTCCACGCGATACAGAAGCACGTCGGCCCCGACGTCACCATTTGCGCGGTGGTCAAAGCCGATGGCTACGGTCACGGTGCGATCAAGTGCGCCCGCGCTCTCGAAGCCGAGGGCGCGACCTGGCTGGGAGTGACCAGCGCCGCGGAAGGCCTGGCGCTACGCGGCACCGGCGTTAGGGTCCGCATCCTGCTGATGACAGGAATCTGGAAGGGCGAGGAGGATGGAATCGTTGCCCAGAATCTCACTCCCACGATCTGGGAACCGTGGCACATTGAGACGCTCGAACGCGCTGCGAGCAAACGGCAGCTCGATCTACCGTCACATCGTTTGCCCGTGCATCTGAAGCTCGATACGGGCATGAACCGTCTTGGAGCATCGCAGGAAGCATTGCCGCGTTTGTGCGAGATGTTATCCGCGTGTAAGCACCTGAGCCTGGAAGGAATAAGCACGCATCTCGCGTCGGCGGAAGTGCTCGACGACGAAAACGCGGTGCGCCAGATGAAGTACTTTGAAGAGGGACTTGCGGTCCTGCGGAATTACGGGCTCCGGCCTCCGCTGGTTCACATGGGAAATTCCGCCGCCATGAGCGCGCGGCCCGAGACGTGGAAGACCATGGTGCGTCCGGGAATCGCGCTCTATGGATATTCGCTTGCCTTCACGCGTGGCGGCGAACCCGCCGCGGTAGCTCCCCTGCCGCTGCGTCCCGTGCTTTCGTGGAAGACGCGAGTGCTGACGGTGAAGGAAGCCGCCGCCGGACAAGCGGTCGGCTACATGGGCACCTACGTGACCAAAGCGCGGAGCCGCATCGCGGTGCTTCCGGTCGGTTACGCGGACGGTTATCCGCGTCTGCTTTCGAATCGCGCGCGGGTGATCGTGCGCGGTGAATACGCTCCGGTTGTGGGACGCGTCTCCATGGACCTGACGATCGTGGACGTCAGCCACATTCGCGAGGTCGCGGTGGGAGATGAAGTCATCTTAATCGGCAAGAGCTCCGGCAAAGGCTCTGACGAAGGCAGCGGTAAGAGCGTGGACGCTGTAGAACTGGCGCGTTTGTGCGAAAGCGTGCCTTACGAAATTCTGTGCGGCTTGTCGCAGAGAGTGCCGCGAGTTTACAGCAGCTCTTAGCTGTTGGCTCTTAGCTCTTATGCTGTCAGCTCAGCTCTCAGCTTCTCCGGATACTTCGCCGCAAAGGCCGACTTCATCTTTTGGGCGTTGACGGCTGAATGTCGCTGGCAGACGGTTGGGTGCTCAATCCTGCCGTTGAACTGACCTTGTTCGCCAATCTGCGTCTCCTTGTTATATTTCTAGAAGAGAGATGCCCTCGCGCTACGCTCAATGGATGTACGACTGGGAGATCCGGCTCACGTCGGTGGACAATAACCGCGTGGTGCGTCCGCTGGAGTGGGGGCTGGATTGGACACATAGCTGGCCTGGCCGCAACGGCGGGCTTTCTGGGAAGAACTCTGGACAGGGCTCGCGGGATTTGCTGGAATTTTTCTCGCGCTTCAACGATCGCATCGTTCGGGCAAGCGACGACTTTTACTCTTACCAAAAGCCGGCGGATTTCCGGTTGGAGCGCCGCGAGGTTAAGGTGTTCAGCACGCGCGAAGTGCCGGACCCGCGCCTCGAAGAAAAAGTTCGCGGCACGCATGCGGAGTTTCTGCGCTTCACCTCGCCGGTGGTCACGCCTTTTCCTGAGAACAATCTGGCGAACGCGCGCTGGTTCCCGGCGCGCGGCCGACGGGCCGTCGTTCTCTTGCCGCACTGGAATTCCGATGCGATTTCCTACACCAGCCTTTGTCGGGTGCTGAACTGGATGGGGATCGCGGTGCTGCGGCTGAGCATGCCGTATCACGACATTCGCCAGCCGGCGGAGATCGATCGCGCCGACTATGCAGTTTCCGCCAACATTGGCCGCACGCTCGATTCGGTGCGCCAGGGCGTGGTGGATGTACGCTGTTGTCTCGACTGGCTGGAAGCGCACGGCTACAACCGGCTGGGGATTGTCGGGACGAGCCTGGGATCGTGCTATGCGTTTATCGCCACCGCGCACGATCCGCGGATTCAGGTGGCTGCGTTCAATCACGCCTCGACTTACTTTGCCGACGTGGTGTGGCACGGGCAGTCCACGCGCCACATCCGGGAGGGGCTGGAAACGACCATCGATCTGGAGAATCTGCGGCAAGTGTGGCGTGCCGTCAGTCCGATGGTGTACTTCGATAAGTTTTCGCGCTGGCCGCGCCGCTCGCTCATTATCTATGCGAAGTACGACATGACGTTCCTGCCGGAATTTTCCGAGCAGGTAGTCGAGCAATTCGAGAAGCACAAACTCGATCACAAAGTCGTCGTGCTGCCCTGCGGGCATTACACCATGGGGGAGACTCCGTACAAATATATGGACGGCTGGCAGCTGGTTAGTTTTCTGCGGACGGCGTTCGACTAGTTCGTACGGCGGTCCGCTTTGGAGAGCAATATCAGGGGGTACCCCCCCTCCCCCCCTATTTCGTGTAAGCTGTTATAAATCAATTACTTACATTCAAAGTATTCAAAAATAAGGACTTAGCGGCCAGCTATGCTGTTTTTGGCTGAATTTTGAGCCGGTTAAGCCACCGAAGGGTTGTCATTTTTGTTGTCAAAGAGCGTCGATATTGCCCCTGCTCGTGGGCATCAAAGTCCGTCTTTGGAGACGGACGCAGTTTTGCCGTGACCAATCGGATTTCATTTTCGGGCATGGCGAGTGGGATGTCTGTGATGGTGGTCACTGGCTGGACGTGATGAATGAGTGGGAAGTGCTTAAGATGAAGATCCGAACTCCGGTCGCGTAGAACGGAGTCGAACGGTGTCGGCTGTTTGGCAGGCCACTTCTCGAAAGGCGCGAGAAGTGGCGCACCCCCAGTTGTTTCGTTCAATGTTACAAGACTAACCCGCGTTATGCTTTCACGGTAAAGTGGCCCACCCGCCAACCGAGCATGAAATCTGCGGATCATCCGCGATAGACTGCATACATGCCGACCCCAAATCCCAGCACGCAAGTCGCATCGACGCTCGCCGATCTGAAAAGCTTACCTGCGCATGAGCAGGGGATGTTTTTGCTGAGGAGATTGGCGAAGAGATTCCCGAAACCAGAGAGGTTTTACAAGAAGAATCTTGCGTTAACTTACCCCCAGCCAGATATCTACGGCATCGCGGTCGGGTTCCCCTCTCCGGAAGTACCCGCCGTTGTACAGTACCTCCTCGAAGGACCACCTTGGCGCGAACTTGAGCGGTGCTTTTACGTCGTGAATGCTAGCGGTGATGGGTGGTACGAGATCACCGAGGAGGGCTCCGAGGCGAGCAAGCAAAACCTTCAGACACATGCCCCGGATCGAGTCGTCCTTGATGCTCTTGCACTCCTACATAAGGACCTGCAGGACTTTGGGCACTATTTCCGAGAGCAGAAAGGAAAGGATGCGGTCGCGGCGGCTTTTAAGCGAGTTGAGAATCGGCTGAATGAAATCAGAGATTCATCTAAAGCGGCAGGCGTTTCCTCCGTTTCCGGCGTCGGCTTGCCACATAGACTTTACGACTCGGGCGATCTCAAATTTCCGTTTCCCGATGTCGGCGCTGGGAACCAGCAAAAGAGAGAGGCCTACGCCCAAAGCTTAAAGAATCTGCTGTCGTCTGCAATAGGATGGTTTCGAAACGCATTCGATCACGAGCCTTACAACTTGCCGGACTTCTCTGATGCCGAAATGATAGAACATCTCTTTGTAGCGAGTTACATGTTGAGATTAATTGACAAGTGTGAGGCGGCTCCCAATAGCGGTTTACCGGCGATCAAAGACCAATCTACAATCGCGGGCAATCAGGTGTTAGGTCCGAAGAAGCCGCAACCTACTAAAAGCCCGTTGTCGCTTAAGCCGAATCTCAGCTGGAGGCGTGAGCCTGTTCCGGGTGGTGGAGATGACGAGCGTTATCAGGTTTTTGCCGGAGTCGAGAACGATGGCGAGGAGGCTGCCACGGATTTCCTGCTGGTAGTCGAATTTCCCAGCGGATTCCAAGACGGCGGCGGTCACATGCTTCAGCGAGGGCAGCCGTCTCAACCCGGCCTCTCGCACTTCGAGATAACGAATACTGATGAACCGGTCAAACTGACCCGCCTGTATCCACACCAAAAGACACGCCCCGATCTCATCAGTTTTCACGTCGCGATCTTTGGCCGGGTGAAGCGCGAACATCCTGAGCAACTGCAGGAGAGGATCACGGCAACGGTTTACTCGGGGCACATGAAACCGAAAGGGACGGCTGTAAGTTTTGCCGAGCTAAGGGAATAGTGAAATGGACGCGGTGGCCCGCTCAAGCCCGGTTTTGGCTTGAGTGGGGATGTTCACACGTCACGGACTTGGGCCAACGAACAAACTAGATTGTCCTCATGCCATGGGGACTAACGCGTTTTCACGAATCATGATCCCTCGGCTTCGCTCGGGATTTCGGCAGCGGGCTCAGACGCCCGCTAGGCGCCTCGACTTTCTGCTGCTACCACCGCCGCCGGTTGTTTACCACGGATGCAAGCCGACGAACCTTCGAGTCAGCCTTGGAGCGGGTGCGGCGCAGTTTCAGGGTTCAGGTTTACGGGTACGTAGTCATGCCGGAGCATGTTCACCTCCTGCTCAGCGAACCACAAAAGGATACGTCCAGCGGTAGAACTGCCCCACTCAAGCAAAAGCCGGGCTTGAGGCGGCCACCCGTCGCTTGAGGATAGGAAGTCAAAATCCCCACCCTAACGTCGCAAAGAGCGCGACGTTAAGGATGGGGCACCCGGCGAGTTTAGCCCGCTGGGTTTGCCGAGATCGACAAGGCGGAAGCGAGGTCAACGACCCCACCCTAACGTCGAAAAGCACGACGTTAGGATGGGGCACCCGGGAACATCCCACCCTAAAATCGCAAAGAGCGCGATTTTAGGATGGGGCACCCGGCTTCCTGGACGGCAACAAGCGCATCGCTTTCACCGCCGCCGATGTCTTCCTGCGGCGCAACGGCTTCTGCATCGAGGTCGAGGGCCTGGACGGATATGCGTTCATCGTTGGTTCGATGGAGCGGGGCTCGATGGACCGGCACGAATTTCGATTTGCCCAAATCCTCGACTGGATCCGGCAGCACATCAGGCCCGTCGTTTAGCACTAATTTCACAAACCGGTTTCATGGGTGACGGGCGATTCCCCCCAAGGCCTAAAGAGTGTGAGTGGGAACTCGGTCGTCCCTCCGGGACTTAGTCTCAAGTCTGGCTGCCTACCCAGCGCTGAAGCGCTGGGCTAAGCTGGTTCGCCCCTGACGGGGCTGGAACCTCCTGACGGCTGAGAGCTGATAGCTGGCGGCGCCTACTCCACCGTCACTGATTTGGCCAGATTTCGCGGCTGATCGACGTCGCAGCCGCGGCGCACGGCGATGTGGTACGCGAGCAGTTGCAGCGGGACGATTTCCAGAATCGCCGACAATTCATCCGGCGCTGGCGGAACGAAGAGCACATGATCCGCCTCCTCGGTGATTTCTTTGTCGCCTTCGGTGGCGAGCGCTATTACTATGCCGGAGCGCGCTTTCACTTCTTTCAGGTTCGACATGGTTTTCTCGTAACGGACCATCGACTGCGGGCTCGTCACGTCGCGCGTGGCGATGATGACCACCGGCAGATTTTCGTCAATCAGCGCATTCGGGCCGTGCTTCATCTCGCCCGCCGGATAACCCTCGGCGTGAATGTAGGAAATTTCCTTGAGCTTGAGCGCGCCTTCGAGCGCGATGGGATAGTGAATGCCGCGTCCGAGGAAAAGAAAGTCCTGCGCGCGGACATAAGTTTTCGCCAGCTCGTCGCAAGCCTCATCGTGGGTGAGAATCTGTTCCAGCTTGCCGGGGATGCGCGTGAGTTCTTGCACGGCGGCCTTGGCCTGTTCGGGTGTCATGGCGCCGCGCACCTGCGCCAGATACAGGGCGAATAAATAAAGAGCAGTAAGTTGTCCGGTGAACGCCTTGGTCGAAGCCACGCCAATTTCCGGGCCGGCGTGGGTGTAGACGGTTCCCACGGCCTCGCGCGTGATCATGGAGCCGACCACGTTGCAGATGGCCAGCGTCTTCGAGCCCTTGGCCTTGGCTTCACGCTGGGCCGCGATGGTGTCGGCGGTTTCGCCGGATTGCGAAATCAGGAGCGTCATCGTATCCGGCCCGAGGATCGGGTCGCGATAGCGCCATTCGCTGGCGTAATCGACTTCAACCGGAACGCGGGCCAGGTTCTCGATCATGAACTTGCCGGCCACTCCGGCATGCCAACTGGTGCCGCAGGCGGCGATATTGATTTTCGTCAGTGCTTTGAACTCGGCTTCGCTGACCTGCATCTCGCTGAGGAAGATGGCGCCGGTGTCCTGCGAGACGCGGCCGAGGGTAGTGTCGCGGACGGTGCGAGGCTGCTCATAAATTTCTTTGAGCATGAAGTGCTTGAAGCCGCCCTTCTCCGCCATGACCGGATCCCAGGTGATGCGCTGCGCTTTGCGCTCCAGCGGATTGCCGTCGAAATCGGTAACCCGCACGCCTTCTCGCGTAATTACGGCAAGATCGCCATCGGCCAGAAAAAAAAGGTCGCGGGTGTGATCGAGGAGTGCGGGCACGTCGGAGGCGACGAAATATTCGTCCTTGCCGAGGCCGATGACGACGGGCGGTCCATTACGCGCGGCAACGATCTTGTTCGGATCGTCAACCGCGATCACCACCAGCGCGAAGACGCCGGTGAGTTCCTTCACCGCTTTACACACGGCTTCTTCCAACGACGGCCGATGACCGTTTCCGGTTTGCAGGTAGTGTTTTTCGATCAGGTGGGCGATGATTTCCGTGTCCGTTTCGGTGGTGAACTTGTGTCCTTCGGCGATCAACTTCTTCTTGAGCGAGAGATAGTTTTCGACAATGCCGTTGTGCACGACGACGATTCTGCCGGTGCAGTCGCGATGGGGATGGGCGTTTTCTTCGGTGGGGCGGCCGTGTGTGGCCCAACGCGTGTGTCCAATGCCATAGGTGCCGTCGAGTGGTTTGAGGCGGATCACTTCTTCCAGATTGCGCAGCTTACCTTCCGCTCGGCGGACCTGCAGGCCTGCGCCGTTTCCGGCCACCGCGATGCCCGCTGAGTCGTAGCCGCGATACTCCAGCTTTCTGAGGCCCTCAATGATAACGGGGACGACCTGCTTCTTACCCACATATCCGACAATGCCGCACATTGGTTAATTGGCTCCTTGACGAATGGTTCGGTGGGGGACCCATTGATTGTTCGGGCACGCATTTCCCGTCGTTGTTCTTCGGGCACAAACGGAGATCTACTCTTCGAGGGAGAAACGAAACTCTTCAATGACCGGGTTCGTAAGAACTTCGCGCGCGATCCGCTCTACTTCCGCTTGCGCCTCATCCTTGGAGATGCCGCCGTTGAGAGTAATTTCGAAATACTTTCCTTGCCGTACATCGTGCAAACTCTTGTAGCCGATTTTCGTAAGGGCGCCGTGGATGGTCTTACCCTGCGGATCCAGAACGCTCTTCTTCAATGACACGTAAACGTAGGCTTTCATCAGCCCATCAATTATACGTCAGGTAGCGGCGAACGGGACCGTGGTTTTCGTTATAGGGGGTATGCGTCGGGGCCACTCACTTTCGTGAGGTCGAGTCCGGAACCTATTTAAAGGATGACAGTTGACGATCCAACTGCGCGATGGCCTGCTCCAGCATCTGGCGGTGACGGGGGTTGCCGGCTGCTTGTAATTGCTGAGTGAGGCGTTTCCGGGAAAGAAGCAGGCTTTCGCGTTTCCGGTTGCGTTGCTGCTCGTCGGGCGAGATCGGCGCGCGGACGGTCCTCCGCTGCTCTGACATTTCCGCTTGTTGTTGTTCTACGGACTTACTCTCCCAGCCGCGTGCCATTTGAGGAATCTTACCTCGAAGTGACCCGGGGCGCGCTGTCGGGTCGGGCAGGCGCGACGGCCCGGCTTGGACTCAAGCGCACCTCAAGCGCACCACCCTGCAGTACAAGATGCAGCGACTGGGAATCTCATGCCTGGATTATCTGCATTAAATATCACTAGAGAAGGGCTGCGAGGGTGAAATCTGCCGAACTGTCGGCGGCCGGGCCAGTGCTACGGCATCTGCTTTCGCGCCCTGCTCGTGCAAATCATCCTAAGCATTGAAGATACAGCCACTTAGTCCATGTCGAGTAAGTGGCAACTGGTGTGCCCTAAATGTTTGGATGGCGGCATTCCCTCCCCCGGCGAATGATTCCGCCAGCCAAATTTCGTCGACCCAGGAGTTTGCTTTGGGTGTGCCACGGCGCTTTGCGGTACCGAACGACTGTCTGAGCTGCGCCCTGAAGCGGAACTGTGACTTCTGCAATTTGCCGCAGCCCCTGATGAGTGAGTTCAGCGCGATGGGGCACCTGACTCTGTATCCCGCCAATGCCACTTTGCTGAGGGCAGGTCAAATCCCGCGCGGCGTCTACATCGCCTGCTCGGGCCGCTCCAAGCTCTCGGTCGAGGCCCGCGATGGCAAGACCATCATCCTGAAAATTGCGGGGGACCGCCAGGTGCTGGGGCTGAGCGCGGTCGTCTCCGGGGGGACCTGTCCGATTACGGTCACCACCATTGAGCTATGCCAGATCAAGTTCGTCGAACGCGACAGCTTCCTGCGTCTGATCGAACACGACAGCCACGCCGCGCTCGCCTGCGCTACCATGCTTGCCCGCGAGATCACGACCTCGTTCGACGATGTGCACGACCTGCTGCTCGCCCGCAGTTCGACGGAGAAGCTCGCCCGCCTGCTGCTTTCCTGGGTCTCGGGTGAGGCCCGCAACCGGGAACTCCGCGTACCCACGGAATTCACCCACGAAGAAATTGCCCAAATGATCGGGTCGTCGCGGGAAACGGTGACGCGCTTATTGAGCGATATGAAACGGAAAGACCTGATTCGGCTTGAGGGCGCGATGCTGGTGATTCCCAACCGGATCGCCCTGCAAGCCATCGCAACTTGTCAAAGATCCCTCCCCGGGCGGACGATCGGCAGCGCTTACGTCCGCCCTTTTTTACCCCTTACAGCTTGAACAGTTCCCGCAGGCGACGGGTCTGTGCGCGGCTGACCGGGATCTCCGTCTGTTTCTTGTCGTCCATGCGCAACTGGTACGAGCTCTTGAACCAGGGCACGACTTCGCGGATGTGATTGATGTTGACCAGAAACGACCGGTGCGCCCGCCAGAACAGATTGGGATCGAGGTTTTCGAAAAGTTCTTCCAGCGTTCGGCAGTTCGACTGGCCTTCCATGCCCGCGTGGCCGCTGGTGGCCACCGTGATCACTCCATCTTCGATGGTCGCGTAGCAGATATCCTTCGGATCGGCGAGGAATAACCTGCCCGCCGCCTTGATCAGAATCTTCGCCGTCTGTGGCTTCTGCGATTCCAGCATCCGCACCAGCGTTTCGAATTTTTCCTCCGGCCCGGTGCCCGCTTCAATCTTCGCCCGTGCTTTCTCGATGGACTGGGCCACTCGCTTTTTGTCGAAGGGCTTCAGGATGTAGTCAACCGCATTCACCTCGAACGCCTTCACCGCGTATTGATCGAAGGCGGTCGCGAAGACAATTTTGGGGAGAGGAACCTTGCGGTCGAGCAGCTTCTTGATGACGCCGAAACCGTCCAGGCCCGGCATTTGAACGTCGAGAAACACCAGGTCGGGATTGTGTTCGCGGATCAGGCTTACGGCTTCCAGGCCGTTCTTGCCCTGCGCGACTACGTTGACGTCGTCCAGGTTCTTGAGCAGGTAGGCAAGCTCGTCGCGCGCCAGTTGTTCGTCGTCGACGATGACCGCGGAGAGGGGCATTGGGTTCCGAGCCGAGTTGGTGAAGCCGGTACTTGCAGCGGCGATTGCCATACCTTTAGTAGTGAGTATAGCTAGCGCAGCGGGCAAGCCGCCAGTCTGGGAGTGTCCCAAGTTAACCACGAGAAGCACAAGACCCCCCTTTTGTGGTTAATCAGGGCGCCCAATCAGCGGAAAGTCGAGTGACGACGCGCGCGCTGTAAACTAATCGGCGTGAATATTCTTTACGGAATCAATACGGTTACGGAAGCGCTCAAGGCGCGCGGGCGCAACTTCGAGTGGGTGGGTGTCGCCAAGGAACGGAACGATATTCGCCTGAGGCGGGTGATTGACGAGTGCCGCAAGATCGGCGTTCCGGTGCGCGTTTTGTCGCGTGTGGAACTCGACGAACTTGCCGGCAACGCAGCGCATCAGGGGCTGGTGGCCGCGACTTCGGCGAAACAATATAGCGATCTCGATGACATTGTGGCATCGCGTCGTGGCGAGCGCTCGCTGATCGTCGTGCTGGATGGCGTCGAAGATCCGCACAACCTGGGAGCGATCCTGCGTACCGCGGACGCGGCGGGAGCCGATGGCGTGGTGATTCCCGAACGCCGGTCCGCCGCAGTCACGGGTGCGGTGGCGAAGGTTTCGGCGGGGGCAAGCGAACACCTTCCGGTCGCTAAAGTCACGAACATATCGCGCGCGCTCGAGGAGTTGAAAGAGAAGGATCTTTGGATCGTTGGATTAGACGAGCGCGGCGAGCAGACTTATGATGCGGTGGACTACAAGATGCATTGCGCCATCGTGCTCGGCGCCGAAGGCAAGGGACTGCACGATCTGGTGCGCAAACACTGCGACTTCCTGGTGTCGATTCCGATGCTAGGGAAAGTACCATCGTTGAATGTATCGGTGGCGGCGGGTGTGGTGCTGTATGAAGTTGTGCGGCAGAGACGGCTGGACGCATCGAAATAATCATGAGACTGCTTGGTTGGCTTGGTCTGCTCTTTGGTCTGACGGCTGTTCTGATTGTTCCCGCAACGGCGCTTAACCGGGAAGCTTTCACCATCACCAAGTACGACCTGGAAGTGCGCCTTGAGCCCGAGCAGCAAAGGCTCGGCGCTCGCGGCAAAATCACGGTGCGCAACGATTCCGCTCAGCCGCAGAAGATCGTGGCGCTGCAGATTTCATCTTCTCTCAATTGGCGTTCGATTCGTGTGGACGGCAAGGCCGTTCAATTCGTTTCGCAACCTTACATTTCGGACATCGACCACACGGGCGCGCTTTCGGAAGCCATCGTTATGCTGCCCGCCGAAATCAAGCCGAAAGATTCCGTCGAGCTCGAAATTGGATACGAGGGCGTGATTCCGCTGGATACGACGCGGCTGACGCGGGTCGGAGTGCCGGAGGAGATCGCCAAACATTCGAGTTGGGACCAGATCAGTCCATCATTCACGGCGGTGCGGGGCGCGGGATATGTGGCGTGGTATCCGATTACGACCGAGTCGGCGGATTTCTCGGAGGGGAACAGTCTGTTCGAGGTGACGGATCGGTGGGAAAAGAGGGAGCAGGACGCCAGCATGAAGCTTTCGCTTAGTACCGATAGTGGAACCTACGACCGAAACCTGCTGCTCCTGTGCAATGGCACTAGCAATAATATCGATACCCGCGAGGGCAGTACCCACTATCACTACGCAAAGTGTGGATACGAGCGCTTTGGTCTGGCGACGCCGACATTCGCGATGGCAAACTATCAGGACCGGTCAAAGCCACCTTTCTATCTGTTCAGTTTTCCCGGCCACGAGGCAGGAGCGGCCACATATTCCAACGCGCTCGAGCCGGCGAAGAGGTTTGTAAGCGAATGGTTTGGCCCGCCGAGCGCACCAGTTGCCATCGCCGATTTTGCCGATCCGAATTCTGCTCCGTTTGAGAGCGGCACGCTGTTGATGGCGTCGATGGCCGCGCAGGATTCGAAGCTTGCGGGGATCAATGTGGTCCACGAGCTGGTTCATTCCGCTTTGCCATCATCGAGGCCCTGGGTGTACGAGGGGTTGGCTCATTTTGCCGAGGCCATGTATCGCCAGGAGCAAGGCGGACGTCAGGCCGGGCTCGACCTTCTTGGGCTGCACCGGGCAGCGTTCCTCGATTCGGAAAAAGAAGCATCGGCAGCGCTGCGGAAGAACGTCGGCCAACCGCTGGCCAGCACGTTTGATGAAACTTACTATCGGAGCAAAGCTGCGTATGTGTGGTGGATGTTGCGCGACATGGTCGGCGACGATGCGTTGAAGCAGGCCATTCGCAAGTATCGGGCCGAGGGAGACAACGACAAAGATAAAGACCCAAAGTATGTGGAGCAGTTGATCGAATCCGCCGCCAAGCGCGACTTGGGCTGGTTCTTCGACGACTGGGTGTATCAGGATCGTGGCCTGCCGGATTTCCACGTGCAGTCGGTGCATCCGTGGAAAACGGAAAAAGGTGTGCAGATCATTACCGTAACGCTGGAAAACCTCGGCAATGCTGGAGCGGAAGTCCCGTTCACGATAATGTGTGAAGGCGGCGAGATCACGAAACGGATTGAGGTGCGCGCCAAAGGCACAGCTACCACGCGAGTTGAATTGCCGGGCACGGCGAGCGAGATCGTCGTCAACGACGGCAGTGTTCCGGAAAGCGGCCTGACAAATAATGTCTTCAGGATTCCAGCGCCGTAGACACTGCTCTTAGCTCTTAGCCTTTGGCCTTTAGCTAAAAGCCAGGAGCTAAAAGCTAATAGCGGTTTCTAGATTTTTTGTTCACTCGGAGGACAAAAGTTTGCCCTACATCCAATTTCTCGGTGCTGCCGGGACCGTGACTGGCTCGAAGCACCTGATCAACACTACCTACGATTCGAGCAGCAAGCAGGGATTCCAGGTTCTGATCGACTGCGGACTTTTCCAGGGACAAAAAGAATGGCGCGAGCGCAACTGGCAGGACACTCCGGTCCCGGCGCGTGAAATTGATGCGGTTGTTCTTACCCATGCGCATCTCGATCACTGTGGCTGGATTCCTCGTCTGGTGAAAGAAGGTTTCCGCGGGCCGATCTACGCCACGCAGCCGACCATCGATCTGTGCTCGGTCGTGTTGCCGGACTCTGGCCACCTGCAGGAAGAAGACGCGGCGTTCTACAACAAAAGGAAGGTGTCGAAGCACGATCCGGCGTTGCCGTTGTACACGCTCAAAGAAGCGCAGGATTGCCTGAAGTGCTTCAGGCCGGTCGCGGTCGAGCAAACCACGCAACTGAGCCCCGAGCTTGCGTTTCGCTTCGTACGTGCTGCGCACATTCTGGGTTCGTGCATGGCAGAAATCACACTGCAAACGAACGGCCGAAGCCGCCGGCTGCTTTTCACCGGCGACATTGGCCGGGTGCGTGACAGCTTAATTGCGCCCGGCAAGGTGGTGCACTCCGGACCGCAGGAAAACGAGACTGCCGATGTTCTGGTCATGGAGTCCACTTACGGCAACCGGCAGCATCCCAACACCGATCCTCGGCCGGAACTCGCCCGCCTGATTCGCGAGACCGCGCAACGCGGCGGCAGCGTGATCGTTCCGGCGTTCGCCGTGGAGCGGACGCAGAAATTTCTTTTCATTTTGAAAAGACTAATGGAGACGGGACAGATTCCGCGCCTGCCGGTGTATTGCGACAGCCCGATGGCGATCAGGGCAGTCGAGATTTTCCTGAAACACACGGAAGAATACACGCCGCGAGCCGCCGATTTGATCAGGACATACGGCTCGCCGATCGAGTGGCCGGGCTTCACGTTTGCACTAACCGCGGAGCAGTCGAAGAAGATTAACGAGAGCCACTATCCGTCGATCATAGTTTCGTCGAGCGGGATGGTTACTGGCGGCCGGATCTTGCATCATATGGCGCAGCGGCTGCCCGATCCGAAGAATCTGGTGATTTTTATCGGCTTCCAGGCGCCGGGCACGCGCGGCGCCATCATCAAGAGCGGAGCGCCCGAGGTGAAGATCTTCGGGGATTTCGTGCCGATCCGCGCGCAGGTCGCGGCGCTCGAACAGTTCAGCGATCATGCCGATCCGCCGGAGATGTTGGAGTGGCTGCGGACGTTCAAGAACAAACCGGGCGCGACCTACCTTGTCCACGGCGAGCCCGCCGCATCGTCGCAGCTTCGCGACCGCATGAAGAAAGAGCTCGCATGGAATGTGCAGGTGGCGGAGTATATGGAGAGGGTTGAGGTGAAGTAGATTTTGTAATTGTGGAATCGGGTAATTTGGTAATTTGAACCCCGGCGACCAAGGTGCTGGTCCCAAAAGTTCCGGATTGCCAAATTACCAATGAGTGTCTTGCCTATGACAGAAACAGAGTTTAAGAAACATCTCGATGCAGCGGAGAAGAGCCCGAAAGAGATTGCGGCGGCGGTCTCCGGTTTGTCGGAAAAAGTTCTACGCTACAAGCCTTCCCCCGAAAAATGGTGCGTGCTGGAAATCCTCGGGCACCTAGCGGACGCCGAGATCATCTACGGATACCGTGTGCGGCAGATGCTGGCGGATACTAAGGCCGTCATCGCGCCGCTGGATCCGGACGCATGGGCCCGCAATCTGAACTACCTGGATTCGCCTCCCTCCGAACTGGTCGCGTTCTACGGGTTGGGGCGTCATCACAACTTGCGTTTGCTGCGAAGTTTGAAGGTTTCCGATCTCTCCAAGTCGGCTTTTCATCCGGTACTGCAACGGGAGATGACCGTTGCTGACCTTGTCGAGAGGATGGGCGGGCACGGCGCTGCACATCTGCAACAGATTGAAAAATTGAAAGCGGCGGCGAGCAACAAGTAGCTTCGGCCAGCCGTACTAAGCTAAGTGCGGCGCGTGGGCTTTGGTGAAAGCGACGAGCGCCTGCAACTTTCGAAGCGCGGCGCCCGAATCAATCGCGTTTGCGGCTTGGGGAATTGCATCGCGCAGGTGATCGGCCTGTCCGGCGGCGACCAAGGCGGCGGCGGCGTTGAGCAGTACGATATCGCGGCGGGCGGATTTCTTCCCAGACAGTACTTCGCGTATCAGCGTGGCATTCAGAGCGGCGTCTCCGCCGGATATGTCGTCGAGCGTGGCGCGCTGCAAGCCGAATTCTTCGGGCGTGACTTCGTAACTGTGAACTTGTCCCTCGCGCACCTCGGCGATTCGCGTTGGGGCAGTGATGGTGATTTCGTCCAGGCCGTCGCTTCCATGAACGACGAGCGCGCGGCGCAAACCCAACATGCTGAGCGCCTCCGCAAGTTTTTCGACAAGATCCGCGGAATAGACACCCACTACCTGGCAGGTGGCGCGCGCGGGATTCGTCAGCGGGCCGAGCAGGTTGAAAACCGTGCGCAGATGCAACTCGCGGCGGGCGGTCTGCACGTACTTCATCGCGGAATGCATGGCGGGGGCGAAAAGAAACGCGATTCCCACTTGTGCCAGGCAGGCCGCGACCTGCGCGACCGGCAGGTGGATGTTCACCCCCAACGCTTCCATCACGTCGGCGGAGCCGCATTTTGAGGTCACGCTGCGGTTGCCGTGCTTGGCGACGCGCACGCCGGCTCCGGCGACGACGAAGGCCGTTGCCGTCGAAATATTGAACGTGCCGCTGGCATCGCCGCCGGTGCCGCAGGTATCGACGAGTGCGTCACGCCCGGTGCCGCTGGCGTCGAGGACGGAGTCGGTGTGGAGTTCGAGTGGAATGGCGGCGGCGCGGATGGCTTCGGCAAATCCGACAATTTCTTCGACCGTTTCGCCCTTCATGTGCAAGGCCACGAGCAGCGCCGCAATTTGCGCGTCCGAGCATTGGCCGGTGAGGACTTCGGTCATCACCGCGTGTGCCTCTTCGCGGGAGAGCGACTGACGGTGAACGGCGATACGATGGAGGACGTCGAGGATCACAAGATCCAAGCTACAGCAGAGACGAGATTACTTTCAAACCGGATTTCGGTTGCCGTCAACGTCTTCGGCAGTCAGTGTCTGCGATCGGAAGCTGCTTCGCAACCGGAGCAAAACCGATCCAAGCGCCGCAATCGCGGCAAGCCAGATGGCCAGCGCCGAATTCACCACCCAGCCCGGCGCTGCCCCGACGCGGCGCAGCAGAAATGGCAGAAAATTCCACGTCGTGATGTGAACATAATCCCACGTGTCCTGTGTCATGGACTCGTTGTTCAAGCCCCAGGCATCCATCTTGCCCAAAGCGAAGGCGAAGATGTTCTTGAAACGCAGAGCAATCACAAACGTCGGATGTCCGAGCGTCTCCATCTGGTAAATTTCCAGCGGCAACCAGAAGGCCAACGATGCTAACTGGATCATCAGGCTGCCCGCGATCAGCACCCACCCCGCGCACCAGATCGTTCTTCCCAGACGTCCTCGACTAAAAGATGCTCGATAACGCAAGAGCAGCGGCACAGCGACGAGTGATACCAGTTCCACGGCGGTCGAAACATAGCGGTCGCCCCAGGCGAAGTCGCCGCTCCAGTAGGTGTATCTCGCGTAAAAACTGATATAGGCGAGTAACAGGAGAACGGAGCTCGCCCCATACGCGCGCACCTCCGGAGTCAGGCGCTTCCATAGCAATGCCAAGAGGAAAATTGCCAGCACGAGAAGAGGATCGAAAAGAAAAATAGACTTCTCTGGCTGGAACAGCGCGCCGAGAACGCCTACGTGAAAGGGCGTGCTCCAGGGAAGGTTCGCCGGCAGCGTAGGATCGATCTGGCGCTGTTCCCGGCCGGCTATCGATAGGTATGTATTGGTGAGTGATCCGTAGCGGTAAAACTGGTAGGCGCGATCGAGCATGAGAAAAAATAAGTAAACCGGTGCGGCGACTTTGCTGTAGGCGATGAGACGCCGCCACAACCCGCGGCCGCGCAATCCTTCAAACCAAAACACAAGTAAGACAAAAATCCCTGCCGCAATCAGATCCAAGCCCGTAGTGAGACGCGTAAGCAGGTTCAGCCCCAGCGCGCAGGAGCCCGCGAAAAGAGCCCGCCGGCTGTCCGTCCGCAGCCACTCGTACTGAAATGAAAATCCAGTAAGTGTCAGCAACATAATGTAGTTGTTTTCCATCATGTTCTGCGTGTAGTGAAGATGGGTGGTGCAGAACATCAGCGCCAGCACGCCCGCCACCGACTCCTTCGCGCTAAAACGTAATTGACCGAGCAAGCGGAATGCGACGAGCGCGGTAAGAATGTTCACCAAAATGTTGGTGCTGTAGCTGACCACAATGCTGCGCACGGCAGGGTCGTCGCCGTAATCCGAGAAGACAGGCCAGTGCGCCATCCACGTCCCCAGAAGATCGGCGGGCAGCATGAGCAGCGACTGGCCGATGCCATACCAGCTATAAAGACGCCCGCCACGGCCGTGCAGGCCAAACTCGGGATACTCGTTGGGAAAAACCTGCGGCTCCGAGGTCCAGAGCCAATGCGTGGTTTGCAGGCGATGCGTCGTGTCGGACGTCCCCAACTCGCCCGATTGCACCACGAAAGCGAGCAGCCCCGCGGTCAGACACAAGAGAAAAAGCGGATCGCGCAGCCGTCGTTGGAAGCGAGAAGGCATCGTTTGGATGGTAATTCGGAAGCGATAATTTCAGAAGTATCGGCGCGCCGTTCGGTGTAGTTGGTGCTATCGCCTGATTAAGTAAACCCGGAAGACAACGCTTGAATATGCGCCCTCCACCCAAGCCTTGCCTTGAGTGGAGAGCGCTTCCCAAGACGGATCCGACATCCGTTTAGTTGCTGGTGGAATCCGCTTTAAGCGGCAGACTCCCGAGAAGCAAGCACGGAGGCCGAACCCTGAGCGGCTTGTTCTATGAGAGAAGCAACTGCGCCCGGCTGAGACACGTACACCGCATGACTTCCCTTGACCTCCACTACCTTTGCGCCAGCTCGTTTGGACATGGCCCGTTGAGCATCCGGAGGAATCATACGGTCTTCCGTGGATACCAAGTACCAACTCGGCTTTGATTTCCACGCTGGTTGGGTGACTGCGCCACCGAGTGCCTGAGTGCCCCACGGCACCTGTGAATCAGCCATGAAAGCAGCCAGGCTGGAATCTACCTCTCCAGCGAAAGCAGCTTGGAACTTCGATCGGTCCAAGAATAAAAATCCATCCTGAGGCGGCAGAATTGGAGGCACCGGCGCGCCCGGCGGAGGATTCTTGATCAATGATTCAACGGATTCGCCAGCGTCGGGTGCGAATGCCGTAATGTAAACGAGCCCTGCTACCTTCGGGTCGTTCCCAGCTTCGGTGATCACTACACCGCCGTAGGAATGGCCGACCAGGATAACCGGACCTTCTTGCGCGGCAATCGTCCTCTTGGTTGCGGCAACGTCATCGGCAAGCGTGATGGTTGGGTTCTGCACGACCGCGACGTTGTACCCCTTCCCCTTCAGTGCGTTGTAGACGCCATTCCAACCGGACCCATCCACAAAACCGCCGTGGACGAGAACGATGTTCTTTACACCGTGTGTCATAGGTTTAATCTCCTGTTTCGATTTTAACCCAGAGCAATTGCTAATCTCTGGGCTGTACAAAGCCCTTTTTAGACTTGCACATTCTAAACCACAAGTTCTGAATAATTGTCAATTATTGATAGAATCTCACTAATGGAATTTACGTCACGTCAACTGCGTGCATTCCACCTGGTAGCGCAGCACCGAAGCTTCGCTCGTGCAGCGGAGGCTCTTTTCATCACGCCTTCGGGACTGAGTGTCTTAATACGCGAGTTGGAACGCCAACTAGGATTTCGCTTGTTTGATCGCACGACGCGGCAGGTGGGATTGACCGCTCAGGGCAGCGATCTTCTCGCCGTAACACAACCCGGCTTGAGGACGCTGGATGCCGCGATGCTCCGTATCGAGCAAGCCGCTACAGGGAGGAATAAGTACATCTCGATCGGGACGACGCCCTTGATCGCCGCGAATGTTTTGCCCGAGGCAATCAGGCAGTTTCGTGAGCACCGGCCCGATCTGCACGTCCGGTTATTTGATGGTTTCCTCGGCGAAATCTTGCGCTGCGTGCAGGGCGGGAAACTCGATTTTGGATTAGGTCTCTTCAAGCGGGTTCCCGGAGTGCGACGTGTGCCCTTTTTTCGCTTCTCCCTGATGGTGATTCGATCAAACAAAGGTGGGGCAACGAACCGCCCGGCAACGCGATGGTCGACACTGGGCGGTCAAACGCTGATATCGCTTACGGGCAATTATCCGCACCAACAATTAATCGATCGTCAACTGGGTAAGCTGGGAGTGGTATGTAAGCGAGGTCAAACTGTGAACTTGCTCGACACTCAGATTGGCCTCGTGGAGGCAGACGAAGGAATCGGCATCATCCCGTCGTTTGGCATGCTCGCATGTCGCAATCGCAAAGTGACTGTAAGCGAACTCATTGAGCCTATCGTGAACCTGGAGCTTTACCAGATCAGCAATCGTGGAAGGAAACTTCCGGAAGAGGCGAAGGAGTTCAGTGCTTTCCTGAAAATGTACATCGCAAGCTGGGTGGGGGACGCAGGTGTTTTGTAATCAGGTTTTGTCGAGGATATCTGGCAGTTGGCGTAATATCCCGATTACACCACTAACGCTCAAGCTGACTTCTTCGTCAGATGCGGTTCTACCCCACCTCAATCAGCCCATAACTGAGCGCCCAGCGCGACCGCATTTGCTTGAGTGCCCGATCAATCTCTTCTTTTGATATCTCGGCATTCGGCCCCGAGATCACGAACGCGGCCTCGCGCTTGGCCGCTTCCAGCAGTTGGCGATCGCGGATGAGGTTGGCAACGCGGAAGCTTGGAATGCCCGCCTGCCTGGTCCCGAAAAATTCGCCGGGGCCGCGCAGTTCGAGATCGAGCTCCGCGATCTGGAAACCGTCGTTCGAGCGCACCATGGCGTCGAGACGGCGTTCGCCTTCTTCGGAAACCTTGCCGCCGCGCATGAGCACGCAATAGGACTTCGCCGCGCCGCGCCCGATGCGCCCGCGCAACTGGTGGAGCTGCGCCAAACCAAAGCGGTCGGCGTGCTCGATCACCATGACGGTCGCGTTGGGGACGTCGACGCCAACTTCGATCACCGTGGTCGCGACCAGGACTTCGATCTTGCCCTGTTGAAATTCGCGCATTACATGTTCTTTTGTGTCGGCAACAAGACGGCCGTGCAGCAAACCGACATGAAGGTTGGGAAAAATCTTTTCCCGCAACTGCCGATGCATCTGCTCGGCGGCCTTCAGTTCGCGCTCTTCGTTCTCCTCAATCACCGGATAAACCACGTAGGCCTGATGTCCGGCGGCGATCTGCTTGCGAACGAAGTCCCAGACTTCGGGCGCGCGCTCGTCGGGCACGGAGCGGGTGACAACCGGAGTGCGTCCCGGCGGAAGTTCGTCGAGCACGGAGAGGTCAAGGTCGCCGTAGAGAGTGAGGGCGAGCGTGCGCGGGATGGGCGTCGCCGTCATCACCAGCACGTCGGGCTCGGGGTCGGTGGAGCGCCGGGGATCAGTGGAGCGCCGGGCGTCCCCGCCCGGCGGGGCGGGCGGGACGCCCGCCCCCACACGAGGTTCGTCCGATTTCTTCATCAGCTTCAGCCGTTGCATCACGCCGAAACGGTGTTGCTCATCCACGACAACCAGGCCGAGCTTCTCAAACTCGACGCGATCCTGAATCAGCGCGTGCGTTCCGATGACGAGTTGCGCGTTCCCTTGCGCGATGTGGCGGCGCACGTCGCGCTTGCGGTCCTGTTCGAGCGAGCCGGTCAGCAGAACGATGCGGTAGCCGGCTCGTTCGAGAATCTGGCGGGCGGAAAAATAATGTTGCTGCGCCAGAATTTCGGTCGGCGCCATCAACGCGACCTGGTAGCCGTTTTCAATGGCGATGATCGCGGCCTGGAAGGCCACGATGGTTTTGCCCGATCCCACATCGCCCTGCAGCAGACGCCGCATCGGGCAAGGCGTCTGCATGTCGGCGGCGATTTCTTTCAGCACTCGCTTCTGCGCAGCCGTCGGATGAAATGGCAGTATCTTCTTAATCGCCTCGCGCACGCCATCGTTGAGCTGAAAGGCGATTCCGGTTTGCGCCTTCTGCTCACGGCGCTTGAGTTCCAGCCCGAGCTCGATGAAAAAAAGTTCATCGAAGATCAGCCGGATGTGCGCCGGCGTGCGCGACGATTGCAGATCGGTAAAGCTTTCACCCGCATCGGGCCAGTGAACTTTCCACAACGCTTCGCGCGGAGACACCAGGCTCAGATGCGCGCGCACTGCGGCGGGGATTTCATCGGGAAGATTGGGGTTCAAATTTTCGAGCGCCCCGCGGATAATGCGCCGGAACCAGCGCGGCGTGAGCTTGCCCTGCCCGGTCGATTCGTAGATCGGAACAATCCGTCCGATCTCGAGCGAGGCGGCTGCCTTTTTTTCGGCCTCGTCGGCGCCGCCCTGTTCGTTGATGTCGCCGAGAATCTCGAATTGCGGCTGCACGATCTGCAGTTCGCCATCGCGATCCTCTTCGACCTTGCCGTAGAGCGCCAGCATCTGTCCGGCCTGGAAGCGGCCCTGAAGATACGCGGCGTTGAACCAGATACACTTCAGGCGAGTGCGGCCCTGCCCGACCGTGAGTTGGAAGATGGGCATGCGGCGCGTGCGAAACAGTCCCGAGTTACGGACTTCGGCGATCACCGTCGCCATCTCTCCGGCGCGCAGTTCGGCGACCGAACGCGGGTTCAGCCGGTCTTCGTAGCGAAACGGCAGGTAGTGCAGCAAATCGTCAACGGTTGCAATATCCTTGGCGGCAAGGACTTCGGCCAGGCGCGGGCCGATGCCTTTCACGTACTGCACTGGAGTGGACGGTTCCAGCATCGTAAGCGATGTTAGCAGCCGGGGTCCCCATCGCGCCCGTTTTTGGCGCGATGGGGTGGAGGAGCGGAGGCCGGCTTGGCAGGACCCGGATCAAGAAAGATGACGAAGAATTTTCTCGACGCGCTCGTGTCCGTGCTCGCAGGCAACGCGATCTATTTCCTGCTCATGCCACATCTGCCTAGGGTGGCGCGCCATGCGCTTTTCAAGGAAGACTGGGGCCTGCTGGTGGATTTCGCGATCTGCACGGCGATCTTTGCGGTGGTGAAGTATGCGAGGCGTGATAAATGATGATTGGTGGGGACGCCGCTGGCCGCGGCTGAGACGAGGCAAGCCTCGTCTCTACATGAAGGCTGCGCGGCCGTGAATTCATGAAGTAAACTCATCGCGTTATGTTTACGCGCATTCCATTTACGCGCAACCCATGCTGAAGCCGCGGGAATTGATTGCCGGCCTGAGTCCGTACCAGTCGCCCATCTTGAGCCGCGCCGGGCTGAGTCTCGATCTCAACGAGAGCATGGCCGGATGCTCGCCGCGCGTGCTGGCGCGACTGCGCTCGCTCTCGGCGGCGGAGGTGTCGATGTATCCGCAGCGCGAGGTTGGCGAGCGGCTGATGGCAAATTCCCTGAACATCGCGCCCGAGCAGGTGTTGCTCACCAACGGAATCGATGAGGCGCTGCTGCTGCTCTTTTCAAGTTATCTCGGCCCAAGCGACGAACTGCTCTTTGCCGACCCGACGTTCGTGATGTATCCGATGCTGGGCGAGGCGCTTGGGGCGCAAGTGGTGCGCCCGCAGTCGGGCGCAGACCTAGCGCTTCCCGTCGCCGATTTACTGGCTCGGATTTCGCCGCGCACCCGGGTGATCGCGATCGCGAATCCCAACAATCCCACCGGCCTGGCGGCTCCGCGCGCGGACTTGTTGAAAATTGCAGAAGCGGCGCCCGACGCGGCCGTGCTAATCGACGAAGCCTATTTCGAGTTTTGCGGCGAAACTATCGTCGAAACTATCGTCGACAAAACCCTGATCGCCGACCTGACGCTCCATCCGAACCTGTTCGTCGCGCGCACGTTTTCCAAAGCCTATGGACTCGCCGGCCTGCGCCTCGGAGTGCTGACCGGCGCGCCGGAGCAGATCGGCTACCTGCGGCGCTTCGGCTTGCCATTCAATGTGAATGCCGCGGCGCTAGCTTGCATCGAAGAGGCGCTGGCCGACCAGGCGTTCGTCCGCGACCACGTGGCGCAGGTGAAGGAGGGCCGCGAGCGGCTGGCGCAATTGTTCAACGAGCTGGGTCTGCGCTTCTGGCCGAGCCAGACGAACTTCGTTCTTGTGCGAGTAGGTGCGTCCGCACAAACATTCGTGGAGTCGATGCAGCGACGCGGCATTCTGGTCCACGATTGCTCGGCAAGCCCAGGCTGCGACGGATGTGTTCGAATCACCGTCGGGACTCCCAGACAGATGGATGCCGTGTTGCAGGCCATTCGCGAAGCGGCGGAAAGCCCGGCCCGTGACGCGAATGCGGGATTATCGCCGTCAGTCGATCCAAACTTGATGGTGGAGGGCCGGGCGAGACACCCCTCGCTCCACCGGCGGAACTTTAAGAATTGGTAAGGCACGCAGAACGATGGGGATCGTCGTACAATGGTTTCCATGCGAAGAGGATCCAAGCGTCCCGCCAGTAACAGTGCAAAGGGTAACGGACGGCTAGCGAAGCCCTCAAGACCGACGCGTGATCAGGTCGCGCGCATTCGCGAGCGGCGGGAGGAAATTCGGAAAAGGGCGGGAATTCTTTCCGATAGCGCCATCCTGATTCGCGAGGACAGAGACCGCTAACTTTGGCCAACGACGAAGAATCCATCAGGTTGCGAGAAGCGATGGGGATGAAGCAGCAAGCTTCTTGACAACCCTCTTGGCGTGGTAGTAGAGGTTAACTCTAGTAGTTGAGATTCTGAAGCGCCCTTTTTGGGAGTGTGGATGGCTCAAGGCAGAAGTGGCCTTGGGCCATTTCGATTTTGCACTGAAAAGGGGTACGTACATGACAAAGATTTGCGTGGTGGATGCCAGCGTCGTGTTGAAATGGTTCTTGCCCGAACTAGAGAGCGCTGCTGCGGATTATCTTCTCGAAGGATTTCTGAACGACGAAGTTGAACTCTTGGCTCCCGATCTTATGCTCGTGGAGACGGCAAGTGCGCTCTGGAAGCGGGTTATGATTCGTAAGGAACTGTCCGCTGACGAAGCGACGCTTATCTATCGGGACCTGCTCACACTGCCCTTTTCCTTCATTGCTTCCGGGACGGTGGCGGATGCGGCGCTTCAAGTGGCACTGAAACACAACCATTCCGTCTATGACGCCCTCTACTGTGCGCTCGCCATCGAGCGGCGCTGCGACTTCGTGACGGCGGACCGGACGCTCGCCAATAAACTCCACGACGTCTTCCCATTTATCGTTCATCTTTCGGCCATCAAACCAAGACACTGATCTTCCGCAAACTGCTCCCCAACGCCGGGCCGCGCTAGTCCCCGCCGGCTGTTTTTAGCGGGATGGTTTTCGCGATGGCTGCGGCCGCGATCTGGGCGACGTCGAGCAACTCCGGCGGGGTGTCGGTGATCGCCGCCAATCCGTCGCGCAGCATCGAGTTGCAGAACGGGCAGGCCGCGGCGACCACGCTTGCGCCCGTTGCCACCAGTTCCTCGGCGCGCTCCAGGTTGACGCGCTTGCCCGACTCTTCTCCCAGGAACATTAAACCGCCGCCGCCGCCGCAGCAGAAGCCGCGTTCACGCGCTCGCGGCGGATCCACCACTTGGCCGAAACGCGCCATCACGTCCCGGGGTTGGTCATAGACGCCGCGATATCGTCCCAGGTAGCAGGCGTCGTGAAACACCATGCTCTTCTGCGCGGCGGCGTCGAGCGGCAACTTGTCGCGATAGCGGGCCAGCAGTTCAGTGTGGTGCTCGATCGGGATGTTGCCGCCGTGCTCCTTCCAATCCACGCCTATGGTGCGCACGCAGTGCGGGCAGATCGAAACCATTTTCTTCACGCCGGCCTCGCGCATTTGTTCCAGGTTTCCCTGAGCCAATTCACCGAACAGATAATCGTTGCCCAGGCGCCGCACGGGATCGCCATTGCACTTCTCCTGGCGCAGAACACCGAAGCTGATGCCGAGGTAACGCAGCAACTCGACCAGCGCCAGCAGAATCTTCCGGCCATTCGGGTCATACGATCCCAAGCAGCCCATCCACAGGCAGTATTCCTGGGTTCCGTCGAAGTACGGCAGGCCGTTCTTCTCGATGAACTTTTCCCGATCCGACGGCGGGAACCCAAGCGCGTTGCCGTGGCGCTCGAGCGTGATGAAGAGTTCGCCGCCATGACTGTTGTCCCACTTGCCGGTATTCACCGCGCCGCGCCGCAGACCCACGATCAACGGCAGGTGCTGGATGCCCACCGGGCACTGGAACTCGCAGGCCCCGCACGTGGTGCACTGGAAAACCGCTTCCATGGAAAGGTACTTGCCCAGCAGCAGTTCGCTGCTCCGCGGCCCCAACTCTTTCAGGTAATGCCGGGTGCCCAAAACGATCTCTTTGGGATTCAGAATCTTTCCGGTGTTGTTGGCCGGGCAGTGTTCGGTGCAACGGCCACACTCGACGCAGGTGTAGGCCTGCAGACTGGTGATCCGAGTCAGATCCTTGCCGGTGTCGAGGCCGAAATCCTCGTCGCCCACCAGCGGCGGGATGCGGCTGAAGCCGTCGCGCTTCAGAAACACCGTCAATGGGCTCAGCACGAGGTGCATGTGCTTGGTGCCGGGAATCAGCGTCAGGAAAAACAGGAGCATCAGCGTGTGCGCCCACCACACCGTCCAAGCCGTTACGCTGCCTTCCGGCACCCAGAACCTGGCCAGGTAGGTGATCATCAACGCGAAAATCAGGAAAGCGATCAGGCCAGATTCCGGAGACAGCGGCTCGAGCCATTTCGGCCGGAGGACGAACCGGCGGAAGGCCAGCCCCGCGATCGAGACGGCCACAGCCACGGCGAACACGCCGGCAAACAGGAAGTAAAACCGCGAGAAGCCGCCATGGGACAGGAAGACCAGGCCGAATCCTTCGGCGAAGTGGTTGAGCGTCACCAGGGCGAAAACGCAGAAGCCCCAGAACACAAAGGCATGCGCCAGGCCGGGCAGCGGCCTCTGGGCAATGACCAGTCCCTGCGCGGCCACCTCCCAGAGCACTTTGCGGATGCGCGGGCCAATGGGCCGCAGTTGGAAGTCGGCATCCGGCTTCGATGCCAGGATCGTACGCAGGGCTGCGCCGAACTTCCGCCAGAACAGAAACACCGAAACGCAGATGGCAATGAGCAGGACGACTTGTCCCGGCCAGTTCATACAGGGATGTCTCCAAATGACCCAACAGTCTAACGTAGCCGCAATCGCGATGCACTAAGCAACTGGCGCGGGGGAACGAGTCCGCTGGAACAATGAGCATCGAGCTAACCACAGGGGGCAGAGGGGATCACCGAGGTTCTTTCCAGGGTCTGACCGGCAAGTGAGCCACCCGAAAATCGTCGCGAATGAAGGGTTTTCCAGCAGCCTGCTGACCTGCGCGCCCCTTCACCTGTCTGGCCCTTTACCCCAGGTGTATACTTTTGGGGTATTTTTTTCAGTAACCCGGCTACGACCGGCACGGGGCACATTTTTTCATACAGCTCCGTGAATAGAACGCTGGCGCAGGGATCTTAATATCATTCGCCCTGAACGATCGGCGGGGGCGGGAATCGCTTGAGCGGTGCCTTCCCCGAGAGAGGTCTTGCTCGTGGACGTCATATTCATACGCTTTCTGTTTGTCATCGTGGTCGGTGTCGTCTGCTTCCTTATTCGTCCGTTTAACCTGCCCTCAAGCCTGGCTGCCGCCGTCGGTCTGTTGATCGGCAGCGCCATCGTCGTGTTCGAGTGGAGGTTGCGCGCGATGAGCCTGAAGCGCCTGATTGGAGCCGCCATCGGCAGCGTGCTCGGCATCGTTGGCGCTTATCTTTTCGCGCTGGTCATTCGCAACAGCATCTCTCCGAGCCCCACCCAAAGCTTCCTGCAGATCATGGTCATGATGGTCATGGCCTACGTGGGATTGGCGGTCGGCGCCAGCAAAGGCGACCTGCTCAATCTGGCGGCGCTCGGCGGGATCTTCGGCGGCGAAAAGTCGGGCAAGAAGAGTTACAAGATCCTGGACACCAGCGTCATTATCGACGGCCGTATCGCCGACATCGCCGAGACCGGTTTCCTCGACGGCCTGATTGTGATCCCGCAGTTCGTGCTCCGCGAATTACAACTGGTGGCCGATTCCGCCGACTCGCTTAAGCGCAATCGCGGCCGCCGCGGCCTCGACATCCTGCAGCGTCTCCAGAAAACCGCTTCGGTTCAGATCCAGATCGTGGAAGACGACTTTCCCACCGTCCGCGAAGTCGATATGAAGCTCATCGAGCTGGCCAAGCTGTATGAAGGCAAGATCCTCACCAACGATTTCAATCTCAACAAAGTCGCCCAGTTGCAGGGCGTAGCCGTGCTCAACATCAACGAACTGGCCAACTCGCTCAAGCCCATCGTTCTACCCGGCGAAGTGATGCGGGTATTCATCCTCAAGGAAGGAAAAGAGTACAACCAGGGCGTCGCCTATCTCGATGACGGCACCATGGTGGTCATCGATAACGCGCGCAAGAT